>JACDJA010000198.1_pt1 | contig 79734 bp, 71 predicted proteins | sample 7449241 | NCBI WGS metagenome assembly JACDJA01 (sample SAMN14253289, study PRJNA609438) | sludge metagenome | isolation source: initial anaerobic sludge | collected 2018-12-20 | reverse complement strand
TTTTCCTCCCTACTTTTTGAATGGCCAAAAAGTAGCAAAAAGCCCTGGCGAATTTTAACTCGTATAAATTTTTCCGTTTTTCTTATTCATCCACTCGGACAGAAAATTCGCCCCTAAGAATTCCGCAACACAATAGTTGAAACTTAAACTCTTAATTCTTTTTTCTTTTTTCTTTTGTCTTTTTTCTTAAACTGGATCGCAAAAAATCAGTATGGGGAATTTATATATGAAATTGATGGTTTGATTTTCCTTTAAAAAATGCTACTTTCTGAAAGTCATCCCCGTTCTTTACCGAACAATCCGGATGATTAAAATACTAATAAGCAAAAATGAGATCATTCAGGAGAGCTATGTAATGGCGCGAAAAAAATGGGATAGCACAAATATTTCCGATCAGAAAGACCGGGTGGTTATTGTCACCGGATCCAGCAGTGGTATAGGTTACGAAGCGGCCCGGGTATTGGCGGAAAAGAATGCGACGGTCGTAATTGCTGTGCGTAGTCTTGATAAGGGTAAAGCTGCCGCTGATAAAATCATGGCCCGGCACAAATCGGCAGACATCAAAATTATGGAACTGGATTTGGCTAATCTTAAATCAGTCCGCAAATTTTCCGAAGCGGTCAAAAAAGAATATTCACGGCTTGATCTGCTCATCAACAACGCGGGGGTTATGATTCCTCCATACTCAAAAACAACCGACGGTTTCGAACTTCAGATGGGCACCAATCATCTTGGTCATTTCGCGCTGACAGGGTTACTGATGGATCTGTTAAAAAACACAAAAGATTCACGCATCGTCAACGTTTCCAGCGCGGCGCACCGGTACGGAAATATTAATTTCAATGACCTTAACTGGGAAAGCAGACGCTACAGGGCATGGGCCGCGTATGGCGACAGTAAAATCGCCAATCTGTATTTTACCTATGAACTGCAAAGAAGACTGGACGCACAAAATTCCGGCGTCACAGCAACGGCGGCGCATCCCGGCTGGACGGCGACCGAACTGCAAAGGCATAACAGATTGTTTGTATTTATGAATAAATTTTTCGCGCAGGGGATTGATATGGGCGCGCTTCCGACTCTTTACGCGGCAACGGCTCCGGATGTGAAGGGAGCCGATTATTTTGGGCCGTCCGATTTTAAGGAATGGAAAGGGTATCCAAAAAAAGTGCAGTCAAACACTCTTTCGCAGGATAAAAAAATCGCTGCAAAACTATGGGAAGTTTCCGAGAATTTAACGGGTGTTAAATACCAATCCTAAATTACAAAAAAAGTATTTTAATCTTGTGGAAAAGAGAGACAGATGATGAAAATAAAGGCGGTTTTGTTTGGCGCGACAGGGATGGTAGGCGAAGGCGTGCTGCATGAATGTCTTAAGCATACGGATGTTGAATCGGTCCTTGTTGTAAACAGAAAACCCTGCGGTGTCCGGCATGAGAAACTAAGCGAGATTATTCATACCAATTTTCATAATTTTTCAGATATAGAACACCGTCTTTCCGGATATAATGCCGGTTTCTTTTGTATGGGAGTGTCATCTATCAGAATGAAGGAAGATGCTTACCGTCATGTCACATTTGATTTAACCATTCACGTGGCTGATACTCTTCTCCGACAGAATCCGGATATGACTTTCTGCTATGTCTCGGGATCCGGAACCGATAGTTCAGAGAACGGGCGGGTGATGTGGGCCAGGGTGAAAGGGAAGACTGAGAATGATCTTATGAAGATGTCATTTAAGTCCGCTTATATGTTTCGTCCTGGATACATCCAGCCGACAAAAGGATTAAAGAACGCGTACAAAATATACCGCGTTTTAGCGCCGTTTTATCCGCTCTGGAAAATCCTTTTCCCGAAGTATGTATGTACTCTGGAAGAAATCGGGCTGGCGATGATCAATGTCGTAAAAGAAGATACTGAAAAAAAAATACTTGAAAATAAAGACATCAGGGAGATCGCCGGCCGCTCCTAGGCGGGCAGAATCAATATTTGTTTTCCCTGACCGGTGATTGTACGTTTTTATAAATCAAGAATGGCCAGTCCGCCTGCTGAAGTTTCTTTGTAGATACTTGGTAAATCATGCCCTGTCTGATTCATGGTTTTGACGATTTTATCAAACGAAACCAGATGTCTGCCGTCAGATAAAAGGGCATAAGTCGCTGTGTTCAGCGCTCTTTCCGAAGCAAAGGCATTTCGTTCGATGCACGGCACCTGAACCAGCCCGGCGATTGGATCACAGGTCAATCCCAGATGATGTTCCATCCCCATTTCCGCCGCGTATTCGATTTGTGAAGGCGTGCCTCCCAGCAGCTGAGTCGCGGCAGCAGAAGCCATGGCGCAGGCAGTTCCGATTTCACCCTGGCAACCGACTTTTGCTCCGGATATGGACGCGTTTTTCTTTACAATATTCCCGATCAATCCCGCGGTGGCCAGCGCCCGTAATATTTTCCGTTCAGAAAAATCGAAACTATCCTTTAACGTCTTCAAAACTGCCGGTACCACCCCGGATGATCCGCAGGTGGGAGCAGTCACAATTATTCCTCCGGCGGCGTTTTCTTCCGTAACCGCCAGGGCATATGAAAATATCAGTGTTTTGCTTTTGAGCGAACCGCTGTAATTTTTTGCCTTTACATAATAGGAAGATGCTTTTCTGTTTAATTTGAGACCGCCCGGAATGATTCCTTCCTGATCGATTCCTCTGCTGATGGCTCCGAGCATGACGGTCCAGACTTCTCTCAGATAATCATTAATTTCAGGACCTTCCACGGATTCAACATATTCCCAAAACGATTTACCGGTATTTTTTGACCACTTAAGAATATCATTCATAGTTGTCAACTCATAGATGCCGCTCTCTTTCTCATCGGTTACATAATCGGTGATTTTTCCACCGCCGACGCTGTAAACGGTCCATTCACCGATGCTCTTTGAATCGGCGCTTAACGCTCTGAATCGCATACCGTTTGGGTGATTTGCCAGGAAAGTGTCAGCTTTCCACAATATTTTGACCTCTTTGGGGGAACAAGCTCCGGTGATGGCGACATCCGTCTGATGTCCTTTTCCGGTGGCGGCAAGGCTCCCGTATAAAGTTGCTTCAAAACGGTGCGCTTCGGGATATTTGGATTTAAAAATTTGCGCTGCTTTTTTGGGTCCCATGGTATGGCTGCTTGAGGGACCGTTTCCTATTCTGAATATTTCCTTGATGGATTCCATATATACTTCTTGGTTTAATGTGAATTTGAATAATAGAAATCAAATTTAATGATACAAACCGGGAGGATGAAACCCGATTCTGCCCGGTACGTCAAATTGGATTGAGTTTATTACAATTACGACCGTTATGGGACGTATCTGTGTCAATGTATCCCGGATATGATTTCAATGCCTGGCCGGAATACTTTTTCCAAATTTTTTAACGACTTTACCGGTCGATGTAAAAGATATTCCCTGACCCATTTTTGTGGTGACCATCAAAGCTTCCACTATCGGGCTGCTCACTTCATTCTCGGTGTTCCATTCAACGATAAAATTTGCTCCGGTGCCGCCTGTTCTATCTGTATCCTCTATGATAATATTCAATGTTTCAAGGGGCATTAGTTCTTTATTTTCATCAATATATTTCCGTATCAAATGTCCCTTTGTATCATGATAATACACTTTTTTCAGAGTGACAGGATGATTAAGGTCGGTATTGTGGATACTCAGCGTAGCGGATAATTGTATGGTGCTTTTCTGATCCTTGTAAAAGATTTCTGAATAGATCGGAAGATAAATAATTTCACCATATAATATATCAGGCTCGTTTTCAATAAGATAGGAATACTGATAGGGTTTTACCGGCTCTTCTTTTTTCTGAGAATTGATGGTATTTTCGGGTGATTGCCCGCAGGACCAAAAATTCAAAAATAAAGCAAACATCATTATAAAATAAATTAACCGCATAATTTCTCCGAATGGATGAAAATCAGACTATGAGAAAATACAATTTTTCTTACCGGAGATCAAAGAAATTGCGAATAAAATAAATCATATTTCCCATATTTTAAGAATACATGTTCGGAGATCGATCATGAAGATATAATCGCAAATATAATTAGATTGCACCAGGTTGGTTAGTTTATCTAACTTTCGTTACTTGATTTGAGAAAATTACAGGTTCAGGAAATAAAAATTATTTTATTGTATGGCTAAATACGATTTATTATAATTAAGTGTTCATTTCGGGTTCTGAAACGAATAACGAATCTTCTCACACTTTAATCAGCTGAAAACGGCAAATTCTTACCATCAAAAATCTTTAGTTGTACCATCCGGAGAAAGAAGGGGATTTCCAAAAGAGCGGTCTCGGTCGATCCGGCGGGCAGATAATATATAACTGTTTAGAATTCACGGTGGTAAAAAGACATCTATAAGGTTTTACTTTAAAATAAATCTCTGGCAACATCATATCGAGGAAAGGAGGGGACCGATATTGATATCCCGGGGGATTTTTAATTAATCATTCTTTCTAATTGATCCCATGCAATTTTGGAGGTTGCTGATGAAGATTGCCAAATTTGTGTTTAGTTTGATTTTCGTGTACATGGTATTATTAATGCCATTAGATATCCATGCTCAGGGTGTTACAAAGGCCGCGATAAACGGAATCGTCACCGATGACCAGGGTGTACCCATGGAAGGGGCAAATGTTGTCGCGATACACGAGCCAAGCGGAACTTCCTATGGCACGTCTGTAAGAACGGGGGGGGTTTTTGATATTCTTGATATGCGTGTGGGAGGACCTTACACGGTATCAGTGACATTTGTCGGGTATACTCCAATGGAAGAACGGAATGTGTTTTTAAATTTAGGGCAGACCGTCCGGATCGATTTTAAAATTCGTGAAGAAGCATTGACAGGCGAGACTATTCAGGTAATTGCTGAGCGTGACGAAGTGATGAACAGCGACAGAACAGGGGCGGCAACATTTATCAACCCTGAAGAAGTAGCTCAGATGCCTTCCGTTAAACGAAGCACGAGGGATTTAGTCCGTTTAGATCCGCGCAGTGACGGTAACTTTAGTATCGGGGGGCGAAACTGGCTTTATAACAATCTGTCGCTTGACGGATCTTATTTTAATAATCCCTACGGGCTGGATGATCCTTCTCCTGGCGGTCAGGCTAATGCCGAGCCGGTTCCGTATGATGCGGTTGAGCAGGTTCAGGTTTCTGTAGCGCCGTTTGATGTAAGAGAAGGAGGATTCACGGGTGCCGGTATTAATACAGTGACCAAAAGCGGTACAAATCAATTTAAAGGCTCTCTCTATAGCTTTTACAGGGATGAGAATTTTATCGGCAACAAAGTTAAAGGTGAGGATGTGATCGCAAATCCGGATCTCTCGTTTAATCAATCGGGTTTCACCGTGAGCGGGCCGATTATTGAAAATAAATTATTCTTCTTTATTAACGGCGAGCTTGAGAGAAGAGATGACCCGGGAACAAATTTTGTAGCGGATCGTGATGGCAATGTCGAATTCGGGGAGTCACGTGTCAAAGCGGCGATCATGGACTCCATTAGACAGAGGATGATCGATGTGTACGGATATGATCCCGGTCCGTATGAAGGGTATGTTCATGAAACAAATAATGAAAAGCTGCTTTTCAAGCTGGACTGGAATATCAATGAAAACAATAACGCCTCTTTCAGGTATAACTATCTTGACGCGCGTCGAGACCTTCCTCCGCATCCGTTTGTGTTAAGTTTTGGCGGAACCGGCCGGGGACCGAATCAGAGCAGCTTGCCTTTTAAGAATTCAGGTTATGAGATTAACAACGAACTCAATTCCTACGCGCTCGAAGTGAACAGCCGTTTTGGGAAGGTTACAAACCGGTTCTTTGCCAGTTATAACCGTTTTAGGGATTTCAGAAATCCATTTAGTGAAGATTTCCCAACGATCGATATAGCCGAAAATGGGGTAACCTATACCACGCTTGGACATGAACCATTTTCGATTAACAATATTCTTGATCAGGATGTATGGCAGTTCACGAATAATGTGACCTATTTTAAGGGTAAACACGTATTGACCGCTGGAACGACGTTTGAGACCTATTCATTCTTTAACTCATTTAATATATTCCGTCATGGGGTGTTTTTCCTGCCTTATTTTGTTGATTTTGAAGGCGATGGAATCCCTAACGGCAGTATGTTTCCGTCACTGGATGATTTTTTTGCGGCGACGGATCCCAGTGATCCTATTGACTTCAGGGGTATGATTGGAACCGGCCCGTACAAAGGGGAAAATATTGATGTGGGACAGCTGTCGTTTTATGGCCAGGATGAATATTTACTCACGCCAAATTTTAACATAAAGCTCGGGTTAAGAGTTGATATTCCTTTCTATTTCAACGATATGGTGGATAATCCGTTTTCCAGAGAATTGACATTGCTGGATGAAAAAGGTAATCCCGAGACGGTAGATCAAAGCAAACTGCCGGATTCCTCACCCTTGTTTTCTCCACGATTTGGCTTCAACTGGGATGTGAAGGGAGACAGGAGTACTCAGGTTCGCGGCGGGACAGGAATCTTTACCGGACGCGTACCTTTTGTCTGGGTTGGAAACAATATCTCCAATCCCGGGCAGAATCCGAATTTACCCGCGCATCAAAGATCGTTTGACCTGAATGCCATGGATGATGATTTCAAATGGCCGCAGGTCTGGACGACCAACCTGGCGGTTGACCAGAAACTTCCCTGGTGGGGCCTGTTGGGCACTCTTGAATTTATTTATGGTGACGATATCAACTCTGTCTTTGTAAGAAATGCCGATCTCGTCAGCCCTGTCCGGTTCATGCCGATTGACGGACGTCCTTATTATGGCGGCGCGGGGAGCAATGAACTGAATCCGGATGGCGGAGCAGGAGTGTACGTGATTGATAATACCGGAAAAGGATACAATTACAGTTTAACCGCTCAGCTGCGCAAGTCATTTGATACGGGCTTAAACACCACATTCTCGTATACATTCCTCGAGGCAAAAAACACTCTTAAATCCACAGAAATTGCCAGTGTTTTATGGGCGGAGAATCCAACAAAAGGTAATCCGAACAAACCGGAATTGGGTTATTCAGAGTTCGGAAACCGGCACCGGTTTATTGGCGGAGCTACTTATCGTCATATCTGGTCGAAGAATTGGGCTACCCATTTTGGAATGTTTTTCGAATATGCGGAGGGTAACAGGTTCTTCGGCGCAGGAGGAAACAGGTATTCTTTCCTATATTCAGGTGATGTAAATGGTGATGGAATGGCAGGAAATGATCTGATTTATGTGCCGCGCAACGAAAGTGAAATCAATTTTGAAAGCTACACCGATGATAACGGAAATCTTGTCACTGCAGCGGAACAGTGGAGCCGGTTTAATAAATTTATCGAACAGGATGATTATTTAAAAGAGCACCGCGGTGAGATAACCGAACGGTTTGGCGCCATCAATCCATGGTTTAGTAATATCGACTTAAGGATTCTGCAGGATTTCGCTATCAATATGAATGGCACCAAACACACCTTCCAACTCAGTCTGGATATCTTAAATGTCGCGAATCTTATCAACTCGGACTGGGGGGTGAGAGAGGTTGCCAGTTCAGCCGCTACCTCTCCGCTGGAACTTGCCACCAATACAGACGGAAGTCCCAAATTTACTGCTGAAGGCGATCCAATATTTCATTATCAGGGCCCGAGCAAGACTTATATTGATGATCCGGGACTGGATTCACGCTGGCGGGCGCAAATCGGAATTCGTTACCTTTTTAATTAATTAACGCAAAACCAAAGCCCTGTTCAAACCGGACAGGGCTTTTTTATTTCAGGAAGTCATCATTTTTTGCTACTGATGGTCGGCTATGATCTGAAGGATATCTGCCGCGTTCTCCGCCTTGTAATCCGGTTTTGCCTGCCATAAATCCGCGTCATTTTCTGCTCCGTAAAGCGCGCCGATACTAATTATGTTCCATCCGCTTTTTTGCTGTTCCAGATACTTTTTGGTGTTGATCACGCACTGAACGTCCGTTTCGTGGTCACCTATATAAAAAATGGTGCCGGAATTCCCCACGCGCAGCTTTTCAATGCATAACAATAAGCCGCGTGGGTTTGGTTTCTGCTCGCGTATATCAACTTCTTCATACCCTATGATTAAATTGAAAAAGCACAGCAGGTCATTTTCTTTCAATTTGGTAACGATATTTGATCTTGAATTTTGGGATACGATTGCCTGAGTTTTAATTCCGGGATGACGAACGACATTTTCAATCCCCGGGAAAAACGGCACATCAGTATGATCTGCAAGCTGAAATTCTGTCCATAATTTGCCCGCTTCATCAATCTGTCTGTCATTTAACAGAAATTCGTTTCTGTAAAGTTCGCGCCAGTTAGCAGACTCAATATTTGCCCTTTGATAGTTTGGGATGGAATGCAGGGCAGGGAACTCATCTGAATTTTTTCCGCTGATCTTTTCAATGATTTTTTTTGTGACATTCAAATTCTTTTGTCTGGTATCGACAAGCGTGCCGTCATAATCCCAGATAACTGCCCGCGTATTCATGTTTTTAGACATAACCTGTTTCCGGATATGCGCCGTCCCATGATAATTTCTAAAATACCATCCGGCGGATTCAAAACGTTATGAGAATCAACAGGAGAGTTTTCGGATATTTCGTAAAATATAAAGATAAATTAATAAATCGGCAACTTTACGGGCGGAAGACATTAATTAAAATGAAGGAGTGAAATTAAAACCAATACAATGTTCCGGTTTACCTCATGAATAGTTCCCATTCGCGCCCCGGAATAAAAAAAGGTCTTGTTAAATTCAATATTAACAAGACCTTACGCTCCGGCGGTAGGACTCGAACCTACAACCTAGTGGTTAACAGCCACCCGCTCTGCCGATTGAGCTACGCCGGAATGATTGTTTCAAAATAGAAGTGCAAAATATACGGACTACTTACAGATGAGTCAAGATATTCAGGTGATTTTTTTTAAAATTTTTTATGTTTTTATGAGATACCCACCCCGGCAATAGGCGCTCCACATTCAGGACACATGCCGTTTTGAATTTTATTCCTGAAAACCGTATGCCAATCCCTTTCGATCAGGGCGGTGTGACATTCCGGACAATATGTGGTTTGCCCCTCCGAATCATGGACGTTGCCCACATAGCAGTATTTTATGCCCATAGAAAGGGCCAAACTGCGGGCGCTTTTGAGTGTTGACGGAGGGGTGGGATTTTTATCACGCATCTTAAAATCAGGATGGAAAGCGGTAAAATGTAACGGAATTTCATCACCCAGATTATTCAGAATCCATTCACACATTTTTTTGATTTCCTCCTGTGAATCATTTTCGCCGGGAATAAGCAGAGTCGTTATTTCAAACCAGATATCGGTTTCATGACGAAGCCACGCGAGCGTATCGAGAACTGAACCAAGATGCGAAAAGGTGAGCTTATGATAAAAAGTTTCGGTGAACGCCTTCAAATCCACATTGGCGGCATCAATATATTTATAAACGTCTTTTCGCGCTTCCTTATCAATATAACCGGATGTAACCATCACTGATTTGATGCCTTTATCACGGCCTATTCTGGAAATATCTATAACATACTCCCCGAAAATTGTCGGATCATTGTAGGTATAGGCTATGGAAGGAACATTTCGCCTGATAGCAAGATCAACCACCTGTTCCGGAGTCGCGTTCATGGCATTTAAATCATCCAGCCGGCTTTTACTCATCGACCAGTTCTGGCAAAACTTGCACCCTAAATTACAACCGGCTGTTCCAAAACTAAGGATGGATGATCCCGGGAAAAAATGATTTAATGGTTTCTTCTCAATAGGATCAACCGCAAATCCCGTTGGCCTGCCGTAACCGGCGGAGTATAGTTTTCCGTCTATATTCTGGCGGATAAAGCAGAATCCTGACTGGCCTTTGCCAATTTTGCAATATCTGGGACAAAGCGTACACAACACTTTGCCATTTTCCAGCTCATTCCACCAGTCTGCTAATTTTAATTCGCTTTTTACCATGATTCAATTTTGCAAAATAAAATGTATGAAAGCAAGAACCGGCATCATTAAGTTTACCGGTTATTTTTAATCTTAAACGCCGGTTTTGAACCAAAAATGCCATAACTTCGTAGAAGTTTGGAAAAAACAATAATTTTCAATGATGTTGATATATATAATTATGTTCAAAAAATAAAAAAAACTCAAAAGTTTTACTTAGGTGTCGATGATCATTTTAACAATGAATTAAGGATCAGATTAGCACGAATATTTTAAGGATAAAGATAAGATTATATGGAAGGTACAAAGGATATGATCGGGTTGCCGACAGGAAGTCAGGACGAGTATCAGAAATTTATAGAATTACTCAGAACCAGATTAAATATATTAAATGCTTCCGTTTTTTTATTACAGGATACATTAGATTGTGAAGATAACAAAACAAATGGATATATTAATCGTATCAACAATGAACTTGAACGTATTAGAACAATGATCATTGATTTCCCGGAGAAAACCAGAGAGAAAAATTATAAATAATGATCTCCTTGTGAATAATTTAGAACTTATATAAATCAGAAAGAATTTTGTGAGATATGGAAAGTAAAGGGCCTCATATTTTACTTATTGAAGACGAACCGGATGTTCGTGAGAGTTATCTCAGTATGCTCAATATACTCGGCTATGACGCTGATACAGCAGAAAACGGCATGGACGGACTGCAAAAAATAATGGCGAAAAATTATGATATCGTTATAACCGATTTGAACATGCCCGTGATGAATGGTCTTGAGACACTCACACGAATCAAGAAAAAAGCTCCCCAGATCGAAGTGATCGTGATGACAGGATATGCGACTATCGATAATGCGATCAGCGCAATGAAACAAGGAGCATTTGATTATATCACCAAACCGGTATCCATTGAACATGTAAAAATTGTCCTCAGTAAATGTCATCAGCAAATCGAAGCGCATCGGGAAAATAAAAAATTACGCGATTTGAACACACGGCTGAGTGAATTGAATGAGCTGAAGGACAAATTTATTACCATTACCACTCATGAGCTGAGAACACCTCTGGCCGTGTTGAAAGGCTATTATGAGCTTATTGAAATGCAGATTGACAGAAATAGTGATCCTGATTTGGATGAGTATATGGGGATCATGTCCGGAACCATCCAGGAAATGATTGATATGCTTGACAGCATGCATGATTTGTCAAATTTCGATAAAGCAATAAGGGAATATAAAAACACCGAATTTGATACAAATAGCATACTGGAAGCTGTTCATAAAGAATTTAAAGTGTTATTCAGCCAGCGGAACATCGCATTTGATTTAAATCCTGAAAATGAACCGGCGATTGTAAATGCTGATCCTGCTTTATTAAAGAGAGCGATCAGGGAACTTACTCAAAACGCGCTTAAATTCACGGATGAAAATGGTAAGGTAATTTTACATCTGAAAAAAATTCCTTTGAAGAACAAAGTCTTTATAATGATTGAAGATACCGGAATAGGCATTCCGGCTCACAAAATAGATCTAATTTTTGAACCTTTCTATGAAGTCCAGGATGTGATGTATCACTCCAGTTCCAAAACCGGATTCATGGGCGGCGGGATAGGCGTCGGTCTCTCATTGGTGCGCGAAATTCTGAGCACCTGTTCCGGGGAAATCGCGGTTGAAAGTACGCCGGGAAAGGGAAGCACTTTTACAATAATGCTGCCTGTGTCTCAATAAGCAGCTATTTAAAAATGGAAAAGGGATTGCGGTTAACCACAATCCCTTTTTTTATTAGAAACGGGTCAACGATTCAAACTCGCCGTATCTTTGCTTAAGCTGTTCCTGGGTTAAGCTTATCAGGCTTTTAAAGCTAAAATCTTCCACATTATATGAGGCAATGGAACTTCCGTAAATAAGCGCTTTTCTAAGCGTTTCGTCGGAATGATTGCCGCTCTGGGCGATGTAACCCAAGAATCCCCCGGCGAATGAATCACCGGCTCCGGTCGGATCGATTACTTTTTCAATCGGGTAGGCCGGAGTAAAGAAAAATTTATCATTATTATACAAAAGAGCTCCGTGTTCACCTTTCTTTATCACGAGTGTTTTTGGCCCCATCTCGGTGATTTTACGGACGGCTTTTATCAGATTCAGCTCGTTTGTCAGCTCGCGGGTTTCCTCATCATTCAGAATAATGATATCGCATTTTTTTATGACTTCCTCAAGAATTTTTCTCTTACCGCTTATCCAGAAATTCATGGTATCGAGTACAACTAATTTTGGTTTGTTAATTTGTTCAAGCACCTGATACTGAAGCTCGGGGTCAATGTTGGCCAGGAAAACATATTCCGCGTCTCTGTACTGCGCGGGAATTCTCGGCTGGAAATCTTCGAAAACATTCAGATATGTGTACAACGTATCGCGCCGGTTCATGTCCTGATGATAACGTCCACCCCATCTGAAGGTTTCACCGCTCTCGACATAGAGTCCGTCAAAATTAACATTTCTTTTTTTTAGAAATGAGATGCGGGACATGTCAAAATCAGATCCCACAACACCGACCACATTCACATTACTGAAAAAACTGGCGGCTGCGCTGAAATAGAGAGCAGATCCTCCCAGGGAATCATTGGCGGTACCGTGAGGCGTCTCTACAGTATCAAAGGCGATGGAGCCGACAACTAATATACTCATTTTTTCTCCTGATTTTTACATCCGGACCGGAGCGGATATTCCTAGTTTCTCCAATCCATTGGCGATAACAATTCTCGTGGCATCAATTAAAGCCAGCCTCGCTACAGTTAGTTCGGAATCTTCTGAAATGACTCGGCAAACCGTATAAAATTTGTGAAAAAGAGCAGCGACTTCGAAGAGATAATTTGCCATTTTGTGAGGTTCGTAATTCACAGCGCTGGCTTCAAGAACGACAGGGAAATCTATCAGATGCTTGATCAGATTGATCTCTTCCGGAGCGGCCAGCAAAGATAGATTGGCTTTTTTGTCCAATTCAATGTTTTTAGATTCACCGAGCGAAATAATACTGCAAATCCGGGCGTGGGCATACTGGATATAGTAAACCGGATTTTCATCTGACTGGGTTTTTGCAAGTGAAAGATCAAAATTTAAATGTGAATTCATGTGTCTCATGATAAAGAAGTATCTTGTAACATCCGCGCCGACTTCATCAAGCAGTTCATCGAGGGTAACAAAATTCGCTTTCCGTGTAGACATCTTCACTTTTTCACCATTTTCGGTGAGGGTAACGAACTGATGAATAAGAACATGTACTTTTTTTGTATCATAACCCAGCGCTTCCAGCGCGGCCAGTACATCAGGATAGGTCGCGATATGATCGGCGCCGAATATATCGATTATATGATCGAAACCGCGCTTATATTTTTCAACATGATAGGCCATATCCGGCAAACGGTAGGTCGGTTCTCCCGTATTTTTGATAATTACCCGGTCCTGGTCAAATCCCAGTTTTGTAGTCAGAAACCAGGTCGCTCCGTCCCGTTCCGCCACGAGTTCTTTTTCAGTTAATCCCTGAATGGTTGAGTCAATTTTGCCGTCATCATAAAGTGATTTCTCATTGAAAAATACATCGAACTCAAAACCAATGCGCTTAATTGTTTTTTTGATATCGGTAAAAATACTTTGTTCGGCCCGGTCCTTAAAAATGGGGCTGTCTGTTTTGTCTTTAAGTGAATCACCGAATTCATTCAGGATTTCGCGCGCAATTTCAATAATGTATTCACCCTGATAATGGTCATCCGGAAATTCAATATCCATACCGGTGAGTTCCAGATACCTCAGACGCACTGAATTCCCGAGTACGCGCATCTGCCGACCGGCGTTGTTAAAATAATACTCTCTCGTTACTTCATAGCCGACAGCATCAAGGAGCCGTGCAACCGTATCTCCGAGGACGGCTTGTCTGCCGTGTCCGATAGTAAGAGGTCCGGTCGGATTCGCGCTGACAAATTCCACAAGCGCTTTCTGTCCCTTACCTGTGTTGGATCGGCCGTAACTCGCTCCCTTATCCAGTATAATCTCTAATTGATGATAGAGGTTTGAGTTGGATGCAAAAAAATTCAAAAAACCGGGACCCGCAATTTCGATACCGGATATATACTCAGGATTCGTATCAAAAAATGCCTTGATATCTTCCGCGATTTGTTTAGGGCTTTTTTTTAAATGACGGGCAAGCTGCATCGCGAGATTGGACGAGTAATCGCCAAACTGTTGTTCCTTGGGTCTCTGAAGGATAATTTCAATATCTGAAATTTTTTGAGCTTTTAGAAAACGCTCTAATTCATTTATAATATACTTCTCAGTCGTCATTTCACTGTTTCCGTGACAAGTTCAATTTTCGCGTCGCCCCAAAGTCTCTCAATTCCGTAATACGCCCTTGACTCATTGTTGAAAATATGTATGACAACATCAACATAGTCAAGTAATACCCAGCTCAGGCTTTGGTACCCTTCTTTATGATAAAGATGAACGCCTTCATTGCGTAATCCATCTTCTATATAATCGGCAATTGCTTTAATTTGTATGTTTGAATCGCCGGAAATTACCACGAAATAATCAGATATGTTCGTTAGTTTTGAAATATCCATTTTTACAATTTGATGGCCTTTTTTTTCAAGAGCCAGTTCAACCGCTCTCTGCGCCAGTTCAGTAGCAGACAAATTTTCCTCCGTAAATATCAATTTTATTTTTTCATAATGTTCAGATTTTGGTGATCTTTACCAATAACAATTGTTATATCAGCGATCGGGGAAGGATTCTTAACGGATTCAACGAGTGACGTGTTGACTCCCATTAACCTGGCAAGTTCAACAGCTTTCTCAAAGTCTCCAATCTGATCAATAATTTTTGTGTTTGCAACATTCCACTGCAATTTCCCTTTTTCGAGATAATTGCCGCTGTTAACGATATCGTAATTTTCAGACTTTAATTTATCCGACAGTAATTTAGCGATACCCTGTTCACCGCATCCGTTAAGTACCTCAATCTGAATTTTTTTCTTAATAGGGGAATAGTACTGATTCTGATCGGCAGATTCCTTCTTCGCCGGGATAGAAGGTTTTTCCTGTTGCGGTTTTGTATTCAGTTCTACGACGGTTTGGTTTGGTTCCTGTTCAAATATCGGCAATAAATATTCAGAAATGGCATAGGTGGCCGCGGCAAGGATGAGCAAAACGGCAACATAAGTAAAGAATTTTTTTGTAGTACCTGAGTTTTCACGGGCAACTGGTCGCGTGGTGGTCGTCTGGTTTTTTCTTCTGATAGTCTGGGTGTTATAACGTCGGCGATGTCTCAAGGTTTTGATTGACTCCTGATTTTTGGTGACAAAAAAATAACCGAACTCAGCCCCGTTGACATAAAGTTCGGTTCTACAATATCATTTACATTTTATGCTATTTTTGAAACTGATCAAAATGATATCTGCCTAAAAAAGGCTCCCGGGTGTACATGTAATATGGCTTTGATTCAACTTTCAGCGATAAACTTGAATTCTCACTCATTTTATACGTGAGTTCGGCGCCACCAAAGAATTTCGGTTTTCCGAGATCACTTTCGTCCTGATACGTGTTGTAAGGTGAAGTGAGCAGCCCTAATTCGGTTGTTAATAATAAATTTTCAGAATATTGATAATTAATCATATTAGTGTACGAATTTAACATCATTCCTTCTCCGGCCATGGTGCTGTATGACATAGAAAAAGAATGGTTCATATGCATTTTATTCGGATCGAGAAATCCAAATAAAAAATCGGTTGACGGTTTGCTGAGCATTGTTGTAAAATCCGGTTTTTCAACATCCTTTTTAAGTTGACTGAATCCGGCGACCGGAATAAATATAAATAAAAGGGTTATAATGCTTTTGATAAAAAATCTATTCATACTTACCCCCATTTACAATGTGGACATAAGTTATTAAACACAGGTCTCTAAATCAACACTATAAATCGTTAACGTTCACTGTTTAAAATTGTTTCCGCTTCCTTCAACTGGTCAACATCGTTAATGCCGCGTGTTTCATTAAAATTTTTTGTCTTTACGGCATTGACCTTTTTCCCTTCAGAAAGAAAGATGGGAACGACATCCGGGAGATAGTATTCACCCTGATTATTGTCATTTCGAACCAGTTTTAGCGCTTTGAACAAATCAATTGATTTAAAGATGTAAATACCGACATTAATTTCCCTGATTGCCAATTCTTCGGGAGTGGCATCCTTGTGTTCAACAATATTTCTGACGAAGTTGTTTTCATCTCTGATAATCCGCCCGTAGCCCGTCGGGTCATCGAGTTCTGATGTCAGAATTGTTGCCGCCGCGCCGCTTTCCTGTTGGGTATCAATAAGTTCACGGATTGTATCGGCGGTTAAAAGGGGTACGTCTCCGGATAAAACCAGAACATCTCCATCATAACCATTCAGTTCATCTGCTGACATGGAAACGGCATGACCTGTACCAAGTTGTTGCTGCTGGACGGCGAATTTAACATCCATACTTTTACATGCATCCTTCACCAGTTCTTTTCCATGCCCAATGATCAGGATTGTTTTTTCCGAACCGACATTTTTTGCAAGATCAATGACATAGTGGACCATCGGACGGTCATTTATTTTATGCAGTACTTTCGGGAGATCCGATTTCATTCTTTTGCCTTTTCCGGCGGCAAGAATAACAGCTACTAATTTACTCACGATGTTTCCTCGTTTTATGAAATTTGATGATTACTTTTTATAAATCATATTAAAATTCAATCAGTATGAACGATCATATTGTCAATCAAGCGCGTTTTACCAAAATAGACTGCTATTGCCACGAGCACATTCCCTTCGGCAATTGTTTTCGCTTCAAGAGTATTCGCGTCACGAAACTCAATATAATCGATTTTTCCGGATGATTCAGATGTAATCAGTTGTGTCATTTTATTACTGATATCTTCAACATCACTGTTTTTATTTATCATCTCCAGTCTGGCGAGTTTTAAACTTCGGAAAAGGACAAAAGCCTCTTTTCTCTCAGTTTCAGAAAGATATTTGTTCCGGGAGCTCATTGCCAGACCATCAGGTTCCCGGATAATTGGCGCTATAATTATTTCAATATCGAAATTGAGATCGGAAATCATCTGCCTGATGATTATGGCCTGCTGTGCGTCTTTCTGCCCGAAAACAGCTATATGCGGTTTAACGATGTTAAACAGTTTCGCGACAATCGTCGTAACTCCCCTGAAATGATCGGGGCGGGAGACCCCGCATAATATATTGGAAATATCTTTAGTAATAACATATGTCTTATATCCGGCGGGATAAAGTTCTTCAGCAGCCGGGTTGAAGATTATATCAACACCTTCTTCCAGGCACATAAGCCGGTCATTTTCGAAGTTTCTGGGATATCTGGAGAAATCTTCATTTGGACCAAACTGCGCGGGATTTACGAAAATGCTGACAACCACATAATCGCATTTTTCTTTGGCTGTTCTTATAAGGCTAAGATGCCCTTCATGTAAATAACCCATGGTGGGCACAAAACCGATACTTTTACCGGAAATTCGCCGGGATTCAGACCAGGCCCGCATTTCAGAAATATTTTCAATAACTTTCATCTGGATCCGGGAATTTATTGTTTTTGACTTCGGTGATGTAATTTTTAAAAGCCGTTGACATCTGTTCACCAATTTCGGCATATCTTCGTACAAATTTTGGTTTGAATTTACTGTACATACCCAGCATGTCATGACTCACCAGAACCTGGCCGTCGCAATCGACTCCTGCTCCAATCCCGATTGTCGGAATTTCAAGCATTCCTGAAATTTTTGCTGCAAGTTCAGCCGGTATTTTCTCGAGAACGATACAAAAAGCTCCGGCGTTCTGCAGCGTTTTTGCGTCTTCGATCAATTCTTCGGCGATTTTCCTGTTATTTCCCCGCAGTCCGTATCCCCCGAACTGGTGGATAGACTGTGGTGTCAGTCCAAGATGCCCCATAACCGGGATACCGTAATCAACCAGTTTTTGAACGAGGCCGGCGACCACTTTTCCACCCTCAATTTTCACGCCCTCCGCGCCTGCCTCCTGAAGAAAACGCCCGGCATTCCTGATCGCTTCACTCATATCGGCCTGGTAAGATAAAAACGGCATATCGGCTATAAGCAGCGCTTTACTAACTCCGCGCCGCACAGAACGGGTGTATAGAATCATCTCATCCATTGTTACCGCCAGGGTGTTATCCTGGCCGCCCATCACCATACCGCCGGAGTCGCCGACCAGGATGATATCAATGCCGCTGTCATCCAATATCTGCGCCATAAGGGCGTCATAAGCCGTAAGCATAGCTATTTTCTCACCCTGACGTTTCATATCCATTATGATTGGGACGGTTATTTTTTTTACGCTTTTGGACACGGACATATTTTCAACCTGCCATTTTTTGGTCTGATATTATCGTTTAAAAGATTCGATAATTCCACCTCCCAGAACGGAATCACCATTGTAAAACACAGCCGATTGACCCGGTGTTACCGCTTTCTGGGGATTATCGAATGTGACCCTAACCTTACCATCTCCGGCTGGATATAGAGTAGCCGGGCTGCCCAGATCTTTATATCGGATTTTTACAGTGGCCCGAACTCCGTTCGCCGCGTCGCTTATTCCGATAAAATTTACTGATTTTGCTATAAGTTCGCTTGAATAAAGATCTTTTTCCTCACCGATGATGACTTCATTGTTTTTCGGATTGGTTTCCACAACATACATCGGTTTTCCAAAACCTTTTCCAATTCCCCGGCGCTGACCGATTGTAAAAAACGGATATCCATGGTGAGACCCTAATTTGTCGCCGGTGACACTGACAAGGTTTCCTTCATCTACTTTCTCTTCCAATTTCGGGACAACGGCTTTAAGGAATCGTTTGTAATCATTATCCGGGACGAAACAGATTTCCATACTTTCACTTTTTTCCGCGGTACGGAGATCATATTTTCGCGCCAATTCTCTGACCTGTGGTTTAGTTAATTCACCAAGAGGCAGTAACGTCCGGGCAAGACTTTCCTGCCGGGTTCCCCAGAGAGCGTAAGACTGGTCTTTATTCGGATCCAGACCCCTGTGTAATTCGTACCTGCCGGTTTGTTCATTGTGTTTTACGCGCGCGTAATGTCCGGTCGCGATATAATCGGCTCCCAATTCCACAGCCTTATCAATCAAAGTCTTCCATTTGATTTTAAGGTTGCACTGGACGCAGGGATTCGGTGTGCGTCCGGCGATATATTCGTTGATAAAATCATCAACGACGCCGGTATGAAATTCCCGGCTGAAATTTAAAACATAATGCGGGATATCTATTTTCGCGCAAACCATTCGCGCGTCATTTATGGAATCGAGTGAACAGCAGCCGCTCTCGTGGTTAATATTTCCACCAACCAGCTCATAGTCCCACAGCTTCATTGTTATACCAATGCAGTTATAACCCTGTTCTTTTAAAAGAACTGCCGCCACGGAACTATCAACGCCACCGCTCATCGCTACGACTACGGTTTTGTTTGACATCTATATACCTGTAATTATTATTGAATATTAAAATTTTTTGATAATGACTATTTCGGAGCCCGAGCCGGTTATATTCATCTTCAGCTCATCCATTAAAGCTCTAACAAGATAAATACCTCTCCCGCTTTCTGCGAGCAGATTTTCCGGTGCCACCGGATCTTTGACCTTCCCGGGATTAAAGCCGTTTCCTTCGTCTCTTATCGAGACTTTAATCTGCTTTTTACCCGGGGAAAATGTAACGGTAACCTTTTTACTTTTATCATCTTTATTGCCATGATGGATGGCATTGTTGACCAATTCGGTAACGGCAATAGACAGATCATCAGATGAAGACTCATCCATGCCGATCTCTCCGGCAATTTTCTCTGAGATTGCCTCTATTTTTTCCAGATAGTCAATACTGCTTGGAAAAATATATGTATATTTATCTTTTTTGGTTATCGCCATAATCTCCTCGGAACCCAATTAATTTAGAGAACACCCTTCCTAATGTCAAAAAATAATCGGCACAAAACTAGCTAGGTTAAATGATTTTAGAAATATTATCGTGGGTATTTTATAGTGTTGATTTGAAAATAATCTAAAATTATCACATTGACAACATTTTTAATGTTTGTTATATTATTTATAGTATTGCGTATATTCTATTAATTTTATAACCATCCATTGCATAAAAATTTGGAGATGATTTTGCTTAGAAAATTTGACGCTCATTTTCCATGGATCTTGCTGGCACTTATTATCACAATTCAATCATCTGTGAGTTCTATTTATCTTCCGGATGTTGGAATCAGTTTTATTGACAAAATGCTTCATTTTGTAGTGTTTGGAATCTGGGGATTGACTTTGACCAGGGGTCTGATAATGACAAAAAGCGATTTCGTGCATAAATATTTAATGTGGATTGTTTTTGTCGCGGGCATGATTTTCGCGTTTTCGGATGAGTGGCATCAGTATTTTGTTCCGGGCAGAACATCTGATGTATATGACTGGATTGCCGATATCAGCGGCGTAATAATTTTTTCATTACTCTATAAATCATTTATCCGGTCGAAGGAACAGGTCGAAATAGATTAAATCGATATAAAGCAATGCATCAATATACTAACTCAAAACCTTTAAATTTAGCAACCACGGGCCGATGATCCGATATGGTAGATTCATAATCGGAAAACTCTGAATCGAGATACAATATATCTGTATTTCCGGAAGAAAATTCAGGAGCGGAGTCACCTGTGATAAGGATATGATCAATCAAACTATTGTAATAGTCTGAAATATAAGAATACTTGTCTGATATTCCTTCAGTCAGGAAAGTATATCCGCTTGAATCCACTAAAAACGGCATAAAAACATTTACAGAATCAGCATCAGCAAGTTGATCATTCCAGTCGCCGAGAACAATAAAATCAGCATCATCACCGGTTGTGATCTGTTGATCTATGTAATCTTTCAATTGTGAACAGGCCTGCCGGCGTCTGTCGACCGACAAAGAATCTCCATAGGCTTTAAGGTGTAAAACTATGATGTTAAAGTCATATTTGATTCCCGTACTGTCTTTTATCTCAACAAAGGCGGTCAGAGGAGGACGGGGAAACGCGTAGCTGTCATTTGTAAAAATATTTCTGACATTGGAAACATTGACGATTTCGGTTTTGTACATAATACCCGTTTTCTGATACGATCCGTCATTGTACACATCAGATGATAATACTCCATCCCAGCCGCTCAGGTCGGTGAGAAGTGAGTTGAAGGAACCTGTATTTGTAATTTCCTCAACGGCAATGAGGTCCACATCGAGATCGGTTATAATATTTGCCAGATTATTAATGGTTGTGGACGACGCTTTCGGGAAGTTCTCTATATTCCAGGTAGCGATTTCGAAGCTGCTTGAATCACCGTATGCCGTCACATGAAAGTCAGGTGTTTGATTATCGGGCGGGGTGATACTGTTGTCTTCATCACATGAAAAAAATACAATTATCAGAAGCATTATAAATAATTTTTTGAACCATGAAGAAAAATGCGTTATAATAAAATTCATTGTCAGATCCATAAAAATAGAACAATAATTATTGGTACAGTATATATTTACCTTAGTAATCATTAATGAATTTGATTACGGAACTGAATATAAAGATTCTAAAGAATAAATGAAATTATTTGATAATATTCATTCGATTTCTTATTGTCCGGTAGTGCAATACGTGAAAATCTGATGGTTTAGGAGGAGTGAAGGCTGTGAATGTTATACTATCGATTATTTTTCTGAGCTTTACCGGGATTATTGCGCTGTATATCATGTTTAATTACGTGCTGCAAAAATCTTTTAATCTGCCGCATATCTCAAATTCCAAAAATCCGGTTGATTTTGGGCTGAAATACAAGAATTTGTTTCTGAAAACAAAACACGGCAAAAAAATTCAGATTTGGGATATCAATTCAACCGCTGACGGGCCCGTAATCATAGGGGTGCATGGATGGGCAAGTACTTCGGATAGGCTGCTGACGTTGACCCAGGGGCTTGTGATCAGCAGGAGGGTTGTTTTGCTGAATTGCCGCAATCACGGCGAAAGCGATGATGACGGTTATTCGTCTATGATCAAATTTAAAGAGGATCTCGATCATGTTGTAGATTATGTCCGTAATGGTTCCAATTCTGATAAAAAGATAATATTGTTAGGGCACTCATTGGGAGGAGCGGCATCGCTTTATAAAGCCGCGAATGACAAAAGAATCGGAGGGGTTGTAACCATAGGAACTTTTGCGGATCTGGAAGCGTTCATGCTGGATATATTTTTAAAGAAAAAAATGCCAAGGGGTTTTGCAACCAGTATCCTCACGTTTATTGAAATCAGACTGGGAAAGAAATTTAGCCTGCTCACCCCCTCTCATACGATTAAAACGTTTCAGAATCCTGTATTGGTCGTTCATGGGGACCGCGATGAGACTGTACCCTGTAAGGACATGGAAACGCTTGTTAAATCGGCAAACAGGGAAAATGTGGAATCTTTGAAGATGGAAGGGCATTCTCATTCCTCATTATTAAATGATCCAAAACTGGCGGAAGGTGTTGACCAGTTTATAAAGAAATATTTATGAAATAAAAGTCAGGGATGATACCATAAATCACTCACTTTAATTTATGGATAAAAATTTGTATATTTTCCCAAATTAAAAAATAACATAATTCAGGAAGGTGAGTATGAAAAATTCAAAAATCGTGGGAGTAGGACGCTATCTCCCGGATCGTGTTGTTACAAATTTTGATTTAGAAAAAATAATGGATACTTCTGATGCCTGGATCCGTGAGAGAACAGGTATTGTTGAACGCAGATTCGTGACTCCGGGTTTAGAAACAACTTCATATATGGGAGCGCAGGCAGCCAAAAAAGCCCTGGATATGGCCGGAATGAAAGCGGAAGACATTGATTTTATTATCTTTGCGACTTTGAGCCCCGATTTTGTATTTCCCGGTTCCGGTTGCCCGATGCAGGAACATCTTGAGCTTTACGGAGTCGGCGCGATGGATATCAGAAATCAATGTACGGGTTTTGTTTACGGAGTGGCGACCGCAGATCAGTTTATAAAAACCGGCATGTATAAGAACATCCTGGTTGTGGGCAGCGAAGTTCACAGCACGGGTCTCGATTTAACAACCCGCGGGCGTGATGTGGCGGTTCTTTTCGGGGACGGTGCCGGCGCCGTGGTGATGACTGCCACTGATGACAAGAAAAAAGGCGTGCTGACAAGTCATCTTCACGCGGACGGCCGTTATTCAAAACATCTGTGGGCGGAAGATCCCGGGAGCGTGAAGCCCGGCAGACTGACGGTGCAAATGATTGAAGAAGGATCGATTTATCCGTATATGAACGGCAGACATGTTTTTAAAAACGCGGTGACACGATTTCCGGAAGTGATCCAGGAATCGCTTGATGCCACCGGATATACAAAAGATGATATCGATCTTGTGATTCCGCACCAGGCCAACAAACGAATTACCGAAGCCGTCCAAATAAGACTTGAATTACCTCCCGAAAAAGTTTTCAGCAATATTGAACGGTATGGCAATACCACCGCGGCATCAATTCCAATTGCTATGAGCGAAGCGATGGAAATGGGACTTATTAAAGATAACAGCCTTGTAAGTATTGCATCTTTCGGCAGCGGTTTTACATGGGCTTCGAGTCTGATTAGATTCTGATCCGTTTGATCAAAATCAGAATATTTTTTGTGTTTTAAATGATATTATAACAAAGGAATTATCATTGGCAAAAAAGACAAATCCTTTAAATATAGAGCAGAATATCGCTTTACGCAGGCCTGAATGGCTGAAAGTGAAGCTGGGAAGTAATCATGAATTCACGGAACTAAGACATCTGGTAAAAGACAGCAGCCTTAATACCGTTTGTGAAAGCGCTCGCTGTCCGAATCTGGGTGAATGCTGGGGCAGAGGAACAGCAACCTTTATGATCCTGGGTGAAATCTGCACGAGAAGCTGTACATTCTGCAATATTGATGTCCGGAAACCGACGGAATATGATATCGAAGAACCCTACCGGGTAGGTGAAGCCGTAAAGAAGCTGAATTTGCGTCATGCCGTGATCACCTCTGTCGCGCGGGATGATCTTTCCGACGGCGGGGCTTCCATCTTCGCGGAAACGATCCGGCAGATAAGACAGCAGGCCCCGGGATGCTCCGTCGAAGTTCTGATACCCGATTTTAAGGGTGATTTTGATGATCTGGATGTTGTGCTTGACGCTGAACCGGATATTCTAAATCACAATGTTGAAACGGTTAAGCGTTTACAAAAAGCGCTCCGTGTTCAGGCCTTTTTCGAACGGTCCGTTTCTGTTCTGGCCCACGCGAAAAAAAGGGGATTTACGACAAAATCCGGTATGATGGTGGGTGTCGGGGAGGAGAAAGAAGAGATTATTCAGGCGATGAAAGAGCTGAGAACTGTCGGCTGTGATATCCTGACCATTGGTCAGTATCTTCCTCCAACTAAAATGCATTACCCGTTAACAAGGTACTATCACCCGGATGAATTTAAAGAGCTTAAACGCGTTGGATTGGAGCTGGGATTCAAACACGTGGAATCCGGACCGCTGGTCAGAAGTTCCTATCATGCGGATGAACAGATCTCTTCCATAAAGTAGTAAATTTAGAATCAGATATGATCCCGCGTCAATCCGAAATTAAAATAAGGATGAAGACGCGGGATTTTTTTTTATGACCCGGTTTTCGACGATATCATCAATAATTTTATGCATTCGTTTAAAATGGGATCCTTTCCAGTAAATTTTCTCACAATCCGGACATTGCCGGAATTCACTGAAATATTTCTTTGTGCGCGGCTCCAGCTTTTCCCTGATGGTTTCCTTTGATACGGTAATGAGTTCCCCGTTACAATTCACACATCTTGTGAAAGGGATGAACTGTTGAGTGATGTCCAGTTTTTCAATGAGCTCCCCAAGCTGTTCCCTGACAACTGCCGATCTTATCCAGAGGCCATGGGTAACAGCTTTGTTTTTTAGCAGTCCGATGTCTTTCGTCAAAATGATTCGGTGTTCGGCCCGCGCGATTCTCACAATTTCCTGATCCTGAAATTTATTGTTGTAACACGTGTCAAAACCGAGAATTCTCAGGTATTTTGCCAGTTTTCCAAGATTTACATCAATGATAAATTTTGTAATACGAAGAGGCTCCGGCCGTAACCTCATGAGCGGCGTGATGTTAAATAATTCAAATTCGGGGTAAACGGAAATATTATCATGATCAGAAATTTTATAAGTGAAATTCACTGATTCACCGTTAACAAGAATCAAATCGATTTCGGGATGAGGGACTCCCGTTGCTTCGATTAAATCTTTTACTGACGGAGAGCCCTTAAATTTCTGATTAAACTGAGTGAATTGTTTGTCTACAGGCAGGAAATCGTTCAGCTCCGCATAAAATCTTAAATTTACGGACTTATGCGTGAATTCTCTTTTCATTTGTTGTGCCCGATAACTTATACGGGAAAAGTTTACATTTATTCTTCTGTTTCCGCAAAGCAATCGATGATTGTTTTAAGATAAATTAACATCATTGTATAATAATTCTTTTTAAACTGTGATTCAGCTCTTGTCCACTCTGTTAAAGATTCGATTATCTCGAGAAGTAATTCGGAATGAGCGAATTCATGAACAATCGATATTGAAGATTCAATAAAATGATCATCGTCTGCTTTGAGCACGGACTCAAAAATCCGGATATTTTTTTTATTATGACCGTCAAGCGCGGTGTATTCGATAATGTTGCTTTGGTTTTCAGAAACCGTCATCAAAAGCGCAAGGCCGAGATCAAAGAGAGTTTTTCGCGCTGTCTGGCTTTTCAGGCTTTCCGTCGCTGCCATCAGGTAAGTCATTACGATGGGCTGGTTTTTACCCATATAATCCATTAGTTTTAAACGTTCAAATTCTGAAAGAGAACTCAGTCTGGTTTTATATTTAGAAAAAGCTACCGCCGTATTCTGATCCATCAGGACTCCTTTTTAATCAATTTTTGCAAATAAAGTAAGCGGTTTGCCCCAGAATAGCAAGATGATGATTCCGGTCGAAATAAAAATATCCGCGAAATTAAAAACAGGAAAATTTATCGTGTCAGAGAAAAATAAATGAATAAAATCAATTACGTAACCATTGACGGCGCGGTCGATAAAATTACCGATACCGCCCGCGATAATTAGTGTAAAGGCGCTTAAACGCAGCACGGAAAATGAATTTTTTCGCATCGCGATAATGATCAGGATCAGTAAAATACTTAATTTTATGGCAAGAATGGTATATAAACGTACTTCTGTCTCCATCGATGAAAGTAAATTAAACGCCATTGAATGATTCTCCACATACCTAAATACCAGTATGTCCCCGATAACCGGAATAAATTCCCGGGTTTTAAGAAAATCAGCCGCAAAATTTTTAGATATTAGATCAAAGCTGATAAGTAATATCAATGAAATTGAAATGAAGGTTCTTTTTTGGGTCATCTGAAATTCCCTAAATAGCGTTTTCCGGAAAATAAATATTTTGGGACTGATTATCAATTTTTGTAATACGGAGCATTTAGATTAATAAAAGTACCAATACCGCCGGCAGCGCGGCAAGAAATAATGAGAGCAGGGAACCGATCAAAAAATATTCAGCAAAATTTTTATCATCCATTTCCTTGAATCTGGCCAGCGACTTTAGCGCGATAATAACGGCAATCGCGGCAATCTGATCAAATATGATCAGAAAATAAATAAACGTACGTTCCAGATTACCGATAAGCTTACCGCGGTCATACTCATCGGCATCAGTTTCGTCAGGGAAGTTTTTTTGGGTAGGCACCGCCTGAATCCGGTTAAGAATCAGACGGATAAGGATTGTGCTTTCTTTGATAGTAAATACATATCCCGTAAGAATGAGAACCACGTAATCAATTTTTATATCGGGTAGAGTGAATTTATGAAAGGCGCTCCCTTTTAATCCTTCAAATATAATTGCAGCCAATTCGTTGGGTATCGCGGGAAGCCAGTTTTCCATAAAAGAGAGCTGCAGCGGCAAAAGAATAAGACCGATAAACAGGTGAAGGAGAAAGAAAAGTTTAGCATGGTGTGTTTTTCCCGGAACGAGAAGTGAGTCTATTAAAACCATCAGTGAGTGAATAAAGAATATCAGCAAAGCAGATGATAAATCTACCGCCAACATTATTCCGGTTAATCCCCATAAGATTCGTTTGATGATGAAACGTTTCTTCAGGCGGGCGTGCGGAGAGATGATCAGATTCATATCATAAAATAAAAGACGGCCCGTCAGATAAATTGCCAGATAAATGATTTGTATATTCATCTTGTCCGGCCCGAGATTATATTATTCATATCTTCCTGAATACTTATTTGTGTACGGTTTACAAGCGGAAATGCCGGATCCTTGAGATGCTGTGAAACTGCCGGCTGGGTCATTCCGACTTTCCCGGCAATATTCGTCTGGGTCCAGCTTTTTCTGTAATAAAATAATATACTCTTTTTTTGAATATTCCATTTTGCCGTTGTTACATTTAACCAGTCCAGCAATATATTTATTCTCGCTTCAGTCGATTTATCCTCGCACTTGAATACATATATTTTGTTCATATCTCTTGCGGTTTCTACCGCGTTCCTGGCATAATGAAATGCCGGGCCATCCATTCCGATCGCGCTTTCTCTGTTGATTTCCGTGTCAATACCGCCCATCCCGAAACCGTAACGCAGGGATATTCCTTCCATGCTCGATTCAATCTGATAAAGCGTATCGAACAGCATTGCCGAATCAGATAACACCACCTGAAATTCGTCACCAATGGTTAGTGTCAGAGGCGATACCACAAATGTCCCGTATGCAACCGATGACTCGTTCAGCGCGTTCATGAATCTTTGCTGAACCTGTTTACGGTTTTTGATCCCCCTTGATCCGATAATATCACCGATTATCACGAGATATTGGTTTTGCATTGCTGTTATAAGACTTTCTATTATATTTACATGTTTATAATTAATTGACTTATATAAAACTAAAAATAAGTAAAAAACTTATATAATATGAAATATAAGCAATGTGTTTATATATGCAAGATAAAAATAAAAAACTGTTGCCGGGGCAGGGGTGATATTAATCGCTCCATTCCAGCGGTTCTCTTTTTTGCAGAAGAAGTTCGATCTCTTTTTTGTCCATGGCAACAATTTCCAGTTTATCAACAATCAGATTGGCTTCTCCGGGTAAACGGGACTGCACTTTTCCGGTAATAATGTAAGGGCCGTGGGTACGGATTAGATGACCGAACCTGTTATAAACGGCAGGGAAAAGGACGACTTCAAACAGGCCGAAACGATCTTCCAGTGTGAGAAACTTCATGTATTGATTTTTGGATGTGGCAATGCGCCGTGATGTGACCAGCCAACCGATACAAGTGACGGATTTACCCTTATGAGATTCAATTTGTGTTGAAGGAATGATGCTGTCAGCGGAAATATGCTGTTCAAAAAGAGCCAGGGGGTGATCGGTGACGGCAAAATCGAGCATTTCCATTTCGTTGATGATTTTTTGATAATCGTTAAATGGTTCCAGTTCAGTTTCACCGGCCACATACTGTACAACAGCCGTCTTTTTTTTGTTTTTGAAATACAGCCTGTTGAGCAGCAGAAGCTGGGGCGCGCTGGGATGGATGGACGACAGAGCCCCGGCTTTGATAAGGTGTCCGATCTCTTTTTCGTTTGCCCGGGTTCTTCTGATAAAATCAAATAAATCGGAAAAAGGTTTGATTCTTCTGGCGGCAATGATTGACTGAATTGTCTTTTCTGTAAGTTCAAACACCGTTCCGAGCCCTGTCCGGATGGCGTTGTTATCACAGCTAAAATCAGCTTCCGAATAATTAACATCCGGAGTCAAAAGCTTCAGTCCCATACGCCGCGCCTCTTCTGTATAAGCCATCCGGGAATAAAAGCCGCCCTGATTGTTAAGTACGGCGCACATATATTCCAGAGGAAAATAATATTTCAAAAAAGCGGTTTGATAGGCGATCGTGCCGTATGTGGCTGAATGGGCTTTGTTGAAGCCGTAGCCGACGAATTGCGATAGAAATTGCCAGATTGTTTCGGCCTGTGAATTGTCCAGTCCGTTTTTTAAAGCGCCCTGAATAAACGCCCCGTGAATGTTTAAAAATTCTTTTTTATTACGTGACTTTGTCATGGCCCTGCGAAGTGTATCAGCCTGTCCAAGACTGAGGCCGGCGGCCAGATGGGCAATGCGCAGCACCTGCTCCTGATAAATGGTGACCCCGTAAGTCTCCTCAAGGGCGGGAGCGATGGAAGGATGGATATATGTGGTTTTTTCCAGTCCCGCGCGCCGTCTTATATAGATCTCTTTCATGCCGCTGCCCGATGCCCCCGGCCGTATCAGCGCAACGGCCGTAATGACATCGTCGACGCCTTCGATCATCATTTTTTTTAACAACCCGCGCATGGCGGGACTTTCCAGCTGAAAACAACACATGGTCTGTCCGGAACGGATATAAGCGGTAACATGGGGATCTTCCCCGGGAATCGTTTTTAGATCAAGAGGAGAGAGTTCAGCGCTGTTTTTTAGGAGAAAATCCGGCGTTTTTTTATGTTTTTCCGCAACGGTTTTCAGGTCGCCGGATTCAGCCTTTTTCTTTACAGTGCGGATACAGTCCGTAATAACGCTAAGCGAGCGCACGCCGAGAAGATCCATTTTAACCAGTCCCAGTTTTTCGATGGAATACATATCGTACTGAGAGATAACAATTCCTTTTCCGGCTATTTCCAGCGGGGTATGATTGGTTATCCGGTCCGGCGCGATAATAACGCCTCCGGGGTGAATGGAAAGATGCCGGGGAAAATCGGCAATACGATGGGCGATGCGAATGATTTCCTCATACAGGGATAGATTGTGGCGCAGTTCGCGTAATTCCGGCAGGCTGTTAATCGTTTCTTCAAGCTGTTCGATAGCGCGGTGCGGCAGATGTTTGGTCAGTTTGCCGATTTCATCTTCGGGCAGTCCGTAGGTTTTGGCTACATCACGTATGGCCGAACGCACCTGAAAGGTGTTGAAAGTGCAAATCATGGCGACCCGGTCTTTGCCGTATTTCTCATAAACATAGGTGAGTACGCGGTCTCTGTTCTTCCAGCAGATATCCAGATCAATATCCGGCGGATCGGCGCGTTCCGGATTAAGAAAGCGCTCAAAATATAAATTATGACGGATTGGATCGACCTGGGTAATTTCAAGCACGTAAGAAACGAGACTGTCGGCGGCTGATCCGCGCCCCACACACGGAATATGATTCTTATGGCAGTAATCGACGATGTTTTTGACAATCAAAAAGTATTCCGCAAACCCAAGGTCATGGATGGTTTGCAGTTCATACTGAAGCCGCTTAATAACTTCGCGGGTCAGAGGTTTATATCGCCTGGTCGCGCCTTCAAAACTCTTTTTCCATAAATATGAAAATCCTGTTTCACCCTCCGGTAGTTCAATCGAAGGGAAAATAGGCTTTCCAAGATCAAACTCAAAATGGCACATTCCCGCGATGCGCTGAGTGTTCGTCAGAGCTGTAGGAAAAACTCCAAACATCTCTTCCATCATCCCGGTGGATTTTAGATGCTGCTCGGAACTTCCCGCGGTTTCAATCCTGCCTGAGACTGTGTTGGCGTCGATTGCATGTAATACGCGCCGTAGTGACCAGTCTTTAAGCGAAACAAAATGGACATCATTGGTCGCCGCCAGCGGAATCTTATATTCCGCCGATATATCACGAAGCCTTAGATTGATAATTGTATGCTGTGGTGAAAAATGCTGCATTTCGAGGAAAAAATCTTCTCCGAACTGACTTTGCAGCAGACACGCTTCATTTATTGCCTCATCAAACCGACGTCTGTGGAGCAAATGAAAAATCTTTCCTTTGTGACCGCCGGACAAAACAACTAATCCGTCTTTATAACGAAAAACATCTTTAAGGTCCAACCGGAATTTAAGATGGCCCCCGTTTAACTGCCCGATTGAAATCATATTGCATAAATTCCGGTAACCGGTATCATCTTTTACCAGAAAAATGAGATCAAAGCCGTCCGAAAGCCGCAATTGGGCGCCTATGATCGCTTTCAGATTGTATTTTTTCGCGGTCTGATAAAATTCGATCGCGCCGTAAAGACTGTTATGATCGGTTAGCGCGAGCGCTTTCATGCCGCTTTTTTTGGCGGCAATAACCAGTTCTTCCGGAGAAGAAATACCATCCAATAGGCTGTAATAACTGTGTGTATGAAGGTGTACGAATCCGTTCATTCTTATCTCCAAGTGTACATAAGTACACCAAATATAGAGAATTCTCATTAAAAAACAAATGAGTTTTGCGGGCTAAGGCAAAATAAAGAAAGAGATTTTCACGTTGTAAGAATGGAACCGCAAAGTAAAAAGATGAGCTGATGTCTTGTGAATTGAATCACAGTTGATTTTGGAATATCAAAATCTTAATATTTATTGTTCGGAGAATCTCAAGTAAAATCATTTCAGAAAGAATAATTTGAACGAGTACCCGTCAGAATCACCGCAAAAAAACAAATATCTGAGTTATCTGCCGGATTTCAGTCTCGGTATCTTTAAAAAGTTCCTGCTGTCGTTTCTTGTAATCGCCATACTGCCGTTATTAATATTCGGATTTTTTACGTTGTACACAATGAATTCGCTTAAAAGTGATATCTACAATCAGGTTTTACAGTCCATTGATCAAAAGACGCAGGAGTCAATGGAATTGCAGGCAGTGTTAACCGCCAGAATGATGCAAAAATTTTTAAAACAGTGCGAACATGATCTTCTTTCGCTTAAAGATGTCATTCCGACTGAAACAAATTATCATTATTTCAATAATCAGCATAAATCGGAGATCTGGGTGAGAGGCGGAACAAATGAATATCCGTCTGAAGAAAGGGTTCTTATTCCCCTTTATAAAGAAATCGCCATCATTGACGCCGAAGGGAATGAAAAATTAAAAATACAGGATAATATACTCCTTCCAAAAAAATCACTAAAGAATGTGCGGAATCCGAAAAATACCACCTACTTGGCCGAAACATATTTTCGGGAAACAGCAGAACTGACCGGGAATGAAATATATGTGTCTCATGTAACGGGTTTTCATGTCAGCCGGAAGGAACAACTGCAGAACGCCGCGACCATAGAGGAGGCCGTTGAAGGTAAGAAATACGACGGAGTTGTGCGTTTCGCGGCTCCGCTTTATGACTACGGCGAGTTCAGGGGAATTGTTATGCTGGCGTTGGATCACAGGCATCTTATGGAATTTACCCAGCATATCCTGCCCAATCAGAAAGCGACGACGGTATTCCCGGTTTATAGTTCGGGAGATTACGCTTTTATGTTTGATGATGAAGGATGGATCATTACACATCCGAAATTTTGGGATATACGGGGATTGGATAAGAAGGGAGAGTGGGTTCCGCCTTACAGAGCGGAATCTCCGCCGGAAGCGGTGGCGGAAGGGAGAATACCATTTAATCTCGATGAAGCGGGATTTATTGATCTGGGATATCCCTATGTCGCCGAACAGGTTCGCAAGGGCGCTTCGGGAGCGGTGGTGACTACGAATGTGGGTGGAATAAAGAAAGTGATGGCATATGCCCCGATATTTTACGATAAAGGAGATTATAAAAAATTCGGGATTTTCGGCGCCATTACGATCGGCGCGGAAATCGGGCGTTTTCAGCATCCCGCTCTTTCAATTGCCAATGATTTCAGCAAAATTATCATGTTCATCCGCAACAATATTGTCTGGTTTATATTAATCACCTTCGCGTTTGCCGGAATATCTTCATGGTTTATTTCCAGGAGTTTTTCACGCCCTCTTCTCCAAATTACAGACGCGGCCGGCAGACTGGCGGATGGGCATCTTGATGAAGTCATCAATATTCAGAGAAGAGATGAAATTGGCGTTTTGGGAATGGTTTTTAACTTCATGGCTTATGAACTTAAAAAAAGTAAAAGAGAATTGCTGAATTCGATGAAGACGCTTGAAATTTCAAAAAATGAAACTGAAAATTACGCGCGGGATCTGGAATACCAGGTAAAAATATTCAAAACAATCCAAAAAATCAGCAATATTCTCGGGACTACCTTTGATATAAATAAAGTACTCAGATTAATCCTTCAAAATTCAGTCGAAAGTATGGGATTTGACCGCGCCATTCTTTATCTGATAGATGATAGCGGAAAATATCTTGAATGCCGGGAAACATTTGGCTTTTCTGATGAACAAGAACGCCTCGCGCGCAAATCAAAGTATAATCTGGAGCGATTTGATTGTATCGAGACGCGGGTCGTAAAGACCGGCAGGATTATCAGGGTCGATGATTTTAAGGTCTATTCAGACGCGACACCGCTAGACAAAAAAATAAGAAAGCTTGGAAAGAGTAATTCATTTGTCTTTATTCCCTTGAAAATTAAAGAGACAATTATCGGTATTCTTGGCGCCGATAAATTGTTGACTAAAGAGATAATTTCGGATTTGGACATAAATTCGCTTCAGATACTGGCCAATCAGGCGGCCAGAGTCATTGAAAACACTCAACTGTATCAGGAAACAATACAGCAGAAAAATTTTGTTGAAGATGTATTGAGATACATGCTCAACGGGGTTATCACAACCGATACGAGCGGAAAAATTACCAGTATCAACAGATCAGCAAGACTGATTTTGAATGTTAACCGCGAAGAGATCATCGGAAGGACTGTCTGGCAGGTTTTCAAAAATCATCAGTATGTGATTGATGAAGTTCAGAAATCTATAAAATCAAAAGGATTTTATCACGGTTATAATCTCGAATTATATACAACCGAAGGTATCCGTTTTGTAATGGTAAACGTCTCTGTTCTTCATAACTCAAAAGGGGAGAGCACCGGGGTCATCGTCATACTGCAGGATACGACCGATAAAAAACATATCGACGACCATCTGAAACGTATTGACAGACTTGCTTCTCTCGGTCGGTTTGCCGCCGGAATCGCCCATGAAATAAGGAATCCCCTAACCGGGATCAGTTTATTTCTTGATGATCTGCATGATAAAGTTTCAAATACGCCTGAGATCACAAAAGTTGTTGAACAGGCCCTGACTGAAGTGGAACGGCTCGAAAATTTAATTAACGAATTACTGGATTATGCCGCCCCCTCGAAAGGTCAGTTGGCCTTAAAGGATATTAACAAACTTATTGACACGACATTGCGGTTTGTTGATAAACAGTGCAACAATTCTAATATAATTGTTAATACCGGTTTAAATCCGGAAGTCCCCGATATTATGATGGATTCTGAAAAAATACGTCAGGCCCTGCTAAATATTATTATAAATTCCATACAGGTCATGCCTCAGGGAGGTCAATTAACCGTATCTACATCTTTCTCTGAAAACGGACGTCTGGGCGGTTCATATCAGGGAGCCAAAAGTAATAAAAACGGCAATTCCTGGATTGAAATTATTATCGAAGATACAGGACCGGGTATTTCAGTGAGTGATCAGGATAAAATTTTTGATCCGTTTTATACTAAAAAGCGAGGTGGAACAGGACTGGGTTTATCCATCACACACAGCATTATTTCTGAGCACAGCGGGAAAATAGAAGTGCGAAGCATTGAGGGTAAAGGAACCGTATTCGCAATTTATCTGCCCGTTCCTAATGGGTCTGTAAAGGCATAAGCTAAAGGAAAATTTATGACAAAACAGAAAACCGTTCTTGTGGTTGATGACGAAGAATTTATCAGGCTAAATTTAAAACGTATTTTCACGGAGGAAAAATACCGGGTTTTGACGGTGAGTAACGGCAAAAAAGCAATGGAAACGGTAAAAAAGGAAGAGATCGATCTTGCTTTACTGGATTTGAATTTACCCGATATGCATGGAATTAAGATTCTTGAACAGATGAAACAGATCCAACCCGACTTGCTGGTGATTGTTGTCACCGGATACGCATCTGTTGAATCGGCTGTCGAAGCAATTAAACTGGGCGCTTATGATTATATTAAGAAACCGTTTAAGGCAGACGCCATTAAACTAATTACGCGCCTGGCATTGGAGACCCAGAGTCTCAAGAGAACGGTGAAGCAGTTGAAAGAGAAGCAGGAAAAAAAAGGCATCGATCTGATCCTTAGTTCGAGTTCCGTAATGGAACATGTTAAACACCAGATTTCAGAATATGCAAAGCACGATACCGAAACGGTACTAATAACCGGCGAAAGCGGTTCGGGTAAAGAACTGGTGGCATCGGCTCTGCATACCTTAAGCCCAAGAGCGGAAAAAGAATTTATAGAAGTAAATTGCGCATCGATACCGGAGACACTGCTTGAAAGTGAATTGTTCGGATATGAAAAGGGCGCTTTTACAGATGCAAAAAGCAGAAAAACAGGATTGCTTGAACGCGCGGATGATGGAACACTGTTTTTGGATGAAATCGGCGAGATGAGTTTGACGCTCCAGGCTAAACTGTTAAGGGTTATAGAGAATAAAAAATTCAGGCGTCTTGGTTCTACCAATGATATCGAAGTGAATCTGAGAATTATCGCGGCAACAAATAAAAATATCAAAGAAGCAATCATCAATAAAGAATTCAGGGAAGATTTGTATTACAGACTGAATGTATTGCGAATTGAAGTTCCTCCATTAAGGGAACGTCCCGATGATATTTTCATTCTGGCGGAATTTCTCCTCGATCATTTCAATAGAAAATTTAATAAGAAAATCAAAGGATGTTCAGATGATACGAAGAATATTTTGCTTCAGTATGGCTGGCCAGGCAATGTGCGTGAATTAAAAAATATTATGGAGCGAATTTGTATTCTTCAAAAAGAATCTGTCATCGAAGTGCAACATCTTCCCCGTGAATTGATAAATGCTCAGTTTGAGAACGAATCCGGCAATTTTCATCGGAAATCAGATTTTGGCGGTCGTTCATTTGATGAAATCATGAAAGAAACAGAGATTAAGCTGCTGGAGATGGCATATACGCTTAGTAGTAAAAACACGAGTAAAGCGGCCAGAATGCTAAAAATACCAAGGGAAACGCTCCGGTATAAATTCAGTAAATTTAATATCGGGAATGGTGATTCTTAGCCATTATTGGTCAATTTTAGCCATTTTGTTATGTTCCCCGGAATTTTTTTCATCCTACTTTATCAACGTAATTTAAGCTCAGACACAGCTTGACGCAGTTCTTTATCCAAATCATTTCTTTGGCATACCCGTTGCATTATCACATGGCTGTTAGTCTATTTAAATGAAAGGAGTATTTATCTGTTAAGAGATTACATATTTAATAATTGACTTTATAATCTAATCTTATTTTAGGAGGCGGAATGCGAAAATTTACCACACTATTATTTTCATTTGCCTTGTTTTTCCTCTTCACAAATTTATCTCATGCCGGTGAAATGCCCGATATTACGGTGAAAACAAATGGTACTGTCCAGTTTTGGGGAAGTTTCGCGCAAACGGACACGGATACTGCTGAAGCGGGATTCGGACTCCGCAGGGTTAGGCTGCGCTTCACCGGAACAATGGGACCAAATTTAAAAGCATTTGTTCAAATGGAACTTACCACTCCAAAATTGCTTGATGCCCGTATTCAATACAAATTATCTGACAACGCTGAGCTCAGGGTTGGCCGCTTTATAGGAGCAGGTATGCGCGGTGGCGGTCTTACTTCACATACGGTTATTGATATTATCGAACGTCCGGTTTCGGCCCAGAAATGGGGTTCGATGACTATTGGCGCGGATTATCGTGATTATGGGATGGCCTTATTAGGCAAATTTAGTGATATCAGTTATAATATCACCCTGCATAATGGCGATGGAGCGGTAAACATCAAACCTTCCCATAAATCAACGGCCAGCACACAGACCACGGGCGCTGCGGTGAGTGGTATGCTGACCTATAAACCCGCCACTGTAAAGGGTCTTGAAGCCGGCGGTTATTATGGTATGGGCAACAAATATTTTAATGAATATTCCAGTTATTCGGGTTATCTTTATTTTGAGCCGCTCCCTTATCGCGTGAAAGCGGAGTATGTAGCGGTTATAGATAAAAACGGACCTAAAGATGTCACCTTCAACGGGTATTATATTTTCGGCGCTTACCGTATTCAGAATAACATCGAACTTCTGGCGCGTTGGGAACAGGTTGATCCAAATACGGATGTTGATAAGAACGAAGAAACGGATATCACTTTCGGTGCCTCTTACGCGTTTTTTCCGGAAAAATGGTCTGCGTCAAATATTACGGCAGCCTATGTCATTCAGGATGAAGACGCGAATATCGACAATAATATATTCTACATAATGTTTCAGCTGGTTTTCTGATTCACTTTTCAGGGGGCTTTTCAGGACAGTCCCCTGATTTTTATTATTAAATAACAGAACCTTCATCATTTATTCAAAAATTTAAACCCGGGATTCCCGGGTGGGGGTAGCATGAAGATTTTTAAGATTCTGGTTATTACTTCTATCATTTTTATGATGATTGGACTAGACGGTTGCGCCAAAAAAGAAAGTGGCCCAATTACAATCGGTGTTCTGCTTCCGTTAACCGGTTCTCAGGCGAATTTTGGTGAAATGGAGAAAAACTCCTATGAAATGGCAAAAGACAAAATTAACGCCGCGGGTGGTATCAACGGCAAGATGCTGGAATTTGTTTATGAAGATGATACAGGTAAACCCGATGTGGGGCGATCGGCCGCGGAAAAACTGATTAATGTAAACAAAGTGCCGCTCATTGCAGGCGGATACAGTTCATCGGTTACTTTCGCTGCCGCCGCGGTGGCTCAGCAGTACAGAATTCCATTTCTGGTGAATACCGGTTCTGTGGACAAAATTACTCAGCCCGAAGACTTTAACCTGACTGTGAATGACGGTGACAGGTTTTATGTTTACCGCCTCAATCCGCCGGTATCGGAATACGCATCAGGCCTGGAGGGATTACTGGCAGAAGTTGTTAAACCAAAGTCTGTTTATATTCTCCACGAAAACACGGCGTTCGGTACCAAAGGCGCGGATTCGTTTAAAGAATCAAGTGAAAAACTTGGAATCGAAGTAAAAGGATTGGATTCGTATTCAAGCGGGACGGTTGATTTTAAACCATTACTGATGAATGCGAAAAAATCGAATCCTGATATGATGTATATGATTTCATATGTTATGGACGCGGCGTTATTAATGAAACAATCACGTGAATTGGGTTTCCAGCCCAAACTGTTCGTGGGAGCCGGAGCGGGTTATACAATGCCGGCGTTTAAGGAAAACGCGGGAGTGGCTTCGAAAATGGTTCTTTCCGCCACATTGTGGCATGAGACTCTGCCAATTCCCGGCGCCAAAGAATATTTTGACGATTACATTTCTAAATTTGGTGGTGACGGACCCGATTACCACGGGGCGGAAGCGTATGCCGCGGCGCAGGTTGTCGCGGACGTGTTGAAACGCTGTGAAGGCAAATACGATTCGGAATCCATCAAAAAAGCGCTTGATAATACGGATATGATGACCGTGTTCGGTCCGGTGAAGTTTGTTTCATACAGCAATAAAATTCACCAGAATAAAATGGATACCTATGTAGTACAATGGGTTGACGATGAATTGAAGCTTATATGGCCGAAGGATTTGGCGAATGCTGAGTTCAATTATCCGATTGACTGGAAGACGATTTGGGCTAATTGATGTTCGGTAATTCGGAGGAGAGCCGGTTAGTCTTCAGGGTCGTTCTCAGCAGATTTATAACCGGTTTTATTCTCCTCCTCTACTAAACCAACTTTTTTGGGGTTGTTGATGGAATTATTTTTGCAAACACTCGTGTCAGGATTGCTTATCGGCGGTTTATACGCGATTATCGGAATAGGGATGACGCTGATTATGGGCGTACTCGGGATTATAAATCTGGCTCATGGGCAGATTCTCATGGTTGCCATGTATATTACCTGGGTATTGTGGAAATTTGTCGGCCTCGATCCATATATATCCATATTTATTACTATCCCGTTAGTATTTCTATTCGCGGAAGGTCTCAGTAAGTATCTTTTGCACCCCTTGATAAAAAAAGATTCAATACTGCCTGAAAATCAGGTGCTCATGACTGTGGGTATTGGTATGGTGCTGGTGGAACTGGCCCGTTCGATTTTCTCAAGTGATTATCGTTCTATTCAGACATCGTATACTGATATTGCCTGGCATTTTTCAGGAATCTCATTCCACGCGCCTTTAGTCATCGCGTTTATTATAGCTATTTTTCTTACTGTCAGTTTGTTCTGGATGTTGATAAAAACGGACCTGGGACGATCAATAAGGGCCACCGCGCAGGATAAAGAGGCGGCAACATTGATGGGAGTGAGCGCGGGAAAAATCACGATTCTCACTTATGGATTGGGCAGCGCTTTGGATGCGGCCGCCGGTTCACTGCTTCTGCCGGTATATTATTTATATCCGGATGTCGGCCCCATTTTCACCGTGAAGGCATTTGTAATCACTATTCTGGGAGGATTAGGTTCGACCGTCGGCGCAATCGCGGGCGGTATTGTACTGGGGATCGCTGAAACTTTTGGCGCGACTTACATTTCTATGGGATACCGTGATGCGGTAGGACTTATAATTTTCCTTCTTGTACTGGTGTTTTTTCCTGGTGGTTTAAAACGATTGACAAAGGTATAGGTATTGAAAATGGTTGAAAAAAAATCAATTTTACCGGGGGTATCGCAGGTTGAGCTGGGCATTCTTGCCGTCGCGATTGTTCTGCCGTTTATTTTTCACTTCTCCCCATACATACAGGGGCTTCTGATATTTATTCTCATGTGGGTGATTCTTGGTAGTTCATGGAATCTTCTCGCGGGATATACGGGACTCGTTTCATTTGGTCACGCGGCATATTTCGGTATCGGAGCATACGCGGCGGCTTTACCCTATTATCATTTTAAAATATCACCCTGGTGGGGATTGCTCACCGGCGGTCTTGCGGCCATATTCATAGGTTATTTGCTTGGAATTATGGTGTTCAGGCTGAGGGGGCCCTATTTTGCTCTCGGAACCCTGGCATCAGCCGAGATTTTGCGGTTGATATTTGGTGAAGAAGAGTGGTTGACAAGCGGACATAACGGAATTCTGTATATGACGACATGGGTGAGCAAGTATCCCTATTATTTTGTCGCCTTGTTCCTTGCGGCCGGCGCTGTTTTTTCCATAAAGGCGGTAATGCGATCAAAATCCGGGTTCTACTTTCTTTCCATCAGGGAGGATCAGGATGCCGCGGAAGCGCTTGGGATTGATACAAAAAAATACAAGAATGTCGCGACGGTCATATCGACATTCTGGGCAGGGACGGCAGGGGCATTTTATATGATCTATATGGGGTTTATCGATCCGGAAGTGGTTTTTGCGCTTCATAATATTTCGATTATCACCATTCTGGTTGGGATAATCGGCGGGGTAGGAACGATTTGGGGACCGGCGGTCGGCGCCGTTGTTATGGTTTTTGTTCAGGAGCTTTTCCGGTCATCGTTTTTTGGATTCGCGCCCATCTGGGTCTCAAGAATTCACTCACTGGTCTTTGGGCTACTGGTAATATTTGTGATCCTGTATCTGGCCGGTGGTATCGTGGGCGACTGGAAAATTATAGCTAAAAAATTTAGGTTCAAAAGGGTTCCGGAGATAAAATAATGAGTATTCTGACTCTTGACAGTGTCACAAAATCATTCGGCGGCCTGATGGCTGTAAATCATGTTTCTCTCGAAGTTCAGGAAGGAGAGATCTTTGGACTTATCGGACCGAATGGCAGCGGTAAAACAACTCTATTCAATCTTATCAATCAATATTACCCCGTTAGTTCAGGTAAAATCATCTTTAAGGGCCAGAATATCACAAACAAAAAAACATTTGAGATTGCCCGACTTGGCATAGGCCGCACGTTTCAGGTTGTAAAGCCCCTGAAGAGAATGACTGTGGAAGAGAATGTGATGGCCGCGGCATTCGCAAGAGAGTCGACCTTTAAACGGTCGAGGGAAGTTGCCCAGGAGGTTGTCGATTTTTGCAAGTTATCTTCAGTAAGTCAAATGAAAGCCGGAAGTCTGCCCATTGCCGGGCGGAAAAGACTGGAAATTGCTAAAGCGCTGGCAACTAAGCCTTCGCTGCTTCTTTTGGATGAAACGGCTGCAGGATTGAACCCGTCGGAACTGGATGAGGCCATTGATATTATTAATAAAATAAGACGTGAACTTGGTATTACGATCATCATTGTTGAGCATATCATGAAAGTTATCATGGGAATCAGCGACCGGATCCATGCTATCGCGTACGGAGCGACAATAACAGAAGGAACACCCGCGGAGGTTTCAAAAAATCCAACAGTCATCGAGGCTTATCTGGGATCAGATTATAATATGGAGAATCCTTATAATGCTTAAGGTAACAAATGTTGATATGAGTTATGGAGATTTACAGGCGCTTTGGGATATTACGTTCGATGTAAATGATGGGGAAATTGTTGTTCTGGTTGGGGCAAACGGCGCGGGAAAATCATCGACTCTCAAAACTATATCAGGCTTACAAAAAGCAGGTTCCGGTGAAATTACCTTCAATGGGGATAGTTTGACAGATACCGCTCCGGATGAAATTATAAAGAAGGGAGTTGTTCATGTCCCGGAAGGCCGCCGTCTTTTTAATGAGATGACAGTCGAAGAAAATTTAATAATGGGTTCCCTTCACGGTGACGCGAGAACCAAGCGCGCTGAAACACTTGAAGAATGTTACAGATTGTTCCCAAGATTGAAAGAACGCAGAAAACAGCTGGCGGGTACCTTAAGCGGGGGAGAGCAGCAGATGGTGGCTGTGGGACGGGGCCTCATGTCCCTGCCTAAAATTTTAATGCTGGATGAACCAAGTCTGGGGCTTGCGCCGGTTCTTGTCCAGGAAATTTTCAATATTATCAGAACTATTAATAAAAATGGAATGACTGTCTTGCTTGTCGAACAAAATGTCCAGTCCACTCTGACATTTTGCGACCGAGCCTATGTTCTGGAGAACGGAAAGATAACAATCTCCGGTACCGGTAAGGAACTTTTACATAATGAACACGTCAAGTCCGCGTATTTGGGTATATAGTAAAAAGAATAGCAGGAGTAATTATGCTTGTGCATAAATGGATGAGTAAAAAAGTAATTACTGTAGATGAAAATGAATCACTTTCTGACGCGATTAATATGCTTAAGAGAAACCGGATCCGCCGTTTGCCGGTAATGCGTAAAGACAAACTGGTTGGCATTGTTTCTGACCGGGATCTAAAAGAGGCGTCACCGTCAAAAGCTTCTTCGCTGGATATCTGGGAACTACATTATCTGATGTCGAGAATTAAAGTGAAGGATATCATGACCCGGTCACCCATCACCGTTTTGCCGGAGGCAACGATCGAGCGGGCGGCAATATTGATGCATGATAATAAAATTGGCGGATTGCCTGTTGTAGATAACAAGCAGAAGTTAATAGGAATAGTGACGGAACAGGATATCTTTGAGGCATTGATTAACATAACCGGCGCCCGTGTCGCGGCTTACAGGATATCACTGGTCATTCCCGATACACCGGGATCCATTAAGGAAGTATGCGATCTGATGAGGAAAGAAAATTTTAAGTGTATCAGTATTCTTACAACTCAGCATGGTCTTCCGGAAGGGAGCAGGGAGGTTCTCATCAGATTTCAGGCGGATGAAAAGATATTAAAAAGTATTATCGCGGAATTAAAGAAAGAGTATAAAACCGTTGAGCTTACGGTGGATTGATGCTCAGGGACGATAATTTCTTTTAAACTTGCACATAAGCCGGTCAGTGTTTAATTTTTAATATCACAGACCGGCTGCTTTATTTAAAAAAGCAGACGGCCATTCAGATGAATTTCAATAATTGCTTTTTATAAAACCGTGAATAATCTGTCGCGGTTAGTAAGTATCATCGGGGCGGGGTATTTCCAGAAAAGTTATGACAGACGGCTCCAATTAGGATGGATTTAATGTACTTGTATCATATAAATTAAACCCAGAATGCCTGATCCAAGAAAAGGAGTTGAATTATGCCGAGTAACCGTTTTCTAAAGTATTTCATGATTCTTGCCATATCAACAATCTGGATGTTCCCCGAAGCTGCTATTTCACAAGTTTATAAAATATCCGGAGGACCTTCAGGCGGAACCTTCCAGTATTATGCCCAGGCCATACAGAATCTGGCAAAAAAAAGTAACCTGAAAATACTCGCAATGTCTTCAAACGGTTCAATTGAAAATATACGTCTGGTTAATTCAGGAACCTCCGGGTTTGGGATTGCGTATTCCGCTCATGTTTATGACGCAAAAGAGGGAAAATTAAAGAACGACAAAAGCAAATATGACGATGTAATGGCCGCAGCCTATCTTTACGGAGCGCCTGCCCAGCTGATTGTGAAGAAAAAAGCGGGCATAACACACCCGAAAGAATTAATGGATAAACGTGTCGGTGTTGGAAATGTAGGTTCCGGCGCTGCCGAAAATGCAGAGATTTATTTCAGCGAAATTGGCATCTGGGATAAAATGGGGCGTGAAAATCTGGGTTATCTTGAAGCGGACGAAGCATTTGTAAACGGGCAGCTGGACGCTTTCTGGGTATTTGCGGGATTCCCAAATGCTTCCGTAAGTGACGCCGCGTCAAAAACGGATATTATGCTTCTCAATACATATAACGCCGGAGAAGAAGCGGGATTATTTAAAAAGTATCCGTATTTTACAAAAGTCATAATTCCGGCTAATACTTATCAGGGGCAATCTGAAGATGTGGTCACATTTCAGGATACCGCAATTCTTGTTGTGAATAAAAAAGTGTCCGATGAAGATGTTTATAAACTTTTATTAAATATTTTTAATAAAGAAGGGCTTGAATATATGGTAAAAGCCCATGTTTCGGCAACAGCCATGAGCACGGAAAACGGGATCAAAGGAATTGTGACGCCATTGCATCCGGGCGCGAAGAAGTTTTGGAAGGAAAAGGGTGTCCTAAAATAGTGATATTGATATTGTAATACTCTTACCGGCGGCGCGGATATTTATTCGGCCGCCTTTTTTTTTGGTAAAAGTATGTGCCGGTGTGGTAGTAAATTTTGTCATTTTGACTTCAATAAAAATTCAGCGGGGTAATCGCCAAAAAATATATTATTGATCGTTTGAAACAAAAGAGATTTGTTTTATATTTTTCAATGATTAAAGATAAGGCGATACCGGAATTCGTGATTCATAAAGACTGTTTTAACGAAAAGTGCCTAGATCAGAACTTTGTCCCATTCATGAAATTAAGGTGAGATATGGAAATTTTACTCATGATGGCGGTCGTATTTATCGGCTATATTATTATGTACAGGTTTTACGGAAAGTTTCTCAGCAGGAAAATTTTTCATCTTTCCGGGAACGCGGAAACACCTGCTGTAAAATATGAAGACGGCATCGACTTTGTCCCCACAAAAAAGGAAGTGATTTTTGGCCATCATTTCACATCAATAGCGGGTACAGGGCCTATTGTCGGTCCGGCCATCGCGATTATATGGGGATGGTTGCCGGCGCTTATCTGGGTATTTCTTGGATCGGCGATAATGGGCGCGGTGCATGACTTTGGAGCGTTGGTCATCTCTTTAAGAAATCAGGGAAAGTCCATTTCGGAATTTACCGCGAAATATATCAACAGCCGTACCAGATTCTTTTTCTTTGTTATCGTTTTCCTTGCGTTATGGATTGTGATATCGATTTTTGGTCTCGTAATCGCGATCATATTTAATATTTACCCGTCCTCGGTGTTTCCGGTCTGGCTGCAAATTCCTATCGCTGTTTATCTTGGCCACCTGATATATAAGAAGGGAAAAAATATATTTACCTGGTCCGTCATCGCGCTTTTTGTGATGTATGGTTCTGTAATCGTGGGAAATTATATGCCCCTTGCCATGCCCTCATTCTTTGGCATAGCGCCTACAGGCATCTGGACAATCATATTGTTGATTTACGCGTACATCGCCTCCGTCCTGCCGGTTACCACACTTCTTCAGCCCAGAGATTTTATAAACGCCTATCAGTTAATAGTGGCTATGGTTTTACTGGGGCTTGGAGCTCTTAGCGCGTCCATATTCGGAAACATGGAAATCGTCGCGCCTGCCGTGCAGATGTCGCCCGAAAACGCGCCTCCCATGTGGCCGTTTCTTTTCATAACGATTGCTTGCGGCGCCATTTCCGGATTCCATTCGCTGGTCGCGTCGGGAACCACGGCAAAGCAAGTAAGATCGGAATCGGATTCCCTGTTTGTGGGATATGGATCGATGCTGGTCGAAGGCAGTCTGGCCACCCTTGTCATCATCGCTGTTTCCGCGGGAATCGGAATGGGATATACCAATCAGGCCGGTACCACATTTTATGGTATCGATGCATGGTCAACTCATTATTCTTCCTGGACCGCCGCTGCCGGTTTGGGCTCCAAAGTCAGCGCGTTTGTAGTAGGGGCCGCGAATATGATGACAACGATCGGTATTCCAAAACAGATAGGGATTGTAGTCATGGGATTGTTTGTTGCCAGTTTCGCCGGTACTACTCTGGATACGGCGACGCGTATACAAAGGTATGTAGTGACTGAACTCGGTACAGACATGAAAATTGAGCTTTTCAGGAACCGCTATATCTCTACGGCTTTTGTGGTTATTACAGCTGCTTTGCTCGCGTTCGCTTCAGGTAGCAGCGGAAAAGGGGCATTGACATTGTGGCCGTTATTCGGAGCGGTTAATCAGACCCTCGCCGCGCTGGCATTAATCATCATTACGTTATATCTGAAAAGCAAAGGCGGCCTGAAATGGGTGGTCGCCGGAGTACCGGCAATTTTTATGAGTGTGATGACGCTATGGGCTTCCGTCATGAATCAGGTAGAGTTTGGAACAAGCCAGAATTTATTACTGCAGATAGTGAACGGGGTGATTATTTTTATTGTTTTATGGGTGATAGGGGAGGGGTTGATAAAATTTTTCTCTCCAAATCGGGTTCCGGAATTGACGGAAGAGACTGCAGATATAGTTTGAAAGATAAAATAAATTATTTCGCCCGGATCGATTCCGGACTTTTTTTGTAAATCTGGTTGAGGCTAATTTCCCTTTATTTTAAATTGAGAACTATGAATATAATGGATAACAGAACGATCTTATCCGGAACTTACCGGAAATTAATTTTGCCGGCGTTTTTTTTAATCGCGATTCTATATTTCGCGAGATTTACAGGCGTCGCTCAAATAAGGATAGAGGGAACAGTTGAATTTATATCACCTGCCTTGTTTTTTTCTGCGGTCCTTTTTTCTGTCATTATACCGTTAGTTTATCGGCTGGCGTTTATCGGAAGAGTTCGTCACCGAAAAAAACTGGAACTCGGCGAGTTCATAAAATTTGAAAAGACAACAATATACATAGCCTCCATATCGGCTTATATCCTTTTTGCCGCTTGTCTTTATGATATATATAAAATTTATCTGGCGGGGACGGCTCTGTTTGTATTTTATGCCGTTTATTACTATTATCCGTCAAAAAAGAGAATATTCACGGAGGAACGGATTTTTCGTGTTGATACGAACCGATAAAGAAAGGGCGGACTCAATAAAAAAAGGCAATATATTAAAAGAAATGTGGACTTTTCTTCTCAGACAGAAAAATACGATTGGAGAGATTTCGCGTTACAAAGCGACAGAGATCATCGAAATGGAATTAACAGAATTAGAAAATATTTTTGGTATGCTGGTGTTGGGATCTTTTATCGGACTCCCGTCGCCGCCGATGCAGCTCACTCTCGATCTGATTCCTGATCTGGATAAAGAATTTTTGGTAATGTTAAATAAAATTGACACGGCACACGCACCGATGTCGGAGCTTTTTTCAGGTTTTGATATAGGATAATGTATGTCAAAAACAAACAAGTCAATCTTTTTTTTAGGTAAAGGCGGTGTGGGGAAATCAACTGCTTCCGCTCTTATCGCGCTCGCCCTGGCACAGAATAATCACCGTGTTCTCTTGATTTCAATGGATCCCGCTCACAATCAATCGGATATATTTGAAACAAAACTTGCCGAAAAATCTATCGAAGTGCGCAAGAATTTATCGATCAAAGAGGTTGATCTGGACTACTGGGTTAAGACGTATTTGAGTGATGTTGAAAAACAGATGTATAAGGCTTACGGATATTTAACGGCATACAATCTGGAAAAATATTTTTCTACAATAAAATATTCACCCGGGATTGAAGAATATGCCCTGCTTCTGGCCTTTGATAATATCATTAAAAATGAAGAAGGATTTGACTTTTTCTTGTTTGATATGCCTCCTACAGCGCTTACTCTGAAGTTCTTCGCGCTGCCCGGAATCTCATTGATCTGGCTGAGGAGACTGCTTGAGTTGAGAAAAGAATTAATCATAAAAAAGGAATTAATCACCAGAATAAAGTTCGGGAAAATGGAATTCGAGAAAGACAAGGTGATCAATAAATTAAATATTCTAATCGGTAGATATCAGAAAACAAAAGAGTACTTTGAAAATAAAAAAGCGAGTAAAATCAATCTGGTATTAAATCCGGACCGTCTTTCACTCGCGGAATCAGCGTTGATTCAGAACAAATTGAAGGAAATTAAGGTTGAGATAAACAGCATTTTCATCAACCGGTTTGACGATACAGTAAACATCAAAAGTATCTCAAAACACTTCAAAAATGATAATGTTACTCTTTTACCGACTGCAGATTATCCGTTGATAGGAATTAAAGCTCTTGAACAATTTTTAAATCAGTATCGTGATTCAAAAAAGTTACTGAAGAATATCTGATGTCTGTATTTAGCTTCTGGGATCATCTTCTAAATCAAGACCGGAACTTGCAGCCACTGCCAACTCGTCGCATCGTTCATTCTCCGGATGCCCGGCATGACCTTTCACCCAATTCAAAGTTACTTTATGAGGTTTCAGCAAGTCGAGAAGTTTGCCCCAAAGATCGGGATTAAGCGCTTTTTCTTTCTTATTCCGCATCCAGTTGTTTGCTCTCCAGCGTTCCGCCCATTTGAGTCCGATGGCATCGATAACATATTTTGAATCAGAATAAATTTCAACCTCGTGGGGTTCGTTTAGTAATTCAAGACCGGCAAGAACAGCGCGAAGTTCCATTCTGTTGTTTGTAGTCTTTTTATATCCCTTTGAAAGCTCTGTTCGTTCTCCGTCGATCTCGATGATGGTGCCATATCCACCGGGACCGGGATTCCCCGAGCACGCGCCGTCAGTGAAAATTTTTGCGTTTTTCAAACCGCCTCCGGATTAATCTCTATAATTTGTAGTTACCGGGTTAATTATACCGATCTCCGTAACTTCATGCAAATAAAACAAACGAAGATGAATACAATCTCCGTTATTTTTTCTTTACAATGCCGCGCGGCCACCAGGAATTTCGGGATCTGCTTCCATTAAAACCGGCATAGGATGATCTGAGATCCGTTATAGATATAAATGCCATCGGATCAAACTGTTTTACAATCGCGAGTACCTCTTTTGTCCTCTTCCGGGACGTCACGACATGAATAAAGTCGAGCTGACCTTTCTGACCATTTGCCTGTAAGTTGGTGACACCAAATCCTTCTTCCCGCAAAAGCATCGATAAGGTTTTAAAATTATCCTTGGTAATAATTTGTATGGTCTGCATTCCGATGGCCAGTTTATTTTCAAAAGATATACCAAGATAATTACCGATCGCAAAACCGGCCCCGTATGCGATATAAGATACCACATTCTGTAGATTCTGAAGCACCTGTGTCACGGCGACCAACCAGATAATGACTTCAAAAAAACCAAGAAATGCCGCAAGGAGTCTGTTCGATCTCGATATCATGATGATCCGGATAGTGCCAAGACTCACATCAAATATTCTGGCGATCATAATAAAAACAGGAATGATCAGGTATGTCATAACTTCCTGTGACACGGACATTCCGATAGATTCTAACATCAGCACTTACTCCATAAGTATAAATCAAATACAGCTGCTAAATTTAAGTATAATTTTTCAGTATGCAAGATTGATTATGTGTTTTTCAATAAATAGTTTCCGATTCGTCTTCCACTATACATCTGATCATAAATTGATGAGGATTGTCGGCATAAACAGATGAGATTCAAATTATTATTATGAATTTTTCCGGGTTTTTGATGGACATAAAAAATACTTTATTGGAAATCATAGGAGACGCGCTCAAAATGAATATCTCATCCTTAAAAAGAAGGAGTCACCGGCATCACCGTATTCCGTAAACCGTTTACCGGAGGAGAGAAAACCGATCAGCATGAGATCGACGGATTCCGTTAAAGAATTGCTGATGAATGGAACGGTGATTGATGAATGATCAGACGGATTGTATATCATAAACACTGTTCCTCTGGTGAGCGAAGTAATATTGTAGGAAAATTCATGATAAACGGACCACCGGGCGGGCGAGAGAAGTCCGGCATCTCCTGCCTGATAGGAGAAGAGACCGGTGTTTTTCGTTTTTCCGACATTATTATACAGCATCTCAGTGTGAATGTAAAATGAGTTTTCGAAGGTATAATCTCCGGAGAGGACGACGCTAAGACTGTTTCTATTTTCTTCTGTTATGCTGCTGCCGTAAAAATCAGGTATCATGAATTCCGCGGGTGTTCCTTTTTTAGGGGGATCGCTGAATGTTATCTCGCCTCTGAATCCGGCTCCCCGAATATCACCTGCCCAGGAAAGTCCCGCCAATTTGCGGTTGTTTCTCAATCCTCCGATAAAAAAAATATCATAACCGGCCGTGTTGATGGACCATAATCCGGCAATTGTTCTCCTATACCGGTTATCTCCCGGTTTTATGACGAATTCGGCCTTTGAGACAGCACCGGTGTAATACTGAAGTCGAAGGGCATCGGCACCGGGCATCTCTTCATAATCAAAATCCAGAACGGACTTGGGGTTGAATAAATCGGTGATATTCCAGACGAGCGATGTGCCCCAGGCGATTCGCTGTCTGCCGATGGTCATCTCCAGTTTTCCCGTGGTATAATCAAAATACAAACGGTCAATTTCCGCGTATATATAGGAGTCTCTTTTATCAAGAAGCACGGCATCCAGGTCAAGAAAATCATATTTGGTTTTTATAAGATCTTTGAAACCCGGAATCTCACTGACGGAGTCACCATAATACCCGCGTAATCGTGTTTCCAGTACTGAGTAGAATGAAAAAGTCGGGGACCAGCGGGTATTGAGTCGGGCATGAAGAAGGTGATCATTAAAGCGGTTTTCCTCACCGGTCAGCCTGGATGAAGAAAAAAGATATTTGGCATATCCGTTAACCTCGTAATCTTCGGCATGCCCGAAAGAAGTCAAATAGAATAATACGATTAAAAATATTAAATGACGCATTCGCTTAGTTTCTCTTCTCATCTGAAAAAATCGAGCCGTCCTTTAATGTTATCACCCGATGCGCGCGCTTTATCACTCTCGCGTCATGAGTCGAAAAAAGAAATGTCATGCCGGATGACTGATTTAATTCTTCCATCAAATCCAGTAAAGATTCGGCTGATTCTGAATCCAGGTTCGCTGTGGGTTCATCGGCAAGCACAAAGGCCGGCCGTGAAGCGAGCGCTCTTGCCACGGCCACACGCTGCTGTTGTCCCCCTGAAAGTTGAGAAGGTCTCGCGTCTGTCCGGTCACTCAGACCAACGGCCTTCAGAAGCTCCAGCGCCCTGCGGTCGCGCTCCTCTTTGGGTATTTTTTGAAGCAGCATTATGAATTCAACATTTTCCCGCGCGTTAAATACAGGAATGAGATTATACGCCTGAAAAACAAAGCCGATATGATGTAGCCTGTAATTCACAAGTTCACCGGATTTCATTGTGGAAATATCCACACCGCCGATGACTACTTTTCCTCTTGTCGGTTTATCCAAACCGCCAATTAGATTGAGCAGTGTGGTCTTTCCCGATCCAGAAGGGCCGACGATCGCGGTAAATTCTTTTGCTTCAAAAGTTAACCCGATATTTCTGACGGCATGAACCGGGACAGCCGTGGTATTATATGTTTTATCCAGCTCTGACAGTTCAATAAGCGCCATGCTTTCATCTCCTGATTATATTTTAATATACTGCCGTTCTAATAAACGCGAATGGCTTCGGACGGCAGTAAGTGAATCGCCTTCCAGGCCGGCAAAATTGCCGCTATATTCGCGGCGATGATGATCATAAATGTGATGATGATATACATTGAAAAGGGCAAAAATGGATACACAACCGCGCTTGCGCCAAAACTTGCCATGCTGTCAGCGACAATTGAAAAATCCATCCCGGACCGGTAATAATAGAATATTGTGACGCCTCCGGTTATCATGCCTAATATGCCGCCGGTGACCGAAAGCATTATTGTCTCCCAGAGAATCATCATAAAAACTTTGCTTCTTTTCATACCCACGGCAATGAGTATGCCCAGTTCCCTGACGCGTTCGACCACTGACATCAGCATAGTGTTGGTTATTCCGAAAAGCAGAGCGAGCAGGATGATGGCAACAAATAAATATGTGAAGCCTTCCATATAGGAGGCGGTAAAGGCAATCTCCGGGGCGATCTCCATCCAGTTCATGACCGACAGATGCTCAAAATCTGATTTTATTTCGCCGTATGCTGCCGGTAAAAGTCTCGCGGACTTGACGCGTACGGCAATTTCATGAATAACCGGCTCCGTGTTTAATAGCCGGAACAAATCTTTCTGCAACGCAAACAAATGCATCTCATCAAACATGCTTGATTCCGTTTTAAAGATTCCAACAACCCTGCAGGCTGTGTAAATTATCGAACCATCAAGTCCCTGGAAACTGAGTACGATTTTAGACCGCAGTTTCAGCTTTAGTCTTTCGGCAAGTTTCGAGCCGATTACGACCGGGTTTCTGTCGTTTGTTTCAAAGTAATTGCCTTCAATCAGCTTTTTATGAATATCAGTGACTTTCATAGACTCCGACGGATCAATTCCGATAATTTTTACACCGAAGACCGAAGCTGGGGAGGCGCCCATACCTTCGATGACGGTACGCCCGGCAACATTACTGACCGCGGACATATTGCGAAGCGTATCCATGATCGCGAGAGCGTCTGGGATAAAATCCGTAATTTCCTTGTTTTCGGAGTACCTTTTTTTATGAAGTTGGATGTGGGAAAGATCGCGGTCAATAGCTGAGTTGACCATTGATTCACCAAAACCCATCATAATAGCGCCGGAAATCAGCCCGCCCCACAAGCCAAAGATAATGGCGGCAAAGACGATAAGACTCCGTTTTTTATTTCTCCAGATATTTTTCCAGGCAAGTGAGATCAGCATTCATCCCCCTGATTATTTCGTGAGTGCTTCTACAACTATTAAACGGTTGATGAAAAGAAACGGATACATGGCCGTGGTCAGAGCAATAATCAGTACCACCACGGATTGCCCCAGGAAAATATTGGGGTCGGCGCTAAACGCCATGATGGCTTCAATGCCCAGTGTTTCATACGCTCTCGCCATTTCTCCCGTCAGCCGGATCGGATTATAATAGAAATAATAAATGACCGGGATACTGCCGAGAAACCCAACGATAACCCCCAGAAAGGAAATCATTATCGATTCTATGGTCGTGACCGCGATAAGTTTGGATTTTTTCATACCCACGGAGATTAAAATGCCAAATTCGCGTGTCCTCTCGGTGGTCATCATCATCACTGTTCCAAAAACGCCAAATGCGATAACGATGTACAGAATGGCAAGCATAATGATGCCGCTGACATTGTCCATCTGAATACTCTGCTCCAGTTCCGGCATCATCTCATCCCATGTCATTACGGTATAATCTGATCCGAATATCTTCCTGATTTCAATAAGGACTTCATCCATATTTCTGATATCATTGATCATAAGAGAGAGGGAGGTGACGCGTCCGAAAGCGGAATATACCTCCTGCGCGTTTTGCAGGCTGAGATATACCATGGCGTTATTCATCTCCGGAAAGGGAAGTTTTACTATCCCTTTAACAGGTAAACGGGCCGCGGCAATCTGCCCGTGATAACCCTGTCCGTAAATGATGATGCTGTCGCCGGTATTCACCTTCAGCATTTTGGCCAGACCTTCGGCAACCAGGATGCCATCTTCTCCGTTATCAAGATATTGTCCATTGATAACCCGGTCACTTAAACCGTTCATACGGTCCTCTAAACCGGGATCGATACCGATCACCTGTGACACTTTGGTCAACTTTTTAAATGAAATTAACGCGAAAGACTCAAGCCGGGGAGTGACGGAAGTGATATACCGAAGACTATCAATTTTTCCCCTTTGATGATCATCAATTACGATGCTGTAGTCAAGTGAACGGTTTTCCCAGTAATCATTTCCCTGAATCTGTAAATAGCCGGTAAAAAGTTTTGCCGATGAGTGAATCATATAGCTGTAAGATCCGAGCTGGCCGGAACGCATAAAAACTGCGAGAATAACGGCAAAAAATATCGACGCGCCCACAATAACGGTACGTTTTTTGTTACGCCACAAATTCCGCCAGCCTAATAAAAAATACATGCCGTTCCCTTCCTATCTGACACGTTTCATATTTTGTTCTGAAAAGAACGCTCGGTCGATTTTGACATTAAATTTCATGTCGTCATATTCAAATACGGTTTTTTGGCCCGGTTTATCGACCGGAATCATTTCCCAGCGCGACGGGATGATTCTGCCGCCCATTTTCCTGACATTGCTTCCGGTCATATATTTTATCAGGATACCGTCCTCATCATAATACTCGCTTTTCAGCTCGAGATAGCTGTCTTTCGAAACCCACAACAGTATTTTTCCCCAGACCACGCCCGCTTCCGGTTTTGGAATGAGCTCCAGTTTATAGCAGGTATATTCATTCAGTTTCTCTTCTCCCAGGATACGATGCTCATAGTCATCCACTACAGAGGACTGGCGCACAAGATCATCATTTGTAAAATCGGAACCCATCCATGACTGCAGCATCATGGACGGCGGAATTTTAATCATTCTTTGTACCGCCGGGATCCAGTTCCAAACCTCCTGTTCCCGTTTCAAAGTCACCAAACCCTTGTCTTTTGCCGGAGAAGTGATGAGAACAAGGCCGTACTCCGGTTCCAGCGACCAGATTTTCATAGAGTATTTTCTGGACCAGTCGGGTTTAACGATTTCCATGGTCACTTGGGCGATACTGCTGTTTGCCCTGAGCAGATCATTTGCCTTGCGGACAATTTCTTTGGCCGATTCGCCGCTGTCCTGAGAAAAGATCAAAACCGGCGCTAAAATTAACAGGATAACTCGAAGTTGAATTTTCATCGCCCCCGCCTTTATGATTTAATGATTCCGTTTAAAAATCCGTCGAGCATGATGTCTGCCGCCTTTTGGAGATCAAATGTTTCGCGCGCCATAATCCACTGCAAACTCAAACCGTCAAGAGCCGCGATCAATACGGATGACATGGCATTTGTATCCAATCCTCTAAAAATTCCGGATTGAATCCCTTCTGTCAGAATATCTGAAATATATTTACGGTAATTGATATAGATTTGATTCAGATCGATAATTTTTAATATTTTTGAATCTTTGTTTCTGATCCCCTCCGCCCAGAAATCCATCATTATTTCCGCGAATTCCCCTGAATCACTCAAAAATATCCGGAGCGAGTGCTGAACAAGCAGATTTAGTTTTGTCACGGGATCTTTTGAAGATGTAATGGTTGCGCGAGTGGCATCTTCTATGGTCTGAAAATGATAATTAAACGCCGCGGCGAATATATCCTCCTTGCCGTGAAAGTACTCATAAATGGTACCTTTCCCGATGCCGGCTTCCGTGGCAATATCCGTCATTTTTGCTTTTGCCGCTCCCTTTGCGGCAAAAACACGCATGGCGGCAAGCATAATTTCGTTCTTTTTTTGTTCTTTGTTAACAATCCTTGGCGCCATAAATCCTCAATAATTAAAATGACCGACCGGTCGGTATAAATGTAATACGATGAAATATCAGGTCAAGAAATAAATAATTTTTATAATCCGGTTTATTATATTATTTTTGAATTGAACGACATCAGAGTAAATGTAATACGTCGTAAAGACAGAACAGATGGCTCATGTTTTACAGATTGCAGGGAAACTGAATGATTATAATAGGAAAATATAACGAACTCCGGGTTGAACGGCTGGTAAACTTTGGACTTTATCTGAAAGAAGGGGATGAAGAGGTTCTACTCCCCGCCAAATATGTTCCGAAAAATTCCAAACCGGGTGATAAGATAAGTGTATTCATTTATACAGATTCCGAAGACCGGTTGATCGCCACAACTCTGACGCCAAAAGCGGCGCTGGATGACTATGCTTATTTAAGAGTAAAAGATGTCAATCGCTTCGGCGCTTTCCTGGACTGGGGGCTGGAAAAAGATCTCTTTGTACCCTTCAGAGAACAGAAGATTAGAATGTCGCAGGGCGAGTCTTATATCGTCCGGCTCTGCCTTGATACAAAGACGAACCGGCTCTTCGCGACTACAAAAATACAAAAATATCTAAAGAGCAATCCGGTCGATTTGAAAGAAAATCTTGAGGTAAATCTACTTATATACAGACAGACGGATTTGGGAATGATGGCTATCATTGATAATAAATATTCCGGCATGTTGTACGCGGAAGAGATTAGAGAAGAAGTGAGAGTCGGAGATTCCAGGATTGGATATATAAAAAATATCAGAGATGACAAAAAGATTGACCTGAGTCTCAAACCGCTTGGATATAAAGCAGTGATCGATTCAAAACCGGATGTAATGGATCTTCTCGAAAAAGCGGGGGGATTCCTTCCTTATAATGATAAAAGCTCCCCGCGTGATATTGAAGAAACTTTCCGGATGAGTAAAAAAATGTTTAAGAAAGTGATCGGTGGGTTATATAAGGAGGGAAGAATCAGTATTGGGGAAAAAGGCATCCGGCTCGTAAAATAATCCCTGTTTATAAAGCAAAAGATGATAAAGAAATCAAATAAACGACAGCATTCAATCTATGATAAAATTTATCTGCTTGTCAGCGGAATACCATCGGGACAAGTGGCTACTTATGGCCAGATAGCGAAAATGGTCGGCTCATGCACTCCGCGAATGGTGGGTTACGCCATGGCCGCGCTGCCTGCCGGAAGCGATGTTCCGTGGCAGCGCGTTATAAACAGTCAGGGTGGTATAAGCCCGCGTTCGGACGGAAATGGTGATCTCCGGCAGCTCCTCCTGCTGGAGGCGGAAGGGGTAGTCTTTGGTGAAAACGGGCGGACGGATCTTGATGTTTTCAGATGGAAAGGACCGGATCTCGAACGGTCATGAGATCTGTAAGCGGATTTTTCAGAATTTACTTTGTTTGGTTTTTTTAGATTTTACTATTCATTCAGCCAATATCTTGTTATGTTTTAACCGTGAAACTGTCAGAAAATCACAATGAGGTTAAAATGAATTCTTCAACAAAAACATTCGAATTACATGCTATTCACAACAAAATCACCATCAAAAGAAATCAATCCGGAGTTCCGGTTATTACAGCATCAAATCGGGAAGATCTGTGTTTTGGGATTGGATATGCCCAGGCTTCGGACCGTCTCGTGCAGATGACAATGGTCCGGATTATCGGACAAGGACGCGCTTCGGAACTGCTTGCGGGTACGGATGAACTTATTGAGATTGATAAATATATGCGCTGGATTAGCTTTGAGAGAGGAATCGATGAAGAAATAAAAAAACTTAAACCCGATATCAGATTAGAACTCGACGCGTATTGCGCGGGAATAAACGAAGTGATATCCAAAGGAAAGCGGCCTCTGGAATATAAACTGATCGGATATAAGCCGGAAAAGTGGGAACCGGGGCATTCATTGCTAACCGCCAAAATCATGGGATATATCGGGCTGGCGCAGGCGCAGGGTGATATGGAAAAGTTGCTGATCCAGCTCATCAAGCATGGTCTCGATGAAGAACGTATCAAAGCGATATTCCCTTATCTTAATGAAAAAATCGATTATGATCTGATAAAACAAGTCCATTTAACCCAGGAAATGGTTCCTTCGCATATCTGGAATCAGATACTTCCGAATATCCAATCCAGTAATAACTGGGTTGTCAGCGGTCAGAAAACAAAATCAGGAAAATCAATTCTGGCGACCGATCCGCATTTGGAAATTAACCGTCTGCCCGGATTATGGTACGAGATGATCTGGAAAACGGATGACAGTAAAATGATGGGCATTACCATGCCGGGGTTGCCTGTGATGGTAATGGGAAAAAGCAATCATTTGGCCTGGGGCGGCACATACGGTTTTATGGATATGATTGATTATTTTATTGAAGACTGCAAAGATGAGAAATTTCTGTATGATGACCGGTGGATTCCGTTTGAAAAAAGAACCGAGATACTCAAACCCAAAAAGAAAGAAGAAATCACCCTTACATATTATGAAAATCATCACGGAGTGCTTGAGGGTACGCCCGATGTTACGGGGAAATATTTGGCCATGGGGTTCACGGGAAGAGAAGGCGCGGGCGCCGAAATTTTTAATATCTTCATGCGGGTCGATTCCATAAAATCGGTGGAAGAAGCCAGGAAGAATTTCCGGCTGATCACCATGCCCACATTTAACTGGGTATTCGCTGACAGGGATGGGAATATCGGCTATCAGATGAACGGAAGAATGCCTGTCAGGAGTGCAAATAACAGCGGTTTGCTTCCGGTCCCGGGCTGGCTCTCTGAAAATGACTGGAAGGGATTCGAAAATCCGAACAAATTTCCCACCTGTTCTGATCCTGAATCCGGTTATTTCGCGACGGCCAATAATGATCTTAATAAATTTGGCGATGTGGCTCCCATTAATCTTCCAATGGCGCCTTATCGCGTACAGCGCATCATGGAATGGCTTGAAAAAAGCGACGAGATTGATCCGGACTATATCAAAAATATGCACTATGATTTCTATTCCAAACAGGCTGAAAGACTGATGACGGTGATAGCTCCCTTGCTGCCGGACAGCATAAACGGAAATATCCTGAAAAACTGGGATTGTATGTATACGTTGGATTCCGTTGGCGCTACTCTTTTTGAATCGGTTTATGAAAATATGATTAAATTCGTCTTTGGAGCGCAGGGTATCGGTGAAGACACGATGACGTATCTCTTGACTGAAACGGGTATACTGATCGCGTTTTTCGGAAATTTTGATGATGTGATCATGAATCCGGATTCCCCCTGGTTTAAAAATGTGTCACGGGATGTTCAATTGAAGGAAGCAATCGACAGGGGACTTGAAATTCGCGTACAGAAATACGGTGATACCAGAAAATTTGACATGAACAATATGTTTTTTGACGGAAAATTACCGGGATTCCTGGGATTTGATGAAAAAAACCGGAAACTGCCCGGAAGCAGGGCGACCATTCCGCAGGGTCAGATATTTAAATTCGCCGGAAGAATTTCATCGTTTTCACCTTCATGGAGAATGATCGCGGAGATGGATAAAGATGAAATCCTGACAAATATTGCAGGCGGTCCGTCCGGAAACCGGTTTTCAAAATGGTATAAATCAGATATTGAAAACTGGCTGAACGGTGTTTATAAAAAACTGGACTAATATATTATGCGCGACAATTTAATCATTCCATAAATAATTATAAATATTAGATATGTCTGATTATTAAATATTTACTGAAAAATTTGATTTTCATGGGAATAGATAGCTCTTATTATTTGTTAGATTTATCTAATTCAAATGGAGAAAGATGTGAATTTGTCGGCAAGTCAGGAAAATTATATAAAAATCATCTGGTATCTTGAGCAGAACAATCTCAAGCCGGCTTCAAAAGTAGTGGCGGACAGGCTGAATGTAAAGCCGCCTACTGTTCTGTCCATGTTTAGCCAGCTTGCGAAAATGGAACTGCTGACTTATAATAAAAACGATGGGGCCCGGTTAACAGAAAAAGGGGATATGAGAGCGAGAAAACTGGTGCGCAAGCATCGTCTGATCGAAACATTTCTGGAAAGTGTACTGGAAATGGAAGAAAATGTTGTGCATGAAGAAGCGGAATTACTTGAGCATGTCATATCCGATCAGCTGATGTACCGAATCGACGCTTACCTGGGGTTTCCCCGCAAAGATCCGCATGGCACCATAATTCCTTCCTGGCAAAAAAACGGCGTGTTGGTCAACTTGAATAATATTGGACAGGAACACTCCTTCGTGGTCAGAGAACTGAACATGGATGACGAAATTTCTGATTATTTTGAAAAAAACGGTTTGCGTACCGGGACTTTGTGGACGATGGCGGAGGTTTTTCCTGATAAAAGTAGTTTTTTAATCACAAACGGAAAACGGTTTCTGGCCTTATCTTCAGAGACCGCCGAAAAAATACGTGTAAATTTACAATAACGGTCAATCTGACAAGGGAATTTATGTACTTTATCTATTTAATAAGTTTTATGATAGCCGCGGTACTTCTGTACCTGATCGTGAAGCGTGAAAGGGAAAAGAACTTCCGCTTAACCCGCGTGTACTACGAAGATGCCCTTAAATTTATCTACCACCGAATTGAATCGGGCAGCCGGGCAACCGTGGAAAGTCTAAAGGGTTATTTGTCGCTTTCTGCGGGAAAGGTGATGAAACTGGTGGATTTGCTTGAAGAAATGGATTTGGTGGAACTACGGCACGGAGGCATTGAGCTGCTTGAAAAGGGCCGAACTTTGGTGCTCGAAATTATACGCGCGCACCGGTTATGGGAAACCTATCTGCAGCATGAGACAGATGTGCCGATTCACAAGATTCACAAATACGCGGATAATGAAGAGCATCATTTACGCGGAGAACGGCTGGAAGCACTAAACGCGCATCTCGGTTTTCCGGCTTTTGATCCCCATGGCGATCCGATTCCGACACGAGAAGGGGAATTAGCTCAACTTGACGCGGAGTTTCTCTCTGACTGGCCCATTGGGGAAGAAGCGCTCATATCACATATTGAGGATGAACCGGTAGAACTCAGTAAAAAATTATTTAAACTGGGTTTGCGCGTTGATACTAAGATAAAAATCTTAGATAGAAAAAAACGTGAACTGGATGTATTGTATCAGGACAAAAAAATTACACTTGACATGTTTTCTGCGAATAATATCCAGGTTAAAAAACATCCAGACGGGGAGATAGCCGCGTATGACACCCTTGACGAGCTCGCGGAAAGCGAATCAGCGTTTATAGCGGGGATTTCCAATAATCTGCAGGGTTTGGCGAGACGCCGTCTTCTGGATCTCGGGATTACACCGGGTGTGCGAATTTCCTCCGTTCTGCGCAGCTCATTTGGCGGGGATCCAACCGCTTATTTTGTCAGAGGAGCGAAAATCGCTTTGCGAAGAGAACAGGCAAAGGATATTTACATAGAAAGACTATAGAAAATCATCAATTACCGGCAGTTCAAAAAGAATGAGAGTCGCTAACTATGAGTGAAAAGAAAGATTTTAAAATAAATATGGGAAGCGCGTGCGATACCTGTGGATTTAATCTTCAGCAGTTGGGTATCGAAGTGGATAAATGGGATCATGTCATCGCGCTGGCCGGTAATCCAAATACAGGGAAGAGCACGGTGTTTAACCAGCTTACCGGTTTAAAGCAGCATACGGGAAACTGGCCGGGTAAAACGGTTACCAGAGCGGAAGGCGGATTAAAATGGGGAGGTCACACTTATAAACTGGTGGATCTGCCGGGGACATATTCCTTGTTGTCGGCCTCAGTCGATGAGGAAGTCGCAAGAGATTTTCTACTTTTTGGTCAGCCGGACTGCACAATCGTTGTGACAGATGCATCTGTTCTTGAAAGAAATCTGAATCTTCTGCTTCAGATTCTGGAGATAACGGATAAAGTCGTTATCAGTCTGAATCTGATAGATGAGGCCAAGCGAAAAGGGGTGGAAGTGGATCACCGAAGGTTGTCAAAGGATCTCGGCGTTCCGGTGATACCGACAATCGCCCGTAACGGTCACGGATTAAATCTGCTCCTTGAAAGCGTAGCCGGGGTTATTGACGGCAGTATTAAGACAAAACCATATCAGATAAAAGTGAGTGAAAAAATTCAGTCGGCAATTGATGAACTTGTGCCGGAGATAAGAAAAATATTCCCTGATTTGCCAAATGCCCGTTGGGTCGCCATGCGTCTGCTGGATGGAGATATCAAAGTCCAGAAAGCGCTGGAAAAAGGAGAGTGGAATGTATTTTTAGGGGAATCCCTGTTTGACACCATCAAGGAGGCGACGGTATGAATCAAACCGGAATTGAATTAATCAAAAAAGCGGATAGCATACGCAGCCAGCTTGACTCTAATTTCAGAGATGTATTTGTTGTTGATATTTATAAAAATGTCGAGTCAATCTATGAGAAATCTGTAAATATTACATCCCAAAAAAAATATGATGTAGATCAGAGAATTGACCGGATACTCACATCCCCGTTTCTTGGGCTTCCGATAATGTTTCTCCTGCTGGCTATCGTTTTCTGGCTCACTATTATCGGCGCGAACTATCCTTCACAGATGCTGGCAACGGGATTCTTCTGGCTTGAGGATCAGATGGCCGGGCTGATGAATTCGGTAAATATTCCATGGTGGATAACCGGATTTTTAATCCACGGTATTTATAAAGGACTGGCATGGGTGGTATCCGTGATGCTGCCTCCAATGCTGATATTTTTTCCTGTATTCACTATTCTGGAAGATTTCGGTTATCTGCCCCGTGTGGCGTTTAACCTGGACTGGCTTTTTAAAAAGGCGGGCGCGCACGGAAAACAGTCGCTCACGATGAGCATGGGTTTTGGATGCAACGCCGCCGCGATAGTATCGACACGTATTATCGAATCCCCGAGAGAACGGCTTATAGCGATTCTTACCAATAACTTTGTCCCGTGCAACGGCAGATTTCCGACGCTGATTATGCTTTCGGTTGTTTTTGTCGCGGCCGCTTTTCCGCCGGAATTCGCTTCATTAATAGCGGCAGGGTCGGTTATGGGGATTGTGCTCATTGGCGTGCTTTTTACCTTTGTAGTCTCATGGGTATTATCAAAAACCATTCTTAAAGGAGAAGCGAGCAGTTTCACTCTTGAGCTGCCGCCGTATCGCAGGCCGAATTTTTTGAGAATATTATATACTTCGATTATCGATCGCACCATTTTTGTACTATGGCGGGCGATTCTTATGGCGGCCCCTGCAGGGGGTATCATCTGGCTGCTTGGGAATATCATGATTGACGGGCATTCTCTGACCTACTGGGTAGCCGGTTTTCTGGATCCCTTTGGTCATTTGCTCGGACTGGACGGGGTTATTCTGCTCGCGTATATCGTCGCGATTCCGGCGAATGAAATTGTGGTTCCGACCATTTTAATGGCCTACGCCAACACCTCGACGATGATAGAAATTTCGAATCTTTCTCAGCTGAAAGAGCTGTTAGTCGGAAACGCGGGATGGACCATGCTCACCGCGGTAAATTTGATGCTGTTCTCACTGTTGCATAATCCGTGTTCGACAACAATCCTGACTATCTGGAAAGAAACAAAAAGCGCCAAATGGACAACCATCGCGGCATTAATGCCGCTGTCCCTGGCTTTTATCGTAACATTTATCGTGGCTCAGGTGGTACGGTTCTTCTTCTAAATTCAATCAGCCCGGGACTTCCCGATGAGAAGTACAGTTGATCTGGATTTAGCGGAATATTGGCTTTGAGAATCGAGAAGAGTTTCCTTTCCCTCTTCAAGAATATCTGAAGGCGCGTCGAGCGAAGTATCCATCACCCGGTACCATTTTCTGGCTTTGGTCAATCCCGGAAGCTCAAAGTCGTGTCCTTCCAAATCCATATTAAAAATAATGTATAAATCATTCATGCCGGGGGTGGGCCCGCTTTTATCTCCGGTCATATGTAATGCGAGTGATCGTGAATCATCTGACCAGTCAGGTTGACCGGTACGGAATCCATGCCAGCTCATTTCAGGCACGCCGTCCACCATCTCAACCTGAAATTGTGACCGTCTCAAAGAAGAATGGTTTTTCCTGAAACGAATGAGTGTTTTAAAGAATCTGAGTAAATCGGCGTTTTGCTCAGCTAATTCCCAGTTTATCCAGTTTAATTCATTATCCTGACAATACGCGTTGTTATTACCGGACTGCGAACGGCCAATCTCATCGCCGGCGGTAATCATAGGCACGCCCTGGGAAAGAAGCAAAATAGCGGCAAAATTTTTCATCTGCAGTCGCCGGAGTTTATTGACATCTTCTGAATCGGTAAGGCCTTCAACACCGCAATTCCAGCTTATATTATAATCGGAACCATCACGATTATTCTCACCGTTCGCCAAATTGTGCTTTTCATTGTAGGAAACAAGATCTGCCAGGGTAAATCCGTCATGACAGGTCACAAAATTGACGCTGTGAAACGGTTCCCTGCCGTCATCCTGGTAAAGATCAGAACTCCCGGCGACGCGTGTAGCCAGTTTAGGAACCATTCCCGGATCGCCCTTAACGTACTGACGGATGTCATCCCGAAATTTACCGTTCCATTCCATCCATCTTTGCCACGCGGGGAAGTCGCCAACCTGATAAAGTCCGGCAGCGTCCCATGCTTCGGCAATTAATTTTGTGTTGGCAAGAAGCGGATCTTCCGCTATTCGTTCGATGAGAGGCGGATTGGACAGCACTTCGCCGTCACGTCCCCTTCCGAGGATGGAAGCGAGATCAAAGCGGAAGCCATCCACATGCATTTCCGTGACCCAGTAGCGGAGGCTGTCGATGATCATCCCCCGGACAATCGGATGGTTGCAGTTCACGGTGTTGCCGCACCCGGAAAAGTTGTAAAACTTGTTTGTTTTTGGTTCAATCATATAATAGACGTTCTGTTCAAGCCCTTTGAAATTATAGACAGGACCGATCTCATTGCCTTCCGCGGTATGATTAAAAACCATATCCAATAGTACTTCAATCCCCGCCTTATGAAACGCCTCAACCATTTTCTTAAATTCGGTCACCTCGGCGCCATTTTCATTGTTGCTGGCGTATGAAGATTTCAAAGCGAAGAATGTGAACGGATCATAACCCCAGAAATTAAAAAGGGGCTTGCCACTGATCGGATCAATTCTGTCGATGGCCGTTTCATCATAATCAGTTACCGGCATCAGTTCCACCGCCGTTATCCCAAGCTCTTTTAGATAGGGTATTTTTTCGGTCAATCCCTTAAATGTTCCCGGAGCCGCCACGCCTGATGATGAATGCCGGGTAAATCCGCGGACATGTAACTCGTATATAATGGTATCTTTTAGCGGTGTTTTCAGGGGACGTTCCGACTTCCAGTCAAAATCTTCCTCCGGAATGATCGATAAACGAAAGGTGTGTTTTTTATTGTCGCGTGTGATTTTAACGGGATTACCCCAAACTCGTCCGCCGCAGGTGGCTCTCGAGTATGGATCAAGGAGAATGATACGTTCTATCTCGGGAAGATCTTCTCTTTTAATTCTGAATCCGTAACGAACACCGGGATCGAGGTTAGTTATGAAAGCATGCCAGATGTATCCGGTCCGGTTAAGATCAGGATCGAGTTCAAACTCAAAGCTGGCGTCCCGGTCGCAGTCAGGGTAGATAACGATAGATACCGCTTTTGCTCCTTTGGAAAACAGAGAAAAATTGATCCCGTTTCTCAGAAGGGCTGCTCCGGGCGGATTCGGTCTCCCGCTTAAAATCCTATATTTGTTGTTGCTTTTTTTTGACTTTGCCGGAATAACGGAAATCGTTTTTGTCTTCATATTTATATCTCTTTATATGATGCCGGTGATTAATAAGTAATTTAAGGCATAATAACTGTGCCTTTAATGGTATGCAAGATTAATTTAATGAGAAATAATTCCCAATAAAGTGTTTTTATTTTATTAATTATTCAGTATCTTCTAAATCGTTGATTAAGCTAAACATGTTAGAAAGGAGCTAATTGTGAAGGAAGTTATAGCCGGCCTGGAGCCTGGGTTAGTGTGGGAACATTTTTACCAAATCAGCCAGATCCCAAGATGTTCCGGAAATGAAGAAGCAGTGGGACAATATCTTATAGAAGTCGCGAAGAAAAAAAATCTTCCCTGGAAAAAAGACAGCGTAGGTAATATCATTATTTCAAAACCGGCGTCAAAGGGCATGGAAAAAAGACCCGGCGTTGTGATTCAGGGCCATATTGACATGGTCTGCGAAAAAAACAATGACACGACTCATGATTTTTCAAAAGATCCGATAAGGTTTGTCCGCGACGGGGAATGGATGAAAGCCGACGGTACTACTCTTGGAGCCGATAACGGGATCGGCGTGGCCATGGCGCTTGCGGTGATGGATGATAACACGCTTACGCATCCGCCGATGGAGTTCCTTTTCACCGTTGATGAAGAAACAGGATTAACGGGAGCCAATGAGTTAAAAAATGATTTTGTGAACGGCCGTATTCTGTTGAATCTTGATTCTGAAGAAGAAGGCGCGCTCTATATCGGCTGCGCCGGCGGACAGCACACCATATTGAAAAGAAACATTGACTGGCAATCTCCCAAAGCCGACGGCACCGCTTATAGGGTGAAAGTTTCAGGTCTTAGAGGCGGGCATTCCGGTTTAAATATTATCGAAGACTTTGGCAACGCCATCAAATTGCTGGCCCGTTTATTATATCAGGCGGGTTTATCTGTCGATTTTCAACTCGCTTCAATCAACGGCGGAAACAAGCATAACGCCATACCACGGGAAGCGGACGCCGTTATCGTGTTATCCGGCTCAACTTTGGATACCATGAAAAAATTGGTCGCGGAGTATGACGCGGTTTATAAAGAAGAATTAAAGTTTGTGGATAAAGATGTAAAAGTAACCATTGAGAAGTGTGACGCGGTAAAGAATGTTTTCAATAAGGATTTAAAAGATCAGTTGGTTAAAATGATTTACGCCATGCCGCACGGAGTGATGACCATGAGTCACGCGGTGGCGGGACTGGTGGAAACCTCCACAAATATGGCCATTGTTGAAACAAAAAAGGATTATGTTGAATTGCTTACCAGTCAGCGTTCTTCCGTTGCCAGCGCGGTGGCGGACATCGCGGATAAAATTAAGGCGCTTGGTGAACTGAGCGGATTTAAGGTTGAACAGGGCGGCGGGTATCCGGCATGGGCGCCGAATCCCGATTCTGAACTGTTAAAGGTGTGCAAATCCATTTACGCGAATAAATATAAAAGTGAACCTGATGTAAAAGCGATTCACGCCGGGCTGGAATGCGGTATTATCGGTGAACATTATGACGGTATGGATATGATTTCTTTCGGGCCGGATATTGAAGGAGCCCATTCACCGGATGAAAGGGTGAAAGTCAGTTCTGTGGCGCATACCTGGGATTATCTGCTTGAGGTATTACGCGAGATTAAATAAATACTCAATGAATAAAAAAAGAGGCTGCCTGAAAAGGTCAGCCTCTTTTTTTTATTTTTATTACCATCTGATGCTTACCCTGACACCGCTAACCAATTATATAGCCACGAAATTTAGCCGGTGGACTGTTTTGTGTTTAGCCTGATTTGGGCTAAAGCCCGGGTACGGTGAATCTTGTTTTTTATCCCCGATCTAAAGACCGGGGCAATGAATGGCCGGTAAACTTCATCCCGGACTGTTCATCAATTATATTGCCACGTGCTTTAGCTCGTGGAGAGCCCGGAACCCGGCCAAAGTTGGTTTTAGCCTAATTTGAGATTACCCCCTACCTGACAGCCTCTTCTTTTTCAACGCCCTTCTAATTTGTATTTTTCTGACGCGGTTCTTTCTGCGTACTCATCATCGGTGATGAATCACCCTGAATTGTATTTTCCGGATTCAGAAAAAGATCAAAATAGGAAGTTATCTTTTTGTAAAGATGAACACGGTCTTTTCCCCGAACATTATGCTCGTGACCCGGATAGACAAAATAATCAGCTAATTTGCCTTTATCTACAGCCGTTTTTAAATATTGCAGACTGTTTTGCCACACCACAACCGGATCCATCGTCCCGTGAATGATCATCAGGTGACCGTCAAGATTCTCAACATAATTTAGCAGATTTGCTTCTTCATAGCCTTCGGGATTGCTCTCAGGCGTATCCATATAGCGCTCACCGTACATCACTTCATAATATTGCCAGTCGATGACCGGTCCGCCGGCTACACCCGCTTTAAAAATTCCGGGTTGACGGGTCATCATCGAAATGGTCATAAATCCGCCGTAGCTCCATCCGTCCACACCCAATCTGGTCGTATCAACATAGCTTAAAGATTTCAAAAAATCGACTCCAACCATCTGGTCTTCAACTTCATATCTGCCGAGATTTCTGAAAATCGCCTGTTCAAAATCCCTGCCCCGGTTTCCCGAACCGCGGTTATCGAGAGTAAAAACGATGTATCCTTTTTGGGCAAGATGCATAAACCATAAATTACTGCCGCCGAGCCAGCGGTTTGCCACCATCTGCGCGTGCGGGCCACCGTAAACATAAACAATAACCGGATATTTTCCGGTTGAATCAAAATTTGCGGGGTAGATCATGCGGGCGTTCAATTCGGTACCGCTGCCGTTTTTTAGTTTTAAAAATTTTATTTCTGTTTTCCTATATTCGGCAAGGGGATTGTCTGATTCCACAAGTGTCTGTACGGATCCGCCTTTGCCGTTCAATATTTTGGTTATTCCCGGGATATTAAGATTGCTGAACTGATCGATAAAATACTGACCTGTATGATTAACTTTTACCGCGTGCGTACCCGCTTCGGAGGTCAGCCGTTTCATTTTCGCGGAATTCAGCTCAACGGAGTAGAAATGCCTTTCCATCCCATCAGGGGAAGCGGCGGTGATAAACGCGGTTTTACTATCCTTATCAAATCCGTGCAGCTTTAGTACATCAAAATTGCCCCTGGTCATCTGGCGGATCATTTTGCCCGATTTGTCATAATAATACAAATGATTAAATCCGTCTCTATTTGAAAACCAGAGGAATCGTGTGGGATCGTTTTTAACAAAGAGCGTACCCTGTTCTGGTTCCACATATTTAGGATCGGTTTCTTCAAAAAGCGTCCGGATGGCCTTGCCTGTGACTCTGTCGTACTCGATCAGCCGCATATGATTCTGATCCCTGTTTAAATGCGCCACAAAAATCGTTTTTTCGTCCGGGCTCCAGGTAATATTGGTGAGATATTGATCCTTTGGTTCACCTGTCTGTAGAAATGTGGTGGAACCGGTTTTTAGATCATAAATACCAATGGTGACCTGCTCACTCGTCATACCGGCCATGGGGTAACGGGTGGATTTAACGGCGGCCGGCCGGACGCTGATATCAACCAGAGGATATTCCGTGACCATCCGTTCATCCGTACGATAGAATGCTAAAAAATGGCCTTTTGGCGACCAGAAAGTGCCTTTGGTAATACCGAATTCCTGGCGATGCACATAGTCGTCTCCATTGCGAATTCCTGAATCTGTATCGAATGTGATCTGTTTTATGAGTCCGGGTCTGAGGGCAATATAAAGATTATTTTCAATAGTAAAGGCGACATGGTAATTATGCTCATCGATATCCTTGTTGAGCGTGTTTTTTTCGATCTGATTGGCGAGCAAGGCTCTCTGCTGCGCCGTATCATAGACGATCAGATTCTCATCCTGCCAGAAATAAAAGCGGGATTTATCAAGCCAGGTGAATCCGGGAAATTTATTTTGCGGTTTAAGTCCCAGCAGACTTAATTTTGCATTCAGAGAATCCGCCGAAAGAAGCACAGATCTCTCTTTGGAAACGGCATTTCCGGAGATAAGCCCATACTGCCCGTCGAGTGAATCCACATATACAAAGTGATCGGATTCCGGTATCCACTGCAGTTGGGATAATTTCTGAGGCGCGAGGTGGCTATACGCGCCAAAAACAGCATCTTCCATGGTTAGAAGTTTATCCTGCGCGAACAGAGAGGAAGCCAAAACGAGACTTAAAACAAATGACAACAATCTCATCAAATTACTCCATCGTTTTACTTATTAATAATATAATCTTTTGTCTTTACTCTATTCATTTATTTTAGCCATCTGGAAAATCAGCCATCCCCATCCGAAAATAAATGAGACCCCTCCAATCGGTGTAATCGCTCCCAGTGTTTTTATTCCGGTGACCGCCAGTAAATACAGGCTGCCTGAGAATAAAATAACACCGGCCAGAAATGCCCAGCCCGCGGGGGAAAAGGACAAATGCCGGAACTGATATTGCAAAAAACCGACGGCAAAAATCGCAAAAGTATGAAACATCTGATACAAAACCGCTTTTTCATAAATGGATCTGCCGTAAACATCCAGCGTATCCTTCAAAGCATGAGCGCCAAACGCCCCCAGCGCCACGCTTAACCCGCCAATGACGGCGGCTGTAATAAACCAGAATTTAATCATCGTCCCTCCTTAGAGAAAATAGAGTATTTTATCCGTTTTTATTTGCCGCGATTTCCGGAAAATGATATCAGTGTCTGATCCATATTTTCAAACTTTCTGGTCCCATTTCCAAATCGTGAGAACGGCCTCCTTTTAACCCGGAATCTTTTTTGCCGGATATCCCCTGAACATGGTTTATTCGCTCATTGTTCCCGATTAGCCGCCATTGTCCCTCAGGGAAAATCACCCCTGAAAACCGCCCGGGAACCGTATCGGTATTGAGAAGAACGAGTATGGAATTATTTACAAAATAACCCAGCAGTTTGCTGTTTTGCGGCTCGATCCAGCGGTAGTAGTCCATCTCCGGTTTTTCCTTTATCCGAAAAACTTTTCCCGCTTCGCTCAACCTGAACGCGATCAGATCTTTCCAGAATTCATACATTTCAGCATAGTTGCAGTGAATATCCGGTTCACTGCCCATATTTTTACCCTTATTTTCCCAGATAAACGCGTTGGCGTTGGCAAGATTGTAAGTGTCACGCTTCCCGTGAAAATGGAGCGGTCCGTTCCTTGTATATTTGACAGTCTCTTCCAGAGGCGCCAACCCCTTGCTGCGCATCATCTCGGTCCCGCCGTGCATCACGATGGGGCCCGCGGAGGTGAACAACAGCGTGGCGGCGATTTTGAAGGGATTCTCATCGACTCCCCGGCGTCCGTCCCAGTCCGTGGTAGCGAATCGATCGGCCAGGGCCCAGTTGTCATGGATGTCCAGATAGTTGATTCCTGAGACCGCGGTTTTGTCTTCAGGAAAACCGGCGGATAAGGCCTTTTTTACATTCTCCCGGTCGCCGTTTCCACCGGCGTAGCCACGGTCACGTAATTTATCCATCGGATTCGATGGCGCGCCTTTGAAGGCGTTGCGGCTGTCGTCCTGAAAAAATGTGATTGGCGAATCTTCTTTATACCAGTCCCAGTCAGGATTATTCTCATAATCGGGATCGGCGGAAGCGATCCACGGTTCTCCGTAAATGATTTTATCATCACCGACCGCTTCACGCAGCGCTTTTAGGGTCTGTTCATCGGTTTGTCCGGCCAGATCGATGCGGAAACCATCCACTCCATACTGATTGATCAGATTGGTACATTGCTCAATAATCCAACGCTGCATCATCGGTCGTTCCTCGGATTTTGTTTCCGTGCCGTATTCGCCGAGATAATCGAGCTGTTCATTGGTCCGGTAAAAATAGGGGATATCGATCGCCGAAAAATTAAAATAATACTGCCTGCCGTCCATTTTTTCTGCGGTATGATTAAAAACCAGATCGACGATCACCGCGATGTCCTTTTGATGAAACGCGGCTACCAAATCGCGGAATTGTTCGTTCTGAGCGCCCCAATCGGTTCCTTTTTTTCGGTAACGGCTTTCTATGGCGAAGGCATGCGAGGTGCGGTATCCCCACTGATAATTTTCCTTGCTGATGCCCTGTTCGATCATGTAAGGATCATTTTGAAACGCTTCCGACCACTCATCATCCGGATAGTGCAGATATTCCTGTACCGGCATCAGATGCACCACGTTTACTCCGAGATCCACAATATGATCAAAACCGATCTTTTCTCCCTTACTATTGCGAAGCCCCGGAAGGACAAATCCATCAAACGCGCCTTTCATATTTTCATCCACCGGTAAAAACCGGGTAAAATCCTGAATATGTACCTCGTAGGCGATCACATCTTCCATCGCCGGAATGCCATTTTTTAAGGGCGGGGCGGGCGTCATTTTTGGAAAGATTCTCGCCGGTCCAAAAGTATCCACACTCACGCGTCCCCAGGGATCGGTAAAATGAACCGGATTGGATTCATAAAACCGGTTGCCCGGTTCATCGGGCCCGTGCGCCGTGAAATCATAGTACCAGCCTTCCCGGTTTCCCGGCAGACGGGTCTCCCATACACCATTCTCATCTCTTATCAATTTGATAACCGAGTCCGCCTCGCCAAAAGGATCCCGGTAGAGATAACATTTAATAAGATCGGCCCTGGGAGCAAAAAGCCGGATCCATGTGGCATTCTCGTCTGGATCATAATTCGCGCCGAGCTCTTTGTCCGAATATAGCTGCCGGAACCAACCGTCGTATGTAATGGTCAGTCTGTCCTTTTGGTAGGGTGTATTCAAAAAATGTAAACGATGGACATTGAGTTTTTCGGCGGGGATGATCCGGAGGACGCCGGGTTCCACATAAAAAACCTTTTTGACGGGAATTGCTCTGCCGGAATAGTCGGTCAGTTCATACAGACCGGGCGAATATCTGTAATCGACTTTTCCCGATTTGACAATCAGCCGGATATCCTCCGGACCGGCGATTTCCGCTTCCAGTCTGAGTGGGCTATCCAGATGCGCGAAAAAAAGATTGCCGCTTTTTTGGTTTGGCGCTCCGGCGGGGGGAGACAGCCATTCGCCCGCGTTGATCCGGTATTTAAAAACGCTTCCGGCGGGAACGATCGAGAATTCGTAATTCGCGATCGCCAAAATCCATAAACCGTTTGGTGAAACCCGCTTCATGTGCCAGCTGGAATCATTCATATCATGATTCCAGTCCCGGAAGGAGCCTTCGATCACCACCCGGTCAGGCTGTACATCATACATTTGTTCATCAAAAATAAAATACGCGCTGTCGGGTGTGGATTTGTACCCCTGTATTTTTTCCTGTTCTGTGAATCCCGCCATCTGACCGGCGGCAATACTGATACAAAACAAAATGGCCAATAATACTCTCATATCAGAAATTCCTTCATTTTTAGATTATTGGAATATACAAAATTTTAAAAATTATTGAGAAAAAAATGGAAGATGAAAATTATTAAGTAAGAATTGAAGAGCGTTAAGAGAAAAGAGTAGGGGCGTCTGAATCCGGGCAGGCGATGTCATGGCCAACCGCGGTAGAACCGGTTAATCTACCCGTATGTCATGCCGCAGGCATCTTTGGCTATCTTGGAAGGATGTAGAAAAAAAGATTCTTTGGGGCGAATTTTCTGTTCGAGTGGATGAATAAGAAAAATGGAAAAATTTATACGAGTTAAAATTCGCCAGGGCTTTTTGCTACTTTTTGGCCATTCAAAAAGTAGGGAGAAGAAGAGAAGTAGGAAGTAGGAAGGATAAGAAAAAAGATAAAAGAAAAAAGAAAAAAGAGTTAAGAGATCGTAGTAGAGACGCATGGTTATACGTCTGTATTTCATAGTCCGAACAGGTATGCGGACCAACCAGAAGATTCCTGCGGAATGACATATTGAGGATAGTTACCTTTAAATGGCAGCACCCCCGTACCTGTCATCCTGCCCGCCAGAGGCGGGTTTTAGAAAGAAGGATCTTCTGCTTGCTTGGGAAGAGACGGAAAGTAAGAAGTTTAAGATAAAAGAAAAAAGAAAAAAGAATATGAAAGGTCTGAACCCGGATCAATATGATCGGATGATGAGCATGAGATAGAAAATGTAAATCAGAGTATTCATTAAATCATACGAATCATAGTTCAGACAAAGAGGTAAGAATCGAAGAGCGTTCAGAGTTCAGCACCGCTTTTTGCCGTGAACATGGCTGAATGAGTTTAAAATCCGTATATTTATATCGAATCCGTACGATACACGGGCAGGCATAGATGAAGATCATATTAATCTCAATCGGAACACGCGGGGATATGGAGCCTTTTCTGGCAATCGGAGAAATTTTAAAAGAAAAGGGACACCGGGTAATATGCGCCTTTCCGGAGCAGTTTAGAAATCTCGCGCGGGATTCAGCCATGGAATTTGCTTCACTGGGAACACAATTTATCAGGATGCTGGATAGTGATATTGGAAAAGCCGCGCTTGGAGGAAGTGGATCAGGGTTTAAGAAATTTTTGGCCAATGTAAAACTTGCCGTTAAGCAGAAGGAAATCAATAAAGAGTTAGTTAAGAAACAATATGACTTAATTGAAGGTGAAAATCCCGACATAATTATCTATAATGGAAAAGCCATTTATCCTGTAATTTGGGGATTAGATCATCCGGGTAAGTCTATTCTGGTGAGCCCGGTGCCTTATATACACTATGTAAAAGATCATACGCATATCGCTTTCAACAGCAATTATGGGGAAACATTAAATAAACTGACCTTTTCATTGGTCAGTTTCGGGATGATCGTGACGGTGATGATAACGGCTAAATGGCTCAGGCTCAAGAGAAAAATAAGCCGGAAACAAATAAAAGATGCCCTTTGGTCAACCAAAACTATTTATACCATCTCACCATCCCTTTTTGCTAGACCGGATTCCTGGAATGAGAATATTAAAGTCCTGGGGTATCAGCGGAGAAATAAGGATGAGAAGCGGCATTCCGATCAGGAATTGAATGATTTTTTAAAAAAACATGACCGCGTACTGTTTATCACTTTTGGAAGTATGACCAATCCCGACCCGATGGAAAAGACCGGGATAATCGTTAAAATACTTGAGCGAAATAAAATCCCCGCCATCATAAATACCGCATCCGGGGGTCTTGTCAAACCGCAGAAATTTGATTCTGAATGGGTATATTTTGTATCCCAAATTTCGTATGACCGGATTCTTCCAAAAATATATGGCGTTATTCATCACGGGGGTTCGGGAACGACTCACATGGCGCTAAAATATGGATGCGCCACAATGATTATCCCTCATATTATTGATCAATTTGTGTGGGATAAAATGGTCTGTGAAATGGGTGTGGGACCAAAAGGGATAAAGATAAGCAGAATTTCCGTAAAAAACCTTGAACCAAAAATTCTTGATTTGCTGAATAATCCTTCCTATAAAACGAATGCCCGCCGGGTAGCCGCGCGAATGGAAAAAGAAAATTTTAAAGAAGAAATTTATAAATCAATCATTGAAGATTGATTCTTCATCTAGAGATCAGCACCGGGACAGGTAACTTCACGCCGGGGAAGATCTGTCCATATCTCCGGGAGCGATTTTTTCACCGGGGAAGACCAAAAATTATAGAAAGAAAGGTGATTTACATGCCGGGAAGGTCCCAAAGATGACCGGGAAAGGGTAAAATCACGGAGGGGACGCCTTAAACTACGGAGGGAAGGTTAACAGTTGGAGAGGGAACTCAAAAATTCCGGAGGGGAGGCCAGAATTACCGGAGGGAAGGGTTCATTTAGCGACGGGGCGGGTCAAAACATGATAGGGAGGGGTCGATTAGTGATAGGGCGGGTCAAAACATGATAGGAAGGGGTGAAAAAGTGAAAGGGCGGGTCAAAAAGTGATAGGAAGAGTCAAAACCTGATGGGGAAAGGTAATATATAGATTGGTATGGTTAGGAATCATTTGAGCTTTTTCATATGGCCATTACCAAATAGATATGTATCCGGTCATTTTTAAATCAGTTACACTGCTCCAGTGAGCCGGAGCGCCCGCACTAATTTTTTTGTACTTGAAAAACGGATCACTACTGTTTATAATAATATTGATTTTAGGGTATCTTTTATCTTTTTGCTTCAGCCGTAGAGAGTGGATAGAGTTATTTTTGTAAGTTAAATGTCAGGTCATCTTTTAGTTACAGGCCAACGCCTTTTTAAAAAACAAACAATGAAGAAGTGGTTTGCCGGCAGCTATTTATGATTGCTTTAGTTCTTTTGGTTTGGAAGAACAAATTTTCTCAGGTGATTAAGACTTCTAAATGTTTGGGGCTTATGGAGTTTTTACCGGAGCTACATAAGGCGATAATTGATTATTAATCTGAGAATTATAAAAAAGTATTGTCACTCGTCTATTATATAATTTTTTAAAAATAAGGCAGCATAATGAAGAAACTATTTTTTCTAATATTATTATTTTCTTTAAATCAAGTTTCATTTTCACAAAAAATAGTTCCATATATTAGTCCTGGAATTAGCATCGGTTATAATTTTAATAACGGGGTTATTTATGGTTTTAAAATTAGCCTGGGAATATTAAATACTAAGCAAGATTATTTTTATAATATAACTTTTGGAAATAGAAATAATTTTAAAAATAATAATGATACATTTCTTCCGTATAAATATGTTGATTTTCAGGTTGGCGCCATAACCGAACCAATTGGAGAACACAAAATACAATTATTAAATGGGGGAGGTGTTGGGTTTTTATTTTATAAAGAGAATAATAAGTTTCAATATTCTCCAAGAGTTACCGCATTTAGTGGTTACCTTGTATTTTCTTCAATAGAATTGAATTTGCTAAAATTTAAAAAATTGGAACCTGATTACAATATTCGGGCAGTATTTCCAATGCCATTAAGAAAAATGGATGACTATACTCTATAAAAAGTACAGGATGTATTATCAATGTTCTGCCTCACGGCAAAACGGGGAAATGGCTATCAGCGCCGTACCGGCGGAATTTTCGCTTCAGGGAAACTATCCCAACCCCTTTAACCCGGTCACCACCATCCGGTTCGGATTACCCGAAGCAGCCAATGTGAAACTTGTTATCTATTCCGATACCGGAGCAAAGGTGGCGACTCTCGTAGATGGTTACCTGTCCGAAGGTTATCATGAAGCGAAATGGAATGTCGTCAATCAGGCCGGCGCCCGGGTGGCCAGCGGAATTTATATCTATGAGCTGACATCCGGTGAAAAAAGATTTATTAAAAAGATGCTGCTGGCGAAGTAGATTTGTGGAAAATGGTAACAGAATGTGAACGATACTTCACATAATATGAAGGATCCTTCACAAAATATGAACGATAGTTCACAAAATGAGAACGATCGTTCACATTGGAATGAATGAACTATATTTCTGTTTTAGAGCTTAATTCATTGTTTATAAATATCATAAGCCTTGTTAAATCTTTTTGGCACGGAAAATGCCTAAAATTAATTGAACATTTACATTCGTATTTTGTAAAAATATGTTGTGATTAGATAATCTTTAAACCGTCATTATTATTTCGTTAAAAAAAGACCTGACTCAAAATTATTAACACAATACTGTGGAGAAACCTTAAAATGAAAATTTTCCACTTAGTGGCTGTTTTATTTTTTTTATTGTTCTTTACTTCTTGTGGCGAAGATGATTACATCACAGATAACTCACCATGTCCACCAATTGATATTGTACCCATTCCTCCTTATGACAGCCCCGTATGGCACCCGCATGGAGAGATAATAGGATTTAATTACAGACCGCTTAAAGAAATACAATATCCTTACGGAGATCATTGCCTGGGCGAGCAGAAATGGGATCATAATTCCAGTGGATTTTGGTTGATAGATTCTGATGGTAAAAATATGAGAAGGGTTCTTCCTTTTCAATTACAGACTCCGGACTGGTCCCCGGACGGTTTGTGGTTAGCGTTTGTATACTCAAATCAAATATATAAAATGCGTTTTGACGGTATGGAATTTGATACTACAAGTATAACACAATTAACCTTCACGGGTAGAAACTACTTTCCCGCCTGGTCGCCGGATGGAAATTGGATAGCCTATGATTCAAATATTGTTAATACTGATTCTGCAGGAATTTATAGATTATGGAAAATGGATTCAAATGGTAATAATAAAGTACGAATTTTAAATGAAGGAAGTAGGATGCCTGCATGGTCCCGTGATATGAGTCATCTGCTCTTCCGGGAATCGAATCATGACATATATAAATTTGAATTCAACGACGATACTACTACAAGAATTACGTTTTTGAATGATGAAACTCCCTATTCTTTTGATAATTCCCATCCACAGTATCTCCCAAATAGTTCCGATATCCTATTCCTTTCTCAAGGGATGGAAGAATTTCCTAATATTTTTAGTATGGACAGTTGTGGCTCTAATATACAAAAACTAACTGAGGATGGTGTCGATGAATATTCAGGGACACTAAGCCCTGACGGTAGGTATATGGTTTATACAAAATATGATTGGAATGACTGGGGCTATGACAATGGTACAATATGGGTTTTTGATATGAATAATGGCAGTGAATACCAACTTACATTCAATGACCCGCCCAATGAATAAATTCATTTTGAAGGAGGTGATGTTGCGATGACTTGGATATAACTCAAAAAATTCTGAAAATGAACGGAAACTAATGCTAATGAAGTTGAATAGGATGAATTATTCTAACATAGGAGTTTTATATGGATAAATTATATATCTGGATATCTTTATTTATTATCCTTTCATCCTTGATATGCTGCAGTAATCCAGGTGACGCTGGTGATATACACATAAACTCAAATATAGTTAAAGTGGTTGATTGTTGTGGAGATGGATCCAGTAATTATGTATATAGTTACATAATGGCTGTTTGGAGAGAAAATAAACTTTTTGGTTTAACGGGCTTATTCCAAATGATTGCCCTTGATAATAATTATAAAATAATTGCAGATACCATTTATGTTGATGATAAATATGTTAAAAGCTGGACGTTTATTGAGGCCAATTCTACCGGTGACAGATTTCTTCTAGTAAAATCAAATTACAGTGATGTTTCTTCAGGGAGCTTATATGAACTAATTTTACATAGCGGTGAATTGGTTTTGTTACGGGATAGCACTTATAATGTTTCCAGCGCTGTTTATTGGCATGGAGATGAAAATAGAATTGTCTATTATAGATACGGAGAACCAATAGGTGACAGAGCTGGTTACTATATATATGACAAAATTACACAAAGTGACAGCTTAATATTTAGCTATATCTCTCCCTCAGGCCCTGGTGAAATGATAAATGGGTTTGATTTGCATCCCAATAATAATGTTCTTCTGATTGGTGCAGTTCAGGCTTCACAATTAGTAGGAGCGCCACCAAAGTTAATACAGTATAATTTCACTAAAAATATAAGAGATACTGTTGATTTTGATTTCAATTATTCTTTTGCCAGAATTGGACTCTGGGTCAGATATAATAGTAATGGGACGAAAATACTCTATTGTAATTATCCGAGTGGTATCTATAGTTACACTACTAATGATGATAGTGAAATTGGTATTATCGAACTCCCAACGCTCTACCGGAAAAGATTAGATGTGAACACTAATCCGTCTGATACAAAGAGGTCAGTGCAATTTGCGCCTAACTGGAGCCCGGATGAACAAGCGATTGTTTATACAAGCGGGAACTTAACAATAGAAGGTGCCCATGGTAAATCTTCTCTATACGTCTTAAAAAACATTAACTAATAAAACTATTTACAGAACACAAATATTGGAGGCACTGTTATGTTATCTATGAATATTTCTTATCGTTTTCTTATTATCACCCTGTTCTTTATCACCCTAAGTCATAGTTTTATTTACGGTAACACTCCCAAATTGAAACAGACCGTAAAATTTATTGAAGTGGAAAAAGTGGATAGTGATGCTAAAGCCGGAGTAGTTAATCTCGCAATCAAAATATTGCCCGAAATTGACATAACCGGTTTATTGCTTATTAGAGCTAACCACAATGTTAGTATTATTCAGGGTCATAAAAATTTAAAAGAAATCAGACAAAGCGTAAGTTTTTCAAAAAATCAAATTATTACATTATATTTTCGGTTCAATCAAAAAACAAAATATCCGGATATGTTCCAAATATTTTTAGAAACGCCCGATGCTCCGGCCGGCTATAGCCGTACTTTTAAGAGATTTTTCAAAATATATAATGATGGGGAAACTATTCATTTAATTGATCCCCGAAATAACCAAATATTTAAAACTAAAGAGAGTGGGAAAGATTTTATCATTAATCAGGGTAAAACTACTGAAGCAACAACTATGTATTGGTTCAGTCAAAATTGGAATTTTAAAAAGATTTAGTGCTATGATTTAAACCTTGTTATAAGGAGTAATATCATGGCAAGAAAATCAGTTAGACGATTCACCCCGGAACAGAAATTAAAGATTATAAAAGAAGGTTCTTTGCCCAATGTTCGGGTTGCAGATTTATGTCGACATTACGAAATTTATCCCACAGATTATTATCGTTGGAAAAAATTAGCGGAGTCTTCAATGATTGATGGATTAAAACCCAAAAAGAAGAAACAA
>JACDJA010000197.1_pt1 | contig 79749 bp, 72 predicted proteins | sample 7449241 | NCBI WGS metagenome assembly JACDJA01 (sample SAMN14253289, study PRJNA609438) | sludge metagenome | isolation source: initial anaerobic sludge | collected 2018-12-20 | reverse complement strand
TTCCCAGATAAACCGTTCTATATGTCCGGTCTTTTCCCATTTGTCTATATGTGGCACCACTTCCTTTTGAAGAAAATCGCGAAAGCTTTTTCTGAAAAACTCGTGTTCCTCGGTAAAATACATTTTATCCATATTCTTTCCCAAACTGATATTTTTAAGGTTATTTGAAGAAGGTTTTAGGCTCAATCAACGGACAAATATACTTGAATTAACTGTAATTTACTTTTGGTCATTCCTTCAATTTTGTCCAGCTCTGCCAGTGTTTCAATTTTTTCCCGCAATCTTCTATACTCCCAGATTTTCTTGGCCATTTCAAAGGAAATTCCCGGAATGGTAGCAATATCGGAGGCCGTGGCAGTATTGATATCCATCTTGGTTATTTCTTTTGGAGTCTTTACCGTAAAAAGGTTTAGGGCACGCTTTACCACATCTTCCTGCAGGCCATATACCTGAAAAAGCTGTACGTCGCTGGAAAAACCGCCCAATTTGTTTCTGTAGGCCACGATTCTACGGGAAAGCGCCGGACCTATCCCGCTCACCTGCTGAAGTTGCTCTTCGGAAGCCGTGTTTAAATCCATCTTCTGCCCTGCGGAAACTTCGGTAAATCCGTTTTGCGATTTAGATGAATTAAAATTATCCCTCGATCTGGGATGCGTAACCCACTGGGGAAACTTGAAATACGGGCTGAGTTTATTCAAAAGGGAATCGGAAACGCCCGTGACCCATTTGAAGTCATCAGTAGAATTTATCCAATTCCCGCTCTCCCTATATTTCAGCAAACGATCGATTTCCTCATTAGACATACCCAAGGTATATCCTTTGAAATCAGTTATAAAGTTGGGGTTAAAAGGATATATCTTCGGCACTCTTTTTTCCATCTCGACACGATGAAGAGAGTCTATCTCTCTTTGAATAGCCATTATTTCAGCAGAGGAAGTATCAAAGGTATCTTCCTCATATCTGCCGGTTAGGGTAGAGAGGTCGACAAACCAATACGCATACAATAATACAATGATAAACAACAGCAAAAGCAAAATCCCACTTCGCTGTTGTCTGTTGTACGTGAAGTGGGATTTTAAGTCCATAATCATTTTTTTATCACAAGTGCTTCTGCATATCTTCCAAGCCTTCCTCCAGGCCTTCGTGTTTTATACGGATCGCTTTCATATACCGTTTGAGTTCTCTCCTAACCACGGGTGTCAATAATAGTACCCCAATAATATTGGGAACTACCATTGCAAAAATCATCGCATCAGAGAAGTTGATAACCGACCCAAGGCTAATTACCGCTCCAATCCAGATAAAGATACAAAATAACAGCTTATAAATGAGCTCGGTAATTTTTCCTCTTCCAAATAGATAAACCCATCCCTGCATACCGTAATATGACCAGGAAATCATGGTAGAAAAAGCAAAGAGAATTACCGCAAAGGTAAGAACAACGGAAAAGTGTGGGATAGCACTATCAAAAGCAGTGGCGGTAAGTTCCACTCCCTCCTTTACTTCCACCCCATATTCGATTATATTGTTATCAAAATTGGTGATTACGATTACCAGAGCTGTCATAGTACAGATAACCACGGTATCAATAAATGGCTCCAAAAGGGCCACGATTCCCTCGCTGGCAGGATATTTGGTACGCACCGCCGAGTGGGCAATGGCCGCAGAACCCACCCCTGCCTCATTGGAAAACGCCCCGCGACGGATCCCCTGTATCATAACACCTACAAGCCCTCCAGCAATACCAAGTCCAGAGAAAGCACCTTCAAATATTAGGCTGAAGGCATCACCGATGTGCATATAATTGGCTCCTAAAATCACGAGTGCACCAAGCACATAAATTCCCGCCATAAAAGGAACTATCTTTTCTGTGACCATTGCAATACGCTTGATGCCCCCAATGATCACTACGGCAACGATAATGGCTATCACGGCTCCAAACCACATGGCTCCACTGGTGCCCTCCAATTCAAATAGCTTTACGAACTGTGCTGCAGCTTGGTTGGCCTGAAACATATTGCCTCCACCAAAAGAGCCTCCAATAACAAAAATGGCAAACAATATGGCTAAGACCTTGCCCAGGCCCCCCATCCCTTTATCGCGAAGGCCTTTTTTTAGATAATACATCGGGCCGCCATAAACCGTCCCGTCTGGACCGATATCTCTAAATTTCACTCCTAAGGTACATTCCGCAAATTTTGAAGCCATGCCCAGTAGTCCTGCAACTATCATCCAAAAGGTTGCTCCCGGCCCCCCGATAGAAAGTGCCACTGCAACCCCGGCAATGTTACCGAGCCCTACTGTGGCGGAGAGTGCTGCGGTTAGGGCTTGAAAGTGAGACACCTCGCCATCCGCACTATCATCGCGAATAGTCTCTATCAAATTTTCCTGCTCGTTTGGAGTAACGTCGCCATATAGTGTATCAGCCCCGTGTTTTTCTATATCCTCATACTTTCCTCTCACCACTCTCACGGCCGTAGCAAAGCCTGTAATGTTTATCAACTTAAAATAAATAGTGAAATAGGTAGCACCACCGATCAACACAATAAGCACCCATGGAATTTGAAAGTGTTCGGAAAAAGGAATTTCATAAAATATACCTTCAACAAACCAACTGGTATATTCCTTAAAAGTAGAATCTATTTTATCAGAGAGGGAAGGCTCTTGCGCAAAAGTTATAATGGGAATTAAAAAGGTGATCAGGGAAAGAAGATACTTCTTCATAGGTGGTTTTTAACAATGAAACGTTTTCCAAATAAAACGAAGCAAGATGCCTAAAAAAGTTCACAATTTCAAAGATTTCCACAGAAATTTGTTAACGAATTACTAAATCAGACTTCAGGTTCCCGCTTAGGTACACTGAAAAAAATTAAAATTTGAATCTTTGAAACAGCAAGGGCGGTTTATGCCTAAGGAGGAAACCACTAAAGATCAAAAACAGAAGTTCTCTTGGTATTGACCAGATCTTTTAGCCTCAACAAAAAAGCTATAGTCAAGTAAAGAGCAAACCCAACCCCCAAGGTGGCAAAGGATACATAAATAAAAAAAAGACGTACACTTTTAGCTCGCATCCCCAAACGGTCTGCAAGCCGTGAGGAGACGTAAAATCCTCTTTTTTCAAGATAGTATCGCAATGAATATATTGTTTGCAGCATAGACGCAAATTACAAATTTTCATCTTAAACCTCAAACTTTAAAACTACCTAAGCTTGGGCAAATTCGTCTTCAAAGATTCGGATGGAGAACCAATAATAAAATTTCCAATAGCGCACTGAAGACAACGATTTTTTTCACAGTATTCACTTTTTAACTGCAGCAGAGCCTGGCTTTGATATGCATTTTTTGAAACCTGCTTCAAGGAATTGAATTTTTTTACAATGGTATTTCCTTCGGAAGGGATTTTGGAAGCAATCTGCAATATCTCTTCTGTAACATCTCTGCCTTGCTTCATCGCATAACAGAATTTTATGGGAAGTACTGTATTAATTACAAGAAGGTCGATCAGGTTTTTGGTAATGCGTTTTTTTCGTTCTAATGAGGAAATTCCAAAATTGTAATGTTTTTTCCAATAATCACCTGCACAAACCCTGAAAAGCGAATAAAAACCATCGATTTCTCGGAGCTCGATGATATGTGAGAACAGTTTATCCTTCTCTGAATATAGTGCGGCGAGTTGGGCCAACCTGACTGTGGGGAAATTCGGTGGCCGCAAGCGGAAGAATTTGGGAATTATAACATTGTCATTCCGAAGGGAATACTTGTGTTTTAAATAAGTGTAGTTGTCTTTTAACATTTTGAAATACCAGTCCTCCTTTTCACTGTCCAACAGCCCAGCCTGGCCCATTAATAAGGCCTCAAGGTTCCGAGGTTCTTGGCTGCATTTTTTTATTATTGAAAAATCTACAGACTTGGCGATACTGAAAAAGGATTCGCCATTGACCTTGAGTCCAAAGTTTTTACACAACATTCTAAACAACAAGGATTCCCAATGGTTTTGAGTGTTTCGCAACTCTTCAAGGAGGAGAGTTTGCTTGTTTTGCAATCTTTCAAAATATAATCGTTCCAGCCAATTGTCCATCACAAAAGAATCGACCTTCGCAAAATCATTTTCGCAGTTTATCCACTTTTTTTGCTTGGCAAACAGACTTTGATATCTTGCCAAGGTGTCTTTCGAGACGTGTTGTTTTAAGATAAAAGTAGGAATGGCGGAACCGTCTTTTCTGAATATCTCTGCATCGTGTTCCCAAACTACGTGTAATATTACATTGTCATAAGCGGGATCCAATTCATGAGTGTGGGCATACCAATCGGACGATTTGATGTGTATCTCCACATTACCCGCCCATAATTGTCCGTCAATCTCAATTTGAGCATTGAAAAAATCGGGCCCAGAATCCAGATTGTGGCTCCCTTGATGAACAATAAACAACGGTTCCTTGTTCACGGTCCAAAAATCGGTGAGCTCAAATTTTTGATATTTCCATACATAATGTAAAAAATCCTCTTTCATATTTCCTATCATACTTGGTACAGAATAAGAATCCAGATCAAATCCAATACAGTACAAACCTCAATGAAGGCCTGTCCGTTTCGTCACCGAACGGCATTGGACCTTAAAATATGCAGGGGAATTTTAAAAGTGGGGAAGTAAATATAGGAAAAATTTATGTTTTTTCGGTTTCTTTTCTCTCAATATTATCCTGATTATCAGCTCGTCTATCCACTTTTTCAGAAATAGTATCTACAAAAAGAATACGGTTCCATTTATACAACCGTCGATACAGTACAATATATCGAACAATACCGATTCCAAGGAAAACTATGCACACAAATAAAGCCACATACCCCAACCAGTGGATTCTGCTGAGATCTTCTAATTGAAGCAAGGCAAGGCCGCCCAGCAAAAGATACAGAGAGGAGCGGATATAGGAAAGCAAGGTGCGCTCATTGGCGAGTTTAGTGCGTTCCAATGCAAGGATCTCATTAGTATTAACAGGTACGGGTTTGGTCCGTAAAAATCTAAAAAGTTTTTTAGCCTCGTTTTTCATATTATAAAAGTACAAAGATTTTTTTGTGGGTTTTACCACAAGTACACTAATAAATATATAAAAATAAGTGAGACTGGATGGGAGTAACCGGAAATTACGAGCCGAAAAGCAATCCATACCACGCGTTCGAGTTTTCCGATTGCAAAAAAGAAAACTCTTGGCCTCCTTAGCCCTATGTCGTCCATTTTAAGCTAAAGTATATATAAGCTAAAGTATATATTGGAGAAAAAACAAGATTAATCCTCTACAAATCCGTGTTCACGCATCCACTCATCGTTGTACATTTTTCCAACGTAACGACTACCGTGGTCGTGAAATAATACGACCACAACATCATCCTTTGTAAATTTGTCTTTTAGCTGTAGCAATCCCTTGATGGCCGCTCCCGCCGAGTTTCCTAAAAAGAACCCTTCTATTTTGGCAAGCTTTTGCGTGTAAATGGCGGCATCCTTATCTGTTACTTTTTCAAATCCATCGATGATACTGAAGTCTACATTTTTAGGAAGGATGTCTTCCCCGATCCCTTCAGTGATATACGGATAGATTTCGTTCTCATCAAAAATCCCAGTTTCGTGGTATTTTTTAAATACGCTCCCGTAGGTGTCTATTCCCCAGATTTTTATATTTGGATTTTGTTCCTTAAGATATTTCCCTACGCCGCTTATGGTGCCGCCGGTGCCCACACCCACAACAAAGTGCGTCACTTTTCCATCGGTCTGCCGCCAGATTTCCGGGCCGGTACTCTGGTAATGCGCTTTGGTGTTGCTTAAGTTATCATATTGGTTTACATACCAACTGTTGGGCGTTTCTTCGGCCAATCTTTTGGATACGGAGTAGTAACTGCGTGGATCTTCGGGGGCCACGTCAGTAGGGCAAACAACAACTTCACTGCCCACCGCCCGCAGAATGTCAATTTTCTCCTTACTCTGTTTATCGCTGATAACGCAGATCATTTTATACCCCTTTACAATAGCGGCAAGTGCTAGGCCCATGCCGGTATTTCCTGAGGTTCCTTCAATGATGGTCCCTCCCGGTTTCAATCTGCCATCGGCCTCGGCATCCTCTATCATTGTAAGAGCCATCCGGTCCTTTACCGAATTCCCCGGGTTAAAGGTTTCATATTTGGCAAGCACCAAAGCAGGGATATCCCCAATTATTTTGTTGATCTTCACCATAGGCGTATTGCCGATGGTCCCCAAGATATTTTCTGCGTATTCCATAGATTTTTTTGAAGAAAAAACTCCTCGACGAAAAGCTTCGGAGTTTGGGAGGCAAAGGTACAATTTATTGGGGAAAAGTAAAGGCCCCAAAGCCTTCAAAAATCTTTACGGTCCAATAACTTCCTCTTCGACAAACGAAATAAAAAAAGCAAATAGCTGAAGATTGCTTTGCCAAATATTTAAATAAATAATTTCCTTCTTTTAGAGAGTTGAATCATTGAAATGGAACTTCTTCTCTACAATTACTCAAATCGAATGGCCTTAACGGGAGAAATTTTTGTAATAAGAATAGCCGCCACTAAAAGCATTAAAAGACAAAGTATAAAAGTACCGGCGTTCAATATCAAAATATAATCCCAGCTCAGGTAAACCGGAGCTTCGGAAACATAATAAGTATTTGGATTTAAAGGAAAGACCTTCCCGTATTTTTGAAGTAACAACAGACCGATCCCAATTAAATTTCCCCAAAACAATCCCACAGCTATTAGGTACATAGCATTGTAAAGAAATATTTTGCGCACACTACTATCACTGCTTCCCATGGCCTTTAAAATCCCGATCATTTGGGTTCGCTCCAAAATCAAAACCAACAGGGCCGTGATCATATTGATGCCGGCCACCAAGATCATAATGCCAATAATTGCCAGAATATTAAAGTCGAACAGATCCAACCATTCAAAAATAGAAGCGTATTTATCGCGAATTGTCTGAGTGTCCAGGGTACTCCCGGTTTCTCGGTATACTGCGTTTCCTATGGGAACTATATTGTCAAAATCGTTGACAAATACTTCAAAAGCACCTACTTGGTTTTCGTTCCATTTGTTCAGGCGTTGAATATGTCGAATATCAGTAATAATAAACTGCTCATCAAACTGCTGAAAGCCACTGTTGTAGATCCCTACCACCTGAAAACCTCGGCTTCGAGGCGTGCTTGAAACTTCGTCATTTAAAAAATAAGTGACCACTTTATCTCCCAATTTCAGATGCAGACGGTTGGCCAAATATTCCGAAATGAGAATATCTTCATTTAAATCGCCCTTGAAATCGGGCAAACTCCCTTCCACCAAATAATCCTGGAAGTATTCCCAATCATAATCGCTGCCCACGCCTTTTACCACCACCCCCTCAAAATCGGTTTCAGTTCTTATCACCCCACCCTTTGAGGCGGTTACCTGAATGTGTTTTATTCCATCAACAGTTTTGAATTTAGGATAAAAAGGCTGATCCTTGGAAATGGGATTTTGGGAATCGTTGGAAAAATTGGTATCAAAATTGGTAATGATGATATCGCCATTAAAGGCCGACACTTTTTCCCGAATTTTTTTCTGTAGACCGATGCCCGTGGCAATTGAAATCAACATCATAATAACCCCAATGGCAATAGCGGTAATGGCAATTTTTATTATCGGGGCCGAAATACTACTTTTATAGTCCTTGGAAGCAATGATGCGCCGAGCGATGAAAAATTCGAAATTCACTGGTGTCTATGAGGTTTACTTTTTTCAAAAATACAGTTTTATTGGTTCTATTGACTATTTTATCCTGTGGAAGTTCCGGGGAGAAAAAAGAAAAGGGAGAAGATAGTGAGGAGAAGCAGGAAACAGGAAACAGGACTCAAGACGACGAAATATTAGTTGGTGCAGAGCAGTTCACTCTATATTCCAAATTGTTACAAGACAAGAACGTGGCCGTTGTTGCCAATCAGACTTCATTTCTTGAAAAGGAGAAGCAACATTTGGTCGATTTCTTGATTTCAAAAAATATTGCCGTGAAAAAGGTCTTTGCGCCCGAACACGGGTTTAGGGGAACCGCTGATGCAGGAGAACACATAAAAGATGGCGTCGATTCGAAAACGGGCCTTCCATTGATTTCACTGTATGGCAGCAATAAAAAGCCTTCCCCAGAACAATTAAAGGGAATTGATGTAGTGATTTTTGATATTCAAGATGTAGGTGCTCGATTCTACACGTACATCTCCACGCTTCATTATGTGATGGAAGCTTGCGCTGAAGCAGGAATACCCATGATTATTATGGATCGCCCAAACCCTAACGGGCATTATATTGATGGACCCATCTTGGAAAAGGAGTACCAAAGCTTTGTGGGAATGCATCCTGTTCCAGTGGTACACGGAATGACTATTGGCGAATATGCAAAAATGATCAATGGCGAAGGTTGGTTGAAAGGAGGGGTAAAATGCCAACTCATTGTCATAGAGATAAAAAATTATACCCATAAAATCCCGTATTCTCTACCGATAAAACCTTCTCCCAATCTTCCCAATGACAAATCGATAAATCTATATCCCAGTCTGTGTTTTTTTGAAGGAACTTTTATTAATGCGGGTCGCGGAACCGATATGCAATTTCAGGTTTTTGGCGCGCCGAGTTTACCCGCTTCAAAATATCCCTTTGAATACACCCCCCAACCAAATGAAGGCTCAAAAGACCCCAAGTTCAAAGGAAAGCTTTGCCATGGAAAAGATCTTCGGCAAGCTCTACGCCTCGACAAAATAAATCTGGAATGGCTTATAGATGCCTATAACGACAATGGAAAAAAGAAAGATTTCTTCAATTCATTCTTTGTAAAATTGGCGGGAACAAAAAAACTACAACAGCAAATTGAGGAAGGTTGGTCTCCAAAAGAAATCCGGGATTCTTGGAGAGATGGGCTGGCAGAGTTTGAGAAGATTCGGGAGAAATATGTATTATATCCCTGAAAAATGAGGCAGTGGGCAAGGGCCGTTTTCAGTAGTAACTCCATCTACATACTACCACTAAAAACATCTACTTAAAAAGCAGTTCAACCCCCGCGTAAGGCAACGGAACACAAAACAAAGAAAACTGATTACTGCATACTGTTACTGAAAACTGCTACGTAATTAAACGTTTCATCTCCTCCACAATATTATAGGCCGCAGGACAAATGGCGACATTCTTTAAGGTAAGATTGGAAATCTGTTGGAATTTCTTTCTGTCCGTATGCGGGAATTCCCGACACGCCTTTGGCCGAACATCATAGATGCTGCAATGGTTATCGGGTGCTAAAAAAGTACAAGGGACACTTTGAAGCACATAGTCCCTGTCTTCATCTATTCGCAAATAAGTTTCTATAAACCGTTGCGGCTTCATTCGGAAATGTTTTGAGATGCGCTCTATGTCTTTGTCCGTGAACAGTGGACCGGTGGTCTTGCAACAATTGGCACAAGTAAGACAGTCCGTTCTCTGAAACTCCTTCCCATGAAGATCCTGCATCAAAGTATCTAAGTGTTTGGGAGGTCTTTTCTTCAGCACTGAAAAAAACTTCTTGTTTTCTTTCTCAGCTTCTTTCGCTTTTTGTGGAAGTTGTTTTAGGATGTTTTCCATTTCTGTTTATTTCGAATGCTTTGTTGCAAAATTGCTACTCGATTGCCCGGCAGTTGCAAAGCTACTTCCTTGGAAGATACTCTTTCTTATATTCGCGAAGATATTTCAGCGGAAATGTCATCCAATAATTCTACTTTCGTTGTAAACCATCAGTCTCGTTACGACAATCGTCAAAGTTTTAATTTATATGAAAGACATTATCGGCATTGCCCTTTTAGACTATTATCACGGAAATTATTCCGAAGATATTCTCACGGAAACCAATATTTCTGAGGAAGACGAATTGCCGCTTCCCTATTTGTTCAGAAAGTTTAAGGAAATGCCCCCATTGGAACAAAAGGCACTGAAATCTTCCAAAGGAAAGATCCTTGACGTGGGCTGCGGTGCCGGAAGCCATGCCTTATATCTTCAGGAAAAAGGGCTGGACGTGAAAGGAATCGACACTTCCGCAGGTGCGATAGAAGTCTGCAAACTCCGAGGTTTAAAAAAAGCAGAAAACATAGGGGTACTCCAATTAAAACACGAGCAGTTCGACACCATCTTGTTACTGATGAATGGGACGGGAATTTTCCAAAACTTGGAAAGCACTTCAAATTATCTCCAGCACCTAACACACCTCTTAAATAAAAAAGGTCAAATTCTAATTGATTCAAGTGATCTGAGGTATATGTACGATTCCACAGAGGAGGGTGGTATTCTGGTTCCTGCCGACAGATATTATGGCGAACTGGAGTTTACAATGTCGTACAAAGGAATGGTAAGTAAGCCTTTTGACTGGCTTTATCTCGATGAGAAAACTTTCGAAAATATCTGCATGTTGAATAATCTCAATTTTGAAGTAATTGCCCGTGGCAGTAATTTTGATTATTTGGCAAGGCTCACCGCAAAAGAATTCCAATAGGATTGATAGCAAATAACCAAGCAGGCACAAAGGGCACCAAGAGAAGTCATAAGGGTTCACGCGGAAATTCCTGAAAAAAGATATCCGTTATTCCCCGATGTGATTGACAAAGCTAAAACTCCTATTCTTTCTTCTCTTCCATTTCGTACACCATTTCGCCGTTGATAAAAGTAGCAACTACTTTGGTATTTGGCAGCTCTTCCTCGTCCACTTCCATAATGTCTCTGTCGAGAATGGTGAAATCAGCAAACTTTCCCACTTCAATACTTCCCTTTTCATTTTCCTCAAAGTTAAAGAAGGCTGCCCATATAGTCATTCCACGAAGTGCTTCTTCCCTGGTCAACGCATCTTTCATTTGAAAACCATTCTCTGGAAAATTCTTTAAATCCTTTCGAACCACAGCGGCGTAAAAAGTGTACATCGGGTTTACATGTTCTACGGGAAAATCTGTTCCCAAGGCGATCTTTCCTGCTTTCTCCAACAATGTTTTATATGCATAAGCACCCTTCATCCGTTCTGCACCCACTCTGTCCTCCGCCCAATACATGTCGCTGGTGGCATGGGTTGGCTGTACGGATGGAAGAATATTGTTGTGGTCTGGGAAATAATCAAATCCCTCTGCTGGAATAATCTGCGCGTGCTCTACCCTCCATCTTCTATTTGACTGACCTTCCAAAGCGCCTTTATACGCCCTTAAAACAGCGATGTTTGCCGAATCACCTATGGCGTGGCTGTTCATCTGAAATTCAGATTGGGCGATTTTCGCTGCCAAATAATCCAAACTATCAGGCGGCGTTATCATTGCACCATAATGGCCAGGTTTATCACTATAAGGCTCGCGCAGTGCTGCGCCGCGCGAACCCAAAGCACCATCGGCATAAACTTTAAAAGAACGCACGTTCAACCTATCGGTTTTATAGATTCCATTCTGTAAATAGTAATCCATATTTTCTGGAGTGTTACTCACCATGGCATATATCCTCAGCTTGAATTTACCTTGTTGCTGGAGTGTGTCAATAAGTTCAATAACATTACGGTCCAGACCAGCATCATCAACGGTGGTGAGTCCATATTTAACCGCAATTTTCTCGGCTTCAAGCAGTGCATCTCTCGACACTTCCTCAGTAATGGGCGGGAAAGTCTTGTTGACCAATTCCATGGGACTATCGATAAGAATTCCGGTAAGCTCTCCATTTTCAAGGAGTATCTCGCCCCCTTTCACTTTTGTTTTTGCGGTTATACCGGCAAGTTCCAAGGCTTTTGAATTTACCAACAACGCGTGTCCATCAATTCTTCGCAAAGCAACGGGAGTATCCGGAAATATGGAATCAAGCCTTTCCTTTGTGGGGAAATCTTTGTTTTTCCAAGTATTCTGGTCCCATCCCCTACCGATAATATACGGAGCATGTCTTTTTTCTTGAAAAGACACCAATTTCCCCAAAACTTCATCAAAGCTTTGGGTCCCCACCAAATCTACATTTTGCAGGCCAAGCCCCAAACCATATAAATGGGCATGGGCATCGATCAATCCAGGGACAACGGTATTCCCTCCTGCATCATAAGTCTTCTTTATATCGTATTTAAGCTCCAGTTCCGGTTTTAGCCCAATCTCCAATATTTTTCCGTCCTTGACAACAAAAGCATGCGCTTTGCTAAAATCTTTGTCAACGGTATAAATAGTGGCATTTTTGACCAATAAATCTGCTGGAATCTTATCGGGAGCACAGGAAAAAATGGCGATGGCTCCGCATACTGCGAAAAGTAGTTTTCTCATCATACGTACATTTGAATTGTAAAAATAGAAAAGATCTACAACTCACTTACCATATTTGAGGTTATGTTGTAGAAGAAAGATTTAAATTTTGGTAGGATTCCCTCACCTCTACAGCCCGGCCGTATGATTACAGTTTCACTGAACTGTTATCTCATAATAATATTCAAAGAAAACCCTGAGATCGCTTAGACCGCAAACTCATCGAACTACCAATCAAACTTATAAGTGGCCCCGACCAATCCCTGGATTCCCTGTACAGGATAGTTCATCCATTTTGTATAGTTGTCGCTGAAAAGGTTGCTCCCCTTTACAAAGGCCGAGAGTCTTTCGGTAAAGCGATATCCAAAATGCACATTGGCATCCACATAACCGTCCAAAGTGATTTCCTGACTGTTGGCACTTCCATAAAGATTATTGTTCCACACCAAATCCTTTCGTTTCCCAACATAAAATATCGAGGCGCCGCCATAAAGTTGTTCGGTAATATTGAAGTTGGAAAATAACGACGCTTTTAAATCCGGCAGATTCCAGGCCTGACTCTGTTGATCTGTGCTATAGTTATAATAATTGGCGTTGACACCCAGTGAGAATTGATCGGAGATGGCAACTTGCAATTCGCCAAAAATGGCCAAAGTGTTCAAATCATCATAAATTACACTGAACGAGTTTCCATATTCATACCCTTTAAGTCCAACCGCAACGGTTTTTATGGGATTGGCCTGAAAGAATGCCTTGTTCTCGTCTTTCCCATAAGAAGCTTTTAGGTTATACCCTACCGAATTTGACACCATTCCCTTGATCCCTGCAAAACCTTCATATATATTTTTTGTGGGAAGAATATATAGTGTGGGGGAAACAAAGGGGTTTTCTTCTTTAAAATTATAATACGTGTTTTGTTGCAGACCACCTTCCACCCCTCCATAGGCAATCACGGTTTCGTCCAATATGCGATAGGAGGCCTTCAGCCGTGGATAAAGAGAAAAATCGGTATTGCTGTTCTCACTGTCTAAACTCACATAGGCTGCGACTCCCAAGGAAACACTCAGATCTTCATTTACAAATGAGATGGAAGGTGCCAGCCCTGCATTTAATATACTGTAATCAATTGCTGCGGTATTCATATAATTCCTCTTAAAATTTCCAGATAGATAATCAATATCTCCATCAATTTTAAAGCTCACGCTTTCAAGAGGAAAGGAAAACTCCGGTTTTAGGGTGGCGTTTATTTCAGAAGATGAATACGAATCGCCCAAATATCTGATATTTAGCGCAGCTTTTTCAAAAAATGAATTGTCAAATACCATACTACCTCCCACAAATCCACTAAAATAATTTTGTTGTGGGTCAATATGATCGAGTATCAATGGCGTATAGGAAATAAAACCCTCATTTAAGCCATACCAGTTGTATAATTGATGCTCCACCCCGAAGTCAAGACTATAGGTTGCATCACGCTGCCGACTAGTGTAATTTGCATCCAAACTGGTGTCGTAGTATTTGTTATCCAATTTCACGCCTTTGATATCACCTTGTGAGGAATTATGGCGAAAGAAAAAGCCCACATTATCCGTACGGCTGATTTCAAAATTGCTGTATAATTCCCCCATAATGGCAGTGTAGTTCCCAAACCCGAGAGTGGCGTAGTTGTCATAAAGCTTTTCGCGCTTTGCCCTTTCAACGTTGGCAGCCTTTCCTTTGGCAGGAGTAAAAGTGGATGCCACCGGAACAGAGAAAATACTGTATTTCACCTCTTTTTTTTGAGTTGTGGTAGAGTCAATCAAACTTGGGGTTTCCCTTACCTTAAAGGCATCGGAAATGGTTGGCGAATAAGGTTTAACAATATTTACCACTTCTGTTCCGAGTTCCTTTTCTTGTGAAAAAGCTGCGAAACCAAATATAAACATCGCAGTTGAAAATAAAATGATTTGCTTTTTGAACATATTCTTCAATAATGATTAATGAGATAATTTTTCTTTGCGTCCCTTGCGCCTCCGCAGTGAAATATTTTACTGTTTTTTGTGTTTTCTTAATAGACCTGACAGGTTTTAAAAACCTGTCAGGTCAGGGACAAATTAATTTCCACTTCCTATGGAAGAATTTGTTTTTGCTTCGGCGGCCTTTATTACGGCCAATTCAGCTTTAGCTTCCTCAACTACCTCTGGAAAGTCCGTAAAGTTTTTAATGACATTATCCAAAATATAAGTGGCCTGGTAGGCATCCTTCAATTCATAAAAGTTTTTTGCCATCAGCACCAAACCTTTGGCGCCATAGAGTTTATACCCTGAATAATCCTTGGCCAGCTGTTGCACCGAAGCATTCGAGGCCTCAAACTTCCCTTCTTTGTTTTTAAAATAGGCATCGTAATAAAGTGCCTCGGCGGCGAGTTTTCCCGAGGCGATTTTCTGTACCTCAGCGTAAGCAGATTTAGCTTTTGCTTCATTGTTCGTTTGCATTGCCGAACGGGCGATGATCACTTGGGCATCACTTTTTATCGCATTGTCTATTTTTGAATTCTGAAGCACTTTTTCAGCATAGGCAACTGCATCCTCATAGTGCTTTAACTCATAAGATGCTTTCATGCTGTTGGTCTGTGCAAAAATGATATTCTGTGGAAAGTCGGCTTCCATTTCCAATCGCTTTAAATACGTCAGGGCATTTTGATAGTCTTCCTCTCCTAAATACAATTCCGAGATCCGGGCCAAGGCTTGTTCTGTAAATTCACTTCTCTCTCTTTCCACCACGTAGCTGAAATGTGGAATGGCCTGGTCTGCATTTTTCTCATTAAAGTAAATTTGGCCTAAGTAGAAATGTGCCTTCAAAGCATTTTTTCCATTTGGAAATTGTTTTAAATACTCTTCAAATCGGGATTTGGCCTGGGATTGCTTGTTTTCCAAATAGGGCTGTTCGGCAGCCATATACGTATCATCATCCAGCTCTGCATCGCCAACCTCAACATAGTTGAGGGTCTTTACCCAAGTAGCATATTCGCTTACCTTCCCTTCATCTATATAAATAATCTTGGCTGAGGAAACGGCCTGCAAGGCTTCCGGAGTGGAAGGATAATCTTTTGCCACTCTTTTAAAAATAGCAAGTGCATCATTACTTCTACCCGTATTGTTATATATCAACGCCTTCTTCAACAGAGCTTGGGGCACAAAGCTACTCTTGGGATTATCGCGAATCAATTGGTCATAGGCCGAAATCCCTTTATTGTTTTTGTTCTGGGCCACATAGGTGTTTCCCAGTTCGTATAAGGCGTCGTCCTGATAAACCGACTTGGGATATTTTTTAATAAAAGCCACGAGTTCCTCAACCTTCTTTTCGGTTCGGTCCACAAAACCATAACTAATGGCCTTTTGGAATTCCGCATAGTCATTTCCGCCCATTTCAATTGCGGAATTGTAGTTTTCCATCGCTGGCCAATATTGACTGGTAACAAAATAACTGTCTCCCAAACGCATGTAGGCATCTTTTTTTCGCGTTGTACTTGCTTCAGGGGAGCTCACGTAGCTTTTGAAATTGGTTATTGCATTTGCATAATCCTTTAATTTGAACTGGGTATAAGCCAAGTCGTATTTAAAGTTTTTATATTCCGATGTATTTTTCGAGGCTGGCATGCGCTGGAATTCCTGATAATTCCCCAAAGCATTGGCATAGTTGGAAAGCTGGTATTCGCTTTCCGCTTTCCAATAGTAGGCGCGCGCGGCAAAACTTTCGTTCTGTGGGTTTTTTAAACTTTTATTCAAGTAAGTGATTGCTTCCTGATAATCGCCTTCATTATAGAGTTCCAGACCGTAATAAAAAGCCACTTTTTGATAGGCTTCCTTATCCTGAAAGTTTCTGTTGTTCTCCAGCAAGTTTATCGCTTCCTTATAGTTTTTAGAGGTGATATAACTATCGATCAACAAGTTTTTTAATTCCTCAACATTGGGGTTTTTAGGATATTTCTCAATAAAGTCCAGCAAGACTTGAGGGGTACTCTTATAACTGTTCCCAATTTCATAGCTCAATTTTGCATAGTTCAAAAAAGCATCTTCTTGGATTTCCGGACTGAATTCCATTTCAGAAGCATTTTTAAAAGCGTTCAATGCCTGTTGTTTTTGGTCGAGTTTTAAATAACTTTCCGCCAGATGGTAGTAGGCGTTTTGTGCTACGGCGTCCTTTCCTCCCACTATTTTATTGAACTCCCCAATGGCGTTTTCATAATCTCCCTGTTTGTAATACGCGTATCCCAATTGGTAATAATCGGTATTGTTCCACTTACCTCGAGTGCCTTTGTATTCCTTTAAATATGGGATCGCTTGGTCGTATTCACCGAGATTGAAATAACTCTCTCCAATAATTTTTGAAAGTTGGCTTTTCTCTTGGGGGCTTGACTTGGAATATTGCTCCTTCCCCATTTCTATTGCCTTTTCGAATTTCCCCAGCTTGAAATTCATATCAGCTTGGTAATATGAAAGATCTTCGGAATAACGTTCCTCTCCTTTTACTTCCTCAAACAATTCGTTGGCTTCTTCGTAATCATCACCTTCATAGGCAATAAAACCCAGGTAATATTTTGCCTGGGATCCGTATTTCTGGGAATTGGAAACGCTGTTGAAGTAATTCTTTGCCTCATCAAAGCGCTTCGCCTTAAAATAAACGTAGCCGTTGTTAAACTCAAAGCGCTCCTGTTCGCTTCGGCTAAGGTTACTGGCATCCACCTTGTCATACCACTTTTGGGCATGGGAATATTTTCCATTGTCGAAGTAATAATTAGCCACGTCCAAGTAGGCCGAGTTGCGCTTGATGCTGGTGGGATATTTGGTGACAAACTCCTCCATCAACTGATCGGCGTTTTGTTGGTTTAAACGAACCGCGGCATTGGCAATATAATAGGCGCAATCACTCTGGACACTCTCGTCGTCACTTTTGTTTTTTATTCTTTCAAACAAGCTTTGAGCGGCCAAATATTGTCCATTGTTATAAAGCTCCAAGGCCTGATTGAACTCGGCCATCGGATTGGTATACACGGCAGATTGTTGTGAAAAAGAGGAAAATGAAATAAATAAAAAAAGCGAAAAGACAAGGAAGTTCTTTAACATTATTTACAGTTTTTAAAGGGCGTAAAGATATTTAATCTTAAGTGTAGAAGTGCGCTATACCGTAAATTTTGAGAGTTTATTAACGAATGGATTTTTTCTTGCTTTTCTTGGGAATATAACGGTGGAAGTCGCGTTTAAGTATATGGACCATATTTTTTTAAACCCGCTTATTATAAACTTCAAAGGTTTTTAAAAGCTTTGGGGTTTGACCAGCAAAATCTGTATTTTTAAGCCCTTCTAAATTCCAAATTTCCATTTATGAAAAGATTAGTAATATTGGCAATCATATTTTTTTCATTATCGGCTTCCGCACAGCGCAACCCCTTTAAAAATCTTACTGAAAAAAACGGAAAGATCGGAATCGGCACCAAAGCCCCCGATGAGCTATTAACCGTAAAAGGCGTTATCCATAGTCAGGAAGTTAAAGTGGATCTGGATGGTGCAGTGGCCCCCGATTATGTCTTTGAAAAATATTATACCGGATTCTCTCGTTTTATGCCAACATACCATTTACTATCCTTGGAGGAACTTGAGGTGTTTTTGAAAGAAAATCACCATTTGCCAAAAGTCCCCTCCGCAGAAAAAATGGAGGAAGACGGAGTGTCATTAAAGGAAATGAATTTGCGCCTACTGGAAAAAATCGAAGAATTAACTCTTTACACCATTCAACAGCAGAAAGAGATCGATGCTTTAAAGGAAAAAGTTTTTGATAAGTAAGGGCAATCCATTGCAGTTCGCAGGAATTCACATTATTTTTATCCCTTAGCTCGGCTCGGGAATCATGTTCACGTATAACACATAACACAAAAAAAATGCCCAATAACATCCTATACTTAAAAGATGCCTCTATTTTTCAAGGAGAAAACCTTGTGCTTTCCAATGTTTCCGTATCTATTGATAAGGGGGAGTTTGTCTACCTGATTGGAAAGACGGGTACGGGAAAGAGTAGTTTTATGAAAACCCTATATGGAGATTTACCGCTACAGGAAGGTGAAGGAAACATTGTAGGGTACGATCTGCCTACTTTGAAAGAAAAGGACATTCCGTTTTTACGTCGGAAACTGGGCGTAGTATTCCAGGATTTCAAACTTTTGAACGACCGGACTGTTCACAACAACCTCGATTTTGTTCTTACCGCAACGGGTTGGAAAGATAAAAAGGAGAAGGAAGAAAAAATAAACCAAGTGCTTTCCAAAGTGGATATGAAAACCAAAGCCTTTAAATATCCCTATCAACTTTCGGGCGGAGAGCAACAGCGCGTGGCCATTGCCCGTGCCCTTTTAAACGATCCAGAGCTGATACTTGCCGATGAACCTACGGGTAACTTAGATCCACAGACCAGTGTGGAAGTAATGGAAGTACTTCGGGAAATCAATGCGGCAGGCAATACCATTCTCATGGCCACCCACGATTATGCCCTCTTATTAAAATATCCTTCAAAAACCTTAAAGTGCGATCAGAACCAGGTTTTTGAGGTGGTACAGAAGACGGTGTAGTTGGCAATCCGCGATCATTCGCCGTACCTCTTTCTTGCTTGAGTAGTAATTTCAAAAGTGCTGTTGCCCAAAACACCCCTATTTCCCCTCATTCCTCCAAGATACTCGGATCGCGCAAGTTAAGTTCACATTCCTTTTCCAATGTAGGATCGATCTTTAGATGGATCTTTCCACTTTCACTGGGTTTTAGAATCGTGTTTTCCAAAAGAGTTATTCCCGATTTTGAAGTGAGATCCAAGCGAGCGGCTTCAGTGAATTCTTGGTTTCTCATCACCACTTTAGAGATGGATGTAAGTTTAAAGTCCCAACGGTTAAAACGTTGATTCTCTATTTTTACCGGTTCCTTTTCCGCAAACATATCAAATACCATTTTTACAGCTCTCCCCGTATGTAGCATTCCGGCACCATATTTTCCGGCAAAAGGCTTATTGGCTTCAATATCATCAATATTGGTCGATGTCATTTTTAGAATGCTCCCCACTTCTTTTGCGGGCAAGCACGGATACAAGGAAAACATTAGGCCGATGGTGCCAGTTACCAAGGGGGCTGCTGGAGATGTAGCTTCAACAGGAATATAAATAGGTTTTCCTTTCGTCAACGATAGATAAAACTGAACTTGCCCATTGGAAGGAGCCAATATATCCACTTCCTCATTTAGTGTGGTAACCGAAACCTGATAGGTGGTTATAGCCGATGAGGGGTCATTATCTTTAAACCCTCCAGTCCTACCCACATAGCCGCGGATATTTTCTATATAGAACCTCCCGTTATCCTCTATCAGAATGTTTTCCTGTTCGTTTTCGTATTTATAGTTTACCGAGGAAACAGAGATCACATGGTCGTAAGAAGCTGGATAATAAAGTTTTTCACCTTTGTTTTTGTCCCATCCAATATTTCCCGCAGCCGCGACAAGAAGGGTTCCCCGATCCAGCATCTCATTGATTTGCTCCTGTACGTTTTCATAATAAAAAGGACCTACCCAACTACAATTAATTACTTTGGCACCTGCTTTAGAAAGTTCTTGGAGATATTCAAACGAATTAAAACGTCCATAGGTGGTGGAATAGATACTGCAATCATAGCACACGCCGGCTAAACCATATCCGTTATCCCCTTGGGCTGCAGCAATGGCTGCCGTGGAATTGCCATGGCCCTTTACCTCATGTGTTTTTCCAAATACCTTTACTTTACCTTTAAACTCAGCATTGGTGGTGTCAATGGTCGCATCTGAAATACCAATAACCGTCTTTCTGTCTCCGGTAGTGTAATACCAAGCTTCCGGCACCCCCAAAAAGTCTAAATAGTCGAGATTAACAGGGAAGCCCTTACTATCACCAATGGTGCTGGTGAGCCCGTAATCATTGGGCTCAAATATTTTTTTCTCTTCTCCAGTAATTGGTTCGCCGCTCTTAAACAAATGCTTTGCGTTTTGAAGGAGGTCCGGAAGCAAGGTAGCGCGGTCCGCGATTACAAAAAAAGTAGATTTCAGGTCTTGCTTTTTCGCTTTGCGATAGGTCTTTTTGAATCGTGAAATCTTGTAATTCCCAAAAATGGACTTTAGCTTTTCATCCTTGCCGCTGTATGTTAAGAACTCCCCATTCTTAATGAAGGGAATCTCAACAAGGGAATCCTTAGCCCTTATATAAAACCAGGAATCCTCCTGCGAATAAATTGTAGACGAACAAAGAAAACAGAATAAAAAAACTAAGAAATATTTCATAAACGAAGAAAAGAAGCCACAAGATAAGAAGATGGCCGGACTTTTGCCATCAGAAGTTTAGATTCTAACACTCTTTGAAGTATTTTAGCACCGCGCAAAGTTTCGGCAACCATGATATCCATCTTAATACCAACCTATAATTATAGCGTTTATGACCTTGTGGAAAAAATACACAAGCAAATAACACCTCTTGCTATACCCTTTGAAATAATAGTCGGGGACGATGCTTCCGAAAAATTCACTTCAGACAATAAAAGGATTACACATTTAGACAATACTCAATATTTTAAAGTCAAAGAAAACATAGGGCGAACCGCTCTAAGAACCACTTTGGCACAAAGAAGTATCTATGACTGGCTTTTGTTCTTGGACGCTGATGTGCTCCCAAAAAGTAATGATTTCATTCAAAGCTATTTTGATTGTCTCCAAAAAACCGACTCCGACGTTATCCATGGAGGCATTTCCTATCAGAAAGAAAAACCGGAAACCTCTAAGATGCTCCGCTGGAAATATGGAAAGGAACGGGAGGCAAAAACTGTTCGCGAAAGACAAAAGAATGCTCACTTTATCATTTCGCAGAATTTACTTATTAAAAAAAACGTCTTTTTAGCTGCGAACACCCTAACTAAAAGCTATTATGGCTTGGATAATTTTTTTTCCAATCAGTTAAAAAGAATGAATTCAAAGGTCACACATATTGACAATCCCATAATACACCTTGGATTGGAAGAAAACAACACTTTTCTAAAGAAAGCGTTGGCTGCTGTGGAAACCACAGTTACTCTCGAAACAAAAGGAATGATGGACAACGATATGCGCCCCATTCAAAAGAGCTATTTAAAACTTAAAAAATATCGCTTGGTAAATACCCTTAGCTTCTTTGTCTCAAAACTCAAGTCCGTCATGGAACACAGTTTTAATTCTGAAAACCCAAACCTCTTTTGGTTCGATCTTTACCGATTGAATTATTATATTCAACTCAAGAAAAAGCAAGATGCCTAGATTCTCTGTAATCATACCACTTTACAACAAGGAAAAAGACTTTCCCTTAACTTTAAAAGGAGTGATGGACCAAACCTTCACCGATTTTGAGGTAATAATTGTAAACGATGGCTCTTCGGATAACAGTCTGGCAATAGCAGAGGCAATACAAGATGATCGAATAAAAATATTCAGCAAAAAAAACGAGGGCTTGGCTGCAACGCGCAACTTTGGGGTTGCTCAGGCTACAGCGAAAGATGTTGTTTTGTTGGATGCAGATGATTATTGGCATCCTTGGCATTTGGAAAATATGGATGCCATTTTAAAAAAGTTCCCAGAGGCAAAATGGTTTGCCACTTCCTATGAAAAAAAATACAACGACAGATTGACCCGGAAAATGGTTTCTCCACTTACTGAAATGGCTGAAAATTGGATTGGCGAAGTAAACTTTTTTGAATACAGTTTGGCAGATTCGGCAGCACATCCTTCTAGCGTGGGAATGAAGAAAAGCTTTTTTTTAGGTTTGGGCGGTCACAACACGAGCATAACGTTTTCCGAAGACACCGATTTATGGATACGTGCGGCGCTTAAAGCCCCTCTGGCATTTTCAAATAAAGTGTCGGCACTGATCATGCTCGACAGCAGCAACCGGATTAACCATAGCAGTGCCAAATCAAGGATTTATCCCGATTTTGATCTCTATGAATCCAAGGCTAAAGAATTGCCCGAACTAAAAAGATATCTGGACGTACATCGATATTCCATCGCCTTGCACTATAAACTTGCGGGTGATAAAGAAAACTTTAAAAAGTATCTGAAAAATTTGGATTTGGACAGTTTAAACTCCAAACAAAAACTGCTGTTGAAACTACCGCGAACTGTCTTACTTTCATCAAAAGCAGTCAAGGAATTTCTGCATCAGCGTGGATGGTACTTTAGTGTTTATCAATAATATTCTTAAAGTCTGAATATTCCCGGATGTAGTCTGATTCCAAAAAAGTATCGGAAGAAAAAACCAAACAAATGGCACCGGAAGAAAAATCCCCTAATTCCCGCCAAATCCCTGTTGTTATAAGCAGTCCTTTATCTGGTTTGTTAAGGCGGACCGATTTTTTATTACGTCCATCGTCTAAAACAACCTCAAAACTTCCACTTATAGCCACCAAAAACTCCTTTTGTTCCTTATGGGCGTGGCCTCCCCTATGGGCATCACTCGGTACGTCGAAGAGGTAATAAACTCGCTTGAACTCAAAAGGCAGTGTTTCTCCCTCGATCACGGCAAGGTTTCCACGTTGATCAACAATCTTGGGAATATCTAAAATTTGGCAGTCATCAATGGTCGTTTTCATTTGGTTTTGTTTTTTTATAATCGGAAATACTCTTAAAGCCAACTCGTATCTTATGCGGGATTTCCGAAAAAGGAATGTATCTCTTTCTATAGATAAAGGAAACAAATTTAAGTACCCAAAGATAACTCAAGTTTTTATAGGCATAGGTTTTAATTGCCGCCTTGGCATATAGAAGTCTATCCGTCTCCACGGCATCACTCGAAGAGAGGGGAGGATGGATGGTTATGTACTCCGGGACAAAAAAAGGTGTCAAACCCTTCTTTTTGGCATCGGTGAGAAAAACAAAATTTTCAGCATCCTCAAACTGGGCGCCAAGCCCAAAGCGTTCGTCAAAAAATAACCGCTGGGCCAATATTTCTGAAAGCTTAAATGAAATTTCTATAGACAGGGTTTTTTGACTAACGTATCTATTGTGGGGCATTGGTTTATCAGGATATCGCCAATAATCCTTAGCTGCCGTTGTAAGGGTTTTAAAAGTAATGATTGGGTGATCAAACTTATTATAAGCCTCCACAATTATTTCTGGGAAACCCTTTATAAAAACCACATCGTCATCTGTGTTGAAACACAAAGGGCCTATAGCATTTCTTATAGCCAAATTTCTGCTTTTTGAAATTCCCTTCTCAAACGCATTAATAACCCGAATGTTAGGATCATCGGATGTGAGAATGGCATCTTCATCAGTTTGGTTTACCACCAGGACTTTAAAACCTTCCATCCCTGACTCGGAAAACATTCGGTATAGAAAGTCCAATGACGTTCGGTGCATGGTAGCCACCAAAATCTCCAAATCTGTGGTTTTATACGTATCTTCGACCATTCTTTTTCTTTGAGCAAATGTATTGAATTGGAATATAATCCAACATCCCAAATATCGCAAAGAAATGGATTTTGAACCGACCGAACTCCAGATGCAATGAAGATTTTATTGATCGGCGAATACAGCCGGCTCCACAACTCACTGAAAAACGGATTGGAAATCCTCGGACATGAGGTAACCCTAGTGGGGACCGGAGACATGTTTAAGAAATTTCCTGTCGATAAAAGTATCAGCGCTCAATGGCTAAGCGACAAACCCTTTCCATTATTACTTCGGAAAATCTATTTACGACTGTTCAAAAAGGATCCGGCCCAATGGGAAATCGGATACCGGTTCAAAAATTTATTGCCGGAACTGAAAGACTACGATGTGGTGCAATTGATAAATTCGCACAGCATAGGCACCTATCCCGAGATTGAAATTAAATTGCTGAAAAAGCTTTTTGCGCAGAATGGCACTGTTTTTTTAATGGGCTGTGGCGATGATTATCCGGTGGTAAAATCATACTTGGAAGGAAGTATGCGTTACCACATGCTTACCCCCTACTTGGAAGCTGATTCAAAAATAAAGGCAGATTTTGCCCTAAAGTATCTTACCGAACCTTACAGAAAGCTTTTTTATTTTGTTTATGAACACGCGAAAGCGGTTATCCCCAGCGACATGGATTATAAAATTCCATGGAAGGGCTGGGAAAAGGTTTCAGAGCTCATCCCCAATCCAATTATTATCCCAAATGATTATTCCCCCTTAAAAATTAAAGGTAGGAAGATCAGGATATTGTTTGGGATCAATACGATGAACTATGAAAAAAAGGGATATCGATTTTTTGACCAAGCCTTGGATATCATTGAGAAGAAATATCCGGATTTGGTGGAAATAAATCGCACAAAAAATCTACCGTTCAGCCAGTATGTGAAGGAACTGGGACGCTGTGATATACTGATGGACAATGTTTATGCGTATGACCAGGGCTACAATGCGCTGGAAGCGATGTCCCGTGGCAAAGTAGTATTTGGAGGTGCAGAAGAAGAATTTATGGAATATTACGGACTTACCGAACGAGTGGCCATAAATGCACTGCCCAATGCGGGGAAAATAGCCGAAGAATTGGAAAAATTAATTCTAACGCCAGAAAACATAGAGAGGATTGGGAAAAATGCGAGAGATTTTATTCAGAGAGAACACGATAACGTGGAAGTAGCGAAAAGATATGTAGCCCTATGGACTGAACAGTCTCCTTAAAGGGAACTAATGCTTTTTGCAGGGACCCCTCCAATAACCGAATTGGCTGGAAAGCTCTTTGTCACCACGGCTCCACTTGCCACCACAGAATTCTCGCCCAGGGTTACGCCCTTGAGTATGGTAACATTATTTGCTATAAAAACATTGTCCCCAATAACCACCGCCTTTGGTGCGGGATCGGTTTCCATTCTTTTATCGATTTCCAGATTGTGAAAATCACTATCACTAATACTACAATTGTATCCAATTAAAACACGGTTGCCAATGCTAATACTCTTTTCAGCTATGGCAGAAAATTCGTTGTTTATGTGAATATCATCGCCGAAAATTATAGAGGCGTTTTTTGTACGAGCCTCGATATATGCGTATCCGTTATAAAACTTTGGAGAACTAAAGACTCCTATATTCACATTGTTGCCAAAACGAATCCCTCCCAATCCGTTAAATAGAACGGGCTGGTGTTTGTTTAATTTACCATGGATATGGCTATTGCCAGACAGAAGAAAATATTTTATTCTCCTGAGCGAGATTACAATCTTGATAAAGATCCTTCTTAACATCGTACCGTATTACGTTATGCCGACTCTTCTTCTGAAACCTTTTTCATCTTTCTAAAGTATCTATTCACAAAATACCACACAATAAATAAAACAATTACATACCGAATGAAATTTGCGATTACAACCCCCTCCACTCCATAAATATTTACCAAATAGCTAGCCAACCCAAAATAAATAACTAAAGAGATTACTTCGGTAAATATAAAACTACCCACTAATTTTTTAGCGACAAATTGATATCCCAATATAATGGTTATCAGCCGAAAAAAATCGGCTATCAGTTGCCATTTAAACAATGGACTCATTTCATCAAATCCCGGATAAATAAATTGAATAATATATTCGCGAAAGATATAGATAAGAACCATGCCTATTCCAAAAAGTGGCAAAAGGGTTTTAAATATAACCTTCAACTCCTTTCTAAATCCGTCCTTGGTATGGATTCCAGCATATTTGGGAAGTACATACAATGTAAACAATGCACTGGAGAAGACCATGTAATTCTTCGAAATATTGGTCATTGCAGTCCAAATTCCCGCATCGGCTTCTGTGATTCTGTTAATAATCATCGCTCTAATTTCTATAGAAACATAATTGAGAAGGATTGTGGAGAAAAAAGACATCAATGAAAACGATAAGAGGAGTTTCAGCATAGGAGCCTCCCATTTTAGGTCAGCAAATTGAACGTATTCCCTGAGCACTTTAAAAAAGAGTACTAAAAGGGTAGTCAACTGTATAATAGGAGTTATGGCAATAGCGACCAAAACCCCATCAATATTATACTTAAACAGAAAAACTACCGTAAGGATCGCGGTGGTGATATAACCAAAAATATCAATCTTAGCATATTTTTTATATTGGGACAGTCCATTGACAACACCACTAAAAATCCGGTTCACACTAATAAAGGGGACCACAACAGCCAAAAATTTTATCAGGTAGCTAAAGTCAGTTGAAGTGAAGAGATAGACACTCAAAGAGTCGGCAGCAAAAAACAGGGTCAATGAGGTAACCGCAATCCCTGAAACGGATAAAATAAAAACCGTGCTAAAAAGTTTTTGTAATTGGAGCTTATCCTCCTTGTATTCAGAAACATATTTCACTACCCCATTAAAGATTCCAAATGATGAGAAAGAAGTGAGCAGTTCTGAAAGATTTCGAAGTTGACCTATTTTAGAAACACCCGTTTCCCCAAGATATTGGGCTATGAGTCTTTGGACAAAAATTGAAATGACAAAGCGTATACCAATAACCCCAGCATTCAGCGACGTCATTTTTAAAAGTAGATTATCACGTATAAACCTCGGGAGTCTCAATTAGCAAGTATTTATGATTGCAGTAACTTCATTGACCATTTTTAAGCGGGTGTTTTACCTGCGATACAATTGGATAATTTCTTAAAACATATAGTTGACAGCTTCCTCTTGCCTTGAAATTTCGAGAAGCGGATTATAAAAACACCGTATCCAATTCTTTATAGCTGGAAGTTTCCACTTCGTAAAAAACTTGTGCTATACTGCGGGCCCCAAAACATTCCTTCCAATATAAAAGACCTTCATTTATGTTTCGGCCCTGATTTAAGTTGGAGGTGCCAAAATCGAAATAACACTTTTCAACAAACTGTTTTTTTATCAAATATTCAAACAAAAAATCAAGAGTACCCAACTGTTGTTTCTTTTCATTTGCCGAAATGTACTGCACGTGTGCAACCTTTTCGGTTTCAAAAATGGTAGTTCCCCCCACGAGCAGGTCATTCTTATATACGTTGAATTGTCTAATGTTCTTAGGAAACTTTTTCGCGAGTTCGGCAATTTCTGAAAGCGAATGTACCGGTTTGGCATCGTAACGTGTGTTGAGGTTTGGAACCAGAATCTGCTCCCAAAAAGATCTAAGATCGGTTTCTTCCCGAATAGCCAATTTGTTCCGCTTTCCCTTTTTCACACCTTCCATTCGGTTGGATGCAATTTTAAGAGGGTCTTTGCAGTCAATTACGCTGGACACATCGGTTCGCACCGTTTTTGAGTTTGTAATAGAAAGGAGATATACCATTTCGTCAGCGGGATAACGATAATATATACTCGGCATCAACTTAAGATACAAGGTTTCGATACCAGATTCCGAAAAAAATAACAGTACCGCCCTCAACATCTCGGCGGTTTCCTTAAGTTTCACTCTCTTGTTCAAGACCAGATTTCCGTAGGTAAGCCCTTGATGAGAATACACTGTTTTACCAGAAATATTGGCGGGCAAGAGCGCCACAATTTTATCCTTTTTATAAACGATGACGGAATAATCCTCAAAACGGTCGGCATGATAACCCATAAAATCACGATGGAACAAGAAGGTGCCGTTTTTGGCCTCTTTTAAAAAATGGTTCCATTCTTCTTTTAATGATTTATCGTATTTCCTTACAGAAAATTTTTCCAATTTTTCCAATTTATTTTCTCTCTATCCGATTACAAACAATTTTGCCATCTTCATCAATGTATTCATAAACGCCCGGGACGGCGCCTTCTCTTAATATAATGTAGCTTTTATCCTCTTGAAGGTGGTGTAAATAATTTTGATCATTTCCTAAGTATGCAAACAATATTCTAAAGACATTCACACTCGTTTTTAAATTCTTAGCCACTTCTGGTTCGGCATTGTCTGGCCAGCGAATGGAAAGCATAGAGCCAAAAATACTGTAAATAATTCTGGAATCTGTTGTTTTATTATAAACTTCCATCGTATAGTCCAGACCTACAAAGCCACCGTGATCAGCCATAATCATAATGAGCGCATTGGGGTCTTTGTCCACTATTAAGTCCACCAGTTGTTCAAGTTTCCCATTTGCGATAGACAATTTTTCCAACCATCGGTCTCTTTCAATATCCTTTCCTTTAGAAGCCGCTTTTAAAGAAGTTATGTGCCCAGGTTCAAAAAATTCTATAAAAAAGAAGTTCCCCTCTGCCTCCTTTTTACTGATTGCGGCGGACAAATCGGCATAAACACTACGGTGTATGCTCAGTCCAGTGGATAGAAAAGGCAGCTCATTATAGTCAAAATTCACAGAATCATATCCAGATTTGGGCCGGTTGACGAGCAAATAGGGTTTCTCCGATATAAAATGGGTTTTATATCCGTTGTTTTGAAATATGGAAAGCACGGGATTTTCGGTAATGATCATTTTTCTGGCCCGGACAATTTCGTCCAAATTATCACTAAAGTTATAATAGTGATGCTTCATCATAAAAGTAGCACTGTTGGAAGTGAGCGTACTAATGTAATTGCTTCTGAAATTGGGATAATTTACAAAACCCTTATCGGCCAAAAACATTTCCAAACTCGAATTATCTACGTTATAGGGATCTGCCTCAAGGGTAGAGAAGTTTACATAGCCATCTGGCTGAATATAATATACGTTGGGCCGTTTTTTAAATTGAACCGTCACAATATCGTCTGGCTGGGAAGTCCAAGTGGGAGCATAACTAAGATGTTTGTAAAGCACCGGCAAAAAGCTTATCAAGCCAATTCCCGCAAAAATGGCTTGAAGAATCAGCCATTTTTTTAAATGTTGGTGTAGAAAATAAGTGGCGAGAGCGGCTATTATAATAATTCCGAGAATCATTTTTTTCTGAAGGCCCGAATACAACACCATTTTCAAAAAAAACAAGAAGAGAAAGACACTCAAAAAAGGAAGGACATATCGGGTAATCCTTCCAGATAAAAAATAGCGGGAGAAAACTTTTACCAGCACAAATAAAAGAATAGGTGCTAAAAGAAATAAACCGATGAAAAACAAAACCTGCTCCCAGGAATTGTTCATCTGAAAGTTTCGGGAATAGTAAAACAGCAATGGGTACAACCCGGACAATAGCCCCACCAACACGGGGTTAAATGAATCACCGGGAACCGATGAACGGTTTTCTTTTAAAGGTTTTAAGGGCATTACCTAAATTTTAAATTCCTAAAAGCTCCTAAGAGTTGATACTTCTAAATCTGTACGTCTTATATAATAACCTCTCCAATCGTTTAATCGAGGGCAGGAGTATGATCTTTCCCAATTCATTCCACATTATAATTAACACGGAGTAAAAGCATACTTAAAACGGCAACTTTATAGATTCGGGATCAATGAAATCCATAGTAAAAGGATTTATCAAATAGCTGAGAGGCGGTTTTTGAAATTGAAGAATATCCTCTCTCTCAATTCCATAAACCGACCAATAATTGGCTTTGAGCTGGGCAAACATATCGTCGCTCCAATCTCCAAAGAGCGGTCGATCTGCATCAGCAGTAATAGGGATCGATTCAATCGTTACTTCATTTTCCTTATATTCAATATTGTATTCAGGTTTATATTGCAGAATATAATCTGAATAATGAAATCGTGCATACAATTCCTCAAACTGGGCAGGGTGCAAGACATATCCCTTCATTTTCTCAATAATGTCCCGGTTCTTTTCCCTAATAACTCCATTGTCCTGATAACATACAATAAGCCCAAAGCCGTTCACTCCCATTTGGAACAATAGATTGACCGTATCATCACGATAACTGAAAATATCTGCGGAATATTTAAGAGGAAAGACAATGATACTCCAAGGTTTTCTACCAACAAAGCGAACTGGAGCTATCAAAGATTGGAGCATTAAATGAAAACGACCAAAGCGTTTCTTTAAATAAGGTGAAAGTGAAAATTCTTTTCCCTTTCTTTGCAGCCTATCCCTTTCATATAGCATTTCGTAGTACAGCAATCCGTACACCATTCTCCCGGTCCATTGAAAAATAAGTTCTTCATCAAGAGCGGCCATCCCCTCATATCCTTTTTGATAGGCGTCTTGTATTTTCAAGTCCAGCTCGGCAAAAGCTTTCTTTACCTCGGCAGAGCACGGCAATGTCAAATCGGAATAGACATAGGGCTTGGACTTGTCCAACATTTCAATCCGTTCGCCGCCAAACTTAAAATGATCCATCAGCCATCCCGGGAATACGCTGATGGTCTGGTTGGTCAGGGCACCAGAAAGAAAACAAAAATGCTCATCAAAGATTAAATCGTCAAAAGGGTTGAAGAGTGATATCGCCATTGGATTTCATTAGGTTTTAGTAAAAAAACTCCAGCAAATATAACGATAATCAAGCGCCTATTGAAAGGAGGATCAACACAAACCTCCGGATATTATGGAGAAGTTGAGTCCATAGCTTCCCTTCTGGCATGGCCTTTCTTGAAATATCTGAAAATCAGGTAAAGAACTATAAAAAAGTAAGCTATATATCTTATAAAATGTGCCATAACAACGCCTTCCACTCCATAAATTCCAGACAGATAGTAGGCCAATCCATAGAAAAGGCCCAATGAAAATACTTCAGAGAAAATAAAATTACGAATCATTTTCTTGGCCATAAACTGATGTGCGAGCACAAGCGATGCAAGCCTGACAAAATCTCCCATAAGCTGCCATTTAAACAAGGTTGCCATTTCATCAAAACCAGGGTAAATCAAGTTGATGATAACCCTTCTAAAGAGAAAGATGATAACCATTCCTATACCAAATAGGGGCAATAAGGTTTTGTAGATGTTTAGAACTTCCTTTTTAAATTCCACAGCCGTAAAAATGGTGGCGAATTTTGGAATGACATATAAAGTAAAAATAGAACCGGCAAAGACCATGTAGTTTTTAGAAATGAAGGTCATTGAAGTCCATATCCCCGCATCCGATTCAGAGATTCTTTTTATCAACATCGTACGAACGTCAATCTCAACATAATGAAGCAAGATCACCGAAAAAAATGACATTAATGAAAACCCGAGCAAGCTCTTTGCATAGGGTATTTTAAAGGATAATTTCTTGAATTCAATATACTCTTTTAAAACGTGGAAGAATACAAAGAGCAGCACCGAGAGCTGAAGAACAGGAGTAATCGCAATAGAAATCAGCGCCCCGTCTATATTGTAACGCAACAACATCACCACCGTGAGCACAGACCCTAAAATATAGCTAATCAGGTTTATTTTGGCCAGGTTCTTATATTCGGAAAGACCGTTAATGATTCCAATAAAAATTCTGTTAAGACCGATGGCAGGTACTATTACCGCGAATAACTTAATTAGATATTCAAAATCGGGACTGTTAAAAAGGAGATCACTGAATTTTTCAGCAAAGACAAGTAGTATAACACTCGTACCAGAGATTGATAGAATGGAAAACGCCAAGGTTGTAGAGAACAAACGCAGCAATTCTTTCTTATCTGTTTTATATTCGGCTACGTATTTCACTACCCCACTAAAAATTCCAAAACTGGCAAATGCTCCCAACAGCTCGAGCAAATTTCTAACCTGCCCCACCTTAGACATTCCAGCTTCTCCCACCAAACTCGCCAGCAGACGCTGAATAAAAAATGAAATAACCAAGCGTATGCCAATGACAACCGCATTTAGAGAGGTCATCTTGAGAAGGAGATTGTTACGTATAAATGAAGGTATCCTCAATCTAAGCAGAGCCGTTTTGTAGCTCGATTTAAATGTGCACTTATCAATAGCTGTTCAAAACCTCAATCACCCTTTCTACATCCACATCAGAAAGCACGGGACTCATGGGCAGGCTAATCACTTCGTTATGGATTTTTTCCGCGATGGGAAAAACTAACTTTTTATAGTTGGAAAGTGCCTTTTGCTGATGGGGTGGAATTGGATAATGGATTAAATGACCCACTTTATTCCGATCGAGAAAGTCGATAAATTCCAATCGGTTTTCAACCAAAACAACAAAGAGATGAAACACGTGGCCTTTGCCCCCATCGTATTTGGGAAGTGTGATCTTGTCATTGTCAACCCCCTCCAAATACCTGCCTGCAATTTCCCTCCTACGATCATTGTCAAGGTCTAAAGTTGACAATTTACAATTTAGAAATGCAGCCTGAAGTTCGTCCAGCCTTGAGTTGAAACCAACAAATTCGTTTACATATTTACTGGAGGTTCCGTAGTTTCTTAGCTTGGAAACAACCAGCGCCAGGTCATCATCATCTGTGGTTATAGCACCACCATCTCCTAAGGCACCAAGGTTTTTTGTAGGGTAAAAGCTGAATCCTGCTGCATTTCCTATGGCGCCGGCCCGTTTCCCATTTCTCTCTGACGCGCCATGAGCCTGGGCTGCGTCTTCTATGACCAAAAGCCGGTGATCCTTGGCAATTTCCATTATTTCCTCCATGGGTGATAACTGGCCGTAGAGATGAACGGGCATAATTGCTTTGGTTTTATCGGTGATTGACGCTGTCAAGGAATCGAGGTTAAAATTATAGGTCTCCAATTCTGCCTCTATTAGAATGGGCTTTAGTCCCGCCTGTTTTATAGCTAAAATGGTAGCTATATAGGTGTTTGACGCTACCAACACCTCATCATTTTCCTTTATTTTTCCAAGAATCTTATAGCCTTCAAGAATCAATCGGAGGGCATCCAAACCGTTCCCCACACCAATACAATGCCTACATCCACAATACCTCGCGAAATTTGCTTCAAATAACTTTACTTCGTTACCCAAAATATAGTACCCTGAGTCCAGAAATTGTTTCAACTTATTTTGAAACTCCTTTTCAAATCGGTCATTAATCGCTTTTAAGTCTAAAAAAGGAATCATAGGTGGCTGTTATTTAAGATGTTATTGTTTCTGTCTCATTTCTATAAGATTTCCAGAGAATTACCTCAGAACTATCTTATGTCCAACTGTTCAAAAAGATAGTACAAATATAATTTTTCCCAGCTCCCTCATCGCTTAGTTAGGGGATCTGTTGCACTTCGTTTTACAGAAACAGGACATGAGGGTATTTTTCGGCCGGAAATCAATGCTTTTTGAAAACCATCTTGCCGTCATCATCCAGATATTCATAGATTCCCTTAGGCGCACCCGATTTTATAATTATATAACTCTTGTCCTCCTGTAAATTTTCAAGATAAGATTTATCCTCGCTCAAATAGGAGGTCAAAACTCGAAATAAATTTACAGATGTTTTTAGCCTGTCGTCAAATTCCGGTGCTTCCCCATGGGGCCAATGGATAGAGAGAATTGTAGTGAAAATAGAGTTGACAAAATCACGGTCAAGGCTTTTGGTGTAAGTTTCACTTGTGTTGGTCATACCGACAAATCCCCCGTGGTCTGCCATGATCACAATCAAAGCATTTGGGTCGTTTTTGAGGATTATTTGTGTAAGCTCGGTCAGTTTTTTATTGGACTCGTGCAGACTTTCCACATAATGTTCCCTTTCTCCTTCAATACCTTTTGAATCTTTAATTGTATTAGTAATATGTCCAGGATTGAAGATTTCCACAAAAAAGAAATTCGGTCCTTCAGGGTATTGTTCCAAATAGCTCTTAAAGGGTTCAAGCACATCACGGGGCTCTCCTATACCCGTAGTGAGAAAGTTGATTTCCTCGGATGAAAAATTACAAAAATCATAGCCCAGTTTAAGCTTGTTGGTCAAGAAATATGGTTGCTCAGTAAGAAAAAACGTGCGGTAGCCATTGTTTTTTAAGATTCGCAATACGCTGTTGTTGGAAAGTATCACATTTCTTGCATCAATGGTCTCGGTAAAGTCAGATCCCTCATTGTAATAGTGATGTTTCATCATAAACAATGCGCTGTTCGTAGGCAAGGTAGCGGCGTAATTACTTCGGAAACCAGGATAGGAAGTAAAATTGTTTTCTGTTAAATAATCTTCGAAATCTTCATTGGGAATATTGTAGAATCCCCGCTTTAACTCTGAAAAATTAGCATACCCATCTGGTTGGATAAAGTAAATATTTGGCTTCTTTTTGAATATGGCGGCCTCGATGTCATCAGGTTGCTCCATCCATTCTTTGGAATAATTTAATTGGGTTATAACCACGGGAACCAAAGTTATGGCACCAATTCCTGCCAAGATGAATTCAAGGACAACTATTTTCTTGAAGAACTTCTTAAGAGCCACCACGAGAAGGACTGCAATTGCAAATACAATCAAGGTTCTTATCCAACTGAACCCCGCATAAAGTGCGATATTGAGAAAGGAGAAGAAAAAGAAAAAATTTAAAAAAGGAAGGACAAAGGGTTGAAATTTCTTAAGAAACCCCAATCCCGATATTTTATAAACGAGGAAAAAAATTATGATGGGAGCTAACAGGAATACCGATAAAAAATATCCCAGATGTCCCCAGGAATTTATCATGTTGTAGTTATTGGTATAATAGAACAACAGTGGATATAGACCGGCTGCAATGGCCGTAACAATTGGAAACAATCTATTTTCCTGAAAAAAAGGTGAAGGAGATCCCTGTTTTTCTTTAATGCGCATCGTTTCTTAATTTCAAAAAATAAAGCAGTCGCTTTGTGCCTTTTATGGTTTCCTTTTTTTCAAGGGTAAAATACGGAAGATAGCCCTTTTCAAATTCCTTATGGTTGTAAAAATCAAAGTGATTAATAAACTCACGCTTACGCACCAATAGGGATTCTACCCACGAATCTTCACGCATTGGGAACTCGATGATGAGGTTTTTTGAGAAAGAGGCAAAAAAAGCTGCCGATTTCCCAAATGGTACATTGCCGGACAGGGTGATGTGATGAATCAGGGCCAATGCCAGGGTAACATCTGGCGCATATGCGGTAAGTCTTTCGATTAATGAATTTCTTTCTGTGTTGTTAAAGCCAATTCCCGGAGCTGGCTGTAACACATCGCTCACAAAAGGCAACATATTGGTCTCTTTGTTTTGTTGTAGTTGCCGATAGTTATGATCCACTGCATTGCTGTCAATATCGGTAACGATTATGTGGGGAACACTATCAATCACCGTACGCGCAAAGGTGCCATCATTACCTCCTATATCGATAAGTTTTTGTGGGGCCAAGGGTTTTATCCATCGTTTTATCAGTTCCTTTTTCGCGTCAAAGGCAACCTCGTCGTAGTTGGTCTTTGAGTAATAATCACCCCATTCGCTGGCCTCTTTAAGTTTCAGGTCCTTTATATAATCAAAAAGACTCTCCAGTATATTTTCCTGGGCTTTTTTGGAAAGGGCCGCAATCTTGGTTTCAGCCTTATAATCTTCACTGTGCTTGCTCTCCATTTTTGCCAACAGATGGATATTTGGGTACAGTACAGAACTGAGCCGGGTGCGGGTAGGAAGAAGGGATGATATCAGTTTTACAGGAATTCCGTCAATATGTATCTGCATCATTTTAAACATCTCGGTTCCGTGATATTTCGCCAGGGCCAAGGGACCAAGAAAATGTGTGACAAACTGTTTATAGGCGCGCCAAGGAGTTCCTTCTTGGTAAAAATCGAAGGAAAGTGTGTCGATAAAAATAGGATCCCCCTTGTGAAAAGTGATGTTGTACGCAGAAGCATCCTTTAAAATAAATCCTTTTGAGAGCGCGTATTTCTGGATTTTAAGCGTGTGGAGAGCGGCGTGTTTGTACTGCTCAAAACTCCATTCGTAGGGATTGGTGATAAAGGGAACCACTTCGGGAGTAATGACAATCCGTTCGGCGGAAACCGAAGTCTCCTCGTGGTCAACCAATAGGCCATTGGCTATCAGATTTTTTAAAAATCCGGTTGCCTTTAGTTTATTGTATTGCGGAAAATAGATGGGATTAATTGCTCTACGAAGGACTTTGCCATCATAAAACATATAACCGGAAGGATCTCGAAAAGAGGCTTCGTGGGTATTTTCAGTCTTTTTTGTCATGATTTTCGGTGTCCTGCTCCTCAATGTCTATTGAATCGTAAGTATCTCCCTTCTCTTTTGCTATTCCGAAAAAAGATTTCACCTTATACATCACACCTTTTGAAAAAAGCAGTACCCCAGCTGCCGCTGCCACTACCGCTTGTACTATCATTGCCCCCAGTCCTGGATCAAAATAAAGAAAATTCATACTTATCAATTTAAACTACATTATTTAGGCGACAACAAAGAAACTAAAAAAGCCCGAGTTTATTGGGTTGATTACCAATTATCTTTTTAAAGGCGCCTCAGGCTGAAATTAGTTCTTATTTCTCTTTCGCTCTGTTTCCTTGAGCAATATTTTACGGAGTCTAATATGTTTTGGGGTTACCTCAACATATTCATCTTTTTGGATATATTCGAGAGCTTCTTCCAAAGAAAATTTAACCGCAGGAACAATTTTGGCTTTATCATCCGCTCCAGAAGAGCGAACGTTCGACATCTTTTTGGTTTTGGTAATGTTCACCACAATATCATCCTGGCGGCTGTTTTCTCCAATAACCTGTCCCTCATAAATATCTTCTCCCGGATCGACAAAAAAGCGTCCTCTATCCTGCAGCTTATCGATAGAATATGGAATGGCAGATCCGGTTTCCATGGAAACCAAACTTCCATTCTGTCTTTCCGGAATTCCTCCCTTCATAGGCTGGTATTCCAAGAAACGGTGCGTCATAATCGCCTCTCCCGCAGTAGCGGTAAGCAGTTGATTCCTCAAACCGATAATCCCTCTTGACGGAATGACAAACTTACAGATCATCCGTTCGCCCTTACCTTCCATACTGATCATTTCACCTTTGCGGATGGTAACCATGTTAATGGCCGTACCACTTACATTTTCAGGCAGGTCGATAGTCATCTCCTCCACCGGTTCGCATTTTTGACCGTCAATTTCCTTAATAATTACTTGCGGCTGCCCAATTTGGAGTTCATATCCCTCGCGTCGCATGGTCTCAATCAAAACAGAAAGGTGCAATACCCCACGCCCAAAAACCATGAATTTATCGGCGCTGGTGGTAGGTTCCATTCGAAGGGCAAGGTTTTTTTCCAGTTCCTTTTCAAGGCGCTCTTTAATATGTCTTGAGGTGACGTATTTTCCATCCTTTCCAAAGAAAGGAGAATCGTTGATGGTAAAGAGCATGCTCATGGTAGGCTCATCAATAGCTATTGTCTGGAGTGCTTCCGGGTTGTTTACATCAGAAACCGTATCGCCAATGTCGAAACCCTCCAGCCCAACTAGGGCACAGATATCTCCTGCTTTCACGCTAGAAACTTTTCTACGGCCCATGCCTTCAAAGATATGCAGTTCCTTGATTTTTGATTTCACTATAGTGCCATCGCGTTTTACAAGTGCAATCTGCATGCCCTCCTTTAAGGTGCCGCGCTGTAAGCGCCCAATGGCTACCCGTCCGGTGAAGGAGGAATAATCCAACGATGTGATAAGCATCTGCACGTTGCCTTCTTCTACCTTTGGAGAGGGAATATGTTCTAGAACCATATCCAGTAGAGGCTCAAGACTATCGGTTGGTTTTCTCCAATCATCGCTCATCCAGTTTTGTTTTGCAGAACCGTAAACCACCGGAAAATCCAGTTGCCATTCTTCGGCACCCAATTCGAACATTAGGTCGAACACGGCTTCGTAAACCTCTTCGGGAGTACAGTTTTCCTTATCCACTTTATTGATAACCACACAAGGCTTTAGACCGAGCGACAAAGCTTTTTGAAGCACAAAACGGGTTTGGGGCATAGGCCCTTCAAAAGCATCGACCAAGAGTAGAACCCCATCGGCCATATTCAATACCCGCTCTACTTCTCCGCCAAAATCGGCGTGGCCAGGGGTATCGATAATATTTATTTTCGTGTCTTTATAAACTACTGCAACGTTTTTTGAGGTAATGGTAATTCCACGTTCTCTTTCCAAATCATTACTGTCCAAAATAAGATCCCCCGCGTGATCGTGTTCCCTAAAAAGTTTACAATGGTGCATGATCTTATCCACAAGAGTGGTCTTTCCGTGGTCAACGTGGGCAATAATGGCAATGTTTTTGATTTTCATATATTTTGCCTCTTATCGGGCATCTTTTAAGTTATCCCCAGAACATACTCAAAAAAATCTATTTTAAACAGCTTTCCGTTTTGGAGGGTGCAAAAGTAATGTTTCTTAGTGGATTAAGTAGGAAAGTGAAGTCATATTTTTTCTAAAAATCTCTATTTACCCATGTGTTTATTACAAACTATGGAAAGGTATTCCCATCTCATCCAATACAATCGCTCTATTTATAGCATCACTTTTTTCTTTAAAAATATTTTTTCCGTGAAAATCATCACTCCCTAAAAGAATGGCTGTAAGAACTGTCGAAGAACACATTTCATGTAAGCCTTCTTGCATTAATTCATACCTTTGCCTAAATAATTAGGGAAATGGAAAGGACGAGATGTACATTAGATTCATTATTGACACCCGTCAAGGGGAATCGTTCCCATCTGATATTCTGAAGCCCACCTCCACTGATCCCATGTTATTTCCAATCGAGTAAAAACCACACCTCTTTTATTTTGAAACAAACAGCTAGACCTGAACCATTGAAAACCATCCTTGCAAACCTTTAGACATAAATTACATGGAACTAAGCCTCATCCCAAAAATAAAACATTCCAACTCCAACAACTTTTTTCTTCTCGCCGGGCCTTGTGCGATTGAAGGAGAGGAAATGGCTCTTCGAATTGCCGATAAAATTGTAAAAATCACGGATACCTTAGAGATTCCTTATATCTTCAAGGGAAGCTTTAAAAAAGCAAATAGAAGCAGAATTGATAGTTTTACCGGAATCGGGGATGAAAAAGCCCTAAGGATTCTCAAAAAAGTTTCAGATACCTTTCACGTGCCCACAGTTACGGATATACACGAAGCAAGTGATGCCGCTATGGCAGCAGAATACGTAGATGTATTGCAGATACCGGCATTCTTGGTACGCCAAACCGACTTGGTAGTGGCGGCAGCAGAAACCGGAAAAGTGGTAAACTTGAAGAAGGGACAATTTATGAGTCCCGAAAGCATGAAACATGCCGTAACCAAAGTAACCGATTGCAACAACAAACAAGTAATTATTACCGATCGAGGGACCATGTTTGGCTATCAAGACATGATTGTGGACTTTAGAGGGATTCCTACCATGAAACAATATGCTCCGGTGGTCTTGGATGTAACCCATAGCTTGCAACAACCCAACCAAAGTGTTGGTGTTACAGGAGGAAGACCAGAAATGATAGGCACTATTGCCAGGGCAGGGATAGCAACCGGCGCAGATGGTATTTTTATAGAGACCCATTTTGACCCGGCCCATGCAAAAAGCGATGGTGCCAATATGCTTGATCTAGCCCTACTAGAAAAATTACTGACTGACCTAGTTGCCATTAGACGAACTATCAACGATTTATAGAATTTATATGAATCATAAAAAAGACCCTGCCGTTTGTAAACGGCAGGGTCTTTTGGCTAATTAACACTTAATTCATTAAAGAGGACAAAATTTCAAAAAGAGAAAAAGAACCAAGCCTTACGGGGCTGGTTCTTTTACCCCTTCTAAAAACCCCAATTACATCAAGTACCAAAGATGCGACAATCTGCAATTTGAGTCAAGGGGAAAAATCCTGTTTTTCATCGGTATTTGCCCCTTTTTTCATACCTTATGCTGACTAATAGATAACCAATTAGAAAATTGCTTCGGCTCTAATTTAATTGAGTGTTCTTCGTATGGATTAAATTGAGATTTCAACGGTTTGAAGTTGGCTTTAACGTATAAAATCCGATTATTCCCTTTCAGGGTAAAAATGATGGCGTTTTCGGTATTTTGTTCTTACCCCTCCCGATCTATCGGGACTAAAGCCCGCCTGAACGGCAACGGGCAGGGGTGACAACATACCAACAATCCCGTTATAAAACCTATTTTAATCTACTGCCGTTCCTTTTTTGTAAAATTTGATTACGGGATAAGAGCACCCACAAAAAAAAGGTTGACCACAATGGACAACCTTTTTTAAAATCACCTTTAATTAACTCCCCAATTAATTTATAAGTAGTACAAAGATGTGAAAAAGACGCTAAGGCCACAAGGGGCAAAAGCCCCATTTTACAACAGGATTTTTCCTGTGTCAGTATATCAGGATCCCGTAAAAAAGAAAGAACCTCTCCAAAAATACAATAGCTTTCAATAAAAACATTGCGCATTTCTGTTAAGCTGCTTTTAAAGTATTGAGAAGCCATAAGGAGAACGATAGGGAACGGGTCCATTTTATAAAAAGATTTTTCTATTCGGCTATGGCTTTTATGGATATGTTACAAGTGGAGAAAAACACCTCTTAGTATTTTTTATTATTTAATTAATATTTTATTTTGCAGCAAATCCCTATCCCACTATGTATCTTTTTCGAATTCTAACCTTTACAGCTTTTCTTTATATTCCTTATTTCCTTTATTCCCAAGAGCGCCAAAATTCTGAATTTGGTGAACCTACCGAAAGTGATTTCGCCATGCAGGTTTATGAAAAGGATACTACGGCAGAAGCAGTGGTTTTATTCGAACAAGGCTATTATGAATTTGAAACCGTTGGGGATTATATTAGACTTATCAAAAACGTTTACAGAAAAGTAAAGGTCTTCGACTCAAAACGATATGATGGAGGTACAGTTAATATTCCATTGCTTGTTTCCAATGGTATGGGTGAAAAGGTCACCCGCTACAATGCCCTTACCCATAATGGTCCGATAAAGACCTATGTTGCATCAGATGCCATATTCGTAACCTCCGTACCCCGTATTGGCAAAGTGTGCCGAATTGTGTTTCCCAATGTCAAAGATGGAAGTATAATAGAATATTCATATAGACTCGAATCGCCATTTTTCTTTAATTTTAATGGATGGAAATTTCAGGGAGAACTTCCAAAACTTTACACTGAATTTATCAGCAGAATAGCCGGCAATTATCGGTATAAAAGTGTAATGTATGGAACACATCCCCTACACTTTCAATCATCAGAGTTGGAAAAAGGATGTTTTAGACCTGCAAAACATTATTCCGCGGCAGACTGTGTAACCTCCGTTTATGCAATGACCGACGTACCAGCGTTTCATAAGGAGGACTATATGCTATCAGCCAGCAACTACACAACCCGGATCGATTTTGAACCGATAGAATTTGTAGATCATTGGGGCGGAACAAACAAGTTTTCCAATAATTGGAAAGATGTGGACAAACTTTTCAAAAAAGGGGATTATGTAGGAAAACAACTGAATAAATCTGGGTATTTCAAAAGATATCTCCCAGATTCCATACTTTCAAAAAGCAATGATCTTGAAAGGGCAAAAGCAGTATATACCTTCATTCAAAACCATTATACCTGGGATGGCAGCTATTACAACTCGGAAACGAGAGTGAAAGACGCATTCGATCAAAAAAAAGGCAGTGTCCCAGCAATCAATCTCGCCCTTATAAATGGGTTAAGGGCAGCAAGCCTGGATGCCAAATTGATGTTGCTATCCACCAGACAGAATGGGCTCCCCACAGAGCCATATCCCGTAATGACAAAATTTAACTATACCATAGCCGTGCTTAAAATTGGAGATAACACATATTTACTCGACGCCACCGATAAGCAAGCTCCCTTTGGCATCATCCCCTTTCAAGCCCTGAATGTACAAGGTCGGGTGATGGATTTTAAAAAGGGAAGCTACTGGATGCCCATCGCACCGTTTAAGCAAAACATCGATTATGTAAATGCACAGATTGCAGTAGAAACCAATGGCGATTTCGTCGGAGAGGTAAACCGGGCGAATTATGGATATATCGCACTGGGAAAAAGAAACAATATTGCAGATAAAAATATTGGGAAATACATTAAAACCGCGCAAAATGAAAAAGCAGGGGTAGAAATAGAAGATTATAAAGTGGAAGACCTCCATCTGATTGAAAAACCGCTTAAGGAAAGTTATCACATTGAAATAGAACCCGAGACGGTAAGTGACAAAGTGCTTCTCTATCCTTTTTTCACCAAGACATATATCTCTGAAAATCCATTTAAAATGAAAGAAAGAAGCTATCCCATGGACTTCGGCTTTCCTTTTACCCATACCTACCTAATTGCCATAGATCTGGGCAACGCGTATGAAATTGAACAGCTGCCAAAAAGCAGAAGCATAAAACTTCCAGGAGACGATGCCGAATGTTCGGTAACTTATATGGCCGAAGGAAATAAGATAAACGTTCGTTTTAACATGAAATTATCCACATACCGCTTTCAGCCCTATGCTTATAAACCACTAAAAGAATTCTTCGGCATGATGGTAACCATGCTCAAAGAAGAAGCTATCATCTTAAAAAAAATATAGAACATGTCTGGAAAAGCTTTACCCCTACTTCTAATTCTTTTTTTATCCCCAATTATAAAGGCTCAAATTTCGTTGATACACACGTTTGGCGAGCCGCTCAAGGAAGAGTTTGCACTCACCAATTATTCCCTTGACCCAGAGGCAGCGGGTATTGTACTCTACGAGCGGGGAAACTATACGGTAGAAGAATCGGATCGATATATTAAACTCATTAAAGAAGTGCATCGAAAAATAAAAGTGTTCGACGCCAAAAATTTTAAATATGCCGATATTGAAATACCGTATTACCGTCAAGGGGAATTGCAAGAGAACGTTACAAAATTCGCTGCCGTAACCCACACCGGTTCCACCAAAACTTATGTGTTGGAAAGTGCCATTTTTGATGTAGATGAAAACCCCTATTGGGCGTTGAAAAAATTTACATTTCCCAATGTGCAGGACGGAAGCATCCTGGAATACACCTATCGTGTGGAAACTCCCTATTTTGGTCTTCTTGGTGGTTGGTCGTTTATGAATAAAATTCCTACTGTATATTCTGAGCTCCATACGGAAATTCCGGGCAATTTCACCTACAATCGAACTTTATACGGCAACCGCAAGCTGGATTTGGAGCACGCAGAGATAAAAGAATCGTGTTTTCACCTCCCAGGTTTTAAGGTGCCCGGAGATTGTGAGTCTGCCACCTACGTCATGAAAAACATCCCTGCATTTAAGGAGGAAGAGTATATGCTCGCCGCAGAAAATTATATGCCGGCTTTAAAATATGAACTTGTAGAGATCATCGATCTTGAGGAAAACAGGGAAATCTTTGCCAAAACGTGGAAGAACGTGGATAAAAGATTACGCGATCACAAAAACTTGGGCAAACAACTGAAGTATGCTCGATATTTCAAGGAAAACTTACCCTCAAACATATTTTCAAATAAAGAAGAGTTGGCTCGAGCCAAAGCCATCTACTACTATATCCAACAAAATATGTCCTGGAACAAAAAAATTTGGACCTATACCAAAAATAGGGTAAGAGATGCCTACGAGACAAAGACCGGTAATAGCTCCGAGATTAATCTCGCCCTTGCAAATGCCTTGGAGGCTGGTGGATTAGATGCTAAAATAATATTGATCTCAACCCGCGATCACGCCCTGCCCACCAAACAATATCCCGTGCTAACAGGCTTTAACAATGTAATTGTCTTTCTCGAGATTGGCGGTGAAAAGTATTTTCTGGATACCACGGATAAACACACTCCCTTTGGTGTACTCCCTTTATACGACTTAAGCCTGGAGGGCCGTGTCCTGGATTTTAAAAAGGGAAGTTATTGGGAGCCCATAAAACCCATCAGTAGAAATATGCACTATGTAAATATGCGATTGGAAGCAGACTCCAAAGGGCTGTTTTCCGGACACATAAAAGAAGTTTCTACGGGGTATATTTCAGTAGAAAAACGAAAAAAGAACAACGGATATAGTGCAGAAGAAAACCTAAAAAGCAAGCAAAGCCATAATGAGAATTTGAACATCAGCAATCTCATTCTTGAAAATGCCAAGGATCTGGAACAGCCCTACAAAGAAAGCTATGATATCAGCTTGCACGAACAACCTGTAGGCAATCGACTTTTTCTATATCCATTTCTCGTGCAAACTTATTTCTCGAAAAATCCCTTCCAAAAAGAAAGCCGTCTTTATCCCATTGATTTTGCATTCCCCGTGATAAACAATTACTTGGTCTCCATAGACCTAAAGGATCAATACGAGCTTGTAAAGATGCCTGAGAACAAAATAATCAAATTGCCCGAAAATGACGGGGAAGTGTCCGTGGTATATGACGTGTCCGGAAGCAAGGTGAACATTAGGTTGAGCGTTCGCCTAAACAACACCTCTTTTTCTCCTGAAGCCTATAAAAGCCTTCAAGAATTTTTCGGTGCTTTAATGGGGATACAAAAGCAAGAGCCTCTTGAGCTTAAAAAGACTGAACTTTAGATTCAACAAAGGTTGCCAGATAAGAGAATCTTTCGGTCAAGTTCCCATTGGTATCGGTCATCTGGGCACGTTTTAAAATACCATTCTTATCCCCGTTAAAAAACGCGGGTATCACGTGTTCCAGGAACATCTCACCAAAACCCTCGCTCGCATCCTTGGGAAGCTCGCAAGGTAAATTATCAACTGCCATTACTGTAATGGCACCAGCAGCATTATAATCAGCCACCGTTTCGGTAGTTGGATGGTAACCATAAAAGGGATCCGCAATTGTGGAAGGTCGTAGGGTACTAGCAATGGGGCCATCCACATCGCAAGAAATATCCGCAATCAAGTTTATTTTGAAATCAGGATCCTTGGCATCGTCCCGAGTGAACAAATAAGGAGCCCCCTCTCCGTGAAAATGGCCCGTAATAAACATGTCGCTTACTTTGGCGTATTTTATAAAATCGCTCTCATAGAGAGACGGGTCGTCATAGAATTCACCCTTGTCAAAAATCCCACCATCTTTCCGCTTGTTGTAATCTGCAACTCCAATCATACAATATACTGGAACATCGAATTCCTTTGAAAGGTATTCATCACTCTCAACCTCTTTAATATTCAAGTGGTCCAAAATTTCCTTGGCCCCCCTGGCCACCTTCCCAGATCCGGATAGGATTATTTTTAACTTCGGAAGTGATATTTTATTGAGTTCCTGTTTAACCGCTACCAAATCGGGAAGTCTTTCCACCTTTGGCAAATCAAATAGACCATCGCGAAGTCCCAGGGCTCGAAACCCATTATACGCACCCACCAATCCTGCATAAAATCCAAACCCAATTAAACGTTCCCTCTGCTCGTTAACAATAGTTTCATGGTCAAACAATTCAATTTCCTTTTGAAGAACAGCCTGCAACAAACCTCTGTTATAGGGTTGTTTTTTGATGGTATGGCTAAAGAAGAAATATTTCTTGTTCGGAATCAAAGCATGGACGGGCACTTCTTTTACTCCCAACATTACATCTGCCTCTGAAACATCCTCTACTACTTCAAAGCCCGCTTGACGATATTCTTCATCTGGAAAAATCCTAATGTCTGACGCTTCCACGATTATTTTGGCATCTGGAAACTGCTGAATGACTTCTTGGCATTTTTGAGGAGAAAAAACGACACGACGATCGGGCGGATTCTTACGTTCTTTGATAAGAGCAAAGGTTATATTCATATGGTATGCTTTTTGACCAATTGTTATCGGATTATTTTAGGAATGCGAAGATAAGTATTTTCTAGTATCTTTGCACAGTATTGGACGGTAGCGGTGCTGAACACCCATAACCAACCATTGAACACTAAAAAAGGGGCCGACTGGTTTTGACAGCGGGTCTAATTGTATTGTAAGCATGTCGAGCGCTGGGATATAGCTCGTAAATATCATATTTCACACTTTTTAAACGGCGAGAATAACTACGCCCTAGCTGCATAACCCGAATTATAGTACGGTATGCCTCGACCCACAAGGTGGGTAAGCAGGAAGTCGCTCGAAGGCCTTGGTTTACGGCGTTCGATTCAGCGGCTTCGTAAAAGTAAACCTAGCAAGTGCAGGGCTTTGATGCATTTGCGAAACTCGAGCGAAGCTAAGGAGTGCGTTGGTAGTTTTCGACCGGCAATCTCTCGAAAACCCAAATGAAAACTAAGCATGTAGAAAGCAATATGATTGCACGTTTGGACGAGGGTTCGAATCCCTCCGGCTCCACGATTAAGCGTGCTTGCGCACGTGGATTAAAACATAAAAATCTGCCTAACCTTTTGTTTGAGCAGATTTTTTGGTTTAAGACACAGGGATGTTTTCCACATCCCGAAAGGGCGCAGGCACATTTACAGGACGGGAGCTTTGGGGATCACTTTTTTTTGTAATCCCTCCGGCTCCACGATTAAAGTAGAAAGCCACACCGAGAGGTGTGGTTTTGTTGTTTTATGGAGAAATTGAGCTTAGCTCAAAATTTCGAAATAAAACAATAAAACCCGGGCGCAGTCCGTGGCTTTCCCTTTGCAGGACAAGAGGACTATTTATTAAAAGCAGGATAGGGCTTCGGTGGATGAAAATCCACATTTCAAATTTTTGTGATCTTTTACAATGCCCTAATTATGGAATTACCTTATGGGGTTTACATCCTTTTATGCTCCATTGAAATATTGGATACCTGTTTTACGAGGAATATTTCTAAGAGAATAATGGATAACAATAAAGAAAAAGTTTCTTTTACCAAAGATAAACTGCCCGTGAAACTTTTGTTTGAGCAGATATTCTTGGTTCAAGACACAGGGAGGCTTTCCACACCAGGACGTAAGCAGACTTACAGAAAGGCGTGGCTTTATTTTATGACAAGGTGTCATAATACACATAGGAGTGCGTTGAACTATCCTGCTTTCCTAAAGTTTTACTTGTAAGGTCACGTACCAAGTTCGGGGCTGGCTGGGAAGAATACCGGGGCCCGGATACCCTGTGGCCCTTCGAGTAAAATAACTGGCGTCCAAAACGTTGTTCAATCCACTTTCCAATTTAAAAGAACCCATCTTGTAGGATAACGACAAATCCATAATCCCGTAGGCAGGAATTTCGCCAATTATCCCGCTTTGGCTTTCAAAATCGCGTTTACTATTGGTGGCATCTGTATATTGTTTGCTGAGATAGGTATATTGTAGGCTTCCCAAAAAGTTCTTATAGCCGAAGCCGAAGCCAGTCTTCAGGTTAACGGCAGGAATAAATTCTACCTTTTTACCTTTTACATTATTCTCCTCCGAAGAAGTGTATTCGCTGTTAGTCAATGCCAGGTTTACAAAATAATTCAGCCGGAACTTCCGAAGGTTTGGGTCAGCAGAAGAATTCATAAAGGTTTCCAGTATATTCCAGTCTACAAAACTCTCTAGACCATAGGTAATAGCGTCACCAATATTTCCCCGAAAACGTTCTTCTTGGATATCACTCACTTCTCGCACTATTACTCCCAATCGATCCTGATAGCTCAGAAGAAATCCACCTACGTCGTACGAGAGGAATTTTCCAAACCTTCCTCGAACGGCAAGGTCGGTAGTAAACCCCTTTTCGTCTGTGATGTTTGGATCGACTACCAGGGAAGGGTTGGTAATTCGAATATCGTTGAAAGTTACCGAGCGATAATTTTGGCTAAGGTTCCCATAAACTTCAACTCCCTTGATGGGCTTGTAGCTCAAACCCAATCCCAACAAAACGAAGCCGCGTTTAAACTCCCGGTTGTCCGGAATATCCTCATTCAAAATAGGGTTTCCAGCATTGTCAAAATTTATTTTCTTGTACTCTCCTTCACTCTGGGTCCTGATATATTCAACACGGAAGCCTGGGGTGGCTGAAAATTTAGAAGAAATATTGAAGATATTCTCCCCAAAGAAAGCAAAGTTTAAATTGGGGAATTCAAAATCACTTTGACGCGGATAATTGGGATAGGTTTTTGAATCAAAATTAAAATTGGCATCACTGCCATTGGTGCCCGGACCTTGGCGCTCACTATTATTGGATCGGTAATATTTACCCCCTAAAAGCAGGACGTTTTCACTTCCCCATAAACTGTAATGGGTCAAGACTCTCGCTTCTGCCCCCCTATTATTGAAATTGCCTGAAATCAATTCGCGGGGAGCATCCAAGTCGTCCTGCTGGGAAACGCGATTTTCCCGAAAACCAACAGTTTTCCGGTCGGCATCCAACGCAAAAAGATTTAAACTGAAATCTGTTTTAGGAGAAAAACTATGATCTAAACGCAGGGAATACAACTTCCAATCTACCTGGAACCAATTGCGAGTACGGTTGCTAAAACTTGGATCTTCCTCAAATTGACGATCGGTCAATCCGCCAGGTTGTTGTGCCAGATAGTGTAGATAGCTCATTTCAAAAGCCAATTTTGTCTGGTTTGAAAAGTTATAATCCACATGGGCATACGCATTATGGGAATCAAATTGCGAATTGGGCCGGAAATCATCTCCGGTTTTATAGTTATAATAGGCGTAATACCCCAATTTCCCAACAGTGCCACTAAAACTGTTGAAGCTGTTAAACAAATGATATGAACCGAGCGATTCACGGGAGATCCATTCAAACTTTTTGTTGGGATTGGGTTTTTTCAGGATGAAATTGATCAGACCACCGAATTGGGTCCCGTATTGAAGGGAAGCTGCACCCCGTATCACCTCGATTTCACTCAAGGCATCCGAGGGGGGAGTGTAATAACTCTCGGGATATCCCAAAACATCTGCTGAAATGTCGTATCCATTTTGCCGGGTATTAAAGTTGGCCGACCTATTTGGATTCAACCCACGACCGCCAATGTTGAGTTGGAGCCCGCCATCGTTGTTTTCGTAGATATTCAATCCCACCACCTGGGCATAGATTTGACGTGCGTTATTGGTGGCCGAGTTTGCGGTAAGATTATCCACTATCACCACTTCGCTCTTTTTTCCCGCATAAATGGCGGTCCCTTCCACTTGCTTTAAATGGTTCAGTGCGAAAAACTCTTTTTTTCTTTGGGTAATAACAACTTCAGAAAGTTCTTCCCCCAAAGGTTCCAATTCAAAGGTGAGGAAGGTATTTTGGGCGATGCCCACCGTTTTCTTCAACACCTCATATTCAAGATCAAATACAGCCAGCTCATAGCTTCCGGCCGGAATTCTTGAAAACTCAAAACCTCCCAGTGAATCGGTAACGGTGGATCTTCCCAATGTGAGGTTATACACTTCCGCATTTTCTATGGGCATTCCGTTCCCTTTATACACTACCTTTCCAGAAATGGTAAATTGGGCGAATAAAGGAAGACTGAAAAGAACTATTAGAAGGGTGAGACAAAAACTTCTTCTATATTCAACTCGAGATGGGCGCTTATTGGATATGGGAATCCGAGATGTCTTTTGCAATCTGTATATTTTAAATTTTATCATTTCCTGTTTTGGTACGGTATTGTTATAGCCCCTTAATTTCATCATGAAACGGAAGCAACCAATCCTTATGGCAGAAGGATTCTTTTTTTGTCATTAAATTCACTTCTGGATCCACGTAGGGCCTGCTTCTTCGTCCATTGAGAGCCACATAGCTCTCTACGAAAACGCCTACGTTTTTATGCCCTTGTTCCTTAAAGTGATTTCCCAAAAAGTGTGCGTACTCCAATATAAAATCAGGCTGGAAGCTCATCTCCTTTTCCTGGAACGGCGTTAAAAAGTCGGAATTGTCAACCAGAAATTGGTCACCAGTCTCCAAGTCCTTAATCTTGAATTGGGCGTATCCCATCTTTTCCATCAACATGACGCGCCAAGAAAACCTAAACCCCTCCTCTGTCCAAAACAGTTCGCCGGGATATAATAAATATCGCCAAGGGAACAGAAGTTGGATGACCAAGAAAACCGCAACAATAGGCAGGGCGAGATTGCTACGGAACCTATATATTTTATTTGCCGCTCCGGAAACAATTCTCGCATAGTCAATTCTCAATATTTTTGAAATAAACCTAATAATTCGTTCGTGGACCCCGGCATCAAAAAATATCAGGGAACTCACTATCATAATGAATGGAAACATGCCAATGGGAAATAGAACTCGCGTAAGCACGTGGAAGATTACCACCAGAGCAAAAGCAAACCAACGGGTGGGCCTATAGAGCAATAAAAAAGGGATTGTTAAGTCGTACAGGGCACCACTCCAACTAAATGCGTAATGGATCCACTCTTGTTGCAGCAAATCGCCCAAAAATGGAATATCGTACTTCGATGGAAGCCAAATTTTTAAGGGCATCGCCCTAAAAAGCCAATCGCTATTGAGTTTTGCCAATCCTGCATGGACATATACCAGACCCATCAAAAATTTTATGCTATCGATGGTCCAACTGGGGATCCTCGAGCAAGCTTTTAGAGGATTTCTATATGAGTCCAATGAAAAATAGGCGTTGGCAGGTAGAAAAATCATTAAAAACCCCATACAACTTATAAAGTAGTAATGGTTGAGATAGGTGGTTTTATCCATCAACTCAATGTAGGTAAAGCTCAAAAAGAATATGACAATGGCTATTCTATACTTGTAGCCCAGAGCCACGAAGAGGGCGGCAATCCCACAAATTGCAAAGATGACATACGTATAGTTTCCCAGCGGTTGCACCCAACCAAACCCGTAGTAGCTAAAAAAATATTTCGGCTGGATATACAGTTTGTCAATCCACCCATGGGCGGTAAAGCGTATAATACTGGTAAGCATCATCAGTCCAAAAAATACACGAAAGACCGCAAGTGGCGCGGCCGATGTGCTTTTTTGAAAATATTTTGAAAGTACTGAGGACATAGGTCCTATACAAAATTTGGTGAGCTGCTAATTGTGAGGAGCTTTTGACTCATTATAATGGGATTGTCTTTTTCAATTAGATTGAAAAACCCGTCTTAGGATACAAACATCCATCAATCTCCATCCGCATCCACGTAGGTAATGGCAATATTCATAGCCTGTACCATGTCAACCTTCAACAATACCACATTGCGCTGAAGCTCATTAAAGGTCTCAAGCATTTTTGAATTGTCTGTCTCTATCTGCTGGACAAAATTAGGGTTCAACTCACTGGCTTTTCTTTTGGCCACTCCAAATTGGTCGTCGATCAAAGTACCCAGGTCTTCTCCATTTTTAATGGTGTTGAGATAATCGAGATATGATTTAAAGCTGGGCCCATTTGTACTTCCCCCAAAACTTTTTCCATTAAAAAAATTACGGGTAGCATCGATGGCTTCCAATAAAAGCTCCTTTGAAATATCCTTTTTATAAAATGCTTCCACGGTCTGGGGCAAAACCCCATTTGAATACACTCCGGCAGGAATTCCAACCTTTCCGGCGCGCAAGGCCTTTTCGTAGTAAAAAATATAAGTGTTCGTGAATTTATCAACCGATCCCGACGCAGATGAAGCTGTATTTGACACAAAGGTATCGCGATAACCCGAAGTCCAACTCATCAATACTTGGTCTGTTAAAGAGCTTATTGTCTCTGAAAGGGTTCGGAGGTAGTTTTTATAGCCATCGGCATTGCTGTTACTGGTATAGTGGGTAAGAATTTCAGGATCATTCTCTGCCAAACCGTTGAGCATGTAATCCATAGCGGGAAATCCCTGAGCATCAATTGTTGAAGGCAACTCAAGATTGTAGTTCCCATCGGCAATAAATCCTTCAATTTGTGGAGCATCCGTAGGATAAATATTCATCCGGTTTCGAAACCTCAGTTCTTCCGCTTTTCCTATTTCAAACATAGAAATATTTTGAAAAGAAACATAGGCAGTTTCCCAGATGGCACGCAGATTCTCCAGTCTTCCAATTGTAGGATCCTCCGTAAACTCGATTGTTTTGGATTTTAACTCATCCGTTTTCGATTTAAAACTGCTATATGCTGGAATGATTATATTGTCAGCCCAATTGGCGAGCATGGCTCCCCGATCGAAATTGTCAGTGGTTTCTTCTGTCTTACCATTATCACTGCCGCAGGCTCCAGCCATAAGCAAAATAGTGACTAATCCGACTCCTAATTTAAGAATATTCATACAAAAGATTTATATTATAAAAAACCACCCGGCCAGCATTGACTGACCGGATAGTCAACACTCAAAAACACTCAATTACTGGCCGCTTCGGCAACAGTAAAGTCAAATTTGGCAGCCATTGCTTCAGAAACCGTATCTAAGATTTCTGGAGTAATGTCCCAATATCCATTTTCACCCGACTCCATCAGCATACTTAAAAGAGCATCTACTTCGGTTCTTGAAAAGAGTGGAGTAGTGGTTTGTGGGTCGCGGGTAAAACGAAGGCTATAGACAAACCCGTATGCTTCGGATAGGGCATGGAAAGCCCCGGTTCGATTGCCATCGATAATTTTATTTTTCCCCACCTGTAAATAGAATACTCCTCTAACAGCGATTACTTTAGACACATTCTTACGTATTATGGCAGCCTGTTGGTCCCGAACCTCATAATTTTTGGCCACGATAGCCGCACGACCCAATTTAAAGGCCTCGAAAATTTCATCAGCCAAGGTTGAAAAATCGGGATCCTCACTTACGTGGCCTACGTATTCATTCAAGAATTTGTCGTCTTCTCCAATAGTGAGGTTTGGGTTTTCTGGATCTGCAGAATTACCGTAAAGGTAGCCATAGGCCTCGTCCCATTTATGCTCCATGGCAGTATAAGGCTTATTTTCCTCTGTGATGCCATTGTCATTATTTTCACGGTTACTACCGGCATCCAAAACTTCAACACTCAAATAGTTATTGAGCATCTGGTCTGCCATTAAAGCTCCCAAAAGACTTTTGGCAAAAGCTTGATTGTATTCCAATCCTCGACCACTTACATAGCGTGTTTTTTCGCCATCGGCCACTTGGCCGGCAACTCCTGGGGCAGCTACTTCCATTTTATTGGGGAAAACTTCGTTAACTTGAGAAGAAATATAGCCTTCCATGGTAGCCTTTATCTCTGCACTCTCTGTAACGTTCGATCCAAAATAATCATTGGACGCCGCTGTTTTACTTCGAAGATTCTTTCCTGAAAGATTGAGACGGGATTCACTAAAATCATTATTTCCTGCTTCGTGGCTGTACATAGCCATCAATGAGGCTTCCGTAGCATTGTCAAAATCCAACAACGCTGATTTTAGCTCACCTCCCATGCGAATTCGAATGGTTTGTCCCTCAAAACTGACGGTAGACTCACCTCCTCGTTTAAAGGTATAGGTTGCGGGAACTTCAAGATCGGTGTCTGCCGTTGGTCCGTCATCATCGGAAGAACAGGATACAAATAAAAGTGCACTGAAAATAGAGGCACTGTATAAAAGATTTTTCATCTGGTTTTTATTTAGACTTAATTTAAATAGATTGATTTTCGAACGCAAAAATACTTGTCAAAAGTCAAAACCACAAGCTAATTTAGAATAAATTAAAATAAAGACAATATAATCGGGATTATTTTGAGGATACTCACAATTTTAGCATTTATCAAAACATCACGATATCAATCTGTTGTGGGACCGCTTTGGAAATATTATCTCCTTTGTGATTTCAAATAAGCAATAATTGCCTTTCGAATATCTCCAGATTCTTCGCTCTCCTTTGGATAATACACACTGATTATTCCCGGATTTTCAGGGGTAAGAAAGGGAATATCCAAGCCTTTCAATAGGAAATCGCTCATGGCAACTGTGTAAACTTTTCTGGGAACTATGGCCTGTCCCGCTATAAGCCATCCGCCCTGAGAGTTTTGGGAAAAATTATAGCGTTGCAGATAAGCGCCCGTACCGCTTTGCTCATTCCCATAATCCAATACCTTGGTCAGCAAATCACCTCGGATGTCAACTTTTAGCACACTTCCCCCGAAGGGAAGGATTCTAAAAATATCTTTACTGGAAATGTCTCCCACCAATCGGTCGTCCAATCGGATGGATCCTCCGTTTACCAAGGCAGCACTTACGGCTCCCTTATAAACATCCACCATAGAATGAGCAATTATTTCACCGAGGTTTGTCTGTTTACTTCTATTGGCGCTATCGGTTCCATCCAAGGGACGGGAGGCATGATAAATTACGTCATCGGGATTGTCTACGACTTCTTTTAATTTCTCATCCAAAAGCTCGGTCCACTTGTTTACCACACGCTCCACTTTAGCCGAGGAAGCAATTTTGTCAGTGACCATTACCAGCTCCGAACTTATGTGAAGATATCCCGTACGCAGATTATATATCAGGGTATGCACATACAAACTTTTGGCATTGGCATCTGCTTTTGCAATAATGGTTCGGCCTTCCTTCTCAAGCATATTGTAGTGCTCGTGCCCACCCATTATGAGAGGCAGGGACCGCAAGCGTTTTGCTATTTCTATATCCTCCTGTAGAGATACATGGGTAAGCCCCACCACAAAATCAGATTTTTGAATGGCGAGATTGTAGGCGCGCTCAGCATCTTCATAAATATTTCCATAATACACATAGTCTTTTGGATTGGAGGGAATAGTAACCCCAAAGACCCCGAATTTCATTTGGTTGCCGTCCACATCCGTCGCCGTGAAGGTGGCATAATCGGAAGTGGGAACATTGCTGTAATCCCATTTGGTGGTAAAGGGCACAATACCGTTTTCTGTTGCATGGCGCACATTGGCGGAAGTCCATACAAAATTGGATTCGTTTAATCTTTTCTGTAGGTCTTTTTCACTTAGATCAAACTCGTGATTTCCAAAGGTAACCAAATCGACATCAAGTGCATTTAGAACATCGATCATTTGTTTGCCGTTGAGCCGTTCTCCATCCACCTTGAGCGTACCCAGTAGGGAAGGGTTTAAAAAATCTCCGGCCAAAAAAAGAAACGTATTGGGAAACTCCTCCTTAATGGAATCGCGGATGTGTCCTACCCGAGCAAGACCGCCGTATTCTCCCCCACTGAGCGGAGCTATTTCATAAACGTCATTTATTTGAATAAATTTGAGGGTGATCACCCCTGCCCCTTTGATGGGGTCTTCAGGGGTAAGTTTTAGAAGTTCACAGCTTCCGAAAACAACCCCCACAAGAGCTAAAAGTAGAATTTTTCTCATTTAATGATATTTGGTAAAAATCTTTGTTGCTTCGTTATACGCGCTTTCAAAAGACAAGGGGCTAATGTTGCTTGAAATCTTTTCAGCCGTAAAATAGCTGAGCATCTTTTCAGTGGGCATATTGCCTGTAAGCTCATCTTTCGCCATCGGACACCCTCCAAAACCCTGAATAGCGCCATCAAAGCGCCTGCAGCCTGCTCTATAAGCGGTATCTACTTTTTCATACCATGCGTTTGGAGTGGTGTGCAAATGCGCACCAAATTCTATGTGGGGATAATTGGGGATTAAGTTACTAAATAAATATGAAATAATATCGGGCGTTGAGGAGCCAACTGTGTCACTCAGCGAGAGAATCTTCACACCCATTGCCGAGAGTTTCTCTGTCCACTCTCCCACAATCTCTACATTCCAGGGGTCGCCATAGGGATTTCCGAACCCCATGGACAGATAGGCTACTACTTCCTTATTATTCTTATGGGAAAGGTTTAATATTTCTTCAAGTATTACCAAGGATTCCGAAATAGTGCTGTGTGTATTCCGCATTTGAAAGTTTTCTGAAATAGAAAACGGATACCCCAGATAATCGATCTCGGGAAACTTCACGGCATCTTTGGCTCCGCGAACATTGGCAATGATAGCCAGCAATTTACTCTTGGAGATGGAGAGATCGAGTTTCGACAAAACTTCCGCAGTGTCCTTCATTTGCGGAATGGCCTTGGGAGAAACAAAACTGCCAAAATCAATGGTGTGGAAACCACAGCGTAAAAGCGCTTGGATATATTGCACTTTTAACTCTGTGGGTATCCAATCTTTAATGCCCTGCATGGCATCGCGTGGGCATTCTATTATTTTAACTTGCTGCATTGGTCCAAAGATATGAATTCCTGCGGAGGCAGGAATCTCGAGTTTCAAAAATAAGAACTATAAAAATGGGGGAAAAGAAAAAGTCTGGATATGGAAGTCTTGTTCTGTGGGAATTATAAATCCCTGAATCTTTTATCGATTGCTCTTTCGGTTCTATATATTATTAGGAAAGCTCCCACTGCAAATAATATTATCGCGAGGATATTGGCCAGACCACCGTTAAAATTAAATAAGTAAACAAATATCGACGCAATCAGAAGGATTATTCCAAAGCACATAAACTGTTTCCCTGAAAAACGATGGGCGAAATCCCATTGTTTTTGATTTTTCATGGATTTTTTCGTTCTATATCCATACAACCAATTTATTTTCTTTGGCGGATCAAAATAGAACCAATACCCGGTGATTAGGGTCAAAGCTGAGCCCACACACAAAATAATAGTCGTGCTAAAATTTTCCAAACTCATTAAAATCGAATTTCGTGGCGTCTTCCAGCCGTAAAATACAATACATTCAGAACGAGTTTTAAAAAAGGATTACAATTTCTTAAAACAACCGATAACTTACATTCACTTCAGTTAATCACATTTAACCAAAACTTTCTGAGCGAGTTTTTTGGCAATGTCGAGGTTTTCTTGAGGATCATCACTGATTTTCAAACGAATATAAAATTTTGCTCTTCCCGCAAGAACGGCCAATTCACCCCCATATTGCTCGTTCCATTTGTACCAAGCGCTATTTCCTACTCCATCGACCAAGTCCCAATGTTTTTTGGCGCGCGATTCCAGCAATTTCTTTCCAGCTTCCGTAACATCCTTACTTTGCATATCAAGATTTTCCTTCATGGTCTTTAATTCTTTCTCGGAAAGATCTTTATAGCCCATATCAAACGTTGCACGATTCGACCTTAAATCACTGTCCTCGGAATAGAATGACAACAGAAAAACTCCCAAGGTGTTATCGTCTGGAATGGATATTTTCATGCCGGATATTTCTTGCTCGATCTCGGGACGAACACTTGGCCATCGATACACGTGCTTACCGAAGTTTCCGGCGGATAGATCAACGGTAGCCGCATCAAAGTCGATGGGATAAACAGAGGCCATATCCTCTTTGGTCAGGAGCTTATCGTAATGCTCTTGAAATTCTCTTAGGCAATCATACGTTTTACCGTCATTAGATGTGGCTGCAGCAGCGTTGTCTTTAGAAGAATGGGTTGAAGAGCTTTCTTTTTCTCCTGAATTACAGGAGATTAAAACGAAGGCCATACAGCCTAAAAATGCTAGTTTTTTCATAATAAATCTATTTGGTTTCCTGCTAAAATACAGTTAATGAATTTTTTAGGCAAACGGACCTAAAAACAGGAAAGGGTCCGAAAATTAAGAATAGGAACGTCTTCTTAAGAAAAAACTATTTTTAAAAGAGGATTATATAAACAGCAATTCCAATAAATACAACGAGTTGCAACCCCTTTAAAACAGTTCCCATGGGTTTCCATTTCAAAATCAGATCAGAAATCCGTCCGGCTCCCAACGCTATGATGCTGAAAGTAATAAAGGATACTATCATAAAAACAATTCCCAAAATATAGAATTGGATCACGGTATTCCCTTCGGTATCCCAGAGGAATCCAGGAAAAAACGCCAAAAAGAAAATCATCACCTTCGGATTCACCAGGTTCATAACCACCCCAATTTTAAAGAGCTGGAAATAAGATTTCTTCGGAGTTTTTTTAGATAAGGCGATATTTGAGTCACTTTTATAAACCTTAAAAGCCAAATACAGCAAGTAACAAGCTCCCAAAACCTTTATTCCATAGAAAACTTCCTGCGAAGCTATCAGAATGGCAGAAAGGCCAAAGGCCAAAAGCGTAGTGTGGACAATACAGCCACTTATCAATCCCGCCGTGGTGGCAATACCACTTTTGGTGCCATTTGCCAAGGATTGCGTCAGCACATAAATATTGTCCGGTCCAGGAGAAAGGGCCAAGGCAAAGGTGGCAATGGTGAAGGAGATTAGGGCTTCGAGCATAAAAAAATGAAATAAGACTTTAAGACATTGCACTAGGACTAATTCTCTCTATGAAAACTCAATTTTATAAAAAACGCAAGATCCGTCTTATGCCTTACGTCCTTTAGTCCTGTGTTCTTTTTAAAATGGCTTTGTTAATTCTCTTAATCAGACCAGGGCCTTCATAAATAAAGCCCGTGTAAAGCTGCACCAAACTAGCACCCGCATCCAGTTTCTCAAGGGCATCCTTTTCCGAATGAATCCCCCCTACCCCAATAATAGGAAATGCCCTATTGCTTTTTTCTGAAAGGAAACGGATTACCTCTGTGGCTCTGCCCGTCAAAGGTTTTCCGCTTAGACCGCCTATTTCCTTTTTGTTTTTTGAAAGAAGCCCCTCCCGCGAAATCGTAGTATTTGTGGCAATCACTCCAGCAATTTGCGTGTTTGAAACTATATCGATTATCTCCAAAAGTTGATCGTCAGACAGATCTGGGGCTATTTTTAGAAGAATGGGTTTCAGGGTTTTGGACTCCGATCGAACCGTCAGTTCTCTGTTTTTATCCTGTAGGGTTTGCAACAATTCCGTCAAGGGCTTTTTTTCTTGAAGCTCTCTTAGGTTTGGCGTATTGGGTGAACTTACGTTTACCACAAAATAATCCACATAATCATAAAGTGCTTTAAAACAGATTAAATAATCGTTGACCGCTTCTTCATTTGGGGTGATTTTATTTTTCCCGATGTTTCCGCCGATTAAAACTTTTGGGCCTCGGCTCCGCTGGGCCATCAAATGTTCCCCAAAGCCTTCGGCTTCTTTCACGGCCGGCTTCTTCGGGTCGTGGCCCCCGAGCGGAACCGAGGGGTTGGATTTCAACCTTTCAACAGCTTCTTCCACTCCTCCATTGTTAAACCCCATACGGTTAATGATCGCGGCATCTTCTTTGAGGCGAAACAGGCGAGGTTTTTCATTTCCCTCCTGTGGACGTGGGGTTACCGTACCTATTTCGATAAATCCAAATCCAAAATTGGCAAGTTCCTTATAAAGTTTTGCATCCTTGTCAAACCCTGCTGCCAAACCCACTGGATTTGGAAATTTTAGGCCGAAAAGTTCACGCTCCAGTTTTGGGTTCTCTATTTTATAAATACTCCGGAAAATTTTTCCAAAGCCTATTTTATGATAGAACTGAAGCATGGAAAAAGTAAAGTGGTGAATTTTCTCAGGATCAAATTTGAAAAACAGAGGGCGAATAATGGTTTTGTACATAACTGAGGAATGTGCGACAAAAATACCCAAAATGGCACAACTTTCTTACTCACAAGACCAAATTTAATCCAATTTGAAAACGGGAAAAACCTTGAGATTTAGTAACTTTGCAATCTTTAAAAATCACGTGTATCTCATATATAAATCCAATAGATTCCTTCTGATGGATATCTATGACAAAATAAGAAATGTTTTTCCTACGCCATCTCTTGGTAAATTATGCGGCATAAGAACGCGTAGGGACCGCATAGGGCAAATTGCCATTGGAATTAGAAAAATTACAATAAACTATGATTGAAAAACAACACATTATCAACCGTTTTAAAAGCTACGTAACCATTGACACCGAAAGTGATCCCAACAGTGATACCACTCCGAGTAGCAAAAAACAATGGGACTTAGCGAACAAACTTGTGGAAGAACTGAAAGAGATTGGCCTGGAAGAGGTAACCATCGACGAAAACGCCTATATCATGGCCACTTTGCCTTCCAATGTGGACCATGAGGTACCGGTTATTGGATTTATTTCGCATTTTGATACGTCACCCGATTTTACGGGGGCCAATGTAAAACCTCAGATTATAGAAAACTATGACGGAAAGGATATTGTTCTGAATAAGGAGAAAAACATTATTCTTTCTCCTGATTATTTCGAAGACTTATTGTTGTATAAAGGGCAGACTTTAATCACTACGGATGGAACCACACTTTTGGGTGCAGACGATAAAGCAGGGATCACTGAAATAGTCTCTGCAATGGAATATCTTATCAAGCATCCCGAGATCAAACACGGGAAAATCCGCGTAGGTTTCACACCTGATGAGGAGATTGGCCGTGGCGCCCACAAGTTTGATGTCAAGAAGTTTGGGGCCGACTGGGCCTACACCATGGACGGTAGCCAAGTGGGCGAACTGGAATACGAAAACTTTAATGCTGCGGGCGCATGGGTTACCATAGCTGGGAAAATTGTACATCCCGGTTATGCCAAGGGCAAGATGGTAAACAGTATGTATATTGCCATGGATTATATCAACTCCTTACCGCGATTGGAAACTCCAGAGCACACGGAAGGGAGAGAAGGCTTCTTCCACCTTCATAATATCAACGGAACCGTGGATGAAACCAAATTGCAATACATTATCCGAGATCACAACCACGACCATTTTGAGGCCCGAAAGAGAATGATGCAGAAGTTGGCCGACGAACTAAATGAACAGCACGAAGACGATGTGGTTACGGTGGAAATCAAAGACCAGTATTACAATATGCGCGAAAAGATAGAACCCGTAATGCACATTGTGAAAATCGCGAAAAAAGCTATGGAAAATGTGGGGATCGAACCGCTTATCAAACCCATTCGCGGCGGTACCGATGGTTCGCAATTAAGCTACAAAGGCTTGCCCTGCCCCAATATATTTGCCGGAGGTCACAACTTCCACGGGAGATATGAATATGTGCCAGTAGAAAGCATGCAAAAAGCCGTGGAGGTAATCGTAAATATTGCACAGCTCACCGCCGGGGATCTAACTTCCTTTAAGGAAAAGCACGCCTAGACTTTCTTTCATAAAAACTCTCCAAAACATTGGGGAGTTTTTGTCTTTTACGATATGATGCCATCTGTGTTTTTTAGATAAAGATATGGGTGAGTACATAGATCAACAACCCAACAAGGCCGCCGACCAATGTTCCGTTAACTCGTATAAATTGTAAGTCCTTCCCTACTTCCAGCTCCAGCTTTTCACTCAGCTTCCTGCCTTCCCACCCGGCAACGGTATTGCTGATCAGAGCTTCAACCTCATCTTTATTCTTTAGGATCATCCGATATAAAAAGTGTCGGACCCAAATATTGATCCTGCTGCCTATCTCGGGGTCGTGGGAAAGATTATACGATAATTTGCCGACATTTCTTTCAATATACACCTGAAGTTGGGAATCTGGATTCTCCAGATTGTGCAACAAAATCTCCTTAATAGATCGCCAGGCATCATCCGTATACGTGTGTAAATTTTGGGTGGTGATCATTTCTTGTTTTATGGCGTCAAATTTTAATCGCCATTTTTCAGAATCGATTACATCCTTTGAAAAATTGCGAAGGTTTTCGGTGAGTTTCTTTCGAATAAAATGCGATTTATCCTCCTGAACTTCTTCGATAAACTTAATCAAACCCTCTACCACCTCGCCCGATATTTTCTTTCCAGCCAAAAATGCAATGAACGGACGGTTTTCCAGAAGACGTCGTTGAATCATTTCTCTGCTCTCATTGATATAGGTCTTGATTTGCGGCAGCAGCATTTCCAACAAATAGATATGTTCATTTTTTTGAAGGAAGTATTCTATGCCTGAAGAAGTTATTTTTTGGAAATCGATTTCCCTTAAAATTTCAGCGCCTTTTTCCGCCAAAAAGCCCTCCACCTCCTCATCATCCAAATCATTGATGATTTTTTTAGCAAGGTTTACAAGTTCTTCCTCCAGAACTTTCCTGTTCGCGGGTTGGTCTAACCAACCTGAAGCCCATTTTGCCACGTCTAATTTTTCGATATAAGGCCGTATATTCTCAGGGTTTAGAAAATTATCCTTTACGAACTTCCCTAAATTTCCACCCAAATCATTCTTTTTCCGTTCTATCAGATTGGTGTGGGGAATGGGAATTCCCAACGGATGCCTAAAGATTGCGGTTACGGCAAACCAGTCTGCCAAGGCCCCCACCATTCCCGCTTCCGAAAATGCTTCCACATATCCCATCCATGCTTTGGCATTATGGTGTTGGAGGTAAACCATTACTGCGTAAACCACGGCCATCAAAAAGAAAAGTCCTGTGGCCAGCCGTTTGTGTTTTCGCAATTGTATCTTTTTGTGGTCTGACATAGAGAGTATAAAAATATGAAATTAGAGAGAACAAGGGAGTTATCACGGCCCTCTTAATTTTCAGAAAGAAGTTGCTGACCGCTTGGTGGGATAAAAAGGGGGCTTCTCTATATGGAGACAAGCAAATGATTCCACAATGAAAAACTCTCTTTATCCAAAAGGAATAAAGAGAGTCTTTAGAAAAAGGAACATATAAAATAATTTATCTTTTCTCCTTTGATGGGGTATTAAGCCTGGCAGTTTTTTCCATAGAGATTGCCGATCTTTCAAATTTCAATTTCCCTGCCATACTTTCAATAACACAGGTACCATCGTCATAAAGCTCGGTAATTTTCCCATGAAGGCCTCCCATGGTTATCACCCTATCGCCTTTTTTCAATTGTGCGGCGAACTGCTTCTCATTTTTGGCCTTTTTCATCTGGGGACGGATCAAAAAAAGATACATCACCAGAAACAATAAAATTATAGGTAAAAAACTTTGTAATTGCTCCATGGCTATTTATTTATTCCAAAAAATGGTTGATTGTTTATATTATGAAGTTGGGGCCTTCACCGGGGCAGCCGATTTATTCTTAGGAGTAACAAACGCTTTGATGGTCAAGGTTTCTTGTCCTGCTTTAGTATTGGTTGTAAGCGTTACGGTTTTGCTCACCTGGTTTTGTCCACTTCCGTTGAATTTCACCAAAAGCTGCCCGTCCTCCCCAGGAGCTATAGCCTCTTTTGTCCATTCAGGAACCGTACATCCACAGCTACTTTTTGCATTGACTATCATCAAAGGTGCCTCTCCAGTGTTCTTAAATTTAAACAAGTGCTCTACATGGGTCCCTTGATCGATGGTTCCAAAATCATATTGTTTTTCCTCAAAGCTAATTACGGGAAACTTCCCGGCTTTGGCGTCACGATCAGCTGCAGTTGCCACATTTTCCTCATTGACCTTTTCAGCGGCATTGTCCTTGCAGGATGAAAATGCAAATACAGATAGTACTGCTACTACTAGAATTGATTTTTTCATGATTATTGTTTTTTGTTTTTAGGTTGCCAAAAGTAATTATTTTTTTGCTCTTATTGAAGACCTCTCCCTATTTTATTCAATTTTCCGTTTTGTGAAAATTCCTTGACAAGCTTGTCCAAGATTCCATTTATAAAGATACTGCTCTTGGGGGTAGAGTATTCCTTTGAAACCTCTAAGTATTCGTTGATAGTGGCCTTTACCGGGATTGATGGGAAATACAAAAACTCGGCGATACCCATTTTCAACATAATCAAATCGACCTCTGCAATACGGTCTTGGTCCCAGTTGGGGGTTTTACCCCTTATCTCTTCGTTGAGCTTTGTTTCGTTCAGTATTACTTTTCTAAAAAGCAATAGGGCATACTCCCGGTCCTCGTCATTTTTATAAAGGTCGGGCACCAAGAGGGACGAAGCATTTTTTTTGGACAGTTTGCCCAGCATCTTTACTATAGCAGTGTTAACAATGGGAAAATCATCGATCCAGGTAAGCCGCTTATCTTCCAGATATTCGTATAGCTTCTCATTGGGGGCGATTACTTCTTTGTATAAACGGAGGACAAATTTCTGATCCTCTTTTAAACTGGGGTCTTCCTTACTCAGATATTCTCGATACCATGTTTTTTCGCGAAGTTCGTTAAAGAGAATGTTCACGTATTCCGAATCCATCTTCCAATAATTGAGCTTCTTTTTTTCCATGGCTGAGGTGAAAGTAGAATTGGAAGCAATCAATTTTAGCAATTGGTTGTTCACAAAGTTATGGCTAGGATTCTTTTCCATTTCTGTAGCCAAGAACTTTTGTTGCGACCGTTTCAAGAATCCTTCAGCTTGTTCTTGGAGGGAAACCATTAATTGAACCATCAACAAGTAGAGATCCCCCATCTGTTCAATGCTGTATTTCAGAAATTTTTCTTGACTATCAATATCGGGGCTCTCCCGTTGATTATAAGCATAGATTGACTGCAACACCTTTACCCTGATATGTCTTCGTGTAAGCATATATAATTTAAAGAACTAGTTAAAAATAACAACGCACAAAGGTCTTAAAAGTTAATTACCCATTGTGCGCTGCAAATATAATATAAAATTGTGGGGGCAACGTTGTGCCTCCGGCTAACTATTTTTCATTTTTTCTGGCATCAATTCGAGCTTGAGCCATATTCATCGCTGCCTGTAACGACGTAAGCCCGTCCCTGTCGGCGTGTTTCAAAATCTCAAGGGTAGTGTTGTAAATGTTATCGGTCTTACGCATTATTTCCTCTCGGTCATAATTTTCCAACTCGGCATAAACATTGATAATTCCACCGGCATTGATCAAAAAGTCCGGTGCGTACACAATGCCTTTATCTCGAAGCATTTTACCGTGTTTTTTCTCTTCAGCCAATTGATTATTTGCAGCTCCGGCGATCACTTTAGTATTCATCTCCGGAATGGTAGTATCATTAAGCGTTGCACCAAGGGCACAAGGAGCGTAGATATCCATTTTTTCAGCATACAGATTATCGCCTTCATAGATTTTTACTCCGTATTTATCCCGTATTTCCTCCAAGCGATCTTTATTGATGTCGGAGATAAAAACCTTAGCACCTTCCTTAGTTATTTTTTCAACCAATACTTCCCCAACGTGTCCAATTCCTTGTACATAAATAACTTTACCGTCCAACATATCGCTTCCGAAAGCGTGTTTAGCTGCGGCTTTCATTCCCATATAAACACCGTGAGCCGTAATAGGAGAAGGGTTACCCTTACCTCCTTTAGCTTCAGATAGACCAGTAACATGAGCGGTCACCGTGTGCATTAAATCCATATCTTCAGTGGTGGTTCCCACATCTTCGGCTGTAATGTATTTCCCACCCAAAGAATTGACAAACTCCCCAAACTTTAATATGAGTTCAGGACTTTTGTCTTTTTTTGAATCGCCGATAATAACGGCCTTTCCTCCTCCAAGATTCAAACCGGTTATGGCACTTTTGTAGGTCATACCGCGAGACAGCCGGAGCACATCGTTCAGTGCTTCCCATTCGCTGCTGTAATTCCACATTCTGGTTCCGCCCAAAGATGGTCCCAAAACCGTGTTATGGATTCCAATTATTGCTTTTAATCCAGTATCTTTGTCATTACAAAAAACAATCTGTTCGTGATTGTCAAAAGACAATTGCCCGAATACGGGATCCATCTTATGAAGTTCGTTTTTATCGATTATCTCAGTCGTCATAACTTTATATATTTTATTAATTATCCTTAAAAAAGATGGGGCAAAAGTAATGTTTTGTTGCCTATTCAACAAAGCAAAGCGTATTAAATAAAGAATATTTTACACCTCTCGGGGTTTCTGGGAATGAAAGAATTAAAGTATCTAAATCCTTATTTTTTAAAATACAAAGGCAGGCTTCTAATCGGCTTGTTCATTACGGTTATTGCCACGGTATTTAAACTGATTGTCCCGATGAAAATAGGCGATTCGGTTACCGTGATAAAACAGTATATGGCAGATGAAGTAACAGATCTGGCCATGGTGAAGCACCAGTTATTGATCAATATATTGCTGCTTTTGGGGGCCGCGCTTCTCTCGGGCTTCTTCACATTTGTAATGCGGCAAACCTTCATAGTGGTTTCGCGCTATGTGGAATACGATTTAAAAAATGAGATCTTTCAGCACTATCAAAAACTCTCCCTGGGTTTTTACAAACAAAACCGCACCGGCGACCTGATGAACCGGATCAGCGAGGACGTATCGAAAGTGCGCATGTACGTAGGCCCGGCTTTGATGTACAGTATCACAACCGTCACCCTCTTTATTGTCGTAATTACCTACATGTTTTACAAGGCACCCACCCTAACGCTTTATGCCATCGCCCCACTCCCTATTTTGTCTTTTGCCATTTACAAATTGAGCGTGATGATCCATAAGCGCAGTACTATTGTGCAGCAATATCTTTCAAAGCTCACCACCTTTACCCAGGAGAGCTTTAGCGGGATCGCAGTGATTAAGGCCTACGGCATTGAACCAAGTACCAATGCAAACTTTGAGGAGCTCGCTGAAGGAAGCAAGGAAAAAAATATTGATTTGGCAAAGGTCCAGGCCCTTTTTGGACCTTTAATGATGCTTCTTATCGGGGTGAGCAACATCTTGGTAATCTATATTGGCGGCACACAATATATCAATGGAAAAATTGTGGAATTCGGGACAATAGTCGAATTTTTAATTTATGTCAATATGCTCACTTGGCCCGTAGCGGTGGTAGGTTTCGTTACTTCTATGGTCCAGCGGGCAGAAGCTTCCCAGAAACGCATCAATGAATTTCTACAGACCGAGCCGGAAATCCAAAATTTGGTAGAGGAGCACACTCCCATCAAAGGCCGCATAGAATTCAACCGGCTTACCTTTACCTATCCGGATACCGGTATCACAGCGTTAAAAAATGTTTCCTTTTCGGTGAAACCAGGTGAAACCTTGGCAATCGTAGGCAACACGGGTTCGGGAAAGTCCACGATCTTGGAGCTCATCGGCCGATTGTATGACGTAGAGGAGGGCATGTTGACCATCGATGGAATTCCAATAAAAAACCTAAACCTCAACGACCTGAGAAACAGTTTAGGCTATGTGCCCCAAGATGCCTTTCTCTTTAGCGATACTTTAAGGAACAACATTCGATTTGGGAAGGAAGATGCCACTGAGGAAGAAGTGGTCCAGGCTGCCAAAAATGCAGCAGTCCACCGAAATATCATCGGTTTTCAAAAAGGCTATGACACTGTTCTTGGAGAACGGGGCCTTACCTTGAGCGGGGGACAGAAACAACGGATGTCCATTGCGCGGGCCATAATAAAAAACCCACAGATCTTACTGTTGGACGACAGTCTTTCTGCAGTAGACACGGAAACCGAAGAGGAAATATTGCAAAACCTACAGCGCATCACCCACAACAAGACAACTCTTATCGTAAGCCACCGGATTTCCTCGGTGAAAAACGCCACCAAGATTATAGTTTTGGAAGAAGGAAAAATTATCCAAAGAGGAACCCACGACGAACTGGTCCATACGGAAGGATATTACAAGGAGTTGTACGCTTTGCAGCTTCTGGAAAAAGAAATGTAACCATTGCCTTGTCTGATTTGGAAAAATTTTAGATTTTTGGCACAACAATAGAAAAAACAAATATTATGGGCGAACAATTTACAATGGAGCAAGAAGAGATTTTTTCAAAAGTGATGCGTGCGGGAAGACGCACCTACTTTTTTGATGTACGATCAACAAAGGCCGGGGATTTTTATCTGACTATCACCGAAAGCAAAAAGTTCACAAACGACGATGGTTCTTTCCATTACAAGAAACATAAAATCTACTTGTACAAGGAAGATTTCAGCGAGTTTAAGGATACGCTTGCAGAAATGATAGACTATATAATCGATGAAAAAGGCGAGGAAGTTATCAGTGAGCGGCATCAGAAAGATTACAAAAAGAACGATACTGAATTGTCACAGCCTGCTGAAACTGCCCAGGAAAATGGCAAAATCGATCCAAGTAACTTTACCGATATCGAGTTTGACGATATTTAAACCCATTGATCTAAAATAAAACCGGTACGAATAAAGTCGTTACCGGTTTTTTTTTTGAAAAAAGTGACCCTTTCTTGCTTTTTAAAAAACAACGACCCTGTAAGAGCCACAAATTGATTCCTGTATCTGCCAAAGTAAGAAACCGATAAGAATTCTTTGTCAGAAAATTGGCTTTTGCCCAAAGGGAGATAAGCTCTTAGGGAATTCCCAATCCTTTAATAAGAAAGACATATATTTGCGCCCTTTTAAATGAAGGCGATGCTGATACATACTCTTAGAAATTTCACCCAAAACCCACGAAACGATATTCTTTCAGGACTCACCGTGGCTTTGGCATTGGTCCCAGAGGCAGTTGCCTTTTCCTTTGTCGCCGGAGTGGACCCTTTGGTAGGACTTTACGGGGCGTTTATCATGGGAATTGTCACGGCATTGTTCGGAGGTCGGCCTGGAATGATTTCCGGAGCCACAGGAGCGATGGCTGTAGTGATGGTGCATTTGATCCAAAAGGGAAACGAAGTGGGGCTGGCATTGGATTCTCCAGTGGAGTACCTCGGCTTACAATGGCTTTTTATAACCCTTTTGTTCGTTGGAGCCTTCCAAATCTCGGCCGGCTTATTTCGCCTTGGAAAATTTGTAAGACTCATCCCACATCCCGTGATGATGGGCTTTGTAAATGGATTGGCCATTGTCATATTTCTTTCACAATTGGGGCTTTTTAAAGAAAGCCGGGGCACGGTGCCTCAATGGCTCACAGGTATGGACTTATACGTAATGATAGCTTTGGTAGCCATTACCATGGGGATTATGTTTGGATTGCCAAAGCTCACAAAGAAACTGCCTGCGGCCTTGATCGCAATCATAGCAGTGGCCAGCATCACAATTCTTGGGGGAATAGATGTGAGCACCGTAGGTTCATTTATCCGCGATGGTGGAGGAAGTGGCCTAAAAGGATCCCTTCCTGTTTTTCAGACTCAGCTTCCCGCATTTTTATACAGTCTAAACGGACATTGGGATCTCATCCTGTCCACCGCTTTTTTACTCGCCTCTGTCGGGCTTATCGAATCGCTGATGACCTTGAATTTAATAGATGAAATGACCGGAACCCGTGGTAGCGGCAATCGTGAATGTGTGGCCCAGGGGAGTGCGAACATTTTGAATGGGCTTTTCGGGGGAATGGGCGGTTGTGCCATGATAGGGCAATCCATCATCAACGTAAGTTCAGGTGGGCGCGGAAGATTATCCGGAACTGTCGCTGCCCTGGCCTTGGTGAGTTTCGTTCTCTTCGGAGCCCCCTTGATTGAGCAAATCCCCATCGCGGCACTCGTAGGGGTCATGTTTATGGTGGTAATCGGCACATTCGCCTGGAGTAGCTTTAGAATTCTCCACAAAATCCCCTTGGCAGATGCCGTGGTTTTAATCACGGTATCGGTGGTAACGGTATGGAAAGATTTGGCCATTGCCGTATTGGTTGGCGTAATCATGAGTGCCTTGGTGTTTGCTTGGAAAAGCGCTATTAGAATCCGGGCCAGAAAGCGGATCAAGGAAGATGGCACTAAGGTTTATGAAATCTGGGGTCCCCTGTTTTTTGGCTCTACTACCACCTTTAATAGTAAATTTGATGTTCACAACGATCCAGATTCCGTGGAAATTGACTTCATTGAATCTCGGATATCCGATCATTCGGGCGTAGAGGCGGTTCGCAATATTGCCAATAAATATCTAAACAACGGGAAACAAATAACACTCACCCACCTTAGCCCTGATTGCAAGGCACTCCTTTTAAAGTGGAATCCAGAATTTGAAAGTATCATTGAAGATTCAGTGGAAGACCCGAGATATCACGTAGTTACCAATACTCTGGAGGACAATCATTAAACTGTTGAAAATCCTCCACCATTCCGTCTCCTGATTTCTGTAAAATGACCATCATCCCGTCAGGGATCCCCCCCCTTATGCCATGGTACTTTTTTAATTTCAACTCCGTGGCATTACAAGAGTGGATTTAACAGTTTTCATACTTCTCCACAACGCCCAAAATAGACAAAATTAAATTATCTTTAAAAGTGATTTTAAAACTGAAAAATGGCAGCGTCGGGGAAATCAGTGAATCAATCCCTTAAGGAGTACGGCCGGGGACTCACCGGCGGACTTCTGCTCAGCCTGCCAATGCTCTATACCATGGAGCTTTGGTGGATGGGCTTTATGGTAGACCCCCTCCCGCTATTTACGTATTTTGTGGTTGGAATATCCCTGCTTATGGTCTATAACCATTATGTAGGCATCCACAGGGAACATTCTTTCTGGGAGGGTCTGGAGCAATCCATGGAAGAAATGGGGATAGGGATTTTACTCACAATCTTTATTCTTTGGATAACACAACGCATTTCAGCAGATATGCCCTTAAGCGAACTCAGCGGAAAAGTAATTGTAGAGGCAGTAACCGTGGCCATTGGTATTTCCGTGGGGAAAACACAACTTAGGGAGAAGGATGACGATAAAAAAGAACCTTCCGGGAAAGACGACCCGCTAAAATCAACCGTTGAACCCGATTTGTTGCGAACCGTGAATATTTCGCTTTGTGGGGCGATACTCATAGCCTCTAATGTAGCGCCAACAGATGAGGTAGTGGTAATTGCATTGGAAACAGCTGTTTTTAAATTATTGATCATCATCCTACTTTCCATAGGGATAGGAGGTGGAGTATTATATTATATCAATTTTACCGGGGCCCACAAATGGGTGCGGAAACCCACCGATCCTTGGGACGTGGTTTGGGGAACAACTATTATGTATGCCGTTTCCCTAATTTCATCGGCATTTATGCTTTGGTTTTTCGGTCGTTTTCAGGACCTTTCCTTATATGGAATGGTGGCCGAAACTGTAGTACTGGCCTTTCCTGCAGCCTTGGGTGCCTCAGCGGGAAGATTGCTTATACAATCATAGATTATGGAAAAAGAACCGAAAAATTGGTTGGAACGGATCATCACTGGGATTGCATCGATCATAGTAGCTCTTACCTTGGCATTTTTGATCTATCAAATGATTTATGACGAACAAACTCCTCCAGACATCGTCGTGAACTTAGGTGAAATATCAGAAAAAGACCAAGGATATGCGGTTCGGGTAACAGTAAAAAACAACGGCTCACAAACAGCAGAAAACGTCACTGTTGAAATTGTCTCACAAGAAAGTGACACGCCAGAAAAAGGACAACTGACGTTTCAATATTTACCGGGGGCTTCTTCCGTAAAAGGCTGGGTTTCCTTTTCCAAACAACCCAGAAAGGAGGCGTTACAAATAAAAATATTAGGCTATGCTACGCCATAGAGGCTTAGGGTTTTTATAAAATACGCAATCCATCTTTCACTCGTCTTTCAGGCTGAAGCAGGGTCACTACCTTTCCTTCCACCGCGCCCAGAACAAGGCATTCACTCATAAACTTGGCAATTTGTTTTTTTGGAAAATTGACAACGGCTACAACTTGCTTTCCGAGCAGCTCTTCTTTTGAATATAGGGTGGTGATTTGGGCCGAAGTTTTTTTTTGCCCCATTTCCACTCCAAAATCCACAATCAACTGATAGGAAGGATTCCGGGCTTCGGGAAAATCATGTACTTCCACAATGGTTCCTACCCGCATTTCCACCTTTTCAAAATCGGTCCAAGAGAGATTATTCGTCATGGCGGATGGATAGTTTCTCAATCATTTCAGGGGAAATCTCGCCTTGGTCAGCTCCGTAAACATCCACGAGCAGACCCTTCCTCCCATCTCGGGTTTCAATCAGATAGAGAATGGTATTGTCTCCTGGGTTGGTCATGCCCTCAAAGCGGTAAAACTTCACCACGTTCAATTCTCCTGCTTTCCATCTTTTTTTTAATGCCTTGGATTCAATCCCTTCGGCCACAAGATTGAAATCTTCTGTAAAACCTTGCTCTTGCAGATCTTGTATTGCAACTGACAGGGAAGTATATGAATTTTTCATAGTTATTGACTTTGAATCGGAAAGTTAATGGAGATAAAACGCAATGACAAGATTTTAGGTTTTCTTTAGGAAAAGCACCGGATCCAAAGGCAATGGAATCTATGTGGACCAGGAAAATTTTGATGTGTCTTTTGAGCTAACTGTTAAAAATGGCAATAGATTCATTATTTTCCAATAAAATTGGATAGATCATTTAGATTGGAAGATCGCAAACTTTTATAAGTGCCAAATGCAGTTATTTAAATAGCTTCAAAAAACGTAACTTTAGCAATTAAATAAAAACTGAAAGCAATATTAAAAATGGCCCGTACTGAATCCAATATGCTTCCACTGGGAACACTCGCTCCTGATTTTTCACTTCCCGATCCCAGGAGCATGGATCAGGTGTCACTTGAAGATATTCGGGGTAAAAAAGGCACCGTTGTTATGTTTATCTGCAACCACTGTCCCTACGTAAAACACGTGAATTCTGAAATCATCCGGCTTTGCAATGACTATAGGGTCACTGGTTTTGGCTTTGTGGGCATCAACAGCAACGATGTGGAAAGATATCCAGAGGATTCTCCCCTCCAAATGGCACGAACGGCCCAAAAGTTGGGATACCCATTTCCTTATCTATTTGATGAGACCCAAGAAGTGGCAAAAGCATATAAGGCGGCTTGCACTCCAGATTTCTATCTCTTTGATGACGAACTGAAACTGGTCTATCGCGGACAGTTGGACAACTCAAGACCTAGCAATGGAATCCCTGTAAACGGTCGCGACCTCAGGGAAGCCCTTGACAATATCTTGAACAACAATCCGCAGCGCAAAGACCAGAAGCCGAGTATGGGATGTAATATAAAGTGGCGAATGGAGGAAACAAGATAAAATTGACTTCCTCCCACACCGAAAGAATTTATATAGAAGACTTTCCCCAGTATCGAGAGGGTTATTTAAATTTTCCCGAGAATCTTCAGAAAGACATGCAGCAGATTTACGACCTTGGAAGCACCAAGCATCTATTTCACATCCATCAATTCCACATCAAAGATCAAGGTAGCTTTTGGAGGAATCACTCCCCCGGCTCCCCGATCGCCATAGGCCAGGTGCGAAGGAATAACAAAGCGTGCTTTATCGCCCACCTGTAATAGGTGAATACCTTCATCCCAACCTTCAATGACCTGACCTTGACCTAACGGAAATTGTATTGGCTGCTTTCGTTTATAGGAAGAATCAAATTCAGTTCCATCTGTCAACATTCCTTTATAATGAACAGAGACAGTTTTTCCCTTTTCTGCCTTCTTGCCGTTGCCCTTATAGATTATTTTATAAAGAAGACCGGATTTAGTGCGATCGAAACCTTCTGAAATCTTATTGATCGCATCTTCTTCCTGTTGTTTCATCTGGTCAAGACGTTTTTGTCGCTCTCCGGCAAAGTTTCTAAAAGCTTCCACTGCATTCCACTTTTCTGCGTCCTCACCTACACGAACAATTTCAACCTTCTGCATAATATCTCCTTGGGCAATGGCATCCACTACATCCTGTCCTTCTACCACATTTCCAAAAACGGTGTGCTTATTATCCAGCCAAGGCGTTGCCACATGGGTGATAAAGAATTGACTGCCATTGGTGCCAGGACCAGCATTTGCCATGGAAAGTACACCAGGAGTATCGTGACGTAGATCTTGATGGAATTCATCTTCAAAATCATAACCTGGACCTCCGGCTCCTGTACCATTGGGATCGCCCCCCTGAATCATAAAATCTGGAATGACCCTGTGAAACTTCAAACCGTCGTAATAAGGAGTGCCCAGTGGTTTGGCATCATTCTCCATTTTGCCCTCGGCCAGGGCTACAAAATTGCCAACGGTTCCAGGAGTTTTTTTATAAGTTAATTTAACGAGGATTTCTCCTTTCTCGGTGGTAAATTTAGCGTAGATTCCGTCCTGCATTTTATATATTTTTACGATTTCAAAGATAATGAAAATGAGAATAGGATTTGGCAGCACTCCAATTAGAATTTGAGGAAAACAAAAGTAGCAAGCGATATCCGTTCTATTTATTGCTCCGAGGGAAGGACCATTCTGGGGCATCAACTTTAGCAATTCCTTAATAAATTAATGGCTTCTGCTCTTCGTATCTTGTACATATATTTAAGAAGGAAGTGGTATGGAAAAGAAAAAAAGCTATAAGGAGAAAAGGGATTTCAACAAAACCAAGGAACCAAAAGGAAGCGATGCCAAGGGCAATCCCGACAAGCCCAGTTTTGTGATCCAAAAGCACGATGCCACCAATCTTCATTATGATTTCCGGTTGGAAATCGACAACACCCTTAAATCTTGGTCGGTACCCAAGGGTCCCAGCACTGATCCCCGGGTGAAGCGCATGGCCATTCCCACCGAAGATCATCCACTGGAGTACGGCAGTTTTGAAGGTACTATCCCCAAAGGACAATACGGTGGTGGAACTGTTATGATATGGGACCGGGGAACCTTTAAAAATTTAAAGAAAAACAAAGACGGTAACCCCATCAGTCTTTCCGAATCCTACAAAATGGGCACCTTAGAATTTTGGCTGGAAGGTGAAAAGCTCCAAGGAGGATATGCTTTGATAAAAATGAAGAGTGGAAATATGAAAGGGAATTGGTTGTTGGTTAAAATGCGTGACGAGGAGGCAGATGCCCGCCGAAATCCCGTTAGTACCCAGCCCAAAAGCGCAGCTACCGGGCGAAGTCTAAAAGAAATAGCAACCGAAGAAGAGTGAAATTGACTGATCTGAAAACCATACTCAAACCTGGGCAATTAAAACTTCTCAAAAAATCCAGACACCCTGGATTTATTCCGCCCATGCTCGCCACGCTTACAGAGAATTATTTTGATGAGCCCAACTGGATCTACGAAAGAAAACTCGATGGGGTACGATGTTTAGTGAGCATAAAAGATGGAGAGATCACCCTTTTCTCCCGGAATGAACACGAAATCTCCCATTCGTACTATGAATTACCGGAAACGTTAAGAAAACGAAACTACCCAGACTTGATCACCGATGGCGAGATTGTTGCATTTAAAGGAAAAACCAACAGTTTTAGTAAACTGCAGGGCCGAATTCAGTTAAAGGACAGGGATAAATTAAAAAACTCAAAGGTGAAGATTTACCTTTACCTTTTCGACATTTGCTATTACAACGGGTACCGACTGGAAGATCTTCCTTTGAGGTCTCGAAAAAAAATTCTTAAAAGCGTAATACATTGGGAAACCAACATCAGGTACACGCAACATAGGAACGAAAAAGGAAAGCAGTTTTTGGGAGAAGCGTGCAAAAAAAACTGGGAAGGAATTATCGCCAAGGACGGAGAATCAAAATACGTGCACTCCCGAAGCAAACAATAGCTAAAGTTTAAATGTGCACATGGGCAGGAACTGGTCATCGCGGGATTTACCGAGCCTGAAGGAACACGCGAAGGTTTTGGCTCAATGCTCGTAGGATTTTATAAAGATGGAAAACTGCACTATGCGGGCAAGGTAGGGACGGGGTTTGACGATGAATTTCTTCGAGAATGGCGTAAGGAATTTGAAAAAATCGAGCAGAGAGAGAGCGCCTTTGTCGATTATTCCAATTCTAAATCCGGAAAAAACCATTGGTTAACACCCAAATGGGTGGGCCAATTTGGATTTACAGAATGGACTAAGAACAATAGATTGCGCCACCCCAGATTTTTAGGAATGCGGGATGATAAAAAACCGACCGAAGTCATTAAGGAAGAAGTGAAATAATTATGATCCATTAAAAAGAGATAAAGAATGAAGTTTGTTGTTTTATTTCTGGGATAACTTTCTGCCCCCTTCCTGGAAATCCATAAATTCTTGTAATCCCATAACCTCAGAAACATGAAAATAGCTGAAATAGAATTATCTCATCCCCATAAAATAATATTTCCCAAAAAGAATATCACCAAACTCAAAATGATAGAATATTATGCGGAAGTTGCAGACAAGATGTTGCCGTACTTAAAAGACCGTCCGCTTACCCTCCATCGATTTCCAAATGGAATAAAGGAGGATGGCTTTTATCAAAAGAGTGCGGACGATTACTTTCCATCGTTTATTAAAACCATAAAAATAAAGACCGAAGATGGCAGCAACACCCAAGTGATCTGCAATACCAAAAAAAGTTTGATCTATCTCGCCAACCAAGGAACCTTGGCCTTCCATATCTGGCTGTCAAAAAAAGACAAATTGAACAGGCCAGACAAAATTGTTTTTGATTTGGATCCTTCAGAAAACGATTTTGGGAAAGTAAAGGAGGCAGCCGTATATGTGGGCGAATTTCTTCGCAAGAAAGGAGTGGACCCACAACTGATGACCACCGGCCAAAACGGCCTTCACATTTGGTACCACGTTCGACGGACCAAAGATTTTGACACGGTTCGTGAAGAAGTGAAGGAAATGGCTAAGAAGTTGGAGGAAAAATATCCAAGTTTGCTCACTACCGCCGTTAGAAAAAACAAAAGGGAAAATAAAATATTTGCAGACTATCTGCGCAATGCTTACGGGCAAACTTCTATCTGTCCATACTCCCTTAGACCCAATGAACCTGCGGGAATCGCCATGCCAATTTCTTGGGAAACTTTGGATAAACTAAAATCCAGCGATGCTTTTACATTGGACGATTTTATAACACTATAGTCGTAAAGATAGAGCCACATTACCTCTCTCAAGCGGGGAAGTGTTAATTCCAAGATTCAAGATCTTCAAAATCGTCAAAATCCGGATCGTCCTCCTCGCCAAAATCATCATAGTCCTCAAATCCGTCATCGTTGAAATTAACCTGTAAGGATTCCAACCAATCTGGCCAAACTTCTGCTACCTCTTCGTCTGTGATGCCATTTTCCGATAGGAGTAGATCCATTGAGTGGTCCATTTCATCATAGACGTCAAGAAGACAAATTAAATTAAAATCGTCGGTTCCCCGGAACTGGACAATGTCGAAAACATATTTGTCGTCCTTTAAAAAAGTTTCTCCAATGTCTTTGTATACACCGGTCATTCCCACATTAATAATCCGATCCACCAAATCTTCCTGGGCAGCTTGAAGGAACAAATATGACATTATGAGTTTCTGTCTGTACGGATCCATAATTCATCAATAAAAGGGTTGGGAGAGGAAAGTTAACAAATTATTTCGTTCATTCGCAATACCCGGGAGTTATAACTGAAAACATAATAGAAAACCCACCGTAAAGGTATTGATTGTCCATATAAAATCTCGATAATAATATGCCGAGAAAACATCAGGTCACTTCAATTATTTTTCCGTTTCTGCGGAGTCAGCATCCTCAAGTTCCTTCAGAATTTGGTCCACATTTTCTTCTGTAGTCCTCAGTTTCTGCTTGCATATCTTGATTAAATAGGCCGCACGTGTTACTTTATCCGAAAGCTCATCCACAGAGATTTCTCCTTCCTCAATTTCTGAAACTATGGTTTGCAGTTCTTCAAAAGCTTGGGTATAATTTATTTCTTCCTTCATCAGGGGTTCCTCTTTTTAATTTCTTTTATCACACTCGTTATTTCACCCTCAAAAGTAATAGTTTGTAGAGAATCCTCGGTTTTTAGTCGCAAGAGATCCTTTACTGCTTTCCCATTGTGAAGAGTAATGCTGTATCCCCGTTTTAAAACGTTTTTAGGATCCATATTATCTATGTTCTTTTCCAGGTTCATCACCTCTAAACTACTTTTGTTCAAATTTAGTTTCGTGCGGGCCCATAAACGCTCGTGAAGTTGAAAGATATTGAGGTGCCGATTATTTAAAAACGAAATGCTATCCTTGCCTATTACCCGAGAACAATCTTTCAAAAGCCGAATTTCATTCTTAAAACGAAATCGGCTTTGCTGCATAAGTGAAGTCGCGAGCCCTGAAATGTTATTTCTATTGGCACTCAAAATATTTTCGGTAACGGAACGAAATAGTTTCACTTCAGAATAGAGCCTCATTTTTTCCTCCTTTAAAATCCGATTTGATCGGTCTGTGACTATCCTCTCCGCCTCCTGTACGGGGCCAGCAAAGTCGTGGAATTTCTGCAGCAAGTATTCAGCCAATTTGGAAGGAGTGATGGCGTTGATATGCGCTACCATTTCTGTTACGGTTTCATTGGTTGCGTGCCCAATTCCTGTAATTACTGGAAGAGGGAAATTGGCGATCTTAGTGACCAAATCAAAGTGGTTATAACACGAAAGCCCCACTTCTCCTCCTCCCCCTCTGATAATAGCCACTACATCAAAATGACGCTTTACCCTTTCAATCCTATCCAATTGGCCCGATATACGTTCTGCGGCCTTTTCGCCTTGGAGCAGTGCGGGAAAAAGAAGGGAAAAGAATCTATAATGGTTCGGGTTGGTGTCGAGGATCCTCATAAAATCTGCATATCCTTTACTTGTCTCCACCGATATAATGGCAATGCGCTGTGGAAGCAATGGAAAAGGAAGACCGCGGTTTCTGTCAAAAATACCTTGCGCACGCAGTTTTTGAATGGTGGCCTGCTTTTCCTTTTCCAGATCGCCCAAGGTATAGCTGGCATCGATATCGCTTATGACAAGGGTGAGTCCGTACATAGGGGAAAACGAAATCCGAGCGAGAAAAAGAATTTTAATTCCATCTTTTAAGGGTTCCTTGAGGATCTCAACAAATCGATTATTTATTCTCAAATAGTCATTTTTCCACAAAACCGCCCTTATTTGAGCTATTACTTTTCCCCCTTGTTTCTCTACCAGATCAGGATAGCAATGACCGGAATGGCTGTAATAATTGAGTTTGTTCATCTCAGCCTTCACCCAAAACGAACTGGTATAACGCTTTCGGAGCGTCTTTTCGATACTCTTGGTCACCTCCAACAGCGTGAAAATTTTTTTGTCTTGGATCGTTTCGGGCATATAAGGTTACAATTGAATGTGAATTTAAAGAAAAGGGAGGGAAAACAAAAGAAAAAAGACCCGAATGGCTGCGATTCCAAACCCACGGAATTGCCGAGAGTAAATAAGGAATAAAAACAGCAAATCAATCAGTGAAAAACGGGATGGCACTTTGTGATTAAAAAAGATTGGGTTATATTAGAAGAACACTTTGCCAATAACGGCATATAGAACAATTTGGCCTCAGCAACAACTAATTTAAAAACCGATTCTTTATGAACATCTTATATCTTCACGTTTTGGACGGAGATCTCGCTCCCGAGAAAAGAATTATATTGGAAAAATACGGGAAAGTACTCTCCCCAGCAATCGATTACCGAACAGAATACAACAGCATCGAACTGCTGGTGGAACAGTTTAAAAATGAAAAAATAAGTGTGGTAATCGGCACTAGCATGGGAGGATTTGTAGGGTATTATATTGCCGATGCGTATCAGCTTCCCTCCCTTCTTTTTAACCCAGCGCTGGCCAGTCGTTCTGTCAGCCAGAGAATTCCCACTTATAAAAATCCCTATCTCGGCTTTAAACAAATTGTCATTGGTGCCCACGATGATGTAGTAGACCCTAGGGGAACACTCGCATTTTTGTCCAAGAACCTGCAGGAGCACACCGACTATCATATTTACGTGCGCCAGGACCTGGGCCATCAAATTCCCGTTAAGGTTTTTGAGGAGGAGGTGAAAAAATTTTTCAAGAAAATCTGATTGTGGGGAAAAAGTAGAGTTAGAAGGTTATAAGCATTCTGGTTTAGAAAGGAGTGTCGCCCTGCAGCAATCCATCAAAGCAGTGCAGAATGCTGTAGGCATCGAGTTTTTCTATAAACAACTCGGCATTTTCCTTGAGTGTATAGGTAGGTTTGAAGAGTTCCGGTCTTATTCGGGACTATCTCATAAAGTGTGTAAGTTAATAAAATAGCGGGGGCCGGCCCCCGCTATTTTATTATTTAGTTTTTAATATTTAACTTTTACACATTATGAAGAAAGACGATTTAATTTCAGATGATTTTTTGAAGCAGTTCA
>JACDJA010000196.1_pt1 | contig 79825 bp, 60 predicted proteins | sample 7449241 | NCBI WGS metagenome assembly JACDJA01 (sample SAMN14253289, study PRJNA609438) | sludge metagenome | isolation source: initial anaerobic sludge | collected 2018-12-20 | reverse complement strand
TGGCGGCTTCGCCGCCAACCAAGCCCCCACCCCAAAATACAAAAGCCTGTCATTCAGAGCGGAACGCAGTGAAGCGAAGAATCTACAGTATAAAATTATGTTTTTACCGGACAACAGTGCTTTAAAAAGAAAAAACTTTCAAATCTCCCACCCTTCCCGGGAAACTCGTGCTACATATTTATTGGCTTCCGGCAGGTTGGTCACCTTAAGATTGGTATTATCCCACTCCAAACGGTCGTCCATGCGGATGGCCAGGTTCCCCAGGCAAATGGCTTCGGCCACCGTTTGTACATTTTTAAAATCTCCTCTGGAGGGCCTGCCGCCTCTGAAAGCACCAATCATTTCGGTGGTCTGGTCGATCAATTCAAAAGAGGGGGGAGTAATTGAAGCCAACATCCCATCGCCATCTTTCACATCAAGCAACACGGCATTTCCATACCCGTAATCGGTCACGATGGCGCCTCTGTCACCTATGAACATAACGCCATCCTGCGGCATCTTCCGGTTCATTTTAACCAACGATTTAGGGGTGCGCGGTTTCATGCCGCCTTCGTACCAAAAGAGATCCATTAGCTTGTTCATGCCATTGACGGGAACTTCCCAATGAAGCGTTGCCGCATGAGGAAAGCTTAAATTGTTTTCTACCCACATGCTTCTGAAGTCCTTCACTTCGCAGGTAAAACTGGAGGCACCTTCGGCGGTAACAGGCATGCCAAGGTTTAATAACCGCCAGTCCTTCCAGAAGCCATAATAGCCCATGTCGGCCAGGCATCCGGCACCAAACTCATACCAACCTCTGAAGACCGTATGGGTATATTCGGGCGAATAGGGACGATCCATCGCCGGCCCTAACCACAGTTGCCAGTCGAACCCCTCGGGGATGGGCTGCTCCTTCGGTAGGTAGGGCGAACCCTGCGGCCAAAAGGGGCGGTTGGTCCAGCGGTGCAGCTCTTTCACCTCTCCAATTACACCACTTTCCAGCCAGGCTTTGAGTGTATAAAGCTCTTGCGGATCCTGAAAAGCAAAGCATTGAGTGGGTACGCCCGTCTCTTTGGCGGCATTGCAGGCTGCACGCGTTTCCTGCATAAAATTGCCAATGGGCTTATGGGTAGCTACGCTCAGGTTTTTCTTCATCCCAGCCAGTGATATTGTGGCATGCAAGTGGTCGGGCGTCATGATGAAAATGGCGTCCAGATCCTTCTCCTTTTCCAGAAGATCACGAAAATCGGCATAAGCAGTACAGCCATCATAAGTGGCCTTTCCACTCTTTTCGGCATAATAGTCATTGATTCTTTTGCGACCAACCTCGCGTCCTCCGGGTGCGCCAGTCTTCTCCCCCTGCGAACTACCCCAAAGTGGATAATCATAACTTTCGCGGTTGGGATCGCAAACTGCCACAAACTGCAACTCGTCCCTTTGCAGCCAGTCGGGAAGTTGCTTTAAAGCCTGGGTTCCGGAGCCAATGAGGGCTACGTTTATTTTATCGTTGGGGGAAGTTCTGCCTCTGCTGCCCAGCAACCGGGAGGGAATAACGGTGAGTCCAACCCCTGCGACAGCGGTTTTGCCGATGAAGGTGCGGCGGGTGATACTTGATGAGGAGTGCATGATGGATAGATTAAATTAAGGATTAGGGATTAGGGATTAGGGATTAGGGATTAAGGATTAGGGGTTAGGGATTAAAGATCAAAAAGATAAAAGATTGAGCCCCTACTTAATTAATAACCACACCGGATTCTTGGTGAAAAATCAAGCGGCCGCTTCATTCACGGAAAAGGCGAGCGGCAAATCTAATGTGCCCGGCATAAGAGGATGTAAGCCACCGGATGACTTTTTTCATCATCCGATGGCTTAACAATACTAAAAATTCAATTCCCCATTACGGCCGCTACCTCGGCTTGCGACAGTGCTTTGTTGAAAAAGTGCAATTCATCCAGGTAACTACTGTCATATTTATGATTCCAGTAAGCAAAAGTTTCTCCGCCCGAGCCAATGGTTATGGTATTGCAATCTGTCCAGTCAACACCAAAATCCATATCGGCAGAGTTCACTTCAACCCCGTTAAAGTAGATTTTACTTTTTGATTGAGAGGCAGTGATGGCAATATGTACCCATTCTTCGGCTGTAACGTCTATTAAAGAACCGTCGTTCCATACTTCTCCCGCACCAATACCAATATTCGATTTAATTCGTTGCTCGGTAACACTGCCTTCCCTGAAAATCCGGAAACCCTGATTCCTGTTTTCAGGCACATCGTTACCTACCACCACAATCCCTGCATTGCCGGGGTCGCCATTTACCTTATACCAGAAGGTGACACTAAATTCGGAACCAAATACGCCGGCAAGGGGATAGTTAAGATAAGAATCTGGAGCTCCCTGATAGGCATTGCTGCCCTTTTTTGCTTCCCCGGCAAAACCCGGAGTGCCTACTTCTGTAGCGACACTGCCATCCACTTTATTGGTATAATTGTCGTCGAAAGTAAAATAAGCTGTTTCTCCGTCAGCGGGCTCGTAGGGATTGGTAGCCCCTATTACATTTTGAATCTCTGCCTGGGTCATCGCCTTATTAAATAAGCGCAACTCATCCATAAAGCTAAGGTCCGAAAAATGGTTCCACCCTGTAAAATTAGGGGCTCCGGACATGATTGACAACAGGTTGCAATCGGTCCAGTCAATGCCGGTAATATCACTTGCTTTCACTAACTGCCCGTTTATATAAACAATGGCTTTGGTATCTGAAATGGTGAAAGCCAGGTTCACCCATTCGGCATTATTTGGATCGATGTCGGCAGCTTCTCCGCCATCCACCCATACATTATCGTCACCGATACCCACGTTTAATTTAAACCGCTGTTTACCACCGGCATTTTCGCGGAAAAACCTGAATCCTGAGGTTAAAACATTATCAGCACCATCCATGGGAGGAGAGATAACTAAAATACCTGCCCTGTCGGGATTAGGGTTTACCTTATACCAAAAAATACCGGTCACCTCGTTGGTAAGTTGCAAACCATCTATCGGGAAAGTCAGGTAGGAGTCGGTGGCTCCTGCATAAGCATTGGGGCTGGCAACGCCTTCGCCTGCAAAACCCGGGTTTCCAACCTTGGTTGCTTTGGTAACACTTATTAACTCGGTATAGTCACCGTCGAAGGCCATGTATAGCACTTCGTTATCAAACAGCGGCACATAGGGTGGTTGCTTTTCAAAATTGGCTATCTCTGTAGTGCTTTTACCATCTGTATCAGTAGCCGTTACTTTTAGCTCATGCACACCAGTGGTTACATTATCGTAAGGCACAGTTGCCAAAACCCGGCGATAATCTTTAAAGTCGGTCAACGTGGCAATCTCCGTACCATCCATAAATACCACTATATTGTCCACTTCAATATCATCGGTCACTTCAAATTCAATATCAATGGCCACCACAGGGTCGTTTACCTTTATTTTAGTCCCTTCCACGGGATAAGATAATTTCACCTTTGGTGCCGACTCATCCGGACCCGGTTCAACCCGTGAAATAGGGTCGATACCATCGTTGCAGGCCACCGCAAAACCGATGACCAGCAGACCAAATATTATTTGCTTAAATAATTTCATTTTTATTTCGTTTTAAATAAATAATTACAGTTGATCCTATTTCCTTAAACCAGGCAATTGGTCCACCTGATTTTGCGGATAGGGCAGATAAATAAGGTCGGCGTTAAAGGTTCTGCCCTCGTAGCTGAGCTCGTTGTAATTTTTAAGCCGTACCATGTCGTAGTACCGTACACCCCATTCCATAGCCAGCTCGGCAAACTTTTCGTCCATCACCTGGGTATTGGTTACGCCTGTTAGAGGTGCGAGGCCGGCACGACTCCGCACAAGGTTCACGGCAGCATCGGCTGTCATGGCCGAGCCGGTGGCACCTTGCGTAAGGGCTTCAGCATGCATAAGCAATATCTCGGCATAACGGATAAGCGTAAAGTTTTTATTACTTCCATAAGCAGTCCGTCCCGGAGTAAGCTGATTAGAAGGCAGATAATGCTTGCCACTGGCAAATATAGCCCGCTCGTAACTCATAATGGTATCTGCCGAGGGTGTTATATTGGATATCCAGGCCGGAAGGGTTGCATAAGCCGGGTCTTGCTTAATTTTATCGATCCCACGCGGGGTAAAGAGCACACTGGTTTCCAGCCTTGTTTTTTCGCCCCGGGTTAGCATAAATTTGATAAATTTAAGGCTGGGCTCGTAAAACCCCCAGCCTGCTTCAGCAGGCTTCAGGGGCCCCCATTTGGAAGGTCCGTAGGGAGCAAAAAGGTGCACATTTTGGTCACCCGACGCGGTTCCATAGTCTGAATACTGCATTTCAAGAATATTCTCATCATTGAGCTTACCCTTCAATTTAAACAACTCGTAAAAGTCCGGCTCCAGTTTAAAAACTCCCGAACTGATAATTTGCGAGGTAGCATCGGCTACCTTTTGGTAATTTTCCAATTCCAGATTGGCCAAAGCTTTAATAGCCATAGCCGTGTATTTAGTGACACCCCCGGGAATATCGGTTCGGTCTTTGGGATGACCATCGGGCAAATGTGGAATGGCCTCATCCATCTGGTCGGAGATATGTTGCATCACCTCAACTTTGGTTGACACTTCCTCTGACAGCAGATCGGAAGGATCAGAACTTCGTGGAATAAAGATATCACCCCACACCCTCGACAATTGAAACAAAAGGAGTGCCCGCAAAGTCTTGGCCTCGGCAATATACTGATCGGCCAGGGATGCATTGGCACCTGCCTCCTTATACAATTCTATCTCGTTCATGGCCGAATGAAAGGTGAAAATGTCTCTGTACTGATTTTGCCAAACGGAGTTGTACATCCAATAGTCCTTGTTGTAGTGGTAAATATCGGTTTCGGCAAAATCCTGCTGATCGCCAAGACCACCGGCATTTACATCATCGCCTCTCACCCCGATAAGCAAAGATTCCTCCCAACCACGGCTATAAAACTCACCGTAGGAACCGAGAATTGGCAGAATCATATCACCTGCAACCGTATAATCGGTGGAGCCTGTAAAAATTCTGTTTTCAGCAGGCTCATCCAACAGGTCGTGGCAGGCACCCATAGAGAGGAGCAAAACAAAGAAAACAGCAGTTCTTATAAAATATTTTAATAGCTTCATAGCGTTAATTTTTAAATAATTAAAACTTAATATTTAAGCCAAGCGTATATACCGCTGGTATGGGATAGGTCTGCCGGTCGTAGCCGTCTTGTACTTCAGGATTAAATCCGTTGTAATCGAAGACCGTGAGCGGACGTTCGGCCGTTAATGAAATTCGGGCATTGGGCATTTGAGCACCCAAAAACTCCTTGTTTTTAAGATTGTACGCTAATTGCACGTTTTGTATCCTGAAGAACCAGCCATCTTCCACAAAATAGCTACTCATTTTTTGATTCCAGCCCTTACGCATTCCTTTGGATGATGGGTACTTGTTTGAGGTACCTTCGCCGTGCCAGCGGTTAATAGCCAGGTCGGCGTCCATATTCAGATCAGGGGTCCAAATGACCTCACCCCGCTTGCGATTAAGGATTTTATTGCCCGACTGCCCCATCATATTGGCCGAGAGCTCCCAATTTTTGTACATCAAACCAAAGTTAAAACCATACATCAGTTTGGGTAAATAAGAGCCCAGCACAACGCGGTCATCTTCGTCGATCACACCGTCGTCGTTTTGATGCTTATAGATAAAGTCGCCAGGTTCCAGATTGTTGGCCACGGCCACGGGATCGGCCTGTATCTGGGCCTCATTTTGATAAACTCCTACCACTTCAAGACCATAATAGGCCAGGAGTGGTTCACCTACGATGGAACGCTGGCGAAATTCAGCAGAACCTCCATCAACGTAAGACTGCCCGTAGAGATCGCGCACCTCATTCTTAAGGGTAGAAATGTTGGCCCCTATGTTGTAGCTCAAGCCATTGGGGAGCTGCTCGCTCCAGTTAAGCGCCACTTCCAGTCCGGAGTTACGGATAACACCCTGGCTGCGCCGAACGGTTGTACCAATCAACGGCACCTGAACCGGAATCACGGCATCTTTGGTGTCACGCACATAGTAATCGGCGTCCAGGGCCATGCGGTTTCTAAAAAGCCGGGCAGTAAGCCCTACGTTGGTTTCCTCTGTAACCTCCCAATTCAAATAGGCAAAGTCGTCAGAAGTTTTAGTCCCTGCTGTGCGGGTATCGTCAAGTGACAAATAAATTATCTCAGATGTCCTGGCTCCGTCACTGGCGGCGATGGAGTTGTTGCCTAATTCGCCCCAACTACCACGGAGCTTCAGATAATCAACCACATTGTTTTGCGGCCAAAAGTTCTCTTCGGAGAGTACCCAGCCCACTCCCACAGTGGGAAAATAGCCCCAGGTCTCCTGATACTTGGAGGTACCGTCGGCCCGGAAAGTGCCATACACCAAGTATTTGCTCATGTAGTTATAGGAGACCCGTCCAAAGTACGACATAGAATATTGCCTGCGCCCATCATCTTTTACATCATTTTCGGGCTTATTTTTAGCTTTATCAATATACCAGGCCTCTTCCTGCTGATAGGGAAAGTCCAACCCTTTTGCCTGAAGCATTTCGAAGCTCTCATCCATAAAAGAGGAGCCTCCCATAACAGTAAGGTTGTGCTGTCCAAAACTGTCGGTATAGGTCAACACATTGTCCCATGTCTGATCGGAGTAAGTTTCAGTCTTCCTGAGGATAAAGGACTCCTCCTCTGTCCGTTTTACATTATCATCCAGATAATAAGGCAGTCCTGTCTCACGTATATTCAATGAGGTAAAAGCATGGTTATAAGTTGTTTTAAAAGAGAGTTTTTCCGGGATAAGCTGCGTCTGAAGATAAAAGTTGGCCATGACCTTCCTTATCTTATGTCGCTTTTCATTAAAATCCATTGTTGGGAAGGGGTTTTGTCCGTCACGGTAGCCCAGATCTCTGGCGTTCGAATATTTTACCGGCCATGCATTGACGTTTTGCTCATCAATTACCGGCATGATGGGTACCGCCCAGTAAGCCTGGCTCCATGCGGACTCCTCTTCCAGAAAACGGGTGGCATCGCTAAAAATCATATTTCCGCCCATAGTGAACCAGTCGTTGACCTTATAGTCCACTTTTGAGCGCAGATTTAACCGCTCGTAATCGTTTTTCATATCCAGAATGCCATCCTGGGTAAAATAACTGGTTGCCAGGGAGTAAGTGGCATTTTCACTTCCACCTGCCACAGTCAGGCTGTGATTTTGAGTGGCAGCGGGCCGCAACACCTCATCGTACCAGTCGGTGCTTACATCGGGCACATTAGGATTGACACGGCTGCGCCCGTAGCGCTGCATAGCATTTAAAATATACTGTGCAGCCGGCTCCGAACCCGACTCATTGGCCATGTTGGTAAACTGCTCGGAATTAGCCATCTTTAGCACATTTTGAGCCACCTGGTAACCATAGTAACCATCGTAAACTATTTCGGCTTTTTGGTTGTGGGTGCCCGATTTGGTTTCGATAAGCACCACACCATTGGCGGCACGTACCCCATAAATAGCAGCTGCCGAAGCATCTTTCAACACCGAGATGGAGGCAATATCGGCAGAGTTCAGGAAGTCGATATTATCATAAAATACACCATCCACCACATAAAGAGGATCTGTATTACCAATGCCCGGATAGGAACCGACACCCCGAATACGAACGGTAGGAGACGAACCGGGAGAACCACTGCTTACTACCTGCATACCGGCCACTTTACCCTGAAGAGCCTGCATAGCCTGACCGGCAGGTGTTTTTGCCAGATCTTCGGAGCGCACAGTAGTGATTGAGGAGGTCAGGTCTTTTACCTTGGCCTCCCCATAGCCAATTACCACCACCTCTTCAATATCGAAAGATGTGGTTTGAAGGGAAACATTAATTATCTGTTGCTCACCCACAAGTATAGTTTGTGACTGAAAACCCACAAAACTAAAGGTAAGGCTTTGCTCGGGGGTTACCTCCAGAGAATATTTACCATCTATATCGGTCACTGCACCTTGCATAGTGCCTTCAATCACAACGGTAACGCCCGGCAGAGGCAACCTATCGTCTGCCCCGGTAACCGTTCCGATCACGGTTTTGGTTTGGGCATAAACCATACTGCCCGCTATTAATAATAGCATAAGCAGTGTCTGACTCCTTAATCGAATTGTTTTGCTCATAACACATGGAATTTAGGTTTGTACATTTTAATGCTTGCTCAAATATATTAACTGCACAAGCAATTGTCAAGTTTTTTACCCTATCAAAGCTTTCACACCTCATTAAGCTACTACATCATTACTTGCTCAACTTTTTCTCTCTCATTGTTTGAAAGATAGTTATAAAATTAAACAAAGTCAAAAAGCCATTGCTTCAGAAGAGGTTTCTGTCACAAAAAGACTAAGATAAGAAGATAAATCTGTGAGCATATTATTGGGGTTTTTGTGACTTCGTAGCATTTAAATTTTAAAAAATTTGACTTTATCAGAAAAAACAGATAAATTCAACAAATGGTTTTTCTGTTTAATTATTCACTAAAATCTCATTATCATGTTAAAAGTAATTCTTTCAGGAGCGCTTGGGCAGGATGCCGAAGTTAGGGAGGTTGGCAAAAAAAAGGCCATCAACTTCAACGTTGCCGTTGACATGGACTACAAAGACCCAAAAGGCAACAAGGTAGAACGCACCGAATGGGTGAAAGCCACCCTTTGGAAAAATGATGGCCAAAGCATTAAGGTGGCCGAATTTCTCAAGAAAGGGAAAAAGGTACTCATCGAGGGAATTCCCTCCAGTGAAGGTTTCAAATCGAAAGAGGGAGATATAAAATCGACTTTGCATGTAAATGTAAAGGAGCTGGAGTTGCTTAATTAGTTGTTGTAAGAAACCCCAATAACGTTAATAAAGCAGAGCAGAATCTGAGGCTACGGAGATTGATTGCTTCGGGCATAGCCCTGCCAATTATGGAGATTGCTTCGGGCGGAGCCCTCGCAATGACGGCACTACCTGGAGTAATGGTGGGGAGATAAAAAGGGGCGACTCAGTCGCCCCTTTTTATCTCCCCACCCGTCTTTAACCGGCCACCGTCATTACGGGGGCTCCGCCCGAAGCAATCTATTACTATCTTTTATTAACATTTTTTCCAACCAAAGGTAATCCAAAGGCGAAGAATCTTTTATTAACTTTGTAGTGTTAGAACCAATAAGGCACCGGGATGATAAATGTTCGCTTACTTTCTATATTATCGATTGTTATATTGTTGGGCTGTGGGCCCTCGCGTGAACAACAGGCAGCGAAACGATTACAGGAGGCTATTGAGCTGCGGGACAGTGGCAGGTTTAATCTGGCTAAACTTAAGCTGGATACACTGATAGAACTCTTCAGCGATCTTCCCGAACAGAGTGTGCGTGCAGGAGAGGTTCTGAGGGAGATCAGGCTAAACGAACAGCAGCGTAATCTGGAATATCTCGACAGCATGCTGACTCTGAAAAGAGAGGAGCTTACTCCCCTGATGAAAAACTTTATAAAATCGGAAGAGTACGGCCCCGAAACTATTCTTATACATAAACGCCAAAAACCCGAGAACAGTTACAACCGTACCTTTCTAAGAGCACATTTGAATGAAGCCGGTGATTTTTACATCTCCAGCCGTTATCATGGCAGCAAGTGGATTCATCACAACCAGATAAAAGTTTACGACCAGGGGGAGTCCATACTCTCCGAAGTGGTGCCCGAAGACGGTTTCAACAACCGCCGTTTTGAGGATGGCGACTCAAAATGGGAAATTGTGAACTACAAGGATGGTAAGGACAATGGCATAGTGGATTTTATTGCCCGGAGCTGGAACAAATCGTTGAAAGTGCAGTTCATTGGCAAACAGCACTATTACATTGTGATGGAACAATTCGACAAAGAGGCCATACGCGACGGATATGAAATATCCTTTGTTCTGAAAGAGATAGATGGCCTGGAGAAAGAACGGGCACAGGTTCTTCGAACTCTGAACTCGCTGCGAACAGAGATTGAATAACCGCAAGGGAATGATTACTCCGTAATTTGTGATGTTCGATTTGAGACATATGATATGCAATTTGAGATATGCGATTTTATAAAAATCTAAAATGAGTATCCGCATTAATACCTAAGCTGGATAAGAGATTGCTTCGGGCAAGCCCTCGCAATGACAGCCACGCCTCAGGTTAGGGGGGGAGGGAAAATAAGGGCGGCGCAGCCGCCCTTATTTTCCCTCCCCCCTGTTTTAGCGCTGAACCGTCATTGCGAGGGCTACCGCCCGAAGCAATCACAATTCATACAAACCCGTGACCTGAAACAATCACAATCAATACAAGATCGATGTCCAGGCAACCGGGTCATCGGGAGAAAGGGACAACTCAATGTTTCCATAAAAAGGTTTAGGGGGGATTTATTTTTTCATAATTGCGTAATATAAAATATGACGATAAAAGCATATAAAAAAGCGATACGAAGCAAAGGATTATAGAATAACCCCCCTTTATACATAGCGTTCAAATAAAATTCAGCAAATGAGTCACCAATCCTTTTTATCTTCCTCCCAACTCAATGAACATTCAGATTAAGCAGATGCATTCCAAATTCAGACTTCTCTGTCCTGAATAAACACTCCTTTACATCAAAAAATCGAGACCTTTATCAAAAAAAAGTGCACTTGGTTGCAATTGGTTGTAACTTGAAGAATTCAAGAAACGCCAAATGCCTCTGCTATGAAGTCGATTATACTTGCCTGCCTACTCATAACTCTCCCTTTCACCAATCTGATGGCACAATTGGGGCTACCCAGCATTGATTCCATTAAGGACATTGGGGTAGATGAAGACAGCGGCCCGGTAGGAGTAAAACTTACAGGCATTTCCAACAATAGCTCTGGGCCGCCCCAAGAGATCACTATTTCGGCCTCTTCAAGCGATATGGCTTTAGTAACACACATTCTTGTTACCTACACAAGTTCGCAATCCGATGGAGAGCTGGCACTTATATTAGGTGCTAACCAGCATGGCACAGCCACCATTACAGTTAATGTAACCGATCCCGATGGCACCACATCTGTTTCGTTCCAGCTTACTGTAAACCCGGTTAACGATGCGCCGGTGTTTGATTCATCGCCCCCGACAGGGAATGCCACGCAGGGCCTTCCCTACGCGTACAACATTGAGGCATCTGATGTGGATGGGGATGCCTTAACCATTACGGCTGTTGATGCATTGCCCGGGTGGTTGACTCTTATCGATAACAGCGATGGTACAGCCACGCTGTCCGGTACGCCGGCCAATGATGACGTGGGCGACCACAGTATCTCGCTGATGGTTTTCGATGATGAATTGTCAGATATCCAGGATTTTACCATCACTGTGGACAACGTTAACGATGCACCGGTATTTGATTCATCACCCCCGCCAGGGAATGCCACACAGGACGTTCCATACGTGTACGACATTGTGGCATCTGACCCGGACGTGGGTGACGTGATTACCATTACAGCACCCACCCTACCTGCTTCCGGGTGGTTGACCTTCGTCGATAACGGTGATGGTACGGCTACGCTGTCCGGGACGCCGGACAATGATGACGTGGGAGACCATGAAATTATCCTGCAGGTTTCGGATGGGACCGTCAACGTTACCCAGGAATTTACTGTCACCGTGGACAATGTAAATGAGGCGCCAGCGTTTGATTCATCGCCCCCCACGAGGAATGCCACGCAGGACGTTCTCTACCAGTACGACATTGAAACATCCGACCCGGATGTGGGTGACGTGATTGCCATCACGGCTGTTGATGCATTGCCCGGGTGGTTGACTCTTATCGATAACAGCGATGGTACCGCTACGCTATCCGGTACTCCCGGCAATGCCGACGTAGGGGACCACAACATCTCGCTGATGGTCTCCGATGGTGAGCTGTCGAACACTCAGGACTTTACCATTACCGTGGAAAATGTAAATGATGCGCCGGTTGCGCTTGATGGTGACTATTCAATTTCAGAAAATCAGCCGGTAACAATTGATATGAACGAACTGGTAAGCGATCCCGACAACAATCTGGATTTTAATACCCTTGCTGTTACGGTTGCGCCAGTTCGCGGAACGGCCAGTGTGAATACAACGGCTCATACCATTATCTACACCCCCAACACGGGATTCCAGGGAACCGACCAGTTTACCTACTCCATCAGTGATACCGACGGGGAAAGCGATACGGGCGTTATCACCATCCGGGTTGTTGGCGAAAGCCCGGTGGCTGTTGACGATAACGTAACCCTTAATGAGGATGTAGTGACCACTTTGGAACCTTTGGCGAATGACAGCGATCCGCAGAATAATATTGATGCAGCCTCTCTTACCATCATTACCCCTCCCGAACATGGTACGGCCACTGTTCAAACCGATGGCACCATCATTTATACACCTACGGCAAACTATTTTGGAACCGACCTGATTATATACCGGATTTGCGATACAGACGGCTATTGTGACCAGGCAAACATCAATTTGACCATCCGCCCGGTGAACGACGGACCTGTGGCAGGCGAAGACAGGGCCACCACTTTGGAAGATACACCCGTGGAGGTTGATGTGCTTGCAAACGATAACGACCCGTATGATCCGGATGGAGGCATTAACACAGGCTCTGTAAGGATTGAACAAAATCCTGCCCATGGCACTGCCACAGTCAATCTATCGGGAACCATCACCTATACACCCAATGAAGATTTTAATGGCGAAGACTTCTTTATCTATAGCGTAGCCGACAACGGTCAGCCACCCCCTATTTTAAGAGGTGAGGCCAGAGTTACGGTAAATGTAGCCGCTGTGAATGATGCACCGGTAGCAGAGGACTACTATATTTACACTGTTCAGTCTGCACAGCCAATGGAATATGACATTCTCGAAAATGCCAACGATTCCAAAGACTTTCCGCATGGAGGGATCGATCGTGCTTCCCTAAAGATCATTCAACCACCCAAAAATGGATTAATCCGCATTTTACAGAACGGCAACATTAATTATACCCCTAACAATAACTTTTCTGGTAGGGATACGGCTCGGTATGTGATCTTCGACCATGGGTATCCGCTTCCTCCCCTCTCTGATACTGCCTCGATTTTTATTGAAGTGGCACGATTAGCACCCCAGGCATTTGACGATGTGGCTCAAACACGGGAAGACACACCTGTTAACATTAATGTACTCCAAAACGATATAGATGATGATGATAATATCGACCCGGCTACGGTAACTATTCAAACTTCTCCTATAAACGGGTTAGTGATTGTGGCAACAAACGGGATGATAACCTACACTCCGTCACCTAACTATTTTGGCACCGACCAGTTCACCTATACCGTGAGAGACCTTACCGGTTTTGTGAGCAATACAGCCACAGTAACCATCACAATTACATCGGTTCCCGATGCTCCGGTAACCATTGACGCCGGTTACACCATTCCGGAAGACACGCCGCTTGATATTTCGCTGGAGGAGCTGGTCTCCGATGCTGAAAACGATGAAGATTACTCCACTTTTCAGTTTGTGTCCCGCCCTGCATCGGGCACCGTTGTGCAAACCTCCGACCCGAAAGTGCTCAGATACACCCCGGCAACAGGTTTTGCAGGCACTGTATCCTTCAGATATCGGATTTCAGATGCAACCAGATTAAGGAGCAATGTTTCCACCATCACCATTGTGGTGTCCGACGAAGCACCCACAGCCAACGATGACGTGGCATCCACCCTTGAAGACACACCGGTTATCATCGACATATTAAGCAATGACACCGATCCTCAAAATAATCTGGACCCCTCTTCAGTCACCATTGTTACCCAGCCAATTAACGGTACTGGTTCCATTAATTCAAACACCGGTGCACTCACATACACACCCTCAGAGAACTTTAATGGCAGCGATAGAATTGTTTACCGGGTTTGTGACCTTGACGGCTATTGTGACGAAGCCCGCGTGGACATCACTATTGAGCCGGTAAACGATGCGCCGGTTGCTGTGGACGATGCTTATGTAATCAACGAGGATACCCAACTGTTTATAGATGTGCTGGCAAACGATTCAGATGTGGACCACGACCTTTCAGTATTGACCGTAACCATCCTCTCCGGCCCCTCTCACGGCACACTTACCCGTGAAACCGATCCCCGCGGCTTTAACTATCAGCCCAATGTCGATTATTATGGCAGCGACAGCTTTACCTATCGCCTCACCGATCCTGAAGGAGCCTTCGATGAAGCAACTGTAACCATTGAAATACTGCCGGTAAATGACCCACCCAATCCGGGCCTGGACAATTACACCCAAATAGGTGCCGAAGGAGCCTGGCTGCCTGTACTGGAAAACGATACCGACCCTGAAGATAACATTGATCCTTCGACTCTCACAATAATTGCAGGCCCCACCCACGGAACCACTACAGTTAATACACAAACCGGCGAGGTTTTTTATCAGCCAACCCCTGACTTCTTCGGACACGATGCATTTACTTACCGGATTTGCGATACCGAAGGTGCTTGTGCTACAGCCCTGGTGACCCTGCAGGTTATTGCAGGCAACACAGCTCCAGTAGCTCTTAACGATACCCTTACGGTTATGGACGGTACCATGGGAAATATAATGGTGTCCGAAAATGACACCGATGCTGAAGGGCAAAGGCTCACCTATACCCTTCTGACCACCCCGAACGCCTCTCTTGGAACGGCAGATTTAGACAGCGATGGCTGGTTCTTCTTCGATGCTGAACCTTTAAGCTACTGTAATACCGTGGAATTAGAGTACCGGGTATGTGATCCTCTGGGGGCCTGCGATACCGCTTTGATAGTGATACATATTATACCGGCCGATCTCAACGAAAACGGAATTCCCGACATTCTGGAGCAGGACAGTGATGGCGATGGCATCCCCGATTACATTGAGGCCGGAACACTGGATATTTGTAATGAACCATTCCGGGATACCGATGGCGACGGAGTACCTGATTATCTTGACCTCGACTCCGATGGCGATGGCATCCCTGACAGTGAAGAGGGAACAGGAGATTGCGACAACGACGGCATCCCCAATTATATAGATGCATTCGACGATTGCGGTGAACGCTTGAAAGTACCCACCACCTTTTCACCCAATGACGACGGAATAAACGATTATTGGATCATTCCAGGAATAAGGGATTTTCCTGAAAGCGAACTGTTTGTTTACAATCGCTGGGGCACACAGGTACTCCACCAGAAAGGATACAGCAATGAAAGTCCCTGGGATGGTCGTAGTGACAACAGCTTTATGGGTTCAGGCATTCTGCCCGAAGGCACCTATTTTTATGTGCTCAAGCTGGATGGTAACAGAGTAGAAAAAGGCACTGTGTTTATAAAGAGATGAGGAATAGGGGTTCAGAGTTTAGAGTTTAGAGTTCAGAGTTCAGAGTAGCACCAGCGGTGCGGCATTATGGTAGTAGTGCGGCATTATGATAGCACCAGCGGTGCGGCATTATGGCAGTGTGGCATTAAACGAGAATAATTGATTAAAACATGAAGCTATTGCTAAAATATTTCCAGATTACGTTAGCCTGTCTATTGCTGTTCACAGGCACCGGGCCTGCGACCGCGCAGCAGGACCCCATTTACACGCAGTACATGTTTAACACGCTGGCTATTAACCCTGCCTATGCCGGAACAAGTGGCGTACTGAGCGCTATGTTGTTATCGCGACATCAATGGGTGGGTTTCGATGGTGCGCCTTCCACCCAAACCCTTTCGGTGCACTCGCCCGTGAGTCATCTAAACTTTGGGGCAGGACTCACAATCATCCACGACCAGATTGGGCCCGTTAAAAACAGCGCTGCCTGGCTGGACTATGCTTATCGGCTCAAACTTTCAGAAACCGTGAACCTTTCTATGGCTTTGCGGGGCGGAATGGCTCATTATCAGGTTGACTATGCAGAGCTGCTCATGGAAGTAGGTGCAGGAGACCCGGCTTATGAGGCAGCCTCATCCAACGAATGGCTCCCCAATTTTGGATTCGGCACCTTTATGTACAGCGATCTGTTTTATTTTGGAATATCCATCCCCCGGCTGTTTGAGAATAAATTTGCAGAGGAAAGCGATATACGAACCAGCGACCCCGGAAGCGAAAAAAGATTATACATGGCCATGGGCGGCGTTGTTCTGGATTTGTCGCCTGAGCTAAAGTTAAAGCCCTCATTCCTGGTGCGGTTCGTAGAGGCAGCACCTCTCTCCTACGACCTGAATGCCACTCTGGTGATAAAAAAGACGCTTTGGATTGGTGGCATGGTACGGCCGGGAGACGCCTTCGGCGCCCTCGCCCAGATACAACTCACCCCACAATTCAGGGTGGGATATGCTTTCGACATGAACACCAACGAACTCAGGAATTTTAACAACGGTACACATGAACTAATGATAAGCTATGAATTTAATTTTAGAAAAGAAAAAGTTAAGAGTCCACGCTATTTTTAGCAGTGCTGTTTTCTTTCTTCTAATGGTGACGTTTAACTCGGTTGGGCAGGAGCCGCCCAAGCGATTAAAAAAAGCCGACAACTGGTTTAATGCCTACAACTACACAAAAGCTCTTGATGCCTATTTAAAACTTGAGAAGCAGGGAGAGTCGGTCTATTATGTGACCCAAAAGATAGCCGATTGTTACCGTTTGCTCGACCAGCCTACTAAGGCGGTGGAGTGGTATCAAAAAGCAATTGCTTTTCCCGATGTAGAGAAAGAAACTTACTACTATTTGGGCAAAGAGCTGAAAAAACTAAAAAGATACGACGAAGCAGAGAAAAATATTGAACGTTATCGTAACCTGGCCGGGAAACCATTGCGAATCAACGGACTCTCCACAGAGGACTATCTAATGACACTCAAATCTGATTCAGCATTGTGGAGCCTTTTTAACCTCAGCATCAACACACCGGCGTCGGAATTTGGCCCTGTCATTTATAACAACCAGATGATATTCAGTTCCAACCGTACCGATCGGGCAGTTGTTAACAGGCGTGACGTGAGAAACCGTCAACCATTTTTCGATTTATATACATCCACCCTGCTTGACCTTACCTCCTTTGGCAAAACCCAACCGTTTGCACCCAAAATCTGGAGCTCACTGAACGACGGACCGGTGGCCTTTAGCTCCGACGGACTTCGGATGTTTGTAACGACCAATGTGCAAAACAATTCAAAAAATCAACAGCAAAATCTCGACATTGTTGTTTACAACCTGGTGAAAGGGGAATGGAGTTCACGTCCTGCCTATTTACCCCTGCGCGAAAAGGGGAATTCCATCATGCATCCGGTATTTGCACCCGATGGCTCCAGGCTCTTCTTTGCCTCGGATATGCCGGGTGGATATGGTGGACTGGACCTCTATTACAGTGAGCATCGAAGTGGTTTCCTCTCCTCTCCCGTGAATTTGGGGCCTAAAATAAACACCCCGGGTAACGAAGCTTTCCCATTTATTTCACGAAACGGGAATCTCTATTTTGCATCCGACGGGCATATAGGAATAGGGGGACTGGACATTTTTGTGGCTCAATGGGAGGGTGAAGATTTTTCGGCATCTTTTAACGCAGGGGCTCCACTGAACTCGCCTTTTGATGACTTCAGCATCTGGCTCACACCCGACGAAAGCAGTGGCTACTTTGCCTCAAACCGGCCGGGAGGAAAAGGCGAAGACGACCTCTATGCCTTTACCCGCGATCGCCCAATAAAATACGTACGTGTAGATGGACAGGTGATAGAAGAAGGAACCGAGAATCCCCTGGATCAGACTTATATTACACTAACCTCCAAGGGGTTAAAATTCGGTGAATGGGTCACCGGACCGGATGGGAAGTTTGAAATTTATCTGAAGGCCGGTGACGTTTGGTCACTTTCATTCATGAAGAGGCTGTTCAAACCATTAGAAAAGGAGATGGGGCCCGATGAACTCTCCGGCAAAAAAGCAGTGGATATAAAAATCTCACTGACTCCGAGGTAATCTATATCGAGGCCATTAAAAACACTATTCCCAATAAAAATGCCGCAAGAGCTATTACTTAAAAGGGAAGGTCCTCATCTTCGCCTGCAGGTGGGATATCGGCCTGCGAGTATTCGGAGTTGGGCTCATTCGCACCAGGTGTCACATTTGCTTTCTCAACCCGCCAGGCCTCCAGATTGGAAAAGTAATTGACACGTCCGTCCTTTTCCCATTTCCGCCCGCGAATATTAAAACTCACTTTCAATTGGTCGCCCTCATTAAACGAATCGATCAGGTTACAACGATCCTGAGTTAACTGAAACTTCACAAAATCGTTCCACTCGGAGTTGCGCTCGTTGACCACCTCAATCACAAACTCACGCTTCTTAAACCTGTCGGAGATTGCCACCTCATCTTCTTTTAAAATAAGGCTTCCTGTAATTTCAAAGTTCATACTAATGTATTTTGAGAATTAAATTTTAAAAAGATGACCCTGATTCTTGAAGACCAAAGAAGCCACAACTTGTTCCGTATTTTAATCGGCACAAGTTGTGGATTCATGCCTGTCGTCAGGCAGGTACGATTTCGATTTTATCAATCTTATCCCCCGCCTTAATGGCATCTATCACATCCAGTCCTTCGTAAACCTTTCCAAAGCAGGTATGCTGGCGATCGAGATGTTTTGTATTTTGGCGGCTGTGGCAGATGAAAAATTGCGATCCGCCGGTATCACGCCCGGCGTGAGCCATGCTCAGCACCCCACGATCGTGGTATTGATTGTCACCATCCAGCTCACATTTAATGGTGTAGCCGGGCCCGCCGGTACCCACCCGCGAATTGCTCATATCGCGGGAAAGAGGACATCCGCCCTGAATTACAAAATCGGGAATGACGCGATGAAAAGCCAACCCATCGTAAAAACCCTCTTTGCTCAACTTGATAAAATTGGCCACTGTAACGGGGGCATCATCGTGGTAAAATTCAACCTTCATCACCCCTTTGGGTGTGTGTATTACTGCTTGTTCCATAACGTTTTATTTTTAATATTCTCCTTAGTATCAGCTAAGAGCAGTGCTCCTGCTCCGATTGGGAGACAAAGGTACAATAATATTTACGTTTTGTGCTTTTACCTTTAACAGGGACAAAAGGAAAACTCCTGAGGAGTTTTTGGTTCAGAATAAACCTCAACGCCACCAGTTTCGAAGTTCTGCTGCTTCACCGGGGGTTATGCACATTCTACTCCTACTGTCAAGTAAAGTATAATCTGTCGCCTAATATATCTGCACGCGGGCCGGGTTCTCCCCCTCAGAGCCCGTTCCGATTTATCGGAAGGAGTTACCTGTCTGCCGCCAGGCAGGGAGGGGTGAGCGCAGGATTGGACAGTTCTTGCTTGCCATGATTCTGCGGAGCTTTTAGAATTATATCATCGTTTCATTATTGCTATTCAGCAGATCCACAATTTTAAAGCAGGCCTCCTTCAGGTTTTGAGCAGCCAGATGCAGGTTTGCTTTAAATTGGTCGGAAGTGGCTACGCCTGAGTCCAACAGGTCGGTGACCGCCTTTACACAAAACATAGGAACACCGTTCAGTTGCGCTACCCAGGCAATGGCTGCAGCCTCCATATCTTTTATTTCGCCACCGGTGGCTTTTATCATATCTTCATCTACCGGAGGCATGTCAAGTGAGTTGCCGGTGGTGACAATACCGGTTTTGAAACCCAGAGGTGCCAACGGAGAAACATCCCAAACCGGATAATAACCAATGCATTGCCGTTCCCAACGCTCGATGGGTATGCGGCGATCGTGGTAAACTACATGTTCCCGGCTCAGGTAAACATCGCCAATTTGGGCGCCCTTTCCGCCGAATGCACCAGCGGTACCGGAGTTAATAATCAAATCAGGTTTGTACTTTTCGATGGCCAGATGAGTGGAAAGGGTTGCCGCCTGAGTCCCTATTAAATCCATCGTAGTTGCTTCGTCCCTGCCATTAACCACAACGCTGATAAACAGATGACCATAATTTCCAATCCAGGCGCGCATGGGCAAATGAGGTGCAAAAGAAATATCTTCTTTCAAAGAAAAATGATCGATAACCGGCTGCGCTTCCGCCTGCATGGCCACTACAAAGGCGATATGGTTGATATTCATGGTTCCATTGTTTTTATAGAGCACGAAGGTAGTTGTTTTGGGTAAAAGAGGGAAGAGGGAAGAGATTGAAGGAAAAAGATTGAGGAAAGACGGAAGACGCCTGCCTGTCGCCCTGAAGCATTATGCAATATAGGCAGGCCATTGATAATCGGATGGTAAGGCTATGGAAGCTGAGAGAAAATAAGGTAATAGGGTTGGGTGCTTATGCTGTTTGTAATTCTACTAAGGTTGAAAAACAAGACTAAGGTTTTTCATCAGGGATCGACAGGTTACTCATCTATCAGACTCCGATGCCGCCGCCTCAAAACCAATTAAAAACTCCACCAGATTATCCTCATGATTCAGATTCAGCCGCTTACGAAGCCGGTACCGTCGAAGTTCCACGCTGCGCACCGACATATTAAGAAGAGAAGCCAGCTCCTTGGTGGTTAAATTCATTTTCAGAAAAGCGCAAAACCGAAGGTCTTTGTTGGTTAGATCGGAGTATTGACGGCTCAACTGCTCGTAAAAGGCACTGTTGATGTGATTAAAATTGGCTTCAAACAGCTTCCAGTCGTCGCGACGTTTCAAATTGGTGTCGATTAAATTAAGCAACCGGTTAAAGGAAGCTTTTCCTACATTACTTCCACTGCGTATGCGTTCAATCTCAGCCTTCAACTCCGCAAGCAGTCTGTTTTTCCCAGAAAGTTCAAGGGCCGAGGAGCCGATTTCGTGGGCTTTGTGCATCAATTCGCTTTCCAGCTTCTCATTTTCCAGCGCCATGATGCGCCTTTCGGCAAGCAGCCGTTGCCGCTCCAGCTCTTCGTTCTGCTTTTGCTCCAGCTTTGCTGTTTGCTTATCCAGATGCGACTTTTGTAACCACAGAGCCATTAGCAACACCGTAATTAAAACTAAAAAGTAGAGACCGAAAGCCCACCAGGCTTGATGCCAGGGTGTAGAGATGCTGAAACTATAAAGCAATGTTTCGGTTTGAGGTTTCTCTTTAAGCCGCACCCAAAATCTATATTCTCCGGCAGGAAGGTTGGTAAAAGTCCGTTGTCCGGTGGTCTCGGGAAATGACCATTCATCTTCGAATCCTTTGAGCAATGTTTGATAAACATGCGCTTCCCGACTGTAGATGCTGTTGGTAAAAGTGATGGACACATTGTTTCGACTGGCTTTGAGTTCAGGAGCCGATTCATAATTTAAAGGAAACAGTTCCTGTTTTCGGGTATTCTTGCCCCAACTCTCCACCCTTTCTACTTTAAAGCGTAAGGGTGAACCAACTGCATAGGCAGCAGTATCATTGGGAAAAAACAGCACGCCGCCCGACAGGGTGAAACAGCTCTCATCGCCTAAATCAATTACATTTTCATAATTTTCAATCCGTAGCCCCTTCGGTGGTTCCAGTTCCTTTATAATCTGAGCATTAAACTCCGAATCAATATTTACCAGAGCAGCCTTTTCGGGGGTAATGAACCACCACCTGCCAGCCGTAGCAGGAACAATGCGATGCGCCAGACTGTATTCCTGAAGATTCTGATTCAGCTTTTCAAAGCGAAAGATGGAATCAGAGAGTTCATCGTAAGAATAAAAACCACTGGGGGTGGTAAATACGATGCGGTCTCTTATTTTGAACAGATGAATGTTATAGTCGCCGGGCAGTCCGTTCGATTTGTCGTAATACTTTATATTTAAAGCGCTGTCCAGGTTTTGAGTGCACACCACTTTATAAACCCCTTTTTGATTATGAGATGCCCACACCACGTCTTCACCCTTTGAAGCAACATATCTCACCGGTTGTTGAAACCCTTTTAAACGGTGCATAAAACGCCAATTTCCATCGAAGTCCTTACTGTAAAACGCTAACCCGATATAAGTCCCCTGCACAAGGTGTTCTGCACCCATACGTTCCAGAGACCAGCCACCTGAAATGTTTGATATTTTATGAGCAGCCCCTGCCGGCACATCCACTACGTAGGTACCGTCGTTGTGTCCACAAAAAAGTTTTCTGTCAATCACCTTCAACTCCCACACCTGACCCTGGGTGCCCTCCACCAACTTAAGCTGCGGAGCCCCCTGTTCCAGCGGAAACAATTCTCTCATGTGGTAATAAAAGAGTCCGTGATTGGTGCCCAGATAAAGGTAGTCGCCAAAACGCTTCACATCATAAACAGCCCCCAGCCGGCCGGTGGCGTCAAAAAAATACCTGAAGGGTGAGTTCAATTCCACACGGGCTATCCCGTTGTCCATTCCCAGCCACAGGTTTTGCTCCAGATCGGCGTGGATACTCAGTACGGTATTATTTTGTAACCCGCTCTCCATATTTATGTGCTCCACAATCTCCCCTTCACGATCGATTATTATCAATCCATCTAAAATAGAGCCGTAGGCACACAACGAATCGTTTAATATGAGTCCACAGTTGAGCTGATTATCTGCCAAAAAGTCGGAGGCCGGTGTATCCCAGTGCTTATAGAGGTTATTCTCTTTCACGTAAAGTCCGCCCAAGGAGGTCCCCACTACCTCTTTGTCTCCAAACCTGAGCCACGAAAGAACCGGCAATTCTGCAAAAACCTCCCCTCCTTCAATCATCTCATACTTATCATTGTGAAAGCGATGAAGCCCTTCATGGTTAAAATTCACACCCAACTCCTGCCCATTGTCCAGAAGAAACAGCAAGATGGCGGGTGCCCTGTGTGCCGACACCTCCCCGCCTAAGGTGTAATGATATACGGTGGTAAAAGACTGAAAATAAACCGAATTCCCTTTTTTGTAAATCTTCCATATCTCCTCGTTGGGAGAGAGAGGTACCGATACAGAGTCGGACAATGAGATGTATTTAAGAGTCCCTTCCGGGAGCGTTTCAAAGTAGCCAAACTCTTCAAATCCACCCACGTATATCCGTCCGTTGTGATCGCACCTCACCGAGCGAACAATCATGCGATTGGGAAGAGGATAAACCGTCCAGCGGGTGCCGTCGTACCTGAGCAACCCCATAGAATTCCCAGCGTACATATAACCTGTAACGGTATCCTGATCAAGGCTCCAGTTTTGACTGTGCGCATTATATTGGGCCTTTGTGTAATTGTGAATAAAAAAATGGCCTGGCCGATCAATGGCGCCAGCCATCAAACCTGAAAGAATAAAATAACATAACAAAAACAGACGCATATATATAACTGGTTAAATAATTGATAAGACATCTACCTACCGACAGGCAGGCACGGCCGTGCGTCTCTAACCCTAAACCCTGAACTCCGGATGTAAATCTAATCAAAATCTATGGTTAATTGAACAGGACCTACAGCCTCTTGTTCCTCCTCAAAATTAGACATAGTGATGCCCAGCAGGCGCACCTTCTTTTTAGGACTGGCCAGTCGCAACAATTCGGCAACCACCCTATGAATGATGGCACGCTCGGTTATCGGATGCAAAAACGACTGGGAACGGGTAATCTGTTCAAAATCGCTGTATTTAACTTTCAGCGTGATTGTTTTGCCAAAACGGCCGTGCCTTATCACTCTTCGCCACAGCCCCTCTTCCAGATCGGAAAGTGCATTGAGCATCTGCTCCTGCTCCTCCATATCGTGCAAAAAAGTATTTTCGATACCTATCGACTTTCGTACCCGGTGGGGCACTACCGGTCGTTGGTCGATGCCATGAGCCACCTGGTGAAAAAACTTACCCGCTTTTCCAAAGTGACGTATCAACAACTGAAGGTCGGCCTCCTGCAGGTCCTTGCCGCAAACAATACCCAACTCGTGCATTTTTTGGGAAGTACGGGGTCCCACTCCGTAAAATTTTTCTATCGAAAGCGACTCTATAAACGCCATCACTTCGTTGGGTTTGATTACAAACAGACCGTTGGGTTTGCGCTGCTCGGAAGCAATTTTAGCCAGAAATTTATTGATGCTGATACCGGCCGAAGCAGTCAGGCCGGTGGCCTCCACTATCCGGGCTTTAATTTCCCGGGCAATCAGTGTGGCCGATGGCATCCCTCTTTTATTGGTGGTGACGTCCAGAAATGCCTCATCAATCGACAGAGGCTCCACCAGGTTCGTATAGTCCCGAAAAATGCTCATCACAGAAGCAGAGACACTCTTGTAAACATCGAAACGGGGCGGCACAAATATAAGACCGGGGCATTTGCGCGATGCAACCACAGATGGCATGGCCGAATGCACACCAAATTTGCGGGCTTCGTAACTGGCTGCTGCTACCACGCCCCGATCGCTCCCACGTCCCACAGCAACAGGCTTACCGCGTAACTCCAAATTATCGCGCTGCTCAATGGAAGCAAAGAAGGCGTCCATATCTATATGGATGATTTTCCGCACCATACTGCAAGTTTAACAGATTTCGTTTAATTTAGCCCTCAGAATATATGGAAATAATTTAAAGAATTAATAAAACCCAGATAGGAATACAAAGTTATGCACCCCCCTCCTGAACTAAAACTATCCGAAGATGGCTCCACCACCCTCTACCGTTCCGACATGGATGAGCATTATCACTCCATACACGGAGCTATTCAAGAGTCTATGCATGTTTTTATTAATGCCGGACTTCATCATCTCACAAGCCGTGAAATAACCGTTCTTGAAATGGGTTTTGGTACCGGGCTAAACGCCCTGCTCACTCTTCTCTGCGGCCGGGGCAGGAAGATCAGCTATCATGCTTTAGAACGATATCCTCTCTCCCCAGAGCTGATCTCCAAAATCAACTACCCTGCACTCCTTGGTGATTCCGACGCCCAGAAATTATTCGACCAACTGCATCAGGCAGACTGGGATAAAACCTGTGCCATCACCCCTGATTTTGAGTTGTTAAAGATGAAACAAGACCTGTTGACCTATCACCCCGATACCCTTTTCGACCTTATCTATTTCGATGCCTTTGACCCCAAAAAACAACCGGAATTATGGAGCCCCGAAGTATTTCAAATGCTGGGCAATGCAACAAAAAAGGGCGGCATACTTGTCACCTATAGCGCAAAAGGATCCGTTAAAAGGGCCCTGATCAATGCCGGTTTTGAAGTGGAAAAGATTCCGGGACCGCCGGGAAAACGAGAGATGATAAGGGCCAAAAAAGTGGAAGCTGAATCCGGCAGCTGCCGGACAAAGCTGAAAGCTGAAAGGTAAATTCGGCAACTGCCGGAACTGGGAGGGAAAAAGAGTGGTAATAAATAACAGGAAAGAAAAATTCTTTAAGCCCATCTGTGGGCAACATTTTTTTCGCCCGTAAGGGCGGTGCCTTTTGTGATCTTTCGCCAGCCGGGGCGGTTCGTTTTGTCTTTTTTTGTAACTTTCGCCCGAAAAATCAAACTCAATAATTACAATGATTTAATAACTAACCTTTTATCACACCGTATGAAAAAGAATTATTTTCTCATGACACTGGCTGCAGCAATTGTCTTAATAGCCGGATGTAACAAAGTCCCCAATACCGGTAAAGCCGATATGAAATCGCAAGTCGACAGCGTTAGCTATGCGTTAGGCTATTTTGAAGCTTTAAACTGGAAAAAGAAGCTCAAGGAGAGCCCCTTCGACTCCATTGATTATAAGATGGTTGCCAGGGCGTTTTCAAATTCAGAGCTGGAGAAACGCTATTCTCAGTTCCGAAAAGAGCAATTCGATACTATTAATGTGGAACTTTTCAAGAGGGGCTTTTTCAACGAGCTGGCTTATGAAAAATCCTATTTTACCGAAATGACTGCCGACGGATATCTCCGTCAGATTTTTGAAAATGTGAGGGCACGCAAAGATTCACTGGCCAAAATGAAAGGCGATGAGAACCGCAAGAAAGGCGAGGATTTTCTGGCTGAGAATGCTAAAAAAGAGGGTGTTACCACCCTCGAAAGCGGTCTTCAATACGAGGTGCTCAAGGAGGGAAACGGTGACAAACCCGCTGCCACCGACCAGGTAAAAGTAACGTACCACGGAACTTTACTCAACGGCACCGTATTCGACAGCTCGGTAGAACGTGGCGATACAGCTACCTTCAGAGTAAATGGAGTGATCAAGGGGTGGCAGGAAGCCCTTCAACTAATGCCCGAAGGTGCCAAATGGAAAATTTATGTACCCTCCGACCTGGCCTATGGCGAGAGAGGAACCGGAACCGATATCGGTCCCAATGAAACGCTGGTGTTCGAGGTAGAGCTGGTTGATGTTGTAAAAAAGTAATTTTTAAATTGTCTGTTCACAAGCCCCGGGAAACCCCCGGGGCTTTTTTATGCTTTAATATTTCTAAAATTCACAAAAAAAAAAGCAAACTAACTATGTTTTTGTAGGATAAATACACATACCTTTACACATCTATAACTCTAACTTTCCAAATATCTAAACACAATGAAAAGACTATTTATTCCGATTGGTTTGCTGCTTTTGTCAACCGCTGCATTTTCGCAAGCAGGGCATGTAATGCAGGGTGTAGGCGCCGTTAACATGTCAATGGGAGGTGCATCCACCGCTCAGCCACTTGATATATCCGGAGCATTACAATGGAATCCTGCGGCCATATCAACGTTCAATGACAAAATAATTAAGTTCGACATAGGACTATTTTTTTCCACACCGGAATTAAACTCAACTGTACCTGAATTTGATGGCACAGGTACGCCCACTGGAAATTTTTTTAGCGGCACCTCGAAAGACGACAGAGGTGTATCCCCAATGCCTGCCCTGGCAATGGTTTGGGGAAAGGAAGAGAGCAGACACACTTTTGGGGCATCGGCTTTTGGCATCAGTGGATTTGGCGTTACTTTTCCCGAAAGCATGACCAACCCTATCAATATGCCCCAAAGTGCAGGCGGATTTGGAAGGGTAGAATCTGACTACCTGTTATTGCAGGTGGGTTTTACCTGGGCTTATGAACTGTCGGAACAGTTTTCAATGGGCGTAGAACCCACAGTGAATTACGCCACGCTTGAGTTAATGCCCAACCCTACGGCAGATCCCTCACCGGCAGGTTACCCATCCACCGATAAGGCTTCCTCTATAGGTTATGGAGCACAGTTTGGTTTGTTCTTCGATTCAGGCACCGGGTTTAAAGCCGGAGCATCCTACAAAACCACCCAATATTTTAGTGATTTTGAGTTCGACAATTCTTATCTCGATAACTCCACAGGCACAAGTAAATTCAACATGGATTATCCGGCTATTTTATCTTTTGGCTTAGGGTACTCCGCAGGGAATTTTGATTTAGCTGCCGACTATAGGATGGTGTACTACGAAAACACCGATGGATTTTCCAAAACCGGTTGGACGCCTACCGGATCGGTGGCTGGTTTTGGCTGGGAGAACATCTCCATTTTATCAGCCGGTCTTCAATATAAAGGCATTCAAAAATTACCTCTACGGGTAGGTTATACCTACAGCTCTAATCCAATTAGTGAGGAGGTGGCATTCTTTAATGTGCCTGCCACAGCAATCATTAAAAATGCTTTTCAGCTTGGATTCAGCTACGACCTGAATAGTAAACTCCATTTTGATGCCGTGTACCATCACGGCTCCAGCAGCGGTAAGACTACCGGTCAGCTTTTGAATCCTATGTTTGCCCAGGCCTACCCACCCTATGGCGCCATTCCCGGCAGTGAAGTTTCTTATGACATGAGCACCGACATGATAATGATAGGTCTAAGCTATACCTTTGCACGCTAAAACCCCAGAAGCAAAAAGAGTTGAAATATTGCAGAAACAATTAAACAGGTAGAGACAAGGCAAGCCTTGTCTCGAATCACATCACCATCTGCTGCAAAGGTTATTCCAGCCGTTCCACCGCCTTCACCAGCATGTCGTGGAAATAGTCCTCTTTGGCAAATCCTTTGTCCTGGTATTCCCACCCTGCGAAGAAAGCAAATTCAGTGGGCTGGTCTTTTGAGAGGTTAAGCGACACCACATGTGTCTCGGTAATTCCATCCCCCTCCTTAGGAGCTTCCCAGGTTCCCAGGAACCACTTTCGGGGTACCAGAAGAGCCATGCCAAGGTTTTCGCCCAGGAAGGCCTGGTTACCGAATGAGGCCACAATTTCATAGTTTCCTACCTGCATCCGGAACATCTCCTTTTGCTGCGTATTCACAATGCCGGTGAGCAACTCTTCATCGCCTTGTAAACCATCTACCCAAACCTTGCTGCGGTAAAAATGATCGCCGGCATAGATGGATATCTGATGGCGAATATTATATCGGCGATCGCCCACAACGGCCCCTTCATAATCGAGCTCAAAGACGGCACGAACAGGCCCTTCGGTGATAAAGCGGTAGGTACCTCTGTTCGAGGGCCCTAAACGGAACATCTGGTCGCCCACATGCAAACCCAGAGCCCCGGCACCCAGAGAGCCGCCAACTTTAAGGATATCCATACCCCAGTCGTCAAGTTCGTGATAGTTTTGACCGCGGACACCCACCGAATCGAGCACCATCTCTTTGGTGCGCTTTCCAAAAATATCGATACCGTTGCGCGCATCGTAGTAATTTCTAAATCCCACCACATCGTTTTCCCAGGCGGGCCCCTCCATCTGAAAATCGACTGAGGTGGTGGGGCTATCGGTGGTAGTGAGGCGGTCCGCGGAAGTTATCTCAACATCGAGTTCTTCCTGGTGAGCAAAGCGAATATTGGTACGTTTGGGAAAATCGGGCATATTCTCTTTTGTCCGTGCTTCAAAATGAAGAGTTTCCTTTGAATGAGCCTCCACGTTCAACAAAAAGGCTAACTCGTCCCACTGCCCGTCGCCATCCATATCGTCGTCCTGGGTGGGCAACGGTTTGCCGTTTTCATCCACCACAACTACCAAATCATTGCCCAAAGGATTCTTCATATACGATTCCACCTCACTTCTGGTGAGTACAACAGCCCGATCGGTAAAGGAATTGTCGGTATTGTTTTCTACCAAATACCCCTTAGGGGAAGAGGTGCACGAGGCCATCAGGGCAACAGTGCACATGATACAAAGCAGATTTAATAATCGCATAGCATTACGTTTTATTGGTTTAACATCAGTTTATTAACAGGAAAAGGGTTCATTATATATCATTCTCTCCCTTAACATAGCCAAAGTTGGCCAGGATGCCTCCATCCACATAAAGCACATGACCATTCACAAAATTGCTGGCTTTGCTAGCCAGGAAGAGTGCAGCATACCCCACATCTTCGGGTTCGCCCCAGCGGGCAGCAGGAGTTCGGGTCATCACCAAATCGTTGAAAGGATGTCCGCCCTCACGAATGGGTGCGGTTTGCGAGGTGGCGATATAGCCGGGCCCAATGCCATTAATCTGAATATTGTATTTAGCCCACTCGCAGGTCATATTAGCCGTCAGTAATTTAAGTCCGCCCTTGGCAGAGGCATAGGCCGACACAGAGTTGCGACCGTAAACACTCATCATGGAACACATGTTGATGATCTTGCCGCTTCGGCGCTCAATCATTCCGGGTGCCACACGCTTGGCCACGATGAGAGGGGCCACCAGGTCCACGTCAATCACCTGTTTAAAGTCGGCTATGGGCATCTCCAAAATAGGAATACGCTTAATAATGCCGGCATTGTTAACCAGAATATCTACCGGTCCCAACTTCTCTTCGATTAAGGAGATACCTCTGTCCACCTCCTCTTCTACGGTAACATCAAATTTTATTGTAAAAACATCCACCCCCTCGGCAATATACTCCTTTTTAGCTTGTTCGAGTTTCTCCTGAGAACGGCCATTAATGGCCACCCTGGCACCAGCTTTTCCTAAACATTTCCCCACGGCCATACCTATGCCGTGTGTGCCGCCAGTAACAAAGGCCACCTTGCCATTGAGGTCGAATAACTCATTTATAAAATTCATCTTATTAATTTCAAGACATCCATTCAACTTATATCAAGCTCAACCATTTAAATAAACATCTGCTGGCTCAATTGGTTCAACTCATTTAATCAACTTTAAGCAATAAATTATCCCATGAATTGCCGGGATGAAGGTTATTTCAAATCAATGGGATCGGCTTTATCCATATCACTGTAATCGAGGTTTTCACCGGCCATACCCCAAATAAAGGTGTAGTTCGATGTGCCGGCTGCACTGTGAATGCTCCATGAGGGCGACAACACGGCCTGCTCGTTTTTCATCCAGATGTGACGGGTCTCCTGAGGCTCACCCATGAAATGACAAATCGCCTGATTGTCAGGAACCTCAAAATAAAAGTAGGCCTCCATCCTGCGCGTGTGGGTGTGAGCCGGCATGGTGTTCCACACGCTTCCCGGCTGCAGGGCAGTCATGCCCATCTGCAACTGACAGGTTTGCACCACGCTGTTCACAATCAATTTATTGATCACACGGTGGTTGGAACTCTCTAATGACCCCATTTCAGCCTTTTCAGCATCGTTGAGCGTTATTTTTTTGGTAGGATACTGAGTGTGCGCAGGAGCCGAATTTAAATAAAGATGCGCAGGTTTTGCCGCATCTGTGGAGAAAAACTCCACCTCTTTGTTCCCACTGCCTACATACAGCGCCTCTTTAAAGCCAAGTTCATACGCTTTGCCGTCAACTTTAACCACCGCATTGCCGCCCACGTTGATGACACCCAATTCCCGGCGCTGTAGAAAAAACTCTGCTTTCAGCTCTTCAAAAGGTTTGAGTTTCAGAGACTCTTTTAAAGGAACAGCTCCGCCAACAATAAATCGATCGTAGAGCGAATAAATCACATTGATCTTTCCGGGCTCCATCACCTTCTCTATCAGAAAGTCCTTACGGATTCGTTCCGTATCGTATCCTTTTGCATCGGCCGGGTGTGCCGCATACCTTAATTCCCAGTTCATAGTTTTTGTTTTTAAATAGTTAGTGTGTTTGGAGACGGAAGACGCCTGACTGCTGGCAGGCGTCTTCCGTCTTCCCTCAATCTCTCATCAATCTTTTTGTTTTCCCTTATTCCATTATTCCCCACCTACGGGCAGGCGGACATCATTCTTTCGCCATACCCGACGACTCCCTCACAATCAACCTCACCGGCACCTGAATCTCTCCTGCGTCCACCTCTTCGTTTCTAAGATGGCTCATTATAACACCGGCGATCTGATTCCCCATATCAAAGGCGTTCTGCTCCACCGATGAAAGCGACGGCTCAATTAACTCCGCGAAGGGTTCATTGGCAAAGCCCACTACACGCACCTCATCGGGCACTTTAACAGCACGACTCTTCAACCAGTTTAAAGCTCCCAGTGCCGAATAATCCCCCGACGAAAAAAGACCATCCATCTGGTGTTTTGTGAACATCGCTTCAATACCTTCCCTGCCGGTCTCCCGGGTAATACAATTTTCAACCACCAGCGTGGGATCATAAGGAATGCCCGCCTCTTCAAGAGCGTACCGGTAACCCTCGAACCGCTCTTTGTAAACATTCACATGCAGGGCGCCGGCCAGATGAACTATCCTCCGGCAGCCATTCTTTATCAGATGACGGGTTGCACTCAGGGCTCCGGAAAAATTGTCATTCACTATACGGGGGCCGGGCACAACTGCAGAAGCACGATCGAACTGCATCAGCAGGATTCCACTCTCCACTACCTCCAGCAAATGTTCAAAGCTGCGGGTCTCCACAGAATGGGAAATGATTATGGCTCCCACACGGTTGTTCAGGAGCGATTGCAATGCCCTTTTTTCCTGTGACAGCAACTCATGAGTCTGGCAAATTAAAAGGTTGAAACCACCGGGATTAAGAAGGGCTTCCACACCGCTGATCACATGACTGAAAAAATGACGATTGATACGTGGCACCACCATCCCCACAGTATCACTGGTGCCACGGCGCAACGAGGCTGCCAAAACATTTGGCTGATAACCCATCTCACCCGCCATTTCTAACACACGCTGGCGGGTAGCAGCACTCACACGTAAGTTACCGGCCAGCGCCCTCGAAACCGTAGATGGGGTGACGCCCAGAGCGCCGGCAATATCTGATAGGGTGACCTGTTGTTTCGCCATTTTGATTATTTCAACAGGACAAAAATACAAACGATTGCGCATAAAACACAATCTTTTTGCTGTTTTTATTTGTTTTCTGCGTTAAAAGTGCTAAAAACCGCTCATCTGCGACGCCTTGGCAGCCCGAAAACCATCATCATACTCATCTGTTTAGAAATACAAATTTGAATATAATCATACTTATCTGCTTGCCAGCTTACTAATAATCCAAACTAAGTACTAACTCTCCCTTAACAGGAAAATTTTATCCGATAATTCTCTTGGTTTAAAAAATTTATTACCAATAATCTTTGGTGGATATAAAAGAATAAATTATCTTCGTGTCCGTTAACGGAACCATTTCTCCTATGGAAAATTTCATTCATCCCGATTTTATTCTTGAAGGAAAAACTGCACGTGATCTCTATCACGAATATGCTGAAGAACTTCCCATCATTGATTTTCATTGCCATCTCTCTCCGAAACTGATCGCCGACGATCACCAATTCGATAATCTGGGGCAGGTATGGCTGGAGGGCGACCATTATAAATGGCGTGCTATGCGTGCCAATGGCATCAGTGAAAAGTACTGCACGGGCAATGCCTCCTTTTATGAAAAGTTTATGCAATGGTCCAAAACGGTGCCCTACACCATTGGAAATCCGCTTTATCACTGGACGCACCTCGAGCTGGCCAGATACTTTAATATTTATGAGCTGCTAAACTCCGGTTCTGCCGATAAAATCTACCACACGGCCTCGGAGATGCTGCAAAACAGGGCTCTCTCTGTAAGGAATATTCTTAAAAACAAAAAGGTTGAAGTGACAGCCACCACCGACGATCCGGCCGATTCGCTGGAGTATCACGCTGCTCTTAAGAGCTTTAGTGTAAAGGTGGTTCCAACTTTTCGGCCGGATAATCTTTTAAAGGTAGAGGACACCGATCTTTTCGTCCAGTATATCAACAGACTGGGCGAGGTTTCGGGGAAAAGTATCTCCACATTTGCAGATCTTCTGGAGGTTATTGACCAGCGTCATGCCAAATTTCATGAGATGGGCTGCCGAGCCTCGGACCATGGGCTTGAAAGGATCTATTTCTCCAGCGAGTCCGCTTTTAATCCCGAACAATCTTTCAAAAAGATATTAAACCGCATCACGCTAAACGCCGGTGAAATAGAAAGCTTCCGGTTTGTGCTCATGCAGGAACTCTGTAAAATGAACCACAAACGCGGATGGGTACAGCAATTCCATCTGGGCGCCATGCGTAATACCAATACACGCATGTTTAACAGATTGGGAGCCGACACCGGTTTCGACTCGATAGGCAATACGCAGGACAGCTATAAAATAGCCGCATTTCTTGATAGTCTGGTTAAGACCGGCCAATTGGCGAAAACCATTCTTTACAACCTGAATCCGGCCGACAATGAGATGCTGGCTACCATGATAGGCAACTTCCAGGATGGATCGGTACCGGGAAAGATACAATACGGAGCAGCCTGGTGGTTTTTAGATCAAAAAACCGGCATGGAGAAACATTTGAAAGACCTTTCTGCGTTAGGACTCCTTAGCCGGTTTGTAGGAATGGTAACCGATTCCAGAAGCTTTCTCTCATTCCCCCGGCATGAGTATTTCCGAAGAATCCTTTGTAACCATCTGGGAAATGAGGTGGACAAAGGACTTATTCCAAAAGATAAAGAACTGCTAAAAGCAGTGGTTGAAGGAATCTGTTATAGAAATGCAAAAGAGTATTTTGGATTTTAAAAACTCACAATCCCATGAGCAAACGCATCATTACCTTTGGTGAAATAATGCTGAGACTCTCTACACCGGGTTATCAGCGATTCAGTCAGGTCGTCTCTTTTGATGTCAATTATGGAGGCGGAGAGGCCAACGTGGCTGCTTCTCTGGCCAATTTTGGGCTGGATGTGGCTTTCGTAAGCCGGCTGCCACAAAGTGATATTGGTCGTGCCTGCCGCATGGAATTAGACAAACACGGAATAGACACCAGCCACATCAACTATGGCGGAGAACGTCTGGGCATCTACTTTTTGGAAACCGGCGCCGTAGCCCGCTCGAGCAAAGTGGTTTACGACCGTGCCCATTCCTCCTTTGCCGAAGTTAAAGAAGGTATGTTTAACTGGCAGGAAATATTTAAAGATGCGGAGTGGTTTCACTGGACCGGTATTACACCAGCGGTGTCACAGGCTGCTGCCGACGTTTGTTCACAAGCCATACGGGCAGCCAACGAGATGGGTGTCACCGTGTCGTGCGATCTCAACTACCGCAAAAACCTGTGGAAATATGGGAAAAAAGCCGGAGAGGTGATGCCTGCTCTTGTGGCCGGCTGCGACGTGGTGCTGGGTAACGAAGAGGATGCCGAAATGGTGTTGGGCATTAAACCCGAGGGAGTAAACGTAACAGGCGGAGATGTGGAAGGTGAAGCCTACCGGAGTGTCTCAGAAAAAATAATGAAGCAATACCCCAGGGTAAAAAAAGTGATCACTACCCTTCGCGGTTCTGTTAATGCAAGCCACAACACCTGGTCGGGGGTGCTGTTCGATGGCAAAAATCTATACACCGCACCCACCTATCAAATCACCCACATTGTGGACCGGGTTGGTGGCGGCGATTCTTTTATGGGCGGCCTGATTTATGGCCTGCTTACCTACAAGAACGACGAGAAAGCACTGCACTTTGCCACGGCCGCCTCATGTCTTAAACACACCATTCATGGCGATTTCAACGAGGTAACCGTGGAAGAGGTGGAAAAATTAATGTCCGGAGACGCCTCCGGCAGAGTATCACGGTAGAAACGCACAGCCTGCGCAACTCCACGTATAGACGTCTACCTACCGACAGGCAGGCACGGCCGTGCGCCTCAACATGCAAACCCAATGACCAGGCATATTAACCAAATCGAAAAAAGCACTTTATACAATGGCTCAATACACTCGAATAGAAGTCTTTCAAAAGATGAAAGAGACCGGTGTGGTACCGGTTTTTTACAACAACAACCTTGAAACATCCAAACAGGTATTGAAAGCCTGTTATGACGGCGGCATCCGTGTTTTCGAATGGGTAAACCGGGGTGACTTTGCCCACGAGCTCTTCAGCGAACTTAACAAATATGCCATCGAACAATTGCCAGGTATGATTATGGGTGCCGGATCGGTGGTAGATGCAGCCACAGCCGCTCTTTACATTCAGGCAGGCGCCAACTTCATTGTCTCGCCGCTGCTCAACGAAGAGATGGCACGCGTTTGCAACCGCCGCAAGATAATGTGGGCCCCTGGCTGCGGTACCTTGTCGGAAATAGGGAAGGCGGAAGAACTCGGTGCAGAGATTGTGAAAATATTCCCCGCCTCCGAAGTGGGGGGCCCCTCGTTTGTAAAAAGCGTAAAAGCACCCTGCCCCTGGACCAACATCATGCCCACCGGAGGCGTAGATACCAGTCGTGAAAATCTAACACAATGGTTCGAAGCAGGTGTCACCTGTGTGGGCATGGGCAGCAAGCTATTCCCGAAAGAGGTTATCAATGGAGGCAAATACGATGAACTCACTAAGAACGTGAAAGAGTTAATGCAAACCATTAAATCCATTAAAAAATAAACTCATATGCAACCATTAAATTTAAAGGACAAGGTGGCGGTCATCACGGGAGGAACGGGCCTTCTTTGCTCGGCGATGGCTTTTGAACTGGCCCGCCACGGTGTAAAGACTGTCATTCTCAGCCGCAGAAAGGAGGCCACCTCTGCTATCGCAAAAGAGATAGAAACCACTACCGGCATCCGTTCCATAGGCTTAGCCGCAAACGTACTCGATCGCCCCTCTCTGGAAGCAGCACGGGAAATCATTCACAAAGAGCTGGGCAGCATTGATTACCTGATCAATGGTGCCGGCGGCAATGCCCCCACGGCCACCACCGAAGTGGAGCAAATGATACCCGAGGACCTGGGACAATCGGCTAAAACATTCTTCAACCTCGGGATAGAGGGATTCGACCAGGTGTTCGATCTCAACTTTAAAGGAACACTGCTCCCCTGCCTGGTATTTGGTGAAGAGATGGTAAAGAAGGGTGAAGGCGCTATTGTAAACATCTCCTCCATGAACAGTTACCGGCCGCTGACCCGCATACCGGCTTACTCAGCTGCCAAAGCGGCTATTAACAATTTTACCCAATGGCTGGCCGTGCATTTTGCCAAAACCGGGGTGCGTGTGAATGCCATTGCTCCGGGATTTTTGCTGACCAACCAAAACCGGTTTTTACTGGTTGATGAAAAAACCGGTGAAGCCACTCCCCGCGGACAAAAAATCATGAATAACACACCCATGGCGCGATATGGTACACCCGAAGAGATGAGCGGAACACTCACTTACCTCCTCTCAGACTGGTCAAAATTCGTAACCGGAATCGTAGTGCCGGTGGACGGCGGATTTAGTGCATACAGTGGGGTGTAGATAATTTATTACTATGAAACTCAAACAAGACTTCACTTACTCCCTGGTGGTTCCCACCAGCATGGGTGTGCGCATCACACCTGTAAATGGACAACCTGTTCACAGCAGTGATACCTTTATGATGCAGGCTACCAGCGCGGAGACCAACGTGGCCAGCATCTCCTCCTACCTGGGATTACCCGTAAAGGTGCTCACCACCTTTGTAAAAGGCAGCCCTGTGGCTCAATTCATTAAGAGCAACCTGAAACACCGGCACATGGATTATGAAGGAGCCGAAATAGAGCAGGGAACTCCCTGGGGTTACCGCCACCAAATCAACATTGCCGACAGCGGTTTTGGTTCCCGTGGGCCCCGCGTGCTCAACGACCGGGCAGGAGAGGTAGGCCGGACCCTGAATGTAAAAGATTTTGACCTGGAGCGTATTTTCAAAAAAGAAGGGGTTCAGATTGTACATCTTTCAGGCCTGATTGCGGCTCTTTCGCCCGAAACTGGCGAATTCTGCCTTCAACTGGCACATGCAGCAAAAAAACACAATTCCCGCATCTCTTTTGATCTCAATCACCGGGCTACCTTTTGGAAAGGGCGTGAAAAAGAGTTGCGGGCCCTCTTTCATGAGATTGCGTCCCTCACAGACATCTTAATTGGGAATGAAGAAGATTACCAGTTGTGCCTGGGCATGACCGGACCGGAAGCAGGCGGTGAGGAGATAGCCGGGAAAATAGATAATTTTAAATCGATGATTGTAAATTTGAAGAAAAGTTATCCCAACGCCTCCGTCTTTGCCAACACCCTGCGCCAGGTTGTGAACGCCAACGAACACCTGTGGGGAGCCATCATGCTGGAGGGTGACAACTGGCACGTGGTTGAACCCCGGCCCATCTGGGTGCTCGACCGCATTGGCGGTGGCGACGGTTTTGTAGGCGGTATGCTCTATGGAATCCTAAAAGGATGGGAACCCGAAAAGTGGGTGCAGTTTGGCTGGGCCAGCGGTGCTCTGGCCACCACCTTTCTCACCGATTATGCTCAACCCGCCGACGAGGAGATGATCTGGAGTATCTGGGAAGGGAATGCAAGGGTGAGAAGATAATGGAAGCCCCCTAAATTTATTCTGCTATGATCTACTATCAACAAGGTTCCGAAAATGAGGTTTTGTCGTCCGACGACCTAAAGGCGGCTCTCTTTGCGGCTCTCGATAAGTTGGGGGCGCGACAAAAAGTGCTGGCCATCCCCCCCGATTTCACTCGTTATCACTCCAGGGCAGGTGAGCTAACCACCTACACCTGGGATTATTACCGCGAAAGACTCACCGATGTGTTGCCTGCGTTGGGTACCCATACGCCCATGACCGATAAGGAACTGGATACGATGTATGCTGGAGTCCCCAAAGAGTTGTTCAGGGTGCACGACTGGCGCCACGATGTGGTAACACTGGGAGAAGTGCCCGGCAGTTACATTTCGGAGATCACCGGCGGCCTTATCCATTACAACTGGCCGGCCCAGGTCAACAAAATGCTGGTGGAAGGCGGCCACGACCTCATCCTGTCCATAGGACAAGTGGTGCCGCACGAAGTGATTGGCATGGCCAACTACAACAAGAACATCCTCGTGGGTACCGGCGGTGTAGAAGGCATCAACAAAAGTCACTTTATCGGCGCTGTGTTCGGCATGGAGCGCATCATGGGCCGGGCAAACAATCCGGTGCGCGATCTCCTTAACTATGCAGATGAGAAGTTTGCCCGCGATTTGCCCGTCGTCTATGTGCTTACCGTGGTGGGACGCGACGACAGCGGCCAGCTGGTTACACGCGGCATCTTCATCGGCGACGACTATCGGGTGTTCGAAAAGGCTGCTGAACTCTCATTAAAAGTGAATTTTGAAATGGTATCCCAACCCTTGAAAAAGGTGGTGGTGTTTCTCGACCCTTCGGAGTTTAAAAGCACCTGGCTGGGTAATAAAAGCATCTATCGCACCCGAATGGCATTAGCCGATGGCGCTGAACTCATCGTTTTGGCACCAGGCCTCAAAGAGTTTGGAGAGGACAAAACCATTGATAAACTGATACGTAAATATGGCTACTGCGGAACACCCAAAACTCTGGAAGCAGTGGAAGCGGATGAAGAATTGAGAAATAATCTGGGAGCCGCAGCACATCTGATTCATGGCAGCTCTGAGGGACGTTTTTCAATCACCTATTGTCCGGGATTCCTTTCACGCGAGGAGATTGAATCGGTATTTTTCAACTATGCCGATCTCGCGGAGATTGCAAAACGCTACAATCCCGATAAACTACACGACGGTTTTAACACCCTCTCCGATGGAGAAGAAATTTTCTATATTTCGAACCCGGCAGTGGGCCTATGGGCGCATAAGGACCGGTTTAAATAAGAAACTTACCTGTAAAGACGCAATGTTTTGCGTCTGTGTAACAAATAATAAATAAACATCATCATGAAAAAATTATCAGACATAGGCCTCATAGGACTGGCCGTAATGGGCGAAAACCTGGTGCTCAACATGGAGAGCAAAGGATTTCAGGTATCCGTATTCAACCGCACCATACAAAAGGTGGGCGACTTTGTATCAGGACGGGCCAAAGGCAAAAATATTGTAGGTACCAGCTCCATAGAGGAACTGGTGAAATCGCTGGAGCGTCCGCGCAAAGTGATGCTCATGATAAAAGCCGGCGAGGCGGTGGACAGCATGATAGAGAAACTTATCCCTCTGCTTGAGCCGGGCGACATAATTATAGACGGGGGCAACACTCATTTTCCCGACACCACACGCAGAACCAAATATGTGGAAAGCAAGGGGCTTCTATACATTGGCACCGGCGTTTCGGGTGGTGAGGAGGGGGCTCTTACAGGTCCCTCCATCATGCCGGGCGGTTCACCCAAGGCCTGGCCGATCGTTAAGCCCATTCTTCAGTCCATCGCTGCAAAAGTAGATGGTGGTACACCCTGTTGCGACTGGGTTGGCGAAGATGGGGCCGGCCATTTCGTGAAAATGGTGCACAATGGCATTGAGTATGGCGATATGCAGCTGATTAACGAAGCTTATCACATCATGAAAGAGTTGCTGGGGCTCAACCATGAGGAGATGCGCCAAATATTTGATGAATGGAACCGCGGCAAACTGGACTCCTACCTCATCGAAATTACCCGCGACATTATGGCCTTTAAAGATAAAGATGGCTCTCCGCTGGTTGAGAAAATACTGGACACCGCCGGCCAAAAGGGAACCGGAAAGTGGACTGCCATCACCGCCCTCGACCTGGGCGTACCACTCACCCTCATAGGGGAAGCGGTTTTCTCGCGCATCCTCTCTGCGCTGAAAGAGGAACGTGTGGCAGCTTCCAAAATACTTTCGGGCCCTGCCGTAAAATTTGAAGGAGACAAAAAACAGTTTGTTAACGATTTGGGAGATGCCCTGTTTGCCTCCAAAATTGTATCCTACGCCCAGGGTTATGCACTCATGGCCGAGGCTGCCGGTGAGTATGGATGGAAGCTCAATTATGGTGGTATCGCACTCATGTGGCGGGGAGGTTGTATCATTCGCTCGGCCTTTTTAAGCAAAATTAAAGAGGCCTTCGATGCCAATCCCCAACTTACTAATCTGCTGGTGGCTCCTTACTTTAAGAATACGATGGAAGAATCGCAGGCCGGCTGGCGTCGCGTGGTGGCCACTGCCATTACCAATGGCATTCCCACGCCTGCCTTAACCACTGCTCTCAACTATTTCGACGGTTACCGCAGTGCCCGTCTCCCTGCCAACCTGCTTCAGGCACAGCGCGACTATTTTGGCGCACACACCTACGAGCGAATCGACAAACCCCGGGGCGAATTCTTCCATACCAACTGGACCGGTCAGGGTGGAACCACGGCATCATCAACATACAATGTGTAAACAATGGTGTTTTTACGTAGAGACGCCCTGTAGAGACATGTGGTAGAGACGCGCTATAGCACGTCTCTACCACAAAAAACAATAAAACGGCAAAAATGAAAAAAATCAAAATCACAGCAGAGAGGCATTTTAACGCCTCTCTGCTGCTCATCATCGTATTTCTGTTGTTCCTCAGCGGATGTGGCGGGGGCAGCGGTGTACGAACCATAAAGCTGGCGCACGGATTGGACGTGAAGCATTCGGTGCACATAGCAATGGTGGCCATGGCTACGAGAGTGGACGAGCTCTCGGGCGGAAAGATGAAGATTGAAATCTATCCCAGCGGTCAGCTGGGCTCCGAAAGAGAGTGTCTGGAACTGCTTCAACTGGGAAGCCTTGATATTACCAAAGTTTCGGCTGCAGTAATGGAGGGCTTCGTGGAAGAGTACAAGGCGCTGGGAATCCCTTATATTTTTCGCGACAAACAACACGCCTTTTCTGTTCTGGATGGGCCCATTGGAAAAGAGATACTCCAAAAAGGAGAAGAGTTCTGGCTCAGAGGCCTTTGTTTCTATGACGCGGGTGCGCGTAGTTTCTATACCTCTAAACCCGTTTACTCCCCCGACGACCTGGCAGGCCTGAAAATAAGAGTCATGGAAAGCATCACTGCTGTGAACATGGTGCGTGCCTTTGGAGCCTCCCCCACTCCCATATCATGGGGTGAACTTTACACCGCGCTGCAGGGCGGTGTGGTGGACGGGGCCGAAAACAACCCCCCAAGCTTTTATCTTTCTCATCACTACGAGGTGTGTAAATTTTATACGCTGGATGAGCACACCATGATTCCTGATGTTTTGCTTATCAGTACCCTGGCCTGGAACAAACTCAGCCAGCAGGAGCATGAGTGGTTACAACAAGCTGTTGACGAGTCCGTTAACGTGCAGAGGGAGCTTTGGAGGAAGTCGGAAGAGGAGGCGTTGACCGAAGTGAAAAAAGCTGGCGTAGAAGTTATCATCCCCGACAAGACCCCCTTTATAGATAAGACTGAACGCGTATATAAGCTGTTTGAAAATCACCCAAAGGTGAATAATGTGATAACAAAAATCAGAGACTCTAATTAATGGCATTTAAAAATAGCCAATTCATAACTTTATTTATTTTATCAGATAGCCTAATTTTGAATAAGTATGAGACTTAGAAAAACGATTGATACCATTCTTGGCAATTTTTTAGTAGCCGTTATGGCCCTCCTTGTAATAGATGTGGTATGGCAGGTAGCCAGCCGGTATCTGTTTTCGCAACCCAGCTCCTTCACCGACGAGCTGGCCGGCTTCCTGCTGGTATGGGTTGGCATGGCCGGAGCAGCCTATGTAAAAGGAGCCAATGAGCATCTGGCCATCGACCTGCTGCTTACCAAACTCAGCCCGGTGAAGCACAGCCAACTTCTGATATTCATTAACATACTCATTGGTCTCTTCAGCCTCTTCGCCATGATTATTGGCGGTGTATGGCTGGTTTATACACGCTTTATACTGGGACAGGTTTCGGCCGCACTAGAGCTTCCTTTAGGGGTGGTTTACATGATCGTCCCCTTTAGCGGTCTTCTGATGCTCTATTATGCTCTCGATGACATCGGATTGCTGTCAAAAGAGATAAAATCTTTAAAAAACTAAGCACCATGGAGATATTAGGCATTCTTGTTCTGGTCGTTTCTTTCATCTTTTTTCTGGTTATTGGTGTGCCTGTGGCTTTTAGCCTGGGATTGTCGGGATTGCTCACCATGCTGGTGAGCTTTGACGCACTGCCCGCCTTTGCAACCATGGCGCAGCGAATGGCCACCAGCCTCGACAGTTTCTCACTGCTGGCCATCCCTTTTTTCGTGCTGGCCGGTCAGCTTATGAATCATGGCGGTATTGCCATACGGCTCATCGACTTTGCCAAGGCACTGGTGGGCCGTTTCCCCGGCGGGCTGGCCTTTGTTAATATCACAGCCAACATGCTGTTTGGAGCCATTTCAGGATCGGCTGCTGCCTCCGCATCGGCCATTGGCAGCATCATGCACCCTCAGATGAAGAAAGAGGGGTATGATGAGAATTTCTCAGCTGCGGTAAACATCACCTCTGCCACCACCGGACTGGTAATTCCCCCCAGTAACATCCTCATCATCTACTCCCTGGCAAGCGGGGGCGTTTCCATTGCAGCACTTTTTCTGGCAGGATATGTCCCGGGCATTCTCATGGGAATTGCATTAATGGTGGTAGCAGGTGTTTACGCCTACCGAAAAAAATATCCGCTGGGTGCCAAAGTAACCGTAGGGCAGGGCTTTAGAAAATTTTTAGCAGCTATCCCCAGTCTTATGATGCTGGTGATAGTGATTGGCGGCATCATTGCCGGCTATTTTACCGCTACCGAAGCCTCTGCCATCGCGGTAGTTTACTGCCTGGCATTGGCTTACATCTATAAAGAGGTTAAAACCAAAGACCTGCCTGCCATTTTGCTGAAGACCGTACGCACCACCTCCATCGTGTTACTGCTGGTCGCCACCTCAATGGGCCTTTCGTGGGTGATGTCGTTCGAGAACATTCCCCAAAACGTGAGTGCGGGATTGCTTAACATCTCCTCCAATCCTTTTGTTGTTCTGCTTATTATCAACCTCCTATTGCTTTTGGTAGGCATATTTATGGACATGACACCCGCTGTACTCATCTTTACCCCCATATTCTTACCGGTGGTAACGGCTCAATTAGGCATGGATCCGGTTCATTTTGGCATCATGATGGTGATGAACCTCTGCGTAGGGTTGGGCACGCCACCTGTGGGATCGGTGCTCTTTATAGGCTGCAGCGTAGCTGATTTAAAGATACAGGACGTAATAAAACCGCTATTGCCCTTTTTTGCGGCTATGATTGTGGTTCTTCTGCTGGTAACCTATATTCCGGCTATTAGTCTGTGGATTCCGCAGCTGTTTGGGTTTTAGTATGTAGAAACGCTCACCTGCCGGCAGGCAGGCGGGCGTCTCTAATAGTCCAATTTAAATGACAAAAATTAGAATAAAAGATATCGCTCAACAAGCCGGTGTTTCCATTGGTACCGTTGATCGGGTGTTGCACAACCGCGGAGAAGTGGCGGCGCAAACACGTGAAAAGATTCTGCACATTGCTGCTGAGATGCGTTATCAGCCCAATCTTTTAGCCAGGGCCTTAACGACCCGCAAGAGCTATTCCCTGGCAGTGCTTCTGCCACGTGGAAGTGCAGATAACATCTATTGGCTGAAACACCCCGACGGCATAAAAAAAGCTATTCAGGAGCTTCAACCCTTTAGGGTGGAGGTGCAGTTCTTCTATTTCGAGCTTCACAACGAATCTGATTTTTTAGCTCGCACCCACGAGATCATAAAAGTGCACCCCGACGGAGTGATCATGGCGCCTATCCTGAAAAAAGAATCGGCCGGTTTTTGCAAAAACCTGGATACAGCCGATATCCCATATATCTTTATCGACACGTTGATACAGGATACCAACCCTCTTACTTTCATTGGAGAGGATGGCTGGCAAAGCGGACGGGTTGCTGCCAGCCTGTTGGATTATGGACTTCTCCCCCATAAGGACATCCTGATTGTAAACATCGCCAAGGACCTGGAAAACACCCAGCATCTTAACAGCCGTAATCAGGGTTTTCAAAGTTATTTTTTAGATACGGGTAAAAATAGCGGATTGAAAATCAGTGTGGAAATACCTTCGCCAAATCGCGAAGAGGTAATCCGGAAGCTGGAGCCCATCTTCCATTCCCATCACAACATTGGAGGCATTTATGTATCGAGTGCTAAAACCCATGTGATTGCCCGTTACCTTGAACAAACCGGACATAAGGATATTGTTTTGATTGGCCACGAGATGACCCGCAATAATATCGATTATATGAAGAAGGGAATCATTCGGTTCCTCATTGGTCAAAGACCGGCTGAGCAGGCAGAGAAAGCCCTTAAAAAAATGTTCGACTACCTCTCTAACAATGCAGTGCCGGAGAAGAAAGAGAACCAGCCTATTGATATTTTAAATACCGAGAATAGTATCTATTTTTAAAAAATCAACATAATTATGACCCATTTAGGAAAATACTCGTTTGGCATTGGCGATAGGTTTGGGCACCAGGCCAGGGCGCAACTTAAAGCCATTATTGACGCGTCAGAGCACAGTGGCGTAACAATTACCCCCGTATGGAACAAGTCGCACCGGGAGCACACCATCATTGGGAGCAATCCCAAAGAGACCCGAATGAAGGCCGATGAAGCAGTGAAAATGCTGGGGTGGACATATCCCTTTTTCGTGGATGCCGACCATGTGAATCTGGATACAGTGGATGAATTTGTCAACCATTCCGATTTCTTTACCATAGATGTGGCCTCCTACATTGGCCAGACGGGGAGCAGCGATGAAAGTAATGCGTTTTTGGCAAAGATGAAACCATTTACAGGCCGTCCGTTTACAATTCCCGGGATTAAAGAACCTTTCCAAGTGAACGAGGATAGAGCCCGGGAGATGGTGTCACAATATCTCTATGCGACATTTATGGCCGGCAAAACCTACCAAAAAATAGCCTATGCCAAAGGAGCCGGGAATTTCATTACTGAAGTATCGATGGACGAGGTGGCTGAACCACAAACTCCTGTGGAGTTGTTTTTTATACTGTCCATGCTGGCACATTACAACGTGCCTCCTCAAACCATCGCCCCAAAATTTACCGGCCGGTTCAATAAAGGAGTCGATTATGTGGGCGATCCTTTGGCCTTCGCGGCAGAGTTTGAAGCCAATCTGTTGGTTATAGACCATACGATAAAACGCTTTGGATTGCCCAAAGAACTTAAACTAAGCATCCATTCAGGCTCCGATAAATTCGCCATCTACCCGCACATCAAAGCCATCACAAAAAAATATGACAAAGGCTTTCACATAAAAACAGCCGGTACCACCTGGCTCGAAGAGGTCATCGGACTGGCTCTCTCCGGTGGTGAAGCGCTGACTTTTGTAAAAAACATCTACATACAGGCACTTCAACAAATAGACGCGCTTTGTGCGCCCTATGCCGATGTAATCGACATAAACACTTCTCAGCTACCTGCGGCCAAAACAGTTGAAAGCTGGAGCCCCGGCGAATTTGCCTCCGCGCTTAAGCATGAACCCGGCCATCCCGGGTTCAATCCCAACATGCGCCAACTCATTCATGTAGCCTATAAACTGGCAGCACAGGAAATGGAAAGCTATAGCCGGTTGCTGGAGACACATGCCTCCATTGTCAACCACTGTGTTTACGACAATATTTACAGAAGGCACTTAGCCAAGCTATTTGAAATTAGCCAGGTTATTTGAAATATATTAACGCAGACTCTCATCTGGAAATAGCATGAAATTTGAACATTTTCGAAAAAAATTTCAATAAAGGATACGTCCATCACCCTTTTGGATTGTCATAGGTATAAATCCAATAAAAAAAGTGAGCTATGGACACAAAAATGATCCGCCGAAATCTCTATAAAGTATTTAGAAAAACCGGCATACCTCGTGACCGCATCAGTGAGAGAGCCTCTTTGGCAGAAGATTTATATATGGATGAACTGGATATGGCCTGTTTCCTTTTTTACCTGGAGACGCGTTTTAAGGTTGAAGTAAAGAATGATGAATTGCCGCGTCTCAGATCAGTAGCTTCCACGATTAACTATCTACAGCAACTCTACGCATAACTTACGGTTTGGTATTAAACACTTCGCGAATGGACTCATTGGGCCGGATGATGTTGTAATGTGACCAGAAATCGGGATCGTAAGAGTCGATCTTTTCGGATAAAACATAGTTGGGCTTAAATGAGTCGCTCGATCTGAATTTCTGCCGATCTCCGGGTCGGGAATCGGTAACCAGCATCTCCGATATCGTATTGAAATCACTACGCACTCTGCGTTCCCGGTCAACAATTTTCATGCTTACCTCTCCCCTTACACTATTCAACATCCAAATATCGTTCACGGGCCGGTAATCTATGTTGTATTTAGCAAAATACGGGCGGGTTCGGAATTTTCGGGAATCACGCCGGATAAGGTATTCCCTGCTTTTTCGAATGGTATTTCGTGTCATCTGAAAGGTAGCCCCTGTCACAGCAAATGAGTTTTGTTCCACGCGTATTTCTCCCTCGTAAAGCAAGTCACCTGTGTCAACAAAGGGCTTAAAACCAATCATATATACCATCCTGCCCTGTTCATAATCAACGCCATTGAAGCTGTACTCATAGACCGACTGCCCCTTTTCATCGGGCAAAAACCCTCCTGCCCTGATAATATCAACCTGACTGAACAGAAAGGGTCCTCCCTGTAGCTTTAAGTTAATAACATCCATATCTTCGGTTTCACCCCCCTTACGACCTTTTACAAAACGCACCCGCTCAGGCTCCCAATCCAACGAGTAGGATGGTTTATAAACCTCTATCACCGCTTCCGAAACATCCACATAGCGTTTGTCCTGTTGAATAATCTCACGAAAAAAAGCAGTTAAGATGGTGGGTTCCGAAGCATAATTCTCGTTCTTTCGCCGCACCACCTCTGCCATAATAAGAGATGGTTTCACATACCTTACAAGTACCTCGGGCAGTTGGATAACCGTTTGATCTAAAGAAATGTTGAGCGTGGTATCATTGGATGGAATGGTCGCTACCGTTCGAAGGTAGCCCAGGCTGGAGAAGGTGAGATTACTCCCGGCGAACCGGGATGGAAGAAACAGATCAAAGTCTCCCTCCATGTTGGTGGCCGTACCAATGGTTTCGCCTTCTACTCCAATATTAACCATTGGCAGAGGCCGGTGATCGCTAACATCGGTTACTCTGCCCAAAATATGGATAGATTGGCGGGGCATTCTGGCCGGCTCCCGTGCTATTACTACCTGCCGCTCCAATTCATATAGCTGAACCTCATCGCGACTTACTACCGAGTGAAGCCAGTCGCCCAGTTTTACCGAATCGGCATGAACAGATAGAATTGAATCGGCAGAAATCAATGAAGCATCGTAGGAGAAGGAGATATTAAACCGCAACGACAATGAATCGATGAGCTGCCCGAAGCCGATGGAATCGGCATTGAATGAGAAGCGTTGATTGAGCACCTCCTCCTGGGCCACGCCCCTGAAAAGCAAAGTAAAAGATAAAAGAAATACAAACAGGTACTTCATATCAGTGCTTTTAACCCGGTTTATAATTCCCTCTCCCGGGGAGAGCATCCGGGTAAGGCTTCTCACGGGTGAGTACGATGGTATTTCCTTCGCGCTCCATCTTTAAATTAAAGGTTCTGCACACCACATTAAGCACAAAGTCAAGCGAATTGTCACTGAACTGTGCGGTGAGCTTTTCGGAGGCTATAGAAGAGTCGGTTACCTGAATATTTACATTATAAACGCGCCCAAGAGTTTCGAACACCTTTTGGAGCGATGTTTCATTGAACTTAAGTTGCCGGGTGAGCCAGGCCAGAAAATTAACGTCACTTTCTTCATGCACTTCGAGCATACCGTTATCCTGTTGAAAAAGAGCCATCTGGCCCGTATGCAGCATCACTTTATCGGGCGTGGCAGCGGAAGTCATAACCTCCACTTCCCCTTTTACTACGTACACCTCTTCCATATTAAGATGCGGATATGCACGCACATTGAATTCGGTGCCGGTAACCCGCACGGTAAGATTGCCTGTTTCCACTACAAATGGCCAATTGGCATCGCCTTCGACCTTAAAGAAACCTTCACCCTTGAGTTGCACCTTCCGCTCGTCCATATTAAATGGCTGAGGACATGAAAATTTAGAGCCTACATTGAGGGTAACCAGGCTTCCATCGCTCAGCGCTACCTCCTCAGTCTCTGTATTTGAAACGATTAACGACGAAGAAGGTTGAACAGATGGCCTGGAAAACAACCAAACCAATCCGAGAGTGATAACCAGAACTGCAGCAATGGCCATCATTAGGGAACGCGACGGCGTAAGAACCTTTCGGGCAGGCGTTGCTAAAACTGTTTCGTGCTGCAACCGTTCCCAGGCAGCATGAGTATTAATTTTTTCCAATAGAAGAGCTTCTCCTCCTACGCTCCAGGCTGCTTCAATGGCCTCCCACTCCTGCCGGTTGGCATCACTTTGGGCCAACCAGCTCTCCAACAGTCCACGGTCTATTTCATCCCCCTCTCCTGCCAGAATGCGGGCTGCCATATCCCAATCTATTTGTCCTGTTTTATCGTTCATTTTGGTATGATTTAAATTCTTTATCTCCGGTTTTATGAAGAGACCTTTCGCTTAGTTCTATTATCGGCAAACAATCCTCTGAGATATTTAAGTGCCTGGCCCATCTGCACCTCCACCGTTTTAGGAGAAATTCCCAGAAGAGCAGCAATCTCCCTGTATTTTAAGCCGTCGAACCGCCCCATCTTGAAAATCTTTTGCCGTTGTGGCGGCATCCTGTCAATGGCTCTGTTGATCTCTTCGAGCAACTCCTGGTCGGGCAGCTCCTCCGACGGGTCCTCATCCGGCAGTGGCCACCTCTCATCAATGGAAAGATGGTGCTTCTGCCGGTTCAAATAATTCATGCAACGGTTGCGAACCGCCACTTTAAGATAACTCTTAAACGACTCTATTTTAAGCGTCCTCCGGCGCTCCCAAATATTTATAAACACCACCTGCACAATATTTTCGGCTTCCATTTGATCGCGCAAAAACCGATTGGCATAAATCACCAAAGGGCCATACCATGTGCGAAACAAAGCCTCAAAAGCCCCTTCATCTTCGCGGGATATCCGTTTCAACAACTCCTTATCCGACAGTTGTGTGCTCATACCGGTAATGTTAACATAGAAGTGTATGCGAGCCGACGTTTCATTTATAAGACACTCAAGATAGTGAAAACCCTTAGTCTTTATAGAACAATTGCTATTTTTGAACAGTCATTCCACATCAATTGTCTAAACCATGTCAAAAATCAAAGCCTGGCTCATCTCTTTTCGTTTGCGAACGCTGCCACTGGCGCTCTCCTGCATTCTTATGGGTTCGTTTATTTCGCTAAATTATAATAGTTTCAGCTGGCATATATTAATATGGGCCTCTGTGACCACGCTCTTTCTTCAAATACTCTCCAATCTGGCCAACGATTATGGTGATGCGCTCTCGGGTGCCGACAACGATCAGCGGCTGGGACCACGGCGGATGATCCAGAGCGGCACAATCTCCTTAAAAGAGATGAAGCGCGCAGTTACTGTGTTTGCATTGCTGGCTCTCACAGCGGGCCTCATATTAATCTTTACCACATTTCGGGATGCCCGCCTTATGTCATTTGTCTATTTGATTTTGGGAGTGGCTGCCATTGGCGCAGCCATCCGATACACGGTAGGTACCAGCCCCTACGGTTACCGCGGGTTGGGCGATCTTTACGTTTTCCTGTTTTTTGGCCTGTTGGGCGTGGGTGGCACCTTTTATCTTCATGTTCAAACCTGGTATTGGCCTGTGCTGTTTCCGGCCTCCGCCATCGGTCTGTTCAGTGCAGGGGTACTCAACCTCAACAACGTACGTGATATAGAAAGCGATCGCAGCAGCAACAAACAAACGCTGGCCGTTTTGTTAGGACGAAAAAAAGCTGGCTGGTACCACCTGGGACTGCTGGCAACAGGATGGGTGATGCTGTTAATCTGGCTTCTGCTCTACACGAAAAATTGGGGCCCCTGGCTTGTGTTGTTATCTTTGCCCTTGTTTGGGCGCAGTGTTTGGGCGGTCTTTTCGTCCATTCCCTCTACCCGGCTGGACCCCGAGTTGCGCAACCTTTCAGTAGGTACTTTGGTTACAGTGATACTGTATGGAATTGGCTCATTTATTACAGGATAACTACCACGAAAATATGTTAAAAGCTTCACTTAAACCCTATAACCTCATATTTAAAACTCCGGGCGGAACCTCACGCGGGATTCTCACGCAAAAGGCCGGCTGGCTTGTATCAATATGGGAAGAATATCTTCCTCAATCACAGGGCATTGGCGAATGCTCCATACTTCCTGGCCTGAGCCCCGACGACAAGCCCGGACTGGAAGATAAGTTAAAAGAGATTATTGAAAACATCCACACGGTAGCTTTCGACTTTCAACGCACCTTAACCCAATGGCCTGCCATCCGCTTTGCTATCGAAACCGCCCTTCTTGACCTGCAGACAGGTGGCCGGCGAACTCTTTTTCCATCATCTTTTACGCGCGGTGAGGCAGCCATTCCCATCAACGGTCTCATCTGGATGGGCGACTCCGATACCATGGCCCGCCAGATTGAGCAGAAGCTTATGGCCGGTTTCCGTTGCCTGAAGATGAAGATAGGCGCCATCGATTTTGAGGAGGAGTACCAGCTGCTGAAAGAACTGAGACAACGCTTTTCTGAACGGGAGCTGGAATTGCGGGTGGATGCCAACGGCGCTTTTGCATCGAAAGAAGCGCCTGGCCTGCTCGATAGACTGGCTGCGTTAGATATTCAATCCATAGAGCAACCCATAAAAGCGGGACAATGGGAGGCAATGGCTAAATTGTGTGAAAATTCTCCTCTGCCCATAGCACTCGATGAAGAGCTGATTGGCATCAATGAAGTTTCGGAAAAGGCACGATTGCTCGAAACTATTCAACCTCAATACATCATTCTAAAACCCAGCCTTACAGGTGGTTTCTTTGCCTCACAGCAGTGGATAGACCTAGCTCTTAAACAAAAGATTGGTTGGTGGATTACCTCGGCTCTGGAGAGCAACATTGGCCTCAGCGCCATAGCCCAATGGACCTTTACGCTCAACAACCCCATACCACAGGGATTGGGAACAGGTGAGCTGTTTACCAATAATGTGGATACTTCGCTAATCATCCGCAATGGAGCCCTGTGGTTTAAGTAATAGGTATAGGTATTTAGACCTGCCAAGCTAATTCATAGAGATATAAGAGGTTCATAAAAATATCAACGATAATTGAATGATCAAATTGCACATTATGTCATAAATATAATGAGGCGAGAAATTCTATTGCTTAAAAATATATATTGCTGAACTATGAATACGTCAGTCATAAATCTGAAAGTTGGCTCCCGCTTACGCAGGAGACCTGAAGGTCGAGTTTCTGTTATCCTCCTCCGATTCACGACTCGCTGCGCGGCCGTGATCGGGGGTTATTCAAATTTGCCCCCCCAGTAGCCGGGGACAATAACCTGATACTTGCTTTTTACCGGGACAATCTGGCTGGAGTCCCCGGCCGGGACCGGGGGCAAATTTGAATAACCCTGAGCCGGGATGGCAAAGCCATTCACGTGCCCAGGGTAGCATCTCGGGAATACTCTTCCGTCCCTGGTGTCAACCGGGGACGAATAATTAGTATTTTAATGCAGTTTTTTTGAGTAATTTTCGAGACAAAGTAGGTTTTATTTTATGCAAAACTTTAAAAGATACCAACAACTCACCATTTCAGGAAAGCGCTATGCTGCGCCCGGACTACAAGCTCTTATTTCAGATAAATTGGCACAAAAAAGGCTGCCGGACTGGGAAGTATCACTATTCAGTTTTCTGGGTGAATGGCTGAACGATGAAGATTTTATAACCATCCACACCTCCGGATCAACCGGCACCCCAAAACCTGTACAGGCCGGCAAAGATGCCATGCTGCAGTCGGCCTTTAATACACTCGGATTTTTCAATCTTAAAGAGGGCGGCCTGGCGCTGCTCTGCCTGTCGTGTAACTACATTGCGGGTAAAATGATGGTGGTGAGAGCGCTGGCCGGCGGCTTAAATCTCGTCCCGGTTCCCGTTACAGGCCATCCGCTGGAGAAAGTTAACGCTCCCGTTGACTTCGCAGCCATGACGCCTCTTCAGATGAGCAACGAGTTGGGTGTCCAACCCTCCAGACTGCATTGGCTGAGAAAAGTAATACTTGGAGGCGCGCCCGTAAGCGGCGAATTACAACAAGCTCTTAATTATCAAAACTTTGCAGCCTGGGAGACCTACGGCATGACAGAAACCCTCTCCCACATTGCCCTCAAGTCCTTAAACGGAGCGGAAGCCTCCCGGTGGTTTACGCCTCTGCCGGGGGTGACCCTTTCTGCCGATGCGAGAGAGTGTTTGATAATTGATGCAAAAGGTGTTACCTCCGGTCCAATTACTACCAACGACCTGGTGGAGTTAGGGGCAGATGGACGGTTCAGAATAAAAGGGCGGATAGACCATGTGATCAACTCAGGAGGTATAAAAATTTGCCCCGAAGAGGTAGAAGAGCAAATTGCAGGGATTCTGTCCCAACCATTTGCCATTGTGCCTGCAAAACACGATACCCTGGGGCAGCAACCGGTGTTGATTACGGAACAACCGGTAGTCAACCCCAAGGAGTTAATTGAACAAATGAAAAACCTGCTGCCACCCTATCATGCACCCCGCAAAATAATGGTGCTCAATCCGCTGCCTCGTACCCCAACCGGAAAGATAATACGTACACAGTTGTCATAAAAAGAAGAGCATATCTCCTCAGTTAGCGATGTTTTTGATACCTTTGCGGGTCAATTTTTTTTATAAAAATGGAAAATAAAAAGAGTCAGGCCATTCATTCCATCATCATAAAAGGAGCCCGTGTACACAACCTTAAAAATATCGATTTGGAAATCCCCCACAATCAATTTGTGGTCATCACCGGGGTTTCCGGATCGGGGAAAAGCTCACTGGCATTCGATACGCTCTACGCCGAAGGTCAGCGCCGTTACGTGGAGAGTTTAAGCTCCTATGCCCGTCAGTTTTTAGGACGCATCGACAAACCGGAGGTAGATTACATCAAGGGTATTCCTCCGGCCATTGCCATCGAACAAAAGGTGAACACCCGGAATCCCCGCTCCACGGTGGGCACTTCAACCGAAATATATGATTACATTAAATTGTTGTACGCCCGAACGGGAAAAACATTCTCACCTGTTTCGGGAAAAGAGGTAAAACGACACCACGTAGGGGATGTGGTGGATTTTGTGAACAGCCAACCCCCTGAAACCCGGGTCGCCGTGTTGGCCCCCATCATCACGCCGGCTGATCGCACCTGTGCCGAACATCTCAACATCTTATCACAGCAAGGCTTTAGCAGGGCAGAGTCGGAAGGTGAGTTCACCCGCATTGAGGAACTGCTCAACAACCCCGCCAAAATGGAGGAGTGCTCAGAACTCAATCTGGTGATAGACCGGGTGGTTGTGAACCCGAAAGATGAGGACAATCAGTCGCGGCTGGCCGATTCCATACAGACTGCTTTCTATGAAGGTAAAGGCGAGTGTCTGATAAAGGTTTTTAACGGCGACAGCCCGCGAACCTATACCTTTTCAAATCGCTTTGAAGCAGACGGCATCATCTTTGAAGAGCCCACCGAGTACATGTTTTCGTTCAACAATCCGTTGGGCGCATGTCCCCGCTGCGAGGGTTTTGGCAATGTAATTGGCATAGATGAGGACCTGGTTATTCCCAATAAAAACCTCTCCATCTTCGATGATGCCATTGCCTGCTGGCGTGGCGAGGTGATGGGTGAATGGAAAAAACAGCTCATCCGCAATTCGCATAAATTCGATTTCCCCATACATAAGCCCTACTTCGAGCTCACTCCCTCGGAACGGCGCCTGCTTTGGACTGGCAACAGCCATTTTAAAGGGTTGGATACCTTTTTTCACTATCTGGAATCTAAGCAGTACAAGATTCAATACCGTGTGATGCTGGCGCGATACCGTGGTAAGACCATTTGTCCCGATTGCGAAGGTACCCGTCTGAAAAAAGAGGCCATGTACGTGAAGGTGGCCGGCAGAAGCATTCATGAGCTGATGCTAATGCCTGTGTCAGAGCTTTTTGACTTCTTTAATACCATCTCACTGCCGGCACACGATTTAAAGGTAGGCAAGCGCCTGCTTACGGAGATCAATGCCCGGTTGAAGTTTCTCAACAACGTGGGGCTGGGTTATCTTACACTCAACCGTCTCTCCTCTACCCTGTCGGGTGGCGAAAGTCAGCGTATCAATCTGGCCACCTCCCTGGGGAGCAGCCTGGTAGGCTCTCTCTACATTTTGGACGAGCCCAGCATCGGACTTCATCCACGCGATACCCACCTGTTGATAGATGTTCTGAAAAACCTGAAACAGTTGGGCAACACTGTGATTGTAGTCGAACACGATGAGGAGATCATCAGGGCCTGCGACCAGATTATCGACATAGGCCCGGGAGCAGGCCAACACGGGGGCGAGGTGGTTTTTAAGGGTGATTTCAGGGCTTTAACGGCCAGCACGGAAAGCCTTACCACACAGTATCTCAATGGAACCCGGAAGATTGAAGTCCCCACCTCCCGCCGCAGCTTCAACCATGCACTTGAAATAGTTGGGGCCAGAGAGAACAACCTGAAAAACCTCACCGTTAAAGTTCCGTTAAATGTGATGAATGTGGTCACCGGTGTCAGCGGATCGGGCAAATCATCACTGGTTAAAAAGGTGCTCTACCCGGCATTGAAAAAAATAAAAGGAGGCTATGCCGATAAAACCGGTTCCTTTGATCTTTTGCGGGGAGATGTGGACAGCATTTCGGAGGTTGAGTTCATCGACCAAAACCCCATAGGTAAATCCTCACGCTCCAATCCTGCCACCTACCTCAAGGCCTATGATGAGATCAGAAAACTTATGGCTGCACAGAAACTGTCTCAAATTAATGTCTATAAGCCATCGCATTTCTCCTTTAACGTTGATGGCGGCCGATGCGACGAGTGCCAGGGAGAAGGCACGCTAAAGATAGAGATGCAATTTATGGCCGATATCGTACTTACCTGTGAGAGTTGCCAGGGAAAGCGCTTTAAACCCGAAATATTAGAGGTGACCTATCGCGGCAAAACCATCCACGATATACTGGAAATGACTGTGAACCAGAGTATTGATTTTTTTAGTGAGGTGCAAGGGAATACCGAAAAACGCATCGTGAACCGCTTGCAGCCCTTGGCGGATGTGGGTTTGGGATATGTGCGCCTGGGTCAGTCATCAAGTACCCTAAGCGGAGGTGAGAGCCAGCGGGTAAAGCTGGCATCCTTTCTGGCGCTTGAAAAAAGCAAACCCACCCTATTCATCTTCGACGAGCCCACCACAGGACTCCATTTTCACGACATTCAAAAACTACTCAAAGCCTTTAACGCTCTTATCGACAAGGGGCATTCGCTGCTGATTGTAGAACACAACATGGAGGTAATAAAATCGGCCGACTGGATTATAGACCTAGGACCCGAGGGTGGCGAAAAGGGTGGCCACATTGTGTTCGCCGGAACACCCGAAGCGTTGGTGAAGGCGGAAGTGGGATATACGAGTAAATATTTGAGGAAACATATTGGGGCCTCGCCTAACCCTCCCGCAATGGTGGGTCAAGCTCTCCGAAAGAGGGGGCTACTTAACCCCAAATAAAATCGCCACACAGCCGCCGATATTTGTTTCGGGATCGTCGTTTTCGAGCACCTTCACTTTCACGATTAGCTTTTGGGTGGTTTCCATATAGAAGTCCCACTTTTGAGAGAAATTGTGCTGCGCATTATCAAAGAGAACCATTTTATGCATATCCATCACGATAATACGTATTTGCGGCAAGGTATTAACAGTAGCCACCACCAAACGGTATTCAAGACCTTCAAAAAAAGTCTTGTAGAGCTCCGCCGATTCTCCTTCGCCCAAGATGGTGGCGCTGTAGTTGCCATCGTGGACGAAGTCTTCCAGGAGTGGCCTGGCTATATTTTTGGCAAACCCAATGCACTGGGCCTCTCCCTTCATAGGAAAAAACAATCCTAAAAACAGAATAAAAAGGAAGCTGATGGCTACTGAAAAGGAGCTCCCTGGAGTTGTGCATCCGAACGACCGGCGAACAGCTGCCTGAAGAGTTCGCATGAAATTACCGATCGCCGGGTATTGAGGCGATAACAGAGTTGGGCAAGCGAAAACAGGTCTCTTTGCAGTAATGGAGTGGTTATTTAAAGGCATAAATTTAAGAAACAAAATAGGTGCGGAGTTCCTCTACCTTTTCACACAAATCTTCAAAAACGGCCGGTTCCATATAGGTCTCACTTTGGGCTTTAATTGTTGTCACCCGGCGCTCCACATCGGTTGTGGACTCTACATCGGAGGTGTTTACAATTTTTATGTCATCAAAAATGATACGCAACTGTTCAAATTTATCCATAAGCTGGCTGATAAGCGGATCCTGTTCGTAGGACTCCATCAAATTAAGCAGGGTATAGAGCGACAACTTTTGATAAATAATCCGGTCGATGAGTCTTTGATTGTTCTCCATATTATAACGCGAAAGCTGAGTGGCCAGATAAAGGCCTTCAATCCAGCCACCTGCCAACACCATCAGAGATATGGAAGCCCGGTTGTTTTCGGAGAGATAAGCATTTGAATTCATAAAAGTCTCCGAGATAATGTCCATCACCGCATCGCGGTTGTTCATGTTCTCTTCCAATTTGCGCACGGTTGCTTCATCAATGGAGCCCATAATACCCAGATCCTCAGCCAGTTTTTTAGCATTCCCCATATATTCAATGGTCGTTTGTGTTTGATCGAACAAGCTGGCATAACTCAAATCGGCACTGTAAACACCCAGATTAAGTGCCATCTTGAGATTGGTATTGTATCTGGAGATGTTCTCAATAGGATTCAAAATAGAACGATCGAACCCTGCGCCGGCGCGTTTAATGAGCATAGCCGTTTCGAGGGGGGAAGGCAGGGAGTAAAAAATCAGTTTCGACTTATTAAAATCCTCCATCAGCTGCTCATTTAAAGGCACAGACTCAATGACATCAAGCTCCGACAGCTCTGTGTCCGATTGCCTGTTACATGAATTACATGAATTAAATGAAACCAGGGCAAAGAGGCCAAAGATGAACATAAGGAGGTAAACGTAAATCTTTTTCATACTATCGGGGTTACTATTTTCAAATATTTGAAGGCTGAAATTACAATTTTTATTATAATAAAACACAACCCATGCTCTCCTTATACGAGAAAAATTAAAAAAGTTCCATTATTTTGGATGGCAAGTATCATTTACGATAAAGCCAAATCAGAAACCAACCTGCAGGGTCAGTCAAAATTTGAAAAATACTTCATAAACTGGGCACGCTCGTACATCAAGGGGTCAGCAATCTTCCTGTAGCTCATTTCGCCTCTAAAATCATCAATGGTTTTATACTTTTTATCCTTCATCCATTGTCCCAGCTGGTCGATCATGCGGGTAATTATCGCCGGCCCGTTTTTATAAATAGCCGAACACACCTGCACAGCCTGAGCGCCGGCCAGCAATTGCTTAATGAGTGCTGTTCCGTCGTGCACACCCGTTGAAGCGGCCACATCCAGGTTATGAATCTTTGAGCTGACAATAGATACCCAGCGGAGCGATCGCCGGATATCAGAGGGAGTACTGAAAACTTCGGCGGCGGTAAGATTCATCTTGTAAATGTCGATATCAGGTTCGTAAAACCGGTTAAAAAGCACAACTCCCTTTGCTCCCGACACGGAGAGTTTATTCACTACGCTTAACAGATTGGAGAAATACATCCCGAGTTTCATGGAAACAGGAATGGAAACTACCTGACTTACCATTTCGGCTACCTGATAATAGGTCTGTTCATATTCGGCAGCATCACTGTTCTTATCTGTATTCACAATAAAAATGTTGAGCTCAATGGCATCGGCACCGGCCTCCTGAATATTTTGTGCAAAATTTATCCACTCATCGGCCGAATAACAGTTTATGCTGGCAATTACCGGAATATCAACGGCTGCCTTAGCTTCACTTATCAGAGTAAGATACTCAGATACAGAATTATGACGTGAATATTCGCGCATATAATCCTCTGCTTCGGAATGGTCGAATCCATCCCCGGTGTGTATAGCGTGGCGGAGCTCCTGATTGATCTGCTCTTCGAAAAGTGATTTTAAAACCACTGCTCCAGCTCCGGCATCGCGCAGCCTTTTAATCTTCTCTACGCTGTTGGTAAGGCCTGAGCTGCTTACTATCAACGGATTTTTAAGTTTTAGCCCTAAATAAGTTGTTTCGAGATTTGCCATATATGTTAGTTATTAATATTGTCGTAATGAAATCTGCAACTGTAAATTAAGATGTCCTGGTGTTCAACCTGATACACCAATCTGTGTTCCCGGATGATACGTCTTGACCACAACCCTGCTAAATCGTACTTTAACTACCGCCCCCCTCTTGATGTGAATTTAAAATTCATAGTTTCTTTCTCCAAAAATAGCGCTGCCTATCCGCACCATGGTGCTGCCCTGTACAATAGCCAAATGATAATCGCCCGACATGCCCATGCTCAGAGTATCAAACCCGGGGTCGTCAGCAAAAAATTGTGTCTTTATCTCATCAAAGAGCAGTTTCAATCCTGTGAACTCCCTTGTCACCTGCTCTTCGTCATCGGTATAAGTGGCCATTCCCATAAGGCCCCTGATGCGAACATTTTCGAAAGAGCTGTAATCCTCGCTCCGAAGAAGTTCCGACACCTCGCCCGGGGAAAATCCAAACTTTGAATCCTCGTCTGCGATCTGTATCTGCAACAGACAGGGAATAACCCGTTTCAGCTTATTGCCCTCTTTGTTGATGGCCCGCAATAGTTTAAGAGTGTCCACGCCATGAATAAGAGAAACAAAATGGGCTATAAATTTCACTTTATTGCGTTGCAGATGACCAATCATATGCCACTCAATGTCGCGGGGCAGTGCCTCCGCCTTTTCGACCAACTCCTGCACTTTATTCTCTCCAAAAACCCGTTGTCCCAAATTGTAGGCCTCCAGAATTACCTGTGGTGCATGGGTTTTACTCACCGCCACCAATGTAACCCCCAAAGGCAACTCCTTTCGGATTTTAATAAGATTTGCTGTAACAGAGATGTTCATTTGAATTGAAGGGATAAAGGATTAGGCATTAAAGATTGGGGATTCCTGTCGTCTATTGTCTGTGGCAATTACATTTATATTTCATGAATCACCAGCCCCGACCTTAATTTAGGCTCAAACCAGGTGGTTTTTGGCGGCATAATATTACCGGTGTCGGCAATGGTAATAAGCTGTTGCATAGATACCGGGTAAAGGGCGAAGGCCGCCTTCATTTCACCCGAGTCAACCCGTTGTTTTAGTTCTCCCAGGCCACGGATGCCACCTACAAAGTCGATTCGTGTGGATGTGCGCAGATCCGTCATGTCGAGCAGACTACTCAGCACTTGTTGCGACAGGATGGTCACATCGAGCACCCCAATGGGGTCATCGTCGTTGTAGGTCTCCTTTTTTGCAATGAGCCGATACCACTTGCCTTCCAGATACATGCTAAATTCGTGTAAGCGCAGGGGTTTGTATATTTCTGCCCCCATATCGGTGATATCGAAAGCATTTTTCAACTGCTCAATAAACCGGGTTCCGGTCATTCCATTCAAATCTTTCACCACGCGGTTGTAATCGATTATCTGCAACTGGTTGTCGGGGAAATGCACCGCCATAAAAAAGTTGTACTCTTCGTCGCCCCGGTGATTGGGATTGGCCTTTTTCCGTTCCAAACCAACCCGTGCTGCGGCTGCTGTCCGGTGGTGCCCATCGGCTACATAGGTAAATGGCACTCTGGTAGCAAAAAGTGCTTCAATCTCCCGGTTGACCTCAGCCTCTTTTATCACCCAAAATTGATGGCCAAACCCGTCATCGGCAGTGAAATCGTACTCTACCTTCTGATTTTTCACAATTTCTTCAACTATGGCATCGATGGCCGGCACCGCTTTGTAACTAAAAAATACCGGCTCAATATTGGCATTATTGGTGCGAATATTAATCATGCGATCCTCCTCTTTGTCGGGACGCGTGAGCTCATGTTTTTTTATGATGCCCTGCTCATAATCGGAACAGGCTGCACACCCCACTATACCATATTGGGTGCGATTATTCATGGTTTGCGCATAGATGTAAAAGTGCGGCTCCTCATCGGGAATCAACCATCCCTTGTCCTTGAAAAGCTTGAAATTTTCGGCCGACTTTTGATATACAGCCGCAGAGTGGATATCCACACCGGGCTCACAATCAATTTCCGCTTTGGTGATACGCAGCAGCGAAAATTCTTTCCCGCTGGCCATCCTGGCAGCCTCTTCACTATTCATCACATCATACGGCAGGCAGGAAAGGCCGGCGGCGATTTCCTGTGGCGGCCGAAGACCGATGAAGGGTTTTACTATTGCCATAGATTTATATGGTTTTATTGGTTATTAAACTATATCTGCTGTCGCGCTTTGCACGCCCGGCTTTGCCGCCTGGCTTTTTACCAGGAATCTGACATCGCAAATCCTTTAATAACATGATTTGCAATTTGAGATGTGCAATTGGCGATTTGAGATTTTATTAGACCTCTCAATCTTTAATTGTTAACACAAAAACTAACATCTCCCTCTTTAAAGAAACGCAGAACTTGCTTCACTGCTGCCACACCGGCATTGATATTTGCCTCCGAGGTCTGAGCGCCCATCTTTTTGGCAGTAAACAGGAAACGGCCCGGGAACTTTTCTTCAAACACTGCTTTGTTTTCGGGTGTGATGTCGGCGAGATAGGTGAAGTCGGTTCTTTCTCCCATCAGTTTAATGATTCCCTCCTCATCGATCTCCTCTTTGCGGGCCGTATTGACAAGCACCGCGTCTTCCGGCATTTTAGAGAGCAGATCGTAATTAATCGCTTTGTGAGTTTTTGCATTGGCGGGAATATGCAGAGAGACATACTGACAGGTGGAATACATCGTTTTTACATCCGGCAGCGGCATCACCCCATCGGCTTGAATCTTATCGTCATCTACATAAGGATCGAAAGCAAACACATCCATTCCAAAACCTTTGGCAATTTTTGCTACATAAAAGCCCACGTTTCCATAACCATGAATACCCAGTTTTTTACCTCTCAACTCGGTCCCGGCGCTGCCATCAAAGCGGTTGCGTGCCTGATAGACCATCATCCCAAAAACCAGCTCGGCCACTGCATTGGAATTTTGGCCTGGCGTATTCATTGCTACTATGCCTTTTTGGGAGCAAGCCTCCAGATCAAGGTTGTCGTAACCTGCACCTGCACGTACCACAATAAGCAGTTGCTTAGCTGCATTCAGGATTTCACGGGTTACCAGATCGGAACGTACAATCATGGCATCAACGTCGGCCACGGCAGCCATCAACTCCAGTGCAGATTTATATTTCTCAAGCAGTATCATTTCAAAACCTGCCCCATCAATCACCCCTTTCATCTGTGCTATGGCAACAGGAGCAAAGGGCTTTTCGGTTGCAATTAAAATTTTTTTCATGTAAATCAAATTATGAGTTATGTTTCAATTCTTAATGATTATCAAAGGTTGTCGCGGTGCGACTGTTTTTTATCCACGACTTGTCCCCTGCCTACCCTGCCTACCCTGCCTAACGGCAGGCAGGCGGCAGGCAGGCGTATTTTAATCGGGGGATTTCCTGGTAAAAAACCAAGCAGCAAAGCCGATCGCACAGATTAGAAACCGATAGCTATGCTTTTTGCTGCGAACACGAAAATACATCATGCTTTCTATCCCTAATATTGCATATCAACAATGTCCGAATGGACATATAATCTGTATTAATCTGTGAAATCTGTGGACAGCTATTTTTTGCACCCATCGGGTGCGGTCGCTTCGCGACTGGTTTTTATTCACAGATTAATACAGATTAATTACCTGCGGGCTTCGTAAGGGCTTCCTAAATTTTTCTCTCGAACTCCTTCATCGTTTCCACAAGTGCTTTCACACTTTCAGGAGCCAGTGCATTGTATGTTGATGCTCTGAATCCGCCCACATCGCGGTGCCCTTTAATGCCGATCATTCCTTTTTGAGTGGCAAAATCAAGGAACTCCTTCTCCAAATCAATGTATTCTCCCTCCATCACAAAGCAGATATTCATAAACGAGCGGTCCTCTGGATCCTCCACGGTGGCCTTAAAAAGTCTGTTGCGGTCAATCTCATCATACAACCACCCGGCTTTCTCCTGATTGCGCTTTTGCATAGCCGTTACGCCACCCTGCTCCCTGAGCCATTCGAGAGTTTTTAAGGCTGCAAAGACCGGAAGCACCGGCGGGGTATTAAACATCGACCCTTTGCTCACATGTATTTGGTAATTGAGCATGGTGGGAATGGCCCGCTCCACTTTGCCCAGCCCATCGGTTTTAACCACCACGAAGGCCACACCGGCAGGTGCCAGATTTTTTTGGGCTCCCCCATAGATGAGCGCATATTTGGAAACATCCACGGGCCGGGAAAATATGTCGGACGACATATCAGCCACCAGAGGAATTTTCACATCCAGGTCTTTTTTTATTTCGGTACCGTAGATGGTGTTGTTGGTTGTGATGTGAAAATAATCAGCATCGGCAGGCACCTCGTAATTTTTTGGAATATAATTAAAATTAGCATCTTTGGAAGAGGCAACCTCCACAACCTCACCAAAGAATCTGGCCTCCTTCACTGCCTTGGAAGCCCAGACACCGGTATTGAGATAGGCCGATTTTTTGTTCATTAGATTATACGGCACCATGCAGAATTGCATGCTGGCTCCACCCCCAAGAAAAAGCACCTCGTAACCGGAAGGAATATCGAGCAACTCTTTAAAAAGCGCCTGAGCCTGGTCCATCACCGCCACGAACTCCTTACTGCGGTGGGAGACTTCCATCACCGACAAACCTGTACCGGCAAAATCGAGCACAGCCTCTGCTGTTTTTTTAACTGTATATTCAGGCAAGATAGAGGGGCCTGCATAAAAATTGTGTTTCTTCATCAGATATCAGATTTAAATAAAAATTTCGATTGTTCCATCCCCACCATGACCCGGGAACAGACTTTGCCCGCCAACCTGTCATTTTCGAGCACAGGTACTATATTGGTTTGATCGATGGTATGACAAAACTCAATCACATCGTCAAGTCCATTTTTTGCCAGGCGCTGCTTTTGTGCCGCTTTTAAAATGTACTGATAGGGATCGGTGCCGGCCTTTTCCCAAAGGTCTATTGCAGCAGCTACCGAGTCGCAGATGGTATTAAAACTACCGCTTTTTAAAAGTTCGTGAGACAATGCACCAGCAAAAACCGCATCCTCCAGACTGAACTTATCTTTCCATCCGGCACACAATACCACCACATCGCGGTTCTGTAGTGTGAGCCATTGCACCAATGCCGAAAGATTAAGATAGGAACCTATTGCTACCGTATGAGCGCCGGCGGAGGCCATGTGAATGGTGCGGGTACCATTGGTAGTGCTGTAAACAATGTCTTGATTTTTTATACGCTCTGCGGTAAAGTTAAAAGGAGAATTGCCAAAGTCGGCAAAATCGAGCACCAGGCCATCGCGCTCGGCGGCTACCAGATAACCCTTCTCTTTATATCGACGGGCTTCAGTTGAAGTGCCCACCGGAATAATGTACCGGGCTCCATTCATAAATGCGGTGCAAATGGCCGATGTAGCCCGCAAAATATCCACCACTACCACTATCGACTCTCTATTGTGATAGAGCGGGTAAAAGGCAGGTGAAAAACAGACTTCTAATTGCAACTTCATAGCAATACCGGATATCACGCCCCTTTAACGAATGGTACCTTTACGATTCGGGCCTTTAAATCGCGATTGCGAACACGCACAAAGATCTCACTATCGGGTCTTCCAAATCCACTCTTCACATACCCCATGCCAATGCCTTGTTTCAATACGGGCGACATGGTACCTGAGGTGACTTCTCCAATTACTTCACCATCTGAACTTACTAACTCATAGCCTTTTCGTGGAATGCCGCGTTCCTCCATCACAAAAGCTTTCAGCCGGTGTTCAACGCCTTCCTGTTTCTGCTTTTCGAATATTGAGCGGCTTGGAAAATCTTTTCCTTCAGAAAATTTAGTAATCCAACCCAGGCCCGCCTCAATGGGCGAAGTGGTATCGTCTATGTCGTTGCCGTAAAGACAAAACCCCATCTCCAGTCTAAGTGTATCGCGGGCACCCAGCCCTGCGGGAATCAAACCCTTTTCGGCGCCTGCCTGCATAACAGCTTCCCAGATAGCAGGACCATCGTTATTATACATGTAAAGCTCAAAACCACCAGCACCGGTATAGCCGGTATTTGAAATAATTACCTCCTTTACCCCGGCAAAGTCGCCTGTCACAAAGGAGTAAAATGGGACAGATTCTAAATCAACGGAGGTGAGTTTCTGTAAGATAGAGGTTGCTTTGGGGCCCTGAACAGCCAGCAATGAAATGGCATCACTCACATTTTCGAGCTCAGCGCCCATGGTGTTGTGGCGATTGCACCACTCCCAGTCCTTCTGAATATTGGCGGCATTTACCACCATCAGATATTTATCGTCGTGATAGCGATACACCAGCAAATCGTCCACAATGCCACCCTTTTCATTGGGCATACAGGTATATTGTATCTTCCCGATTTTAAGATCCGCAACATTATTGGTAGTGATTTTTTGAAGAAACGACAACGCATTGGGCCCTTTCACCCAAAACTCGCCCATGTGCGATACGTCGAACAGGCCGGCAGCATTGCGCACCGCCATATGCTCATTGTTTATTCCGGTGTATTCCACAGGCATTTCAAATCCGGCAAAGGGAACCATTTTAGCATCCAGTTGTTTGTGATACTGATTAAAGACTGTTTTTTGCATAATACTGTTTTTTAGAACCGGGAACGAAAAAGCCACCGGAAATTTTATTTTAACCAAACACAGGTACAAAATTAATTTTAAAGATTGATCGGGCAAGCTTTAACCCACTTAAATATAAGCATTCGTTCTTAATATATTCAAAAAAGCATGAATCTGCTTCAACCTGATTGATTCATAAATTTTCTAAATCGAAGCCCTGCGTCAAATTTGTCTGCGGTTGTTTATATTTTTTGATATTTGACCATCTTATTACGAAAATTTATGAATTAATCAGGTTAAAGTTTGACCGGAGAGTTTTTAATCAAAATAATTTTTTATAGCTTTGTAGAGTAGGCATCTCATCTTAAAAGAATGTATTATGCCAAACAGATACCGATGGATAGACCTCTCATACCTTGAGAGCGTTTCAGGAGACGACAGGGAAACAATGGAGGAACTGATTGTTATTTTTTTAGAACAGATTCCTGAATTTAACGAAGATTTTGCTAACTACTTCCGCGAAAAAAGATGGCGCAAAATTGCAGCCACTGCACACAAGGCCAAATCGTCGGTGCTGGCCATGGGAATGGAAGAGCTGGGCAATGAAGATTTAAAAAACCTGGAACTGCTGGCTAAACAGATGTACGTGAAAGAGATAAGCAGCAAGAGGCTGCCTGCCTCAGAGGAAGAGACAGAAAAAGAGCAGTTGGAAAAAAATCTTAAAAGTTATCCTGCCGAACGACAAAAATGGATCCGTGAAAATACTTCTGAAGCTGCCATTTGGAAACTTATTAGTAAATTCGGTGAAATTTGTATTGAAGCTTCAAAAGAACTACAATCTGAACTTGAAAAATGAAAATCATGCTGAAGTTAGCGTCACAAGACAACATACAGATGGGGACTCTGGAAGATACCGATCGGCTGAATGCCTCGGTAGCCCCCGAGGTGAAAGATAAACTCAACAGCTTATTGAACAAGCCCGGCACAGAATTCATCCTCAATCTCCAGAATATCAAATTCATCGACAGTACCGGCATTGGGGTTCTTATCTCGGCATTGAAAACTTCACGCCAGAATAACGGGCGTTTTATGCTTACCAATGTTCAAAACGACGTGATGAGCCTGCTAAAGCTGATGAAATTGGATCAGGTATTTGATTTCTATACCGCTTAATCTCTTCACGCAGTTCCCGTACCTTCAGGTTTGTAATCCACAGCTATAAATCCTCTGCACTGTGGATTACAAATCCGCAGGCTTTATCCAATGAATTTTCAATCCATCTTTCTCTTTTAATTTATAAACTTCAGCTCACTGCCCTCAAAATCAATGGTTATGGGCTTCTCCTTATCTACCTCTCCGGCCAGTAATTTCTTCGACAGTACATTGAGTACGAACCTTTGGATCGCTCTCTTCACGGGCCGGGCACCAAAAAGCGGGTCAAAGCCCACCTCCACCAAATGATCCACAGCTTTTTGGGTTATAGCCAACTGCACTCCCTGTGCCTTTAACAAATTCACCACCCGATTGAATTGCAGTTTCACGATATCCCTTATCTCTTCACGCGTGAGTGGGGTAAACATAATGATGTCGTCAATCCGGTTCAAAAACTCCGGTCGAATGGTTTGCTTCAGCAAATCCATCACCTGCCTTCGTGTTTGGTCGGCCACCTTGTCGCTGAATCCATCTTTACCAGCCCTTTCAAAGTTTTGCTGAATAAGAGGCGAACCCACGTTGGAGGTCATAATGATGATGGTGTTCTTAAAGTCGGCTACGCGCCCTTTGTTGTCCGTGAGGCGACCATCGTCTAATACCTGCAGCAAAATATTAAACACATCGGGGTGGGCCTTCTCAATCTCGTCGAGCAGCACCACCGAGTAAGGTTTGCGCCTGACCGACTCGGTAAGCTGGCCTCCTTCGTCGTATCCCACGTATCCGGGAGGTGCACCAATCAGCCGCGATACCGAATGCCGCTCCTGATATTCCGACATATCGATGCGGGTCATCAGATCTTCGTCGTCGAATAGGAATTCGGCCAGGGCTCTGGCCAGCTCTGTTTTACCTACACCGGTCATTCCCAAAAATATAAAGGAACCGATGGGCCGCTTCATATCCTGCAATCCGGCACGGCTGCGCCGCACGGCATCGGCTACCACGGTGATGGCCTCATCCTGCCCCACCACTCTTTTGTGAAGTTCATCTTCAAGTGTCAGCAGTTTCTGGCGCTCACTCTTTAGCATGCGCATCACAGGGATTCCTGTCCAGCGGCTCACCACCTGAGCAACATCCTCAGCATCCACCTCCTCCTTGATCATAGCATGGTCGGCCTGACGCTCAATCAGCTGTTGCTGAAGCTCTTCAATCTTTCGATCGGCCTCTTTAATACGACCGTAGCGCAACTCGGCCACCTTCTCGTAGAGTCCCTCCCGCTCGGCTTTTTGTGCCTCGAATTTATATTGTTCGATGCTCTCCTTGTTCTTTTGAATCTGCTCAACAATCGCTTTTTCCTCCTCCCACCTGGCCCGCAACGAACCACGTGTCTCCTTTAAGTTTGCGATCTCCTTGTTCAACTCCTCCAGCTTCTTTGAATCGCCTTCGCGGCGGATGGCTTCCCGCTCAATCTCCAACTGCTGAATGCGGCGCTCAATCTCGTCAATCTCTTCGGGCACCGAATTCATCTCCAACCGAAGTTTCGCTGCTGCTTCATCAATCAGGTCAATGGCTTTATCGGGCAAAAAGCGGTCGGAGATGTAGCGTTTGGAAAGCTCCACCGCAGCAATGATGGCCTCATCGCGGATGCGCACCTTATGATGGGTCTCATAACGCTCTTTAAGGCCGCGCAGTATTGAGATGGCCGAAGGCATATCGGGTTCATCCACCATCACAATCTGGAAACGGCGCTCCAACGCTTTGTCCTTTTCAAAATACTTTTGATACTCACTAAGGGTAGTGGCACCTACAGCCCTAAGCTCTCCCCGCGCCAAAGCAGGTTTCAGAATATTCGCGGCGTCCATGGCTCCTTCACTCTTTCCTGCGCCCACCAGGGTGTGTATCTCGTCGATAAAAAGAATGACCTCCCCATCGCTTCCGGCTACCTCTTTAACCACCGATTTAAGCCGCTCTTCAAACTCGCCTTTGTATTTGGCACCGGCAATGAGAGCACCCATATCAAGAGAGTAGATTTGTTTGCTCTTTAAATTTTCAGGCACATCGCCATCAATGATGCGGTGCGCCAGGCCTTCGGCAATGGCTGTCTTACCTACGCCGGGTTCACCAATCAGTATGGGATTATTCTTGGTACGGCGGGAAAGTATTTGCAGGATACGGCGGATCTCCTCGTCACGGCCAATCACCGGGTCAAGTTTCCCATTGCGGGCCTGCTCATTCAGGTTAATGGCAAAACGACCCAACGCATCGTAGGTGTCTTCGGCAGTCTGGCTGTCAACCTTTTGTCCTTTGCGCAGGTCAATGATGGCCGCTTTTAAGCTTTTTTCGGTAACCCCGGCATCTTTCATCATGGTGGATACCTGGTCGCCACTCTGCAAGATACCCAACAGCATATGTTCAATGCTGGTGAACTGATCACCCATCTTTTGGGCGGCATTGGTGGCTTTCTGTAAAGCATCACTGGCATTTTTGCTGAGATATGGCTCGCCTCCACTCACTTTCGGATAGGACTCAATCATCTTATTGAGCACAGGCAACACCTGCTGTGCGCCTATTTTGTTGAGTAAAAAGCGGGTCACATTCTCGCCCGTCTCAAAAACACTCTTCAGCAGATGTCCCGTTTCAATAGCCTGATGCTGGTAACCGGCGGCTATCTGAAAAGCCTGCTGCACAGCCTCCTGAGCTTTTATGGTAAATTGATTCAAGTTCATAATTTATTTTTTTAAACCTTCAACAAGAGTTGTATCAATTGTTCTGCCAGATTAGACAGCCTGTCATTTTGGCAGTAAGGGAATAAAAATGCTGCCATTCCGCCAGTGCGTTCCACAACACCACCTCCCTTTTTTGTCAACAGGACAGAAAAATCAGCCATCAGTACCCCAATTTGAATAAATCCCCGATTAAAAAGTCACCTTTTATTGCAGGTCATAAGAATGTATTGGCCACTACAAACCACCTGAACAGCAATAAGCAAGAACATTTAGATGTTACTAAATTAACTCATTATATAGTTTTTTACATATATAGATATTTGCAGTTGATGTTTTCTTTCTTTTATTTTGCATTCCAATTGCCGAATAATGGTGCAGGAAAAAAAGACTGAATATTCCGATTCCATATTCAAAATTCGTGTAACCATATTAAAAAAACAATAGAAACAACAGAATCTTTTATGCAAATGAGAATTTTAAATCCAACCCTACTCATTTATTTAGTGCTATTAATGTGGCTCCCTGCCAGAGGCTATGGCCAATCCTCAACCCGTGAAACCTGGACGTTGGAGGAGGTGTTACAGGTGGCCCGGGAGAACAACTGGGAGATTAAAAAATCGGAACAGGAGATATTGAGCCGTCAAGCCGAATTCAGATCTACGCTGGCAACTTTTCTGCCGGGTATCGGTGTTTCACAAAGTGTGACCCACACCAACGATCCATTGGCGGTTTTTGGCATAAAGCTTCAACAGGAGATAGTTACCCAGAACGATTTCGCCACCGATTTATTAAACAACCCTGCGAGCATTACCGATTTCAATTTGGGAATCACCGTAGAGCAGCCACTCATAAACCCCGATGCTTTGGCCGGGCGCAGAGCAGCTTCATTTACTCTTGATGCATCCAGACAGCAAAATGCTCATCTTAAACACCATGTAAAATATCTGGTAAAGCAATCGTACTACGCCATACAACTGGCCCACGAGCGACAACGGGTGCTGGAAGAGGCGCATAACAATGCCCTTGAAAATCATCGTATTGCCAATAATAACCTGGAAGAGGGCACCGTAAGCAGAGCCGATGTAATGTCTGCCAGAGTGAGGGTGCTGGATATTGAGAGTAAGATTGCAGTTGCCAAAGATCAGGTCGTATCGGCCGGTCAGATGCTTGCTTTTTTACTGGGCCGCGACTTGAAGGCGCAGATCATTCCTGCAGAACAGCTCACTATGGTGCGGCCTGCAACTAACGATAAAGAGTACAATCTGGAGGTTCGCAGCGACATTATGGCGCTGAAGAGCGGGGTGATGGCACGCGAAAAGATGGTGGACATGCAAAAGCTGAAATTCATTCCCCGCCTTAATGCCTTTGGTGCCTATAATTTTCACAGCGACGAATTAACTGCTTTCGATGCTCAAAGCTGGGTCGTTGGAGCCACTCTGCAATGGAAAATATTCTCAGGAAACAAAAACCTGGCCGGCATCAGCCAGGCCAGGGCCAATGCTCAACTGGCCAGGTTGAATCAACAGGAGTATATGAGCAGGAGCCAGATGGAGGTAGATAGGGCACGAAGACAGATTGGAGTGGCCGAAACAGCTCTCATAGCCGTTGAGATGGCCGAACAGGAGACGGCAGAGTCCTTCCGCATCCGGCGTGACCGGTACAAAGAGGGTATTGAACGCACCTCAGATTTGCTGGCCTCCGAAATGATCTATTCGGAGAAACAACTGGAACGGTTAAATGCCATTTACAATTACAATAATGCAGTTTTTTACCTGGAATACCTGATGGAGTCAGAATAAAATTCAGCAAAATACAAAACAGATCACCACTGCAACACCTCCGCCGGACTTCGAATCGGCAGTAGAAAATAAAATCAGAAATTTTTAAGAGATGAAGAGAATTAACTTTTTAACAATAGTTGTTGCCACCCTTGTGGCCGGTTCGTGCTCAAATTCAAAAAAAGAGAAAAACACCGAAGTGGTGGCCCAGGTAGAAACTGCCACCGTAGAAAACACAAAAAGGGCTAAAGCCTACCAGTACACCGGTATAGTTCAGGCCCAAACCCAATCGACGGTGGGCACCCGACTGATGGGGCAGATTGAAAACATATATGTAAAGAAGGGCGACCGCGTAAAAAAGGGCGACCTGCTGGTCACCTTACGCAGCCATTCCATTGAAGCCAAAGAGCGGCAGGTTGAGGCACAAATAGCCGAAGCCGAAGCTGCCTTTGCCAACTCGGAGATCAACTACAACCGGATGAAAAACCTCTATAAAAAGCAGAGTGCTACCCGGTTGGAATTCGACGACATAGAAGCCCGGTATAAGATGGCCAAAGCCAGGCTCGATGCGGCCATTCAGCAGCGAAGTGAGGTAAGCGAACAGTTGCAATATGCCCGTATTCGCTCTCCTTACAACGGAATAGTTATCAATAAATTTGTCAATGCCGGAGATATGGCTTCACCCGGGATGCCCCTTCTGGCCGTGGAGGTACCCGATGCTTTTGAGGTGCTCACACGAATCCCGGAGAGTGAGATGAACCTTTGGAAACAGGGAGACACAGCCCTGGTTGAGATTCCCTCAATAAAGAAAAAGCTAAAGGGGATTGTTAGCCATATCAGTCCCTCCAATAAGTTTTCGGGCCCTCAGTATGAGATACTGATCACTCTCCAGGCAGAGAAGGATCAATCATCAATGATGCGCTCGGGCATGTTTGCCAATATCAATCTGTTTAGCGGCACCGAAGAGGTTGTGGTAGTGCCCACTGATTTGTTCGTACAAAGGGGCCAGCTGACAGGTATCTGGATGGTAAGCCCACAGGGAAAGGCGCTGATGCGGTGGGTACGAACCGGCAGGGAGAGCGGCGATAAAACCGAGATACTCTCGGGTATCAGTGCCGGAGAATCCTACATTGTAAAGTACGATCGGCGCCTGTTCGACGGTATTAAAATTGAATACCAATAGGTTGAGAGAGCTCCGGACCTATTTTCTTCGGAGTATCCCTTCCACTTTTGAACCATCTGTAAAATATTTCCGGGTATCCAATTCTTGAAACAAAAAACCGGAAACAAAAACAAGTATTATGAGAACAGGCATAGCAGGAACCATTGCCAAACTATTTATAAATTCAAAGCTCACGCCTCTGCTGATGGCGACATTTCTAATTGTTGGAGTTTACAGCTCGTTTCTTATCCCTCGCGAGGAGGAACCCCAGATAGACGTGCCCCTGGCAAATATTTTTGTAAGTTACCCGGGTGCTACCCCCACAGAGGTTGAGTCGAGAATTACCAAGCCGCTGGAAAAAATCGTATCGAACGTTACGGGCATTGAAAATGTTTACACCACCTCGGAGTCGGGCGGTGCTATGATGATTGTGCAGTTTTATGTAGGCGAAGACATGGAGCGTAGTCTGGTTAAGCTGTACAACGAAATCATCAAAAATATGGATCGAATGCCCCAGGGCATCTCCATCCCATTAATTAAAACCCGCTCCATCGACGACGTGCCTGTATTGGGACTCACGCTTTGGAGCGAGAACTATTCCGATTATCAGCTGCGGCGATTGGCTCAGGAGCTCAACTCCGAAATTGAAAAGGTGAAAGATGTAGCCGAAACAAAGGTTATTGGAGGAAGAAGCCGCGACATACGAATCGTATTGGATCGTGACAAGATGGAGGCTTATAACGTTGATCCGCTCATAATAAGCCGTCAGATATATGAAGCCAACAAGCAGGAAACCTCCGGTGAGTTCAACTGGAACGATGAGGCTATCAGTGTAAAGACGGGTAGTTTTTTCACCTCAGCTCTGGAGGTTGAGCGTTTGGTGGTAGGGGTCCAAAACGGCCATCCTGTTTATCTCAGGCAGGTGGCAACCATCGCCGATGGACCCGAACTGCCCACCAGTTACGTCTCCTTCGGCTACGGCAGTGGAAACCCCGAAAAACTTGAGCAGTCGCCGGGTAACTATCCGGCCGTCACCATCTCGGTAGCCAAACGCCGCGGTGCCGATGCTATGAAGGTGTCGAACGAGATTGTTGATAAGGTTAATATGCTGCGTGCAGAACTAATCCCTTCGGATGTTCAGATTGATGTTTCACGAAACTATGGCGAAACGGCCTCGGCCAAGGTGACTGAACTCCTGATGCACCTTTTGGGAGCCATCGTGGCTGTAACCTTCGTGGTTATGCTGGCTATGGGTTGGCGGGGTGGTCTGGTGGTCTTTATTTCGGTGCCCATCACCTTTGCGCTCACGCTGTTCAGCTACTATTTTCTGGATTACACCCTGAATCGCATCACCCTTTTTGCCCTGGTATTTGTAACGGGTATAGTGGTGGACGACTCCATTATTATTACCGAAAATATGCACCGCCATTTTAAAATGAAACGGATGCCGCCCTGGCAAGCGGCCATCCGCTCCATCGACGAAGTGGGAAATCCTACTATCCTGGCCACCTTTACGGTTATTGCCGCGGTTTTGCCCATGGTGTTTGTAAGCGGGATGATGGGCCCTTATATGAGCCCGATGCCCATTGGTGCCTCCATTGCCATGATGCTGTCGCTTATCATAGCTTTGATAGCCACGCCGTGGCTGGGTTTCAGATTACTCAGGCACACTGATAAAAAGGAAGAGTCGCGGTACACCCTCGAAGAGACCCTGATATACCGCCTTTACAAAAAAACAATGATGCCGCTGATTGATTCAGGATGGAAGCGGTGGAGCTTTATTGGCGGGATAACACTGCTACTGGGGGTGTCGCTGCTGTTGTTCGCCCTTAAAGTGGTAACCGTTAAAATACTGCCCTTCGACAATAAGAATGAATTTCAAGTGGTGATAGATATGCCCGAGGGTACCACCCTTGAACGTACCGCAATGGTTACCAAGGAGATCGCCATCTATCTGAAGCAAGACCCGCTGGTCTCCAATTACCAGACCTACGTAGGTGCCTCTGCCCCCATTAACTTTAATGGGTTGGTACGCCACTACGATCTTCGTAGAGGCAGCAACATGGCGGACATTCAGGTAAACCTGCTGGACAAAGGTGCGCGCAAATTGCAAAGTCACGAGATTGCCAAAGCACTAAGGCCCGAAATTCAGCGCATTGCTGCAAGTTATGATGCCAATGTAAAAGTGGTGGAAGTACCGCCCGGCCCACCGGTAATGTCAACGCTGGTAGCCGAGGTTTACGGTCCCGATCCGGCTACCCGGACGCGCATTGCCCGGGACGTAAAATCAATTTTTAACAATACCGGCAATGTGGTAGATGTGGACTGGCAGATAGAAGAGGACCAGTTGGAATACCAATTTATAGTAAACAAAGAAAAAGCAGCTCTGGCAGGAATATCTACCCGCCAGGTAGTTGAATCCCTTAACATGGCTCTCTACGGTCCAACTGTCTCTACACTTTACGCCGAGAATGAATACAACCAGGTGGGTATATCGCTTAGACTTGACGAAAAGCAAAGAAGCAGCATCAACGATCTTAAAAGGCTTAAACTGGTGTCAGAGTCGGGGCAAATGGTGCCGGTGGGTGATATCGCAACCATACAAGAGGAGATAAAGGACAAAAGCATTCATCGCAAAAATCAAAAACAGGTAGTGTACGTAATGGCCGATGTAGCCGGGAAACTGGAGAGCCCGGTTTATGCTATGCTCGACATTTCGGACAGGCTAAAGGAGATCGATTTGCCGCAGGGATACACACTTGACGAGCATTATCGGGCCCAACCCAAGCTGGAGAACAACTACGGACTGAAATGGGATGGCGAGTGGCAGATCACCTACGAGGTGTTTCGCGACCTTGGAGCAGCCTTTGCCGTTGTTTTAATCATCATCTACCTGCTCATCGTAGGCTGGTTTCAGAGCATGAAAATGCCTCTGGTAATGATGATTGCCATCCCCCTCTCGCTGGTGGGTATTATTTTGGGCCACATGTTGCTGGGTGCCTTTTTCACAGCCACCTCCATGATCGGGATGATTGCCCTGGCGGGAATTATGGTGCGCAACTCCATACTGCTCATCGACTTTGTAAACCTGCGACTAAACGACAATATTCCGCTAAAACAGGCTGTTATTGAAGCGGGAGCGGTTCGCACCGTACCCATTCTGCTCACCGCCGGCACGGTAGTAATTGGCGCCTTTGTCATCCTCTTTGATCCCATTTTTCAGGGACTGGCCATTTCGCTCATGGGGGGAACCATTGCCTCCACGTTTCTAACACTTTTAATAGTTCCTTTGGTCTTTTATATGGTAGAGGAGAAAAAATACCGAAGAAATACCCCGACTGCCAAAGATGAAAAAACAACAGAGAAGAATGATTGATTTTTGAATCGAAGAGCGGGAGATTACATTATTGCTAATTTTGGGTAATCTATAAAACCTAAACAACTATGAAACTAATCGTGATCACCAGCCTCTATGAATTCACCAAAGAGATAGGGGCTTTTCTAAAATCAAAGCAGGTACTTGCCTACTTTGAGATGGACGTGCAGGGATTTAAAGTGTTTGAAGACAATGATGACTTTTCCAGAAGCTGGTTTATTACGGGTCCGCCCTTAAGACCGACCAACTCGCTGGGCATCTTTGCCTTTATTGAAAGCCACAAAGCTTCTCAATTAATGGAGGCATTAAGGGAGTTTAATAACAACCATGATAAATATGATAAGATACTGAATGCCTTCGCTCTAAACGTGGAAGACTGGGTGTGACTTTTCCGATGGCAGGAGAATATGTTTTGTCCTGTATATTGCGGATTCTCCTGTTAAATTTTGGAAGCAATGGTTATCACACCCGTATTCAATCCTTTGCCACTGACTTTTAGTTGCATCTCGCCCGGTTTTTGGGAGGACTGTACCAAAACTACCAGCTTGCCACTAAAGGCCTTCATCGTTGGCAGATGAAACATCTCCAGTGAGGTGGCGTCTCCGTTGCAGGCCGCTCTGTAGGTGCCCTCACCTGTAACTTTAAAGCTAAGAGCGTTGGTTGCATTGGGACATGGATTTCCATCCTTATCCACAACAGAAACAGTAACATAACAGAGCTCTTTACCGTCGGCCCGAATCACTTTCCGGTCGGCCGACAATTCAAGATGATGTGGCTTACCGGCGGTATGTATCTCACTTTCGGCCACCGGATTTCCCTCTTTGTCGAATGCCACCACCTTTAAGGTGCCGGGTTCATATTTTACATCCATCCACATGAGGCGGTAACGGCTTTGATGGGTTGTGCGGTTCTTGGTTTGAACACCCTGGCTCTTACCGTTTACAAAAAGCTCGGCACTGTCGTAATTTGTATAGACAAAAACCGGGGTGGTTTCACCTTCACGATCTTCCCAGTTCCAGTGGGGAAGAATATGCAGGGTCTCATCTTTGGTATTCCAACGGCTGCGATACAGGTAAAACCGGTCTTTTGGCAACCCGCCCAAATCGCATATCCCAAAGTAGGAACTCCGGGATGGCCAATAGTCGTCGTAGGGTGTTGGCTCTCCCAAATAGTCAAATCCGGTCCACACAAACTCACCCATCACCCACTCCTTATCGTCCTGCAGTACAAAATCATCGTCGGGAACATTAGACCAGCTGCAGGCCTCCAAATCATAGGATGAACATTGGCCATCCCCATATTGCACATTCTTCCCCTCCTTTACAGGAAACTTGTAGATGCCACGTGAGCTTACTGTTGAGGCAGTTTCGGAACCTAAAATGAAACCCTGAGGGAATTTTTCATAGGCCTCTTCATACAAAGGCAATCGATAATTAAGTCCGGGGATGTCTAACAACGCTCCAAATCCACTTTCCATGACGGCCTTTACCTGGTCCATTCCAACGGTGACGGGTCGCGTGGGGTCTTCGCGGTGAAATATGTCCTGCAACCATTTGGCTCTTTTTACACCCTGACTTCCAAACTGGTCGGGCACCTCATTCCCGGCGCTCCACATCACGATACAGGGATGATTGCGTGTGGCACGAACCAGGTTCACCACATCCTTTTCAGCCCATTCGTCAAAAAAACGATGGTAGCCGTTCTCCACTTTGGGTTTGGCCCATTCATCAAAACTTTCGGCTAAAAAGAGAAAACCCATTTCGTCGCACAACTCCAGTTGCTCCAGCGAGGGCATGTTGTGAGATGAGCGGACGGCGTTACATCCCATATCTTTAAGAATAACCAGCTGACGCCTTAGAGCAGCGGTATTAACAGCCGCTCCAATGGGCCCCAGATCGTGGTGCAAACAAACCCCTTTAAATTTAGTGACCTCACCATTTAACACGAAGCCTTTGTTCGCCTCGTAGGCTATCTCACGAATGCCAAAGCGGATATGCTGCTCATCTTTTAGTTGATCGCCCTGATAGAGCTTTAATACAGCCTGGTACAAATAGGGTGATTCCGGGCTCCATAACCTGGGATTGGGAACGGCGATATTTTGCTCCATCGTGTTGCCAAACATTTGTGCGGTACTGTTTTGGGCAACAGAGTTGCCCTCAGCGTCCATAATTTCAGCTGTAAACTTTAAATCAATGCCACTCACCTCTGTTTTTATCTTCACTTTTGCCACCTCTTTTGAAATGAAAGGGGTGGTAATAAAAGTGGCCCAATGGTTAAAACTCACCTCATCTTTTACAATAATCTGAACTTTCCGGTACAGTCCTGCCCCGGGATACCACCTGGAAGATTCCCCCTGGTTTTCCAGGCGTACCGCCAACAGGTTCTCCCCACCCTGAATCAAATAATCCGAAATGTCAAAATAAAAATAGCTGTAACCATAGGGTCGGTAACCCACCTTTTTACCATTAATATACACCTGTGCCTCACTCATAGCGCCATCAAACGTGAGAAGCACTTTCCTTCCTTTCGAAAGTTGGGGCAATTGAAATCTGGTCCGGTACCAGCCTACACCAATGTAGGGTAGAGAGCCTGTTCTGCCGGTCTTTTCACTGGCCACCTTCTCGTTGTTTTGCACAATGGCAACTACCTGCCTGTCAATATCCTTATCAAAGGGACCATAAATAGCCCAATCGTGAGGCACGGTGACGGTTTGCCACTTCGAATCGTCAAAATCCATATTAACGGCTTCGCTGTTATCTTCCCGGGAAAACTTCCAATCCTTTTCAAGAGAGATGGTGGTTCGCTGTGCATGCATAATGAAGGAGAGAATGAGGAAAATTGTGAGGAGGAGGAGTTTCATAGAAGATTAGAGATTAGAGATTAGAGATTAGAGATTAGAGATTAGGGATTAGAGATTGGGGATTAGAGATTGGGGATTAGAGATTAGGGATTAGAGATTAGGGATTAGAGCAAAAGGCATGGGGCATGGGGCGTGTGGGCATGGGGCGTGTGGGCGATAAAAGATTATCAAATGAGTGTGAAATTGTAAAACTTCCGAATTTTAACCGGTTAATATTATTTACTTATGCTGTTAAAAACAGGGTGATGGACGAAAGATACAGTTTCTACCTCAAAAACAGAGTCCTTGGGAGAAATAAATTTAGCAGATTCAACATTAACAAATCATCGGGGCAAACCTAAAATTGTTGTTTTGACGCTTTCCTCTCAATTTGTTAAAAGTTGGATCTTGAATCCATTCAGCGGTTGTTGATTTTAGTGGCAATGACGACAAATATTCCTTATATTTGAAGGAGTCTGTTAAATGAAACGGTGCTGAAAAAATACGTTTGATGGGTTAATATATAACTCCGTTACGGGCATCATGCAAAACAATCTGATTTCTAAATATTAATTGAAAATGAATCCCAAAATTATCTCTTCACTTATTTTCGTCGTATTGAGTTTTAGTTACTCTATTGCTCAAGAAAATGAGACTATTACAATTTCCGGGAAAGTGACAGACTTTGAAGGTAATCCTATCGACAGTGCAATCGTGCAACTGAAGCACTCTGATTTCTCTGAAGCATATTCAACATACTCAGATACTAAAGGAAATTATGAATTATCAGGCGTAAAGAAAGGAAAATATATAGCGATGTATGTTATCAGGCCCAAAGAGTATCCCCGACAAAATGCTGTTCCACCAAAAGATATGCGATTGGAATATTGGGCATGGAATGTTGTTGCAGATAGAGACCTGATAATTAACCCACGGTATCATAGGTTGGAATTATATGGTTTGACAGCTTTTAGAGTGCACGGAAGTGGGCCTGGATTAATGGTTTATGTCCGTCCAATGAGCCTGGCTAAGCTTTTGACATATTCGGACGATATTTATACAAACAAAGAAAGAATTAATAACGAAGTTGATATTTCAGTACATCCAGAGAATTTTAAAGTAAAAGCATTCATTGATGACGAACCAGTGAAAATTAACTCAATACAGTCTATAAATGAATATGTAGGTGAAGATAAACTACCTTTAATTGGTTACATCTTACATTTGGAGATAAATAAAAGAGCTGATAAGCCCTATATAATCATACGGATAGAGGGAACAAACCTTGAATACAATGAAAAGGGAGAGAATATTTATTTTTATGAGATTGAGGATTATGAATAAATGGCAGCCTCTAATATTCTGTGAATTTCATGGCGGGGTTCGTGGGTTTTGAGGCATTTGTGTCCTGCTTGTACTTCAGTGCAGGCTGAAAAGGATGTACCTAAAGAAGAGAGTACAACAGAAGATGGAATGAAAATTATCCCACGACTGTAAGCATTTTCAATAAAATACATGATGAAGGGGTAGGACGAATTACCTGGGATGAACGTGTTTCCAAGACCACGACACCCAAAGACCGTAAAAAAATGAACTACTGCCGGTATATCAATACAAAGATATTGGTTGC
>JACDJA010000194.1_pt1 | contig 80403 bp, 64 predicted proteins | sample 7449241 | NCBI WGS metagenome assembly JACDJA01 (sample SAMN14253289, study PRJNA609438) | sludge metagenome | isolation source: initial anaerobic sludge | collected 2018-12-20 | reverse complement strand
GATAGATATCGACCCGGAATTATATCCCGAGTTTGCCATTTCAAAACGGGGCCTTTTGTTTAGAAATAAGGATGACTATCACTTTGATACACTTACTTTGCATGTGTTGAATGTGAATGTTAGTACCATGACAAATTAATTCCCCATGAATTCGAAGAATATTATTATTATTTTGGCCATTTTAATTGCCGGAGTTGGCGTGTGGAATATTATTACCCTAAAAGAAAACCGCAAAGCCCGTGAAGAAATTGATAAATTGTCAAATGACATTGCTTCTTTAGAAGCGGAGAACGAATCCTTATTACAAGACAAGCAGGCTTATATTGAGAATTTAAATCTAAGATTTGAGAGCGGGCTGTATCTGTCAGACAATCGACTGAATAATGTTTCGATAAATGATGTGTTTAACAACAATGAGAAACTCTGTTTATACTTTACGCCTCTGATGTGCGGACCTTGCGTGGAAGAACAAATTCAAAAATTTAAGCTATTGGCCGCCAATTATGGTACAGAGCGTCTTTGTTTCTTAATAACCCTTCGTGATAAAGAGAGCCTGATAAACATTAACAGGCGTTATGCAACCGATATACCCTTTTACCACATTGACGAAGCGCATATTCCTTTTAAAAATTTTGGTAACCGCCCTGTTGTTTTCTTTACGAATAACGAGTTGACCATTCGTGGTTGTTTTTTCCCGGAGAGTGCATTGTCAGATGTGAACGAATTGTATTATATTTCGGTTGAGGAATTTCTTAATTAGCAGCATCCCGGTATGAAACAACTAAAAATACATTCCGTTCCGTTAATGCTATTGCTTATTCTAAGTGCGTGCAGGCCCGGGGCATCCGAGAATGCAAAAACGAACATTACCCCTACAACTGCACCCGTGAATGTGGACACTGCCCGGGCAAAAGTTACCACATTTCACAGGGATCTCACTGCTAATGGCACCTTAAGAGCCAAACGAAATTATCAGCTCACCTCCGAGGTAGCCGGTATAGTTAAAGAGGTACTGGTAACTCCCGGGCAAATGATTAAAGAGGGCGATACAGTGGCCCTTTTAGACAATCAGCAATATTACGTAAGCGTTGAAGAGAACAGCATCAAGTTCAACAAAGCGTTGATTGAGCTCGAAGATATACTGTTACGCTACAGCTTTGCGCTGGCCGACTCGGCCTCAATACCGCGAAAAATGTGGAGAAACGCCTGTTCCCAAAGTGGATACGATCAGGCAATGATTGATATCCGAATTGCTAAAAATAATGTGGAAAATCTTTCGGTGAGAGCACTCTTTAGCGGTATTGTGGCAAACATTGGCATTGAACCCGGCCAGCAGATAAGCACCGGAACACTTATTTGCAACGCCCTTTTCACCGATGAACTCATCTGCGAGTTTGAGCTGATCGAGGATGATTACCCCTTTATAAAAAAAGGACAGGATGTAATGGTGAGACCCCTGGCTTTAGACAAAAAGATAAAAGCAACCGTTTTTGCAAAAAACCCCAACATAACCGAAAATGGCCTCTTTACAGTGTATGCCGGCGTAAACAACCCCGGCAATAAAATGGTGAACGGGATGAATGCAGAGGTTAAATTGTCAATTGAGGACAACGACCTGCTGGTTGTCCCCAAAGAAGCGTTGGTGGTGAGGAGCGACGAAAATATTGTTTTCACCTACGATAACGGCGAAGCAGTGTGGAACTTTGTGGAAATACTAAAGGAAAACAGTGAAAAAGTGGCCATTTCCAGAGGGTTAGAACCAGATGACATAGTAATAACCAGCGGAAACCTGTTTTTAACAGCTAAAACACCCGTGGTTATCAAAAATGCGAATTCAGAAAATCAGGCAGATGATGAGAAAAAGTAATTTACAAATGATTCGGGTCTCCCCTTTTCCCTCTAATCCCCTGACCACATGAAGGCTTTATCTTTTCTTCTGAACCGGCCCATTGGCGTAAGCTTGTTTTTCCTGGCCTTTGTGCTATTGGGGCTGGTATCGGCTTTAAAGATTCCCATAGCATTGCTGCCCGATATACCGGTAGGTACGATAACCATAAAGACAGAAGCCGAGGGTTACAGTGCAAGAAAGCTCGAAGATGAAATAGCCAGCTATATTCGTTTTCAGATGTTGCAGGTCTCTAAGGTGGAAGGGATTGAGTCGCGAAGCTATGACGGGATTAACATCACCCGGCTTTCGTTTCCGTTTGGCAGCGACATGGAAATGGCTCTTTTTGAAGTCAACGAGCAATTGGACAGAGTGCTGAATCTATTACCCCGCTCGTTGCCCCGCCCCATTGTTATGCAAACAGACATAGCCGATATTCCTGTTTTCTATTTAAATCTTACGATAGAAGGAGAGACGGACTTTACTAATGTAGAATTTAACAGGTTCGCTCACGATGTGGTGCGAAGACGATTGGAGCAGTTGCCGGGCATTGCTTTTGTAGATATTTCGGGAGTTGTTGAGGAGGAGATTGCCATTATCCCCGATAGGGAAAAGATGAGGCAATTAAATATCGACTATAAAGAGATCGAAAACACCATTCAAGAGAGCCTCATTTACCCTTTCACGGTTCAATTAACTAAAAATAAACTTGAATATACGCTTGCTTTTCCTGCCATTCTCAAAGGTGCTGAGGATATAGAACAACTTTACATAAAAAGAGATTCCAGAAATATTCCCCTGAGAAACTTCGCCCAGGTTAAACTGCAACAGAAGCCCGCCCAGGGATACTGCATAAGCAACGGTGAGCAGGCCATATCCATGGCAATTATCGGTCAGGATGGCTCCCGGCTCGACCAATTAAAAACCGATGTGAACCAGGTTGTTAAAGAAATACAGAGCCGATATCCACAAATGGCTTTTGAAATTATAAATGATCAAAGCGAACTGCTGGTCACTACCATTTCCAATCTGGTTATTACACTTCTGATAGGAACTGTTCTGGCCATAGTTATGGTGCTCCTCTTTTTAGGAAGCAGGCGACTTCCCTTTATCATCGGATTAAGTATTCCTGTGTCGTTGTTAATCAGCCTTATGTTTTTTCGACTGCTGGGCTTATCCATCAATATCGTTTCATTGTCGGGATTAATATTGGGTATCGGTATGATGATTGACAATTCGATTATAGTGGTGGATAATATCAGCAGGAAATATCTGGAAACAAACAATCTTACTTCGGCCGTAATTAAAGCACCTATTGAGGTTTTTCCTCCACTGCTAAGCTCCGTTTTAACCACCACGGGCATCTTTATTCCCTTAATATTTTTAAGCGGGTTAAGCGGAGCCCTTTTTTACGATCAGGCCATTGCCATAGCCACAGGTCTTTTTGTTTCACTGGCCGTTTCGATAATACTTATACCACTGTACTACAAGATTCTAAAGCCGGCTAATGTGGATCGAAAAACCATTTTTAATTCTCTTTTCTACCGGTTCTACGAGCATGGATTTACGGTGGTTTATAAGCATCAGATAACGGCGGCAATAGTAGCGATTGTTCTTATAGTTGCCGGTTATTTTTCGATAGTGGGCATCAGAAAAGAGAAAATGCCACCACTAACCCGTTTAAACAATATGATCCATATCGACTGGAACCAGGAGATAAGCGCAAAAGAGAATTCACGCAGGGCAATTGAATTGAGCGGCGTTGTAAAGGATTTATATGAGCAGCAAGTGATATGGGCAGGAAGGCAACAGTATTACCTTCAACACCTGGCAGAACAGAGCATAAGAGAAGCGAGGGTTTACCAGAAATTCAAAACTCCAGCGGCACGCGACAGCGCCACGAGCCGCCTGGCTTGGTGGATGGCAAAAAATTACCCTGCTGCAGTTATGACCTATGAAATTGTCCCCAACCTTTTTGATTATATATTTGAGGATGATGAACCCGACCTGGAACTTCGGTTTTATTACGACCATCCTGACATGGGTACCTATTACATATTTGAGCCCCTGCTGGATTCTCTGGAGAGAAGTATATTTCCGGTGCGCACTAGGGCGTTGCCCACTCAGGAACAGATCGGCTTCGTAATGGACCCCTCAAGAATGCGGTTGCTTGATATAAACAGGGAAAGCCTGGCCGCCGAACTTTCAAATCAACTGCAACCGGCCAAAATTGCCTCCCTTGCCCGGGGAGCTCAATTGCAGGATATTACTTTCAGAAACAGACATCCTTTCACCATCGACTGGGCAAATGAAGTATTTCTAAACAACTCCGAAAACAGGCGCATTCCCCTAAGCAGATTGGGAGACGAAACCCGGTATCTGAATTATACCTCCATATATGCCAACAGGCAGGGAGAATATATTCCGGCAGAGATAATGAAAGGAGAAATTACAGACCCGAATCATATCATAGAAAGGGCCAAAAGTGTCGTTAACAACCATTCGGGTTGGAATGTGGAAGCAACGGGAGAGATGATAAATAAGAACAAGCTTGCTTTAGAAATGGGGCTGGTTATGGCTGTCTCTGTCATTCTCCTCTATTTTATTCTTGCAGCACAATTTGAATCACTTATCCAGCCTCTTATCATCTTATTGGAAATTCCCATGGATATTATTGGCGTGACTCTGATGCTTTTCCTGTTTGGTTCAAGCATAAATATCATGTCCATGATTGGAATTATTGTGATGGCCGGTATAGCTATCAATGACTCCATTCTTAAGGTAGATACCATAAACCTGTTGAGAAAAGAGGGGATAAGCCTGGATGAAGCCATCCATAAGGCAGGACAAATTCGCCTGAGACCCATTATAATGACCTCACTCACAACTATATGTGCGCTGGTTCCTTTTTTGTTTGTGGGTGGCATTGGCAACGAAATTCAAAAACCATTGGCGCTTGCCATTATCGGGGGGTTGGGTTTAGGCACAATTGTCAGCCTGTTGTATGTACCCTTCTTTTACAGGTGGACCTACCTTTTGGGTGATTATCTAAAAGTTCAATTCTCTAAAAAATAGTGCAATGTTAGAAGCACCAAACAGATTGAACTTTTTTAGTGCCTTTAAACTCCTGGTGATTTTCTGTCTGCTGGCATTGGTTGGCCTCTTTGTTTTACCTCTGCTCAATTTAAAACTTACCCCCGAACAAAGCGACAATCGTGTTTTTGTGAATTTTAATATGAGGGCAGAAACGCCCCGAAGCATCGAAAAGAATGTGACCTCGCGCCTCGAAGGCATTGCAGCGTCGTTAAAGGGAGTGTCGGGAATTGAAAGTGTAACCCGGCCCGGAGAGGGAGTTATTACTGTTTGGCTGGATAAGCATACCCATCCCGACCAATTCAGGGTAAAGCTGAGCTCGGCAATACGGCAGGCGTGGAACAGCTTCCCTCAACAAATCAGCTTTCCTGTAATCTCCTCGAAAGCTCCATTCTCCAGTAAAGTAGGTAACCAGGCTATAATGAGTTACAGGGTGGAAAGCGAAAAGGACAGTATATGGATAAATGACTATTTAACCAATAACCTTATTCCCAACCTCTATAAAGTCAAGGGCCTTAAGCAGGTATTGGTTGATGGACTGCCCCTGGATGAAGTTCATATATTAATTGACCACAAGCGAGCACGAATGTTGGGTGTGTCCGACCAACAGATTTTTTCTGCATTTATCAATTCCAATCAGGTGCAAGAGATAAGCAGTGTGCCAATAAAATCAGGAACGAATGGAGTTGAACAGTATAATTTAAAGGTGCAGTTTAATAAAACCCATGAGGTTAATCTGGATCAGATTTTGGTCGAATCTTTTGATAAACGCACAATCCGGCTTTCGGAACTGGCAAAAATTCATTGTCAAAGAAAAACCCCCAACAGAACTTTCAGAGTGAATGGTGTGCCCAACATCTACCTCCGGCTTTTTGCCGACGAAAAACAGAATCACCTAAAACTGGCTGGACGGATAAAAGAGCAGATAGCTATCCATCAGCAAAACCAGCCGGAGGATATTGGGATTTTCCTGGTTTCGGATTCAACTCAATTTATTAAGAAGGAGATATATACTATTGCTTTTCGCACATTATTAACCCTCTTTCTGCTGTTAATGGCGGTGTGGCTGTTTTACCGGGATGCGAATTACCTCATTATTGTTGTAATAAGCCTCACTACCAATGTGTGCATCAGTTTCTTAATCTATTATCTGTTTGGTTTAGAGTTGCACTTCTATACCATGGCCGGCATCACCCTTTCGCTTGGTATGATAATCGACAACAGCATCATTGTGGTTGATTATTTAAAGAAACACACTCACTTGCGAATATTACTACCGCTGCTTGCGGCAAACCTCACCACCATTGGCGCATTAATGTCGATGAGTATAATATCCATCCGGCAAGAGTCTTTCTGGGACGATTTTTCACATGTTATTGTTATAAACCTTTTCTTATCCTTCTTTGCCTCACTCTTCCTGGTGCCTTCACTGGTAAAAAAAATACCGTTGAAAAACCTGCAACATTCAAAACCCGCAAACGTAAGGCGTATCATTAAATTCAACCACCTTTATGCGGCCTATGCCCGATGGGCCGTCAGGCATAAAACTCTAATAGTGGGAGCTTTTATCCTTGGCTTTGGATTGCCCATATTTATGTTACCCAACAAGGTGGGAGGAGAAGCGTGGTATCACGACTACTATAACAAAATATTTTCCAATCCGGTTGTGGAGAATCATATTAAACCTGCCGTGGATAAAATAACGGGAGGCACACTTCGGCTTTTTGTGAATAATATTATATCAGATTACCAGACAACCGCTCCACATGAAAAGATACTTCTGATAAATGCACATTCTCAAAAAGAGTACAGTTACGAACACTTAAACAGACAGGTGATGAGACTGGAGGAGTTTTTACTGGGAGTTGGAGGTATAAAGGGTATTCAAACAGAAGTTTCACAAACCAAACGTGCAACTATTAAAGTCTCCTTTAAGGAAAATGAGAGCCCCATGCTTGGCTACGATTTACTCGACGAAGCTGCAAAGCATCTGAACAAGTATGCCGGAGGTGCCGACTGGAGTTTATCCTACGAACAAACGAATGTGAGTATTACCTATGAGATAAAAAAAGGTCAAAGTTGGGGTATTAATCTGTATGGATATAACTTTGATGAATTGTTAGATTACGCCAGGCAAACTCAAAATAGAATTACACAAAACCCCCGGGTTCGCAATGCTCACATCCGGCCCCAATTCTCTTTTTTTGCGACTTCTAATTATCAAAGCGAGAGTTTGTTTAGCTTTGATAAAACCCTTGATACCAAAACAAAAGCAGATGCGTTGAATAGGATTAACAGGCTAACAAATTATCCCATACCCCTGGGGCAATATAATTTTAAAAACCGGTTGATGGGTTACTACCTGAACCGGACCAACCCTGAAACCAATCTTTTCCAGTTCATGAACCAACAAAGAACCGTAGGTGCGAGCCATTCGCGGATGAATCTGTTGGGAACAATAAAAAAGGTGGACACACCTTTGGAAATTGCCAGGCATAATCAGCAGTATCAGCTCGCTATAACATTTGATTTTATGGGAACCGGCGCTTCAGCAAAGGCTTATGAAAAAGAGCTGATTCAGAACTTTAACAATCTTATAATCCCCGGATTTTTTGCCGGAGATAAGTTTGGCGATTCTAAGGAGAACCCTATTCAATGGTTGGGACTCATCGTTTTAATTATTTCTATAATATACTTTATAACATCTATCCTGTTCGAGTCTCTAAAACAGGGGTTTTGGGTAATTGCGATGATACCCTTCTCATATATCGGGGCCTTTCTGGCTTTCTGGTTCTTTAATGTAAACTTTGATCAGGGAGGGTATGGCTCACTTATTATTTTAGAAGGTATTACGGTGAACGCCTCGCTCTATTTTATAAATGCCTTTAACAATCAGAAAACCAATATAGACAGCTTCAGGAAATTTCTTAAAGCCTGGAACACAATGATAACTCCGATATTCCTAACTATTCTGTCAACTATTTTGGGCTTCATTCCGTTCCTTATTAAAGGTTCGGATGTTTTTTGGCGGGCGCTTGCCACCGGAACAATAGGAGGGTTAATATTTTCATTGTTTGTGCTGTTTGTAATACTACCCGTTTCACTCATCAAAACTGCTTGACCACAAAGCAGCACAGATAGAAAGAAATGTTTCCCAGGTATTGCTCAACATGGATCATCATAAAGATTATAATTCAAAAAATGGCATCTCAAGCAAAAACTGACCCTATGCCTCCAAAAGTGAGGTTGTAAAAGAGGTTTTATCTCAATTTGGCGCTCAAAACCCTCCAAAATCACATTAAAAATAATTCTTCAATCTGCTGGTTAACAATTATTTAACCTTCAAAACCACATTAAAAATTTTGAGGATGGGCAAAAACTATTGCTTTGTACAGGTTGGTGATGGTAACTTTGAATTATAGATATGTACCCATAATAATACGAAAATATATTACAACAAATATCGTGTATATGAAAAACAAATCACACAACTTAACAACCTGTTTATGGTACAATAGAGAAACGAAGACAATAAGCATACGTGAGAAGCTCATAGTTTGCTTACGGAATGGATTAAAACGCATTTCGAAACTAAAAAAGTTTGTAAAATACCAATCATTTTTTTAATTAAAAACACTGTTGTCCGGTAAAAACATAATTTTATAATGTAGATTCTTCCCTGTCTGCCGCCAACCAAGCCCCACCATCCACCTTTAGCCTAGGTCCCTGTCATTCCGACCGTAGGCCTGCCTGCCGAGGGCGCGAAGGCCTGCCTACGTGCCTTTGGCAGGCAGGCAGGGAGGAATCTATTACTATTTAACCGGACACCAATGAATGAATTGACGATTAAGGAGGCTGGCACAGAAAGTTATGTTGAGTTAGTTAAGAATTATTAGATTATCAGCCAGGAATCAACCGCAGCCAATTAGTATAAAGCATGGCCGGGAAAGCAATGTTACCTCTTCAACACACGGTAAATAGCTCGTATCTTCGGCATTCGTAATTCAAGTGAGCAGGTAATCTATTTCAGCCACTGGTCCAGCCATCTGAAAAACTCACGTTGCCACAGGATGCCGTTTTGAGGTTTCAATATCCAATGGTTCTCGTCGGGGAAGAAGAGAAACCGTGCCGGAACGTTTTTTATCACCGCCGCATTAAAGGCGCCCATGCCCTGCGTGTAGGGGATGCGGAAATCTTTGGCGCCATGAATTACCAGAAGAGGTGTGTCCCAGTTGCCCACAAAGCGATGGGGAGAAAATGAATAACCCTTTTGGGGTAATTCCCAGTAAGGGCCGCCCATATCCCAGTTTACGAAAAAGAGCTCTTCGGTGGTAGTGTACATCATATCCTGGTTAAATACGCCGGCATGTGCGATAAAGGCGCTGAACCGCTTGTTGTGGTTACCCGCCAGCCAGTAAATCGAGTAGCCGCCGTAGCTGGCGCCCACTGCACCCAGTTTGGTCTCATCCACAAAGGGCTCTTTGGCCAGGGCATCGATGGCGCTCAGGTAATCCTGCATATTTTGGCCGCCATAGTCGCCGCTTATCTGCTCGTTCCATGCCTGTCCAAAACCGGGAAGTCCCCGTCGGTTGGGAGCCACCACGATGTATCCTTTGGCTGCCATCATCTGAAAATTCCAGCGGAAGCTCCAGAACTGGCTTACGGTACTTTGCGGCCCGCCCTGGCAATAGAGCAGCGTGGGATATTTTTTTGCCGGGTCGAAGTGTGGAGGGTAGATAACCCAGGTGAGCATTTCTTTGTTGTCGGTGGTTTTGATCCAGCGCTTCTCCACGTGGCCCATGGTCAATTCTGAAAGGAGCGGCGTGTTAATGTTCGAGATGTTGATGGCATCCCCATCCACCGGATTTACGGCAAAGAGCTCGGCAGGCATGCTCATGCTCATTCGTGTGGCAATTATTTTGCCACCGGCAGGATAGACCGCTGTGTAATCGTGTTGTCCTTCGGTAATTTTGTGGATGTCGCCTCCCGGCAGGTTAATTCGGTAAATGTCTTCGGTGGCATGGCGGTTGCTGGTGAAAAACAGGGCATCGCCCATGTTGTTCCATGCCAGGTTGTGCACATCCTGGTCCAGGTTGGCCGAGTAGTCAATTTGATTTCCCGATTCCATATCCTTGATCATCAGCCGGTTTTTGTCAGCTTCGTAGCCATCGCGGGCCATGCTCTCCCAGGCTAATCGTAAACCGTCGGGCGAGAAAACCGGATTTTGGTCATAACCGGGCATTCCCTGAGTGAGATTGATGGTGGTGGCCTCCTGCAGATCGTAAAGGTAGATGTCGGAATTGGTGGAGAGGGCATAGTCCTTTCCGGTGAGTTTCTTGCAGGTGTAGGCAATTTTACGACCATCCGGAGTCCACACTATCTGCTCCATGCCTCCAAAGGGCTTCAGGGGGCTGTCGAAGCGTTCGTTTTCCATGATGTCGGTACCGCTGTTTACAGTTCTACCCTCAGTGAAGGAGGTCACAAAAATGTGGCTGTAGGTATAGTCGTGCCATTGATCCCAGTGGCGATACATCAAATCATTTTCAATGCGTGCCTTGGCTTTTGGAAGGTCGGGATAAAGGTCCTGAACCGTAGAATCCAGCTTTACATCTTTGGTGTAGAGCAGGTTTTTAAGATTGGGCGCATAGTTATAGTCCGTTATTCCCCCTTCAACCGTGGTAACCTGCACCGCGTTGCTGCCATCGGGATGCATCTCGTAGAGCTGCACCTCGCCTGATCGGCCCGATAGAAAGGTGATCTTTTTGCCGTCAGGGCGCCATCTTATTTCAAACTCGCTGGCGTAGGCAGGAGAAGCGCTGTTCTTCTCAATAAATTGTGGTTGAATGAGCTGCTTATTTTCGCCATCGGGTGTTACGGTGTAGATGTCGGAATAAAGACGGTCTTCATCAATGTCGGCATGGGACACGGTGTAGAGCACAGTAGTCTGGTCGGGCGAAACCGATACATTGCCAATGCGTCCAAAACTCCACAAAAGCTCGGGCGTCATCACGTCGCCTGCAATTTGGATGGTTTTTGGGTTAAATACAGGGTGCATTGCCGGTTGCTGCTGGTTATTGGCGCATCCGGCAAAAAGCAATGCGCTTAAAAACAGGTAATAGAGTCGTTTTGTCATCTTTGTTGTTGTGTTTTATTCTATAATGTGCGAAGATAGGATTTTTTGAGGAAAGAAGTTATTTTGAAAAGAGTGGGATTTGATTTGCAGATGAGAGAAAAAAATGCTATTTTTGTTACTTATAGTCAACAATGTAATGATGAATAAAGGAGTAATAAATGAGCTTTTAAATATTTATGATGTAAAACTCATTGAGCAGCATCTTATTTATGCTTTTATTCAAAATAATGGTCTGGATTATAGCCAAAGCCCCATTCTTTCAAACCTTCTGCAAGAGTTTAAACTTCAATCAGATATCTATTTATTAATTTCATCGGTAGAGGTTAGCGGGTTAAAGGAACTGGAAAGCTATCTTGAATTGTTAATACCAGAAGAGGATCGAAAGGTAAATGGTGCTTTTTTTACGCCTGCCTATGTGGTTGACTTTATTGTAAATGAAGTTTCTCCGGTGGAACAGGATAAGTGTTTGGACCCCAGTTGTGGTTGTGGCGCATTTTTAATAGGCTTGGTAGAGTATTTTGGGAAGCGCTATAAAAAAAGCATCAAACAAACAATTAGAGAAAATATTTATGGCTCTGATATTTTAGAATATAATGTGGAGCGTTCTAAAATAATTCTTTCCATTTATGGTTTGTTGAATAATCAGATTATTGATGAGGCTGACTTCAATATTTATCATCAAGACAGTTTGAAAGCCAGGTGGGAGGAGAAGTTTGATATAATCGTGGGAAATCCCCCTTACGTCAGATACCAGGATTTATCAGATGAGAATCGATCCTTTTTGATTCACAATTGGGAAACGGTTGGAAACGGATCGTTTAATATCTATTTTGCATTTTTTGAACTGGGTTATAAACTTCTTAAACCCAATGGGAAATTGGGATACATTACCCCTAATAATTATTTTACATCATTGGCCGCTTTGCCGCTGAGACGTTATTTCTCGCAAAATAAATGCCTTACAAAAATAGTTGACTTTAGTCATAAAAAGATATTTGATGCACAAACTTACACAGCCCTAACCTTTATGTGCAGGCAAAAAAATGAAGATATATTATACGACAGAATTGCTGATGAGCAATCTATTGATGAGTTTTTAGCTTCTGTTTCGACTTCTCCAAATCCTGTTGAAAACCTTAATGTTAAGAAATGGCGATTGCTTAAATCAAAGGAACATCTAAATATCAAGATTATTGAAAATAGCGGCCTATCGATAGGCCAACTGTTTAATATTTCGGTGGGTATAGCAACTTTAAAGGATGAGGTTTTTTTTGTAGATTCATCTAATGAGGAAAACGACTTGTTCGGAAAAGAGACAGATAAGGGCTTTTTTTGGATTGAAAAAGAGATTACCAGGCCTGTTTATAAAATATCTAACTTCAAAAATCAGAAGGAAGTTGAAGAAAATACTTTGCGAATAATTACGCCGTACCACATCAAGGATAAGTCTGCTGTGCCAATATTAGAGGAAGCGTTTCAAAGGAAATACCCATTTTGTTATACCTATCTGTTATCGGAAAAATAAAAATTATGCGGCAGAGATAAGGGGAAGGTAAATTACTCGCCATTTTACGTTTGGGGGAGGACGCAAGGAATTGCCAGAGTTGGAACTAAAATTCTTAATCCCACTTTTAGCAGACATCCACGGTTTTTGTATGTTCCTGAAAAGGATGCCTATTTCACAAACGGATACGGAATATATTTCAAAAACAGGGATCCGATGTCTCAATCTCTTTTTGAAGAAATAACGCACCCATTAGCTCTGGAGAAGAATGTTTTGTTGCTACAAAAGGTTCTTAATTCTATTGTGATGGACTATTACATAAAAAAGACGAGTGTATCCATTCAAGGGGGATTTCCGTGCTATCAGAAAAATTTTATCGAAAACTTTACGATGCCATCTTTTTCGGAAGATGATTTGCAGGTGTTAGGCGCGCTTACAGATCGACACCGGATCGATGAGTTTTTAATTGAAAAATATCAGCTTAATATACCTATGCCAAAACGTTTTTCATATACATCTAACAGAGTTCTGGTAAAACCCTGAAAGCATAAATTGTCCATCGAAGTGATGGAATTGATTGGCAAAAGCCGGTCTTCAATTAACTCCTCAATGGTGTTATATATTTTGATAGGGGTTTGCGAAAAATCTGCTATAATCAGAGCCACCCTTTCATACTTAAAATCATCGTCTCTCTGGCTTGATCTCATGTTAAGGGCAGAAAAACCTCTCACGTATCTTTCGAGGGATCGTGCGGTAGAATCGGTGAATGGCTTGTAGATTACCTGTTGATTAGATACATGTGCAGAGCTTAGTTCTCTTACTGAAATTAGGTACACCTCTCCTAAAACCATCTTAGGAACCCGTCGATGAAGGTTCAAAGGTTCAGCATAAGTTCTTTCAAACATTGTATCGATGTTTTTTGCAAGACTGCTCAATTGACTTCGTATATTCACAGACAAGATATGTTCTGAAAATAGTTCACCGTATGGGTCGGTGGTGCCTGTATTGTACAAACCATTGAAGTCGATGCGCTCTTCTCTCGGAGTTATATTGTTAGGGAAAACGCAGACATCCTGCTTCTTAAATTTCAAAAATTCGGCAAGTACCTTTTCCCCAAATGAGATACCGGGTGGGGGGTATATTAATCCCGGACTAACGCCTTCATCAATAAGAGAGGTTTTTACAAGCTCATGTAGGATGTTGATGAGGCTCTGTGAACGAATAAGTGAATTTTTACCTTCAACGCCATCCTCTAAAATAGATTGCTCAATTTGTTGCTTGATATTTTCTAAACACGCTTGTAAGCTCATTTGAATAGGGGTGTATTAAAAAATGTCTGTAAACTTAGATCAAGTGCAAGTGAAATCTTTTCGATGTTAACGATGGAAATGTTTCGTTTGCCGTTTTCAACGCTGGCAATATAACTTCTGTCCAGGTCGGATGAAAAAGCCAGCTCTTTTTGAGACATCTGTTTCAGTTCCCTTAACTCTTTAATTCGATAGCCTATTTTCGATCTTATTTCCACAGAAGCAAAGATTGTAATTTGTAGACTATAAGCCAAAGACTATAAGTAACATTTCAAAAAACATTGCAAGTATCCACTTGTGAAATGATTGCTTTTGGCTATTTTTGTTGTAGAGACAAGACATGTCTTGTCTCTACCTATAAACCAATCACTCATGCAACCCATTACCAACCCGCAACTTCAACTGGCTCACGATTTTGTGCAGAGTACCAATCGCCATGTGTTTCTTACGGGGAAGGCCGGGACGGGTAAAACCACATTTCTACGCCGGCTAAAGGAGCAATCTCCCAAGCGCATGGTGGTAGTGGCGCCCACCGGGGTTGCAGCCATCAATGCCGGCGGAGTTACCATTCATTCCTTTTTTCAGATGCCTTTTGGCCCCATTTTACCCGCTGAGGCCGGCCTGTCGGTTCAGACGAACGACCGGATGGGGGCTGGTGTGAAGCGATTCAGCCGGGATAAGGTCAACATTATCAAGACTTTGGATTTGCTGGTGATAGATGAGATAAGCATGGTGCGTGCCGATCTTCTGGACGGTATCGACCAGGTTTTGCGCAGGTTCAGGCGTCGCGATAAACCCTTTGGCGGCGTGCAGCTGTTGATGATTGGTGACCTGCAGCAGCTGCCTCCGGTGGTGAAAGACAACGAATGGGCCTTGCTCCGGCCCTGGTATCAAACAGCTTTCTTCTTTGGCAGCAGGGCATTGAAGCAAACCGATTATGTGAGCATCGAACTTAAGCACATCTTCCGGCAGCAGGATCAGCACTTTATTGCCATCCTGAATAAAGTACGCGACAATCAGTTGGATGGTGCTGCCCTGGAGGTGCTTAATAAACGCCATATCCCCGGTTTTACCGAGAAATTGGAAGAGGGCTACATTACTCTTACCACCCATAACTACCAGGCCAGGCAGATAAACGATGCCTTGCTGAAAAAGATAAATGCACCGCCCCGTAAATTCCGGGCCCGGATAGAGGGTAACTTCCCCGAGAGCAACTTCCCCACCGATAATGAATTGATTTTAAAGGCCGGAGCACAGGTGATGTTTGTAAAAAACGATTTGTCGCCTGGTAAGCTCTATTACAATGGCAAAATTGGGAAGGTCACCGGTTTCGACAAGACGGTGATCTATGTGAAATGTCCCGATGAGGATGAGCCCATTGCCGTAAAACCCGACGAGTGGCAAAGCACCAAATATTCCATCGACGAGAAAACCAAAGAGATCAAAGAGGAGATAGAAGGCTTCTTCAGGCAGTATCCATTAAAGACCGCCTGGGCTATAACCATCCACAAGAGTCAGGGGCTTACCTTCGATAAGGCCATTATTGATGCCAATGCCGCCTTTGCACACGGACAGGTGTATGTGGCTCTGAGTCGATGTCGAACACTGGAGGGGCTGGTGTTGAGCAAGCCTCTCTCGGTGTCGGCACTGCGAAGTGATGAACAGGTGTCGGCTTTTAATCGCAACATAGAGGAGAACCCGCCGGGGCAGGAGGCTCTGGAGGCGTCCCGGCAGGCCTATCAGCGTTCGGTTATCACCGAGATGTTCGACTTTGGGCCTATGCTGCAAAATCTGAATTATTGCCTTAAGGTGACGCGTGAGAATCCCGGTGCATTGCAGGGGGCTCTTCCAAAGGCGTTTGCCGACGTGGAGTTGCTGCTCAAGTCGGAGCTGATTGGGGTGGCCGACAAATTTATCCGACAGGCAGATGCGCTGTTGGCTCAAAATCCCGATGCTGCCAACAATCCACTCCTGCAGGAGCGAATAGGCAAGGCGTGTGACTGGTTCCTGGATAAAGTAAAACCGGGCATGGTGAAGGTGTTGGGTGAAGCACCTCTGGAGACCGACAACCGGGCGGTGCGTAAAACCATGAATAGCGCCCTGGAGCGATTGCTTTCGGCAGTGAGTGTGAAGGCAGCCTGCTTTGAAGCCTGCCGCAATGGGTTCTCGGTTAAAAAGTATCTGGAAGCCAGGGCAGAGGCGCTTATTGATGGAGGTGAAATAAGAGCTAAGAGTTCGGCAAAGCAGGATAGCGTCGAATCGATGGTTGAAAATATAGTGTTCTACAACCGGCTAAAATCCTGGCGTAATCAAAAGGCCGATGAGCTTAACCTGCCTGTTTACATGGTGTTGCCGCTTAAGAGCATGGCTCATCTGGCAGATGTTTTGCCTTCGTCGATGAAGGAGCTGAAAGGCATACACGGGTTTGGTACCCGAAAATTGAAGCAGTTTGGGGTGGAAGTGTTGGAGTTGGTGCTGAAATACCGTGAAGAGCAAAAGATGGATTTGCCAACCACAGGTGATAACCCTTTCGAAATGCCCGGGCCCCCCTCTAAAAAACCTAAAATAGATACCAAAAAGGTAAGCTTCGACCTCTTTAAAAGCGGCAAAAGCATTGAAGAGATTGCTGGTGAGCGGCAGATGGTGGTAACTACCATTGAGGGACACATGTCTCATTTTGTGCAGAGCGGGGAGTTGAATGTGTTTAAATTTGTAGAACCTCAAAAGGTAGAGACCATATCTGCATGGCTCAAAAAGCATAATCCTCAAACCCTTACCCAAGCCAAACAGCATTTTGGCGATAAGATATCATGGGGGGAGTTGCGGATGGTGAAGGCGCACCTTCAGTTTCTGGGGAAATAGCCACTATTTCTCTTTTTCAAAAGGCCAGGCCACTACTCCACCCTCCAATACTTTAACATTGGTGTAGCCGTGCGCCTTTAAAAACACGGCAGCTTCATAGCCTCTTAAAGAGATTTTACAGTAGGTAATGATCTCTCTGTTTTTGTCTTTTGGCAGTTCGTTCAATCGTTCCCGCAAGTAGCCAATGGGGATGAGTGTTTCGCCAATGCCAAGCCGGCTTTGTTCGTACTCATCGGCCCCTCTGGCATCCAGAATGTAGAGGTCCTCTCCCCGGTCCACCTTCTCTTTCAGCTCCAGGGCAGAGATTCCGCTAAACACACCTTTCATTTTGTTTTGTAAAATGTGGGCGGTGGCAATGCTGTGGTCAATAGCAAGGGAGAAGGGTGGGGCATAGGGCAGGTCGGCGTTCGTCATGTCGTCAACGGTTAGCCTTCCTTTAATGGCGATGGCCCAGATGGCCAGTTGCTTGCTCACATCGCCTGGTCCCAGGCATTGTGCGCCCAATATACGGCCGGTGCTCTTGTCGGCTATCAGTTTGGTTATGAGCAGTTTGCCTTGCATAAAGCCGGGTTTGTCGGGGCTGGCATTGATTACTTTTACATAATCCAGTCCGGCCTCTTTAGCTTTGGCTTCCGATAATCCGGTGATACCTACACCATAGTCAAACAGTTTGCAAACGCCGGTTTGGATGGTGCCGGGGAAAGTGACGGCCTTTTCGGAATGGAGGTTTTCACCCACTACGCGTCCCATCAGGTTGGCCAGGTCACCAAAGGGGGCCAGCACATTTTTGCCGGTGATGATGTTTTTTACTTCGCAGCAGTCACCTGCCGCATAAATGTCGGGATCGCTGGTTTGCATGTATTCATTTACTGTAATGCCACCCAAACTGCCGATATGAAGTCCTGCCTCGTGTGCCAGTTTCACATTGGGTTTAACGCCAATGGCCACTACTGCCAGCTCACAGGGTATTTGGGTGCCGTTTTGCAACTTTACGCCGTACAACCGGCCCTCATTTCCAAGAAACTCGGCCACTCCGTTTCTGGTAATCACGTTTGCTTTGGTTTTTACGTAGTTCTCCACCAGTTTGGCCATTTTCCAATCTAAGAAGGTGAGCAGCTGAGGCAGCAGCTCTACCAGCGTCAGCTCTATACCTGCCAGATGAAGTGCTTCGAGTGTTTCAATGCCTATGAGGCCTCCACCAATCACCACTGCTTTTTTTATCTTTCCTTCATCCCGTATTTTGCGGAGATAATCGGCATCCTGCATGGATTGCAGGGTGGTAATGCCCTTAAGCCCCACTCCCGGGATGGGTGGCATGTTGGGGGTGGCGCCGGTGGCAATCACCAGTTTGTCATAGGCCTGTTCGCCTCTTTCTCCGGTTTCTAAATTGATGAATTCAAGGCGTTTGTTTGGGCGATCTATTTTTGTAATCTCTGTATTTACCCGTGCATCGATGCCTTTGGCATTCCAGTAAAATTTGGGGTCGCGCACTACGCCCGTGGGTGTGCAAAGCAGCATATTCCGGTCGTCGAAAAAGCCGCCTACGTAATAGGGGTACCCACAGGAAGCCATGGAGAGCTCAGGGGATTTTTGAAACATGATGATGTCGGCAAATTCATCCATGCGCCGCGCTTTGGCTGCTGCTTTTGGTCCGGCTGCTGAGCCACCTATAATGATGATCTTCTTTTGGGGCATAGTGTTGCGTTTTTAGAAAGGTTTGAGCATAAATCTACAAAATTATATCGCTCTTTATAAAGTTTGTTTAGGGTAATTTTTATTCAGAGTGACTTGACCCCCTATTCTCATTTCTCAGATTCTGTTTATCAATTTTCAAGTAGAGCTTTTCAAGCTTTTTTTGAAACTTCCGCTTGTAATTTTCTTTTTGCTTTTGCTTTTCCATAAAGTATCCACCTGGGCCTACATCCAATCTGGTTTTGGGATTTGAGGAAACAAGCAAAGGATCGATTTCGAGGTCAACAATCCCATTAATCCCTGGTATTTGCAATGGGTAAATTGGCAAAGTCCAGCCAAGGGAAGTAATCATTGCAATACGCCCTGCTATTATTGCAATGTTAAGTCCCGTAGTTAATACATTTCGTTTAGTTTCGACATAATTAATTGAATCCAGATACATTCGAATTGAATTCCTATTATTAATTGAGTCTTCTATTAAAAGATAGGTGTGAGATTCGGAATTAAATTTCAGTGTCTGATCTCTGAATATTCTATCCAGATCCTCCCTCAATTCAGAATCAATCTTGGCTGATGCTTCAAACGTGACCCTTAATGTGTCAATCTGAAGGAATTCATTCAGTTTTATGCTTTGCCCATTTGCTATTAATGAACACATTAAAACACTCAGCAGTACCCGAACTCTCATTCTATTCATATTTAATTTTCTGAAATGAAATCAGATTTTCTGACTCATCGCTGATAATAAGCAGGTTACAGTAGGCCGCATCGCAAAAGAGCTTGCGTTTTATCGTTCAGCTAATATTCGTCGTCCGGAGTAACCCAATAATGGTTCTTACGCGGGCTTAAATAAATATTGATATATTTTCCACCTGCAAATTGCTTGTGATATTCTCCAATCAACTCTTTTAGTTTGACCCCTTTATTATGTTTTGATGTAATTATCCCCTCATTATCAACGTTTCCAATATGCACAACCTTTCCTTTACTCATCGTAGGTTTGCGATTTCGAGGCAAAATACATTTTACCAGATTAGTTGATTTTATTTTTAATCCAATTCAAAAATCCGCATGTCTTCTTCGACGGTTTTTATGGTTTGAACGTCAAACAATCCCTGAACCATTTTTAATAATTTGGGAGTAAGCCATGCCGGTAGAGTTGGACCAATATGTGTATTTTTTATTCCAAGAGATAAAAGTGCGAGATGCACAATTATTGCTTTTTGTTCGTACCAGGCAATATTGTAAACTATCGGGAGCTCGTTGATGTCGTCTAAATTTAAAACTTCCTTTAATTTCAAGGCCACGAAAGCCCAGGAGTAGCTGTCGTTGCACTGACCCGCGTCCAGGAGTCTTGGAATCCCGTTGATGTCGCCTAATTCGAGTTTGTTGTAGCGATATTTTGCACACCCCGAGGTGAGAATGACGGTATCTTTGGGCAATTGTCTGGCAAATTCGGTATAATACTCCCGGCTTTTTTGGCGCGCGTCGCAACCTGACATCATCACTAATTTTTTTATGGCTCCCGAGTTAACCGCCTCAAGAATTTTGTCGGTCAGGTCAAGTGCCTGGTTGTGGGCAAAACCAATTGTTATTTCACCATTTTCAATCTCCGATGGAGGCGGACAGGATTTTGCCATTTCAATTATCTCGGAAAAATCTTTGTGTCCGTTTGGCAGTTTCTTTTCAATGCGTTTCCATTCGGGCATGCCGGTGGCTCCCGTTGTAAAAATCCGGTGGTTATAAGTGGTCGATTTGCGGGGAGGCACCAGGCAGTTGGTTGTAAATAACACGGGACCATTGAAGGACTCAAATTCTGTTAACTGGCGATGCCAGGCATTGCCATAGTTACCCACCAGGTGCTTGTATTTCTTCAGGTTGGGATAGGCATTGGCCGGTAACATTTCGGAGTGGGTGTACACATCAATTCCTTTGCCCTCGGTTTGAATTAAAAGTTGCTCCAGGTCCTTTAAATCGTGGCCGCTAATCAGTATTCCCGGATTTTTACCTACCCCGATGTTAACCTTTGTAATTTCAGGATTTCCAAAAGCAGTTGTATTTGCTTTATCCAATAAAGCCATGGCTTTAACACCGTATTCGCCGGTGCGGACCACCCAATCTAATGCAGCTTGCGGTTCGATGGGTTCGGAAATCATTACCAGGCTTTCTTCCATGAAATTATAAATTTCCTCTTCTTCAAACCCAAGATTAAAGGCGTGCTCCACGTAGGCAGCCATTCCCTTTATCCCATATAAAACGTATTGTTTCAGCCCGCGAATATCTTCATCGGTATCGTAGGATAAGGTGCCAACTTCTTTGGCCTTTTGATGGAAGTCAGCTTCCGAATCTCCATTCCAGCTAATTGAATCGTGAGTGGAGGAGACATTTACCTGTAATTTTAATTTATCGCGATAATCGATACAATCTTTAATGGCCTGAAGAATCGATTCATCATCAAAATTGGCGTTGGTAATGGTGGTAAACAGGCAATTGGTGATGTGTTTACTTTCGGCATTGGTGTGGAGGCCTTGTTGGCGAGTTTTTAGAGTGAGGTACGAAAGTCCCTGACAAGCAAACATTAACAAATCCTGGAGGTTGGCCGTTTCTTCGTTCTTACCACATACGCCCTTTACTGTGCAACCAATATTCTTGGCTGCTTCCTGACATTGATTGCAAAACATACTAAATATTTTTTAAAATTAAAGACTCTACTTCCAACTCAACAAACGTCTCCCACTTCTACCACATGAACACTTTCGGGGGGATGACAATTTTGCACACTCCGGCCAATTATTGCCGGGGAACGGGGGAAAAGCTGCTCTTTTGCCATCTTCCCCATTCATAATGCCCGGTTAAAAGGCCAGCACGTCTTTAACACGTTTTTTTGGAGTTCATATTTGATTTACTGCTTATCTGCTTAGAACAAGTAAAACGTTTGACTAATTGATAATATGTCATTTAGAAGAGCAATTAAAATGATGCTAACTCGCACAACATCAACTTTTAATTAAAATCAACTTGTTCTAAGCAGATAAGCGGTTTTGATTTTTGTTTTGTAATTCCTGTTTGCGAATATGTCAGGTTAAGGGGATCTCTTCACCATTTAATGTTAAACCAATATTAATTTTTGCCGACTTACGAAGCATGTAGGTTAAGCCGCAATATTTTTCTTCGCTCATCATTACAGCCTTTTTTATCAAATTCACATCGGTATTTCCCTCAAAATGATAAGAGAGGTCAATTGTTTCAAAATACATTGGATGTTCGGAGGTGAGTTTTCCCGATACGTCAATCCAAAACTTTAAAGGCATTTCCGCTCTCATTTTTTCCAATAGAAAAAGGACAGCACCACCAGTACATCCTGCAAATCCCTGCAGGAACAAGTGTTTGGGCCCTGTTCCTTTTTTATCCTCATTTAGGTCGCCCGATTGTACCGCAATGACCACTTTTGCATCTGTTTTGTCATTGGTTGCAGCAAACTGCATTTTTTTTGTCCAATTGATGGAAATGTTTAGTGGGTCTCTCATTTTTTTAAGTATAAACAAAAATAATCTTTTTAATTAAACGCAGTATTCTATCCGTTTACTTCCGCTTTTACCGGGCTTCCGGTTTTTTTACATATGGCATCCCAAATGGTCTTTATCTGGTTTGACAGTTCCCCTTTCGGTTCGAACTCTACAATAGTCTTGCGGTGAATCATGGCGGTTACCATTTTAGGGTCGAAGGGTATTTGGGCCAGCAGGGGAATAGATTGCTCTTTCAGGTAATTTTTAATTAGTGAGGCGACATCTTCGTTCAGATCATATTTGTTGATGATGGCGAATGTAGTTAGTTTAAAAGATTGTGTCAGTTCGATGAGTCTTTTTGCATCGTGCAGCCCCGAGAGGGTTGGTTCAATGACCACCAATACAGCATGAGCACCGGTAACAGAGGCAATGGCAGAGCATCCGATGCCTGGCGGGCCGTCGTTAATCACAAAATCGGCATTGGTGGCTTTGGCAATTTCTGCGGCTTTTTTCCGGATTAGTGTCACCAGCTTACCCGAGTTCTCTTCGCCGGGGCCCATGCTGGCATGTACCAATGTTCCAAATCGTGTTTCGGACACAAACCAGTGGTTATTGGCGCTCCGCTGTGAGGTGATGGCGCCGAAGGGGCAAACACGTTCGCAAAGCCGGCAACCCTCACACTGGTGGGGATTGATAAGCAGTCCTCCATCCGCTTTGTAATGGATTGCGTCGAAACGGCAATAATCCTTGCAGATGCCGCAGTTGTTGCATCGCGATTCGTCGATGGTGGCTACCCACGCCCCTTCGTAGGTATGCTTTTCAATAATGTTTGGGTTGAGCAGCAGATGGAGATCGGCGGCATCCACGTCGTTGTCGCAAAACACCGTGTTGGCAGCTACCGCAGCGATGGCTGCGGTAATAGTGGTTTTACCCGTGCCCCCCTTACCGCTGAGTATGGTAATCTCCTTCATGGATAAGATGGTGTTTTTCCAGTTTTTGGATGAGGTTAAGATATTGCTCTTCTGTCTCTGCACCGATGTTTGCCAGGAGATCGCCGGTGGCATATTTTCGGGCATAATCCAGGTTGAAAGGGAGTTCTGCCAGCAGTTCAATGCTTTGCTCTTGCAGATAATGGTAAACAGCCTCGTCGCCCAGCCCGGCCTTATTAACCACTACTCCAAAAGGTTTTGCCATCTCCTTCAAAAGATCAACAGTAAGCTTCAGGTCGTGAAGACCAAAGGGTGTAGGCTCGGTAACCAGAATGACAAAATCGGCATCGGCCACCGTTTCCACTACCGGGCAACTGGTGCCGGGGGGTGCATCCAGCAGCACAATATCGTTGCCAGGGGGGATGGACTTTTTCACCTCTTTAATCATCAGAGTTTGCATAGTGGAGCCTATTTTAAGGCTTCCCTCAAGTAAACCGTTTCCGATTCCAGTGTTGTAGCGGACAATGGTGCCAATGGGATGTGGTTTTTCCGTGATTGCATTATCGCGGCAAGCCACCAGGCAGGCGCCACAGGAGTGACACAGGCTGGGGTTTACTTCAGCAAAATGTACCGGAGGCAGCACCACAATGGCATTGAACTCGCAATATTCCACGCAACGGCGACAAAAGGTGCATTTATCCTGGTTGATGACCGGTACCATTTGCATCACCTCCTTTTCGGACAGAGTAGTACTGTTGCGGAAAAACAGTTTGTCGTTTGGTTCTTCCACATCGCAATCGACCAGCAGGACCTTTTGGGTGCGGTATTTATTAATTAAATATTGCAGGTTTACGGCCACAGTAGTCTTGCCGGTGCCTCCTTTACCACTGGCTATGGCGATTTTTAAAGACATCGGATGTAGTTAAGATCGGTCGCTGTTCCACCGGCGGCCCTTGCCTTCTCCGCCACCCACTCTTCGTTGTTTGCCCAGTCCCCGGCCCAGTTGAGCCTCTTGTTGCTCCTCTTCCGTTTTTTTGCAACGGCCTAATTTACGACCCGTTTTGGGGCCTTTTCCTTCAGGACCTGTGTGATCTAATCGTGGCATAATATTATTTTTTTAAGCGGTTAATAATCTCCTCAATAGTTTGGTCTTCATCACTAATGATGACCATCTGCACTTTAAATTTCTCAAGCAGTTCCTTGGCTTTAGGCCCAAAATCGCCCGAAATAATTTTTTGTGCACCCAGTTCCACCGATTTTTCGGCCGCCTTAGTGCCGGCGCCACCTTGTGCATCGGCGTATTCATTCTTGTGAAACACCGTTTTACCGGTTGTTTCATCGTAAAGGCAAAACCATGCCGCCCTGCCATAACGTTTGTCGAAAGGTGCATTGGTGTTGTTGCCGGTTGATGTGATGATTGTTTTCATGGTTATTGTGTTCAGTGTTCAGTGTTGTGAGTTCAGAGTTCAGGGTTGTGGGTTGGAGACGTACAAATTGTACGTCTGTAAATAATTTATGAATTTTTAGAAACGCAAAATATTGCTTCTCTACTGTTTAACTCTTTCATTTTAGCTTTCTTCGCAATCTTCCGGTTTCAGCTCCCTAATCGTTAGTCTCTAATCCTTAATCCTTTTCAGCTTTCAGCCTTGTCCGGCCATTGCCGGATTCAGCTATTTTGTTTATCGCTTCCATATTATCCGATTTGCATAGAGGGCAATTGCTGCTGAACTCTTTATTGGGTAAAGAGAACCGTGCATGGCAGCTGTTGCAGATAAACCAGCTTTTATCCATCAGGGTGTGGCCATAAATGGCTCTTATTTCCTTGACTTCTACCAGTGCCTGTGCTATCTTTTGCCTGGCAAGCTGGTAAATGCGTGCAAAAGTGGGACGCGAAATACCCATGAGTCGCGAGGCCTCCTCCTGTTTCATCCCATCGAAGTCGGCCAGCTTAATAGCTTCGTACTCCTCGTATAACAGGTCGATGGTACCGGCTCTTCTGCCTCTGGCGCCATAGGGCTTGAACCCTTTAAACCCGGGAGGAGCAACTACTTTGCGCAATCTTTTTTGACGTGCCATATTCAAATTATCTGCACAAATATAATGAGAATATTCTCAATTGAAAAATAAAAGTAACCTTTAAATGAATTTCTACGAAAAGTTTTTCTACTCGCCAAAGAGCTGTCTTTTCACCGACTCGCGGTAAGACTGGCCTATGGGAATTGTTGCGGAGGTATTGTGCATCTGGAGTTGATTACCATAGAGTGCCTTCACATGTGTTTTATTAATAATAAACGATTTGTGCACTCTTAAAAAGCCGTTTGGGGCGAGGGTTTCTTCCAGGTTTCGGAGCGATTCCAGGGAGATGAGCTTCTGGTTAATACAATGGAATGTTACATATTCTCTAAGTCCCTCAACAAAAATAATTTCTGTCAGATTAACGCGGTAAGTTTTGTGGTCGGCCTTTATAATTGTGAATTCCTGTTTGAGTGATAAACTTGCCTCACTTTGTATCGGGCTGCTCTCCGTCATCAACCGGAATCGTTCACCTGCCTTTTGAACCGACTGTACGAATCGCTCAAAAGCAAAAGGTTTCAAAAGGTAATCAATCACGTCGAGCTGATATCCTTCCAGAGCATATTCGGGATACGCGGTGGTAATTACTACCATGGTTTTTTTCAGATGGAAAGCTTTTAAGAACTCCACCCCTGTAATATCCGGCATTTGAATGTCAAGGAAAACCAGGTCGATACGGTCTTCCTGAATTAGAGGAAGCGCTTCGAGGGGCGATTTAAAGGCGCCTGTCAGTTCCAGGTGGGGAAACTTGGAGATATAGTTTTTGAGCAATGTCCTGGCCGGATATTCATCGTCGATTATAGCGCATAAAATCTTCCTCATAAGGTGTCAATTTCAAGGTTAACTTCATAATAATCGGGCGTTTCTGAAATGCTGAGATGATGGCTCCCGGCATACAGGAAGGAGAGCCTTTTCCTTACATTGTCAACGCCAATACCTCCTTCTTTCCCTTTTGAAACGGGCCCCGCAGATTTACTGTTTGCAATTTTAAACAGCACCTTGTGTCCCGAAGTTTTAAGACTTATTCGTATCCAACCCTTTGTGGGGTCATCAATATTGCTGTGTTTAAATGCATTTTCAACAAACGGGAAGAGAAGCATGGGTTCAATCATCAGACCTGAATCCTGTTGGAAGTCTGTTTGCAGATTAGGAGCCTCTTCGAGTTTCACCTTCTGAAACTCAATATAGTCTTTTATATAGTTGATCTCCTTGCTGAGTGCAATTTTCTTTTCGTCGCTCTCGTATAACAAAAATCGAAGCATCGACGAGAGTTTAAGTACCAGCAAAGGCGTTTTGGAGCTGGAGCTTTGTGACAGGGAATAGATGTTATTTAGAGCATTGAACAAAAAGTGCGGATTAATTTGTGATTTCAGAAACTTCATCTCTGTCTGAAGGTTTTGATTTCTTAGAGAAAGCCTCATCTTTTCTTTGCGGCGCGACTCTATATTAATCCAATATAGGGTGCTGATAAATAAGATGCCCAGTGAATTTATAATACTAAAACCAAGGGAGCGCATGAGAATATTTGACCCGACATCTCCTTTTAAAAGGTTATGTGGGCTAACCCTGGAAGTTGGTGTAGGTTTGTATTCTGTTTCACTTTTGTGGGGCGAGGGTAGATACAACCCCACATTGCTGCTCCCCTGTACAGATAATTTCTCCCACTTTTTATCTGTTAGCGGGTCGGTGGCGTAAAAAATTACCGAGATAGTCACAATCACCACCAATACTGATGCGCCATAGCTGATGTAATGTTGTTTTTCCAAAAGGAAAGGCAGTAAAAGCAAGGTGTTGGCATAGAATACAAACGCATTGAAAACAATTGCCCTAAAAGTCATCAACAGGGCCGTTTGGGTATCAAAAACAATGCTTGGGCCATAAAAAAATAAAAAGGAATATCCTATCCACAGTAAAATGTGGAGGAATCCCATTCTTTTTAGCCTTTCCATTGTTCCCCGCAGGTACTTTGGGAATTTGCCTGAACCATCTGTGCCCATTTCTTAAGCCTGTTCGATTAGCAAAGTTAACATTGTCCTTCCGCAAATGTAGGGATATTGATGCAGAGTGCGAAGGTTCTTTTTAACACCTGGTGTCTATTATGAATAGGACCGGCTCAAAATAAAGTAGAGCGGGCGGGAAGAATGGTTAAAATCCTCCCGCCCGCACTGACACAAACAAAGCAGATTGAGAAGCAATTAATCGTTTTCGTCCTCCTCTTCATCGGGGAAGAATATCCATACATCGTCCATGTAATAGCTTGAGCTGTGCCCCGTGGTTACGTATCCTACGTTATTAATGGTAAAGGCCACCGCTTTGCTGCGTGATGCACCTTCAAAGCTGGTTTTTTCATCCCAAAAGTCAAGTACCGGATCATATTCCCATGTGAGTTTACCGGCATATCCTTTTCCGCCGGTAGTAAGGTATGCTTTTCCGTCCTGAACAAACACCACCGCATTATCGCACACAATATTATAATCATCATCATAACTCTCGTCGTCGTTGGTGTTGGATGTAATCTTCCTCAACTCTGTCCACGTGTTATTCAGTGCGTCATACTTCCAAACATCGGTTACAAAGGTAAAGTTGTCCTGACCCGTAGCGACATATGCCACGTCTCCCATCACCCAGGCAACAGCATCTCTTCGCTTACTGCCGCCTATACTTACTATCTGCGTCCATTGAGCTGTAGCCGGGTCGTATTGCCAAAAATCCTTGAGGCGGTTGTCGTCGTAGCCTGTTCCCACGAATCCCTTATTTTGAATACCGAAGGCCACCGCCGAATACCGGGCTGTTCCGGGAAAATCCTCTATCTGCGTCCAGGAACCCATCGGCCCATCCAACGGGTTATATTCCCAGAAATCTTTCAGCTTATATTTGCCGTCATAGCCGGTACCCACGTACCCTTTTCCATTGGCAGAAAATGCTACGGCACCGTTTCGTGCCTTTGCTTCTAACGGCAGCGAGGCAACCTGCACCCAGAAATCATTCGCGGGGTCGTAGCGCCAAAAGTCTCTCAACCGCTCATCTTCTTCGCCATCATAGCCTGTGCCTACGTAGGCATACTCACCTATGACAAAGGATACTGCGTCGCTACGCGGAATCCCCTCAAAGGCGCCCAGCTCCACCCAGTTTCCCCAGAGGTCATCATCGCTGTCGCATCCTGTAAAAGCAAACATCGCGATTACTACCGCTACCCATAAAATGTTTTTCCAATTCATCTTTTCTTCAGTTTTATTTATAAACTTACTTTTCTTCAGGCCTTAAAAGTCTGTTTTTTCTTCTATCTTTCCGCAGTCACTTTAATCAAAATCCTTATTTTGGCCCGGCTTATTTTTCTCGATTTTCAGGTCAAAGAAACCAAAGAGTAGAGGAAACACCTAAACTTTTCAATCAAACGGCTTATTCTTACTTCCAACAGCCCAGGAAATTCAACAATCTCTTGTTGTTGATGCTTTTATGCCTATCGTAGATAGAAACTGGTTACTGGTTGATTAATTTTTATTTTTAGGGGATTCGGTAGTTCTTTTGATGGCTGATTTATTGCTCTGCTCACTTTTGAAGGGCAATGCGGCGTTTGAAGGGATGTGAATATTTTATTTTAAAGGGTATGAATTATTTTGGTAAAGCCTGGTTGCAGGCACTTGGTGTGCTCTTAATGATTGTGTTATCGGTTGTTTCCTGCTCCGAAGGTGAACTGAAAATCGGAGACAGGTTTATCGAGTCGGAAACCTATTCATCGATTATCGATACCTTTTCGTTGCATCTCTCTACTATGCAGGAGGATTCTGTAATTACCTCGGGTTCGGGAGTTGCTTTGCTGGGAAAGGCCATAGATATTGAAAGCGGAGAGGTAACGTCGAGTTCGTTTTTTAAAATTGCTAACACCGGCGATGCGTTCGATACCGATGAAGTTTATGATTCGCTTACACTGGTGATGAAACACTCGGGGTATCATTACGGAGACACTGCTGCGCTTTTTGCGTTTAAGGTATTCTTGCAGAGCGAAGAGCCTGAGTTGGAAGACAACGGAAAGTTGTATAATTTAAGCAAAGCCAAATATCATCCCGACCCGATAGGCGCCTGGTCTTATATTCCCGAGCCCAACAATGTGGACGAAATAGAGGTTGAGTTTCGCCTGAGTGATGAACTGGGGGCGTTGCTTTTAGATACTTTAAAGGAGGGGAGCGGTTTAACCCCTTCCGATTTTGACGATTGGATACCTGGTATTGCGCTCATCCCGGATACCGTTAATAACCGGGCTGTGATAGGTTATAAAGCCGCCCCCGACAGTCTGTATATTCGACTCTACACGCATCTTACCCTGCATGAAGAGATTGAGATATTCCATGATTTTCCGCTTATTAATCCGCAATTTCAATTCAATAGGATAATAGAAAATCCTGGCACAACATCCCTTGTGAAACTCGATAGTTACAAAAAGCTGCTGCCCGAAGAGGAGTTTCAATATATGGCCCTTCAGCAGGGAGGTGTGGGGTATTTTACGAGGGTTGACTTCCCCAGTGTGCACACTATGCAGACACTCGTTGATGTGGGGCATATTGTGAAAGCCTTTTTAATATTGGAGGTCAAAGACGACACTTATCCATACAAAGATCCTCCTCCCGCTCTTTATTTATTGGAAGTGGATCGGGTCAATCAATTTAAAGGTTATGTATCTGATGGAAGAGGGAAAAGTGTGGTTGCTCCTCTTGAAACCTCCGGAAAGATTTATGAATATGAAGCGCAATACACCTTTGATATAACCCATTTTCTTACCGGAATGGTTGAAGCCGATGTTATTCCCGATGGAACAGGCGTAGCAGTGGCTCTGTCCGAGGAGTCACTCTCAGGTTCGGTTGACAGGGTAATATTTACCGGATATGGAGTCCCTGGTACCGAAACAAAATTAAGGGTTTTTTATTATTATTATGATAAAGATTAGTTCCTGTCCATATTGCTTGAAAGTTCTGCCTGTATTGTTGATGCTTGTGGGTTTCAACAATGCTTTCGGACAAAACAACACCTCTTCCCCCTATTCGATGTTTGGCCTGGGTGTATTAGAAACCTCTGGAAATGTTGTAACTGCGGGAGCAGGTAATGCCGGCATTGCCATGCCCTCCAATGGCTTTCTGAACAGCTTAAATCCGGCATCCTATTCGGCCCTGGACAGTCTCTCCTTTTATTTTAATTTGCAGGCACGGGGCACCAGCAATCATTATTCTACCTCTACACAGGCTCAAACCCGATTCGATGCCAATTTTGATGCCATAGCAATGGGTTTTAAGATTAAGCCTTACTGGGGCTTCTCCATTGGCTTGTACCCCTTTTCGAGCGTAGGATACGAGATTCTTGAAGAAAAAGATATTCTGGGATATAACCAAAAATATCCGGTATGGCATACCGGAGAAGGTGGACTGTCGAAAGTTGCCATGGGCAACTCCTTTCGTCTGTTTAAAGGGCTTTCTGTGGGCTTTAATTTTTCGTTTCTGTGGGGCTCAATGGATGTGATTGAAACCTCATCCTATTCCTCAATGGGCGGAGAAACCATCATTAATACCCAAAAATGGTACTACAATGATCTGTTTTTTGAATATGGTGTAAGATATCAGCAACCTCTGAAAAACGGAAACTTTTACGCGGGTCTTACCTACAATCCCGAATCGAATTTATATGCCTCATTCAACCAAACCATTGAGAGCACGACAGGTTCAACTTTCTACTACGATGATAAATCGGCAGATGATGTTTTCATTCCCCAAACATTGGGGTTGGGGGTGGGAAGAGACTGGGGAAAAGGATTTTCCCTGTCTGCCGATTTTCGTTACAGCAATTGGGCCGCCCTTGACTATTCGAAGACGTTAAGAGGCAATCTGGTGGATAATCACACCTATAGAATGGGATTCTCCGTCACTCCGCAAAGAAACAAGCATCGGTTATTAAACAGAATGACCTATCGCGGTGGAATGTTTTATTCAGATGGTTACCTGGAATTTAAAGGTAAAAGAATTGAAGAAAGAGGCGCTACTTTAGGCTTTACAATTCCCTCAAGGTCTATGGACAGAACCATAAACATAGCCTGGGAATATAAAGTAGCAGGCACCCAATCCAATGGATTGATTCAGGAGAACTATCACAACTTTAAAATTGGGATTTCAGGAATTGAGAGATGGTTTACCAAGCCGAAGTTTCAATAATCACAGGTGAATCCTTCATTGGCAAATAGCAATTTCATAAATTCCGGTTATTTTAATAAAAAATTTCAGAAGTAAATATTTAACATTCTAATCGATTTATTTTTTATACTTTAGCCAGAGCAATCGTAGTAATAGCAAGTTATAGTCTGCATAAAGCGACCACGTGCAAAAAATAAAAGCATATTATAATGATAGGCCTCATAGGAATTAGTCATAAAACCTCCGCTCTTGAAGTTAGAGAGCAATTTTCGCTGGCCAGAGAAGAGATTATCCCCTTTTCGGAGATGCTTCAAAAGGAGACCGGCATTTCAGACCTCGTGGTTTTATCAACGTGCAACCGCACAGAAATTTATTTTTCCCAAAGCAGGTACGAATTTCTCATGGCTGCCAAGTTTGTGTATAAAACCCTGAAGCAGTTCAAATCTGTTGACAGCAGATGCTGGCACTCTTTTTACAGCTACTCCGGTGACAAAGCTGCCAGGCATCTGTTTGAGGTAGCCTCAGCTCTTGATTCAATGGTAATTGGAGAAGACCAGATAATAGGTCAAATAAAAGAGGCATATCAGTTTTGTACCGAAGCAGCACTTACCGACGCCGTTTTAATGCGACTCTTTGAAAAATCTTTTGAAGCCGGTAAGCGGGTTCGTAATGAAACAAAAATTAGAATGGGCACCACCTCCGTGAGCGGTGCCGCGGTTCAAAAATGCGTAAAACTGTTCCCCGAGCTTTCCAACAAGCGTATTTTATTGATAGGTGCCGGTGAAACCGGAAAACGGGTTTTGCAAAGCTTCCATAAAAAGGGAATACAAAAGATTACCGTTACCAATCGCACCGAAGAAAGAGCAAAAGAACTGGCCGGCCAATACAATAACACACTTTTACCCTTCGATCAGGTTCCCAATCATCTGTACCTTTACGATATTATTATTGTGGCCACCGCTTCCCCTGTCCCATTGGTAACCCGCGAAATGGTTGAACGCTCCATTAAAGAGAGGAATAACAAGCAGCAGATTTTCATCGATATCTCGGTTCCCCGGAATATCGATCAGAAGGTGGAGGAGATGAATACAGTGCGGTTGTTTGTTATCGACGATTTACAGGAGATTGTAAACACCAATGTGGAAAAACGAAAAGAGAGCATTGGAGCAGCCAGGGAAATAATTGATGAACTTGTAACAGACTTTTCCGAATGGTGTGCCAGCAGGTCGCTCAAGCCTGCCATTAAAACAATTACCTATAACCTGCTTCGGGTAACAAAGGGAGAACTTTCAAGTTACAATAAGGTAAGCTCGAATGAGACTCAGTTGGCTATCAGCGAGTTCTCGAAGCATTTGACTCAAAAATATACACGTTTATTCATTAAAAACCTGAAAGAAATTACGGCGAACGGAAAAAACGTTGACTCTCTGGAACTGATAAACCAACTTTTTAAAATAAATGAAGAATAAGATTTATGAAGGGGGAAACTATAAAAATTGGGACAAGAGGCAGTCAACTTGCATTATACCAGGCCGAACAAACAAAGAAAGAGCTCTTCCAAAAATTTCCGGATATCCGGGTGGGGATTGTAGTAATAAAAACCAAAGGCGATAAAATATTAGATGTACCCCTCTCTAAGATTGGCGATAAAGGATTATTTACCAAGGAAATTGAAAGAGCACTGCTCAATCACAAAATTGATTTGGCCGTACACAGCCTTAAAGACCTTCCTACCACATTACCCGCAGGTCTGAAACTTGGAGCGGTGCTTCCACGTGGAGAATTTCGCGATGCGCTGGTGAGCCGGGATGGCCGTAGTTTGCACCAGCTAACTTCAAAAGATGTTATTGCCACATCAAGCCTGCGACGAAAAGCCTGTCTGCTTCGATATAATAAAAGCCTAAATATCGTGGACATAAGGGGAAACGTGAACTCCCGTTTGCGAAAAATGGAAGAGGGGTATTGCGATGCCCTTATTATGGCTGCTGCCGGGTTGCAACGCCTGGGCCTGAATGAGTACATCACGCAAATAATAGATCCCGAAACCATCACCCCTGCAACCGGACAGGGAATTATTGCTATCGAATCAAGATGTGACGACTCCCGGGCTGACGAACTTTTAAAAGAGATCAACCACCACCTCTCCTGGAAGAGTGGCGAAGCTGAACGCGCGTTTCTTCACACCCTGGAAGGCGGATGCCAGGTTCCCGTGGGATGTTATTCAAACCTGAACGGGGATACTCTTACCCTTAACGGTTTCGTGGCTTCGGTGAACGGAGCTGTTTACCTCTCCGGCTCAGAAACCGGTTCAATATTGGATGCCGGGGCCATAGGTAAAAAACTGGGCCAAAGACTCATTGCCCGGGGCGCTGCCGAAATTATGAGGGAAATAAGGAAACTATGACTCAGCCGCTTCAAAACAAGGTGTTTATATCTACCCGGCCAAAAGGTTCATCGGAGGAGCTGACTCAACTGTTGACCAATGCCGGAGCAACCGTGCTGGAATTTCCTCTAATCAAAATCAAAGCTGCCCCACTGTCAGAAGATGAACAAAAGTATTTCACGAAACTGGATACCTTTCATTGGCTTATATTGACCAGTTCCAACGGGGTTCGTTACTTCTTCGATCTCCTTATGAAGCTAAACGGGAATCATAATCTTCCCACACATATGAAGATAGCCGTTATAGGAGAAAAAACCGGTGCTGGTTTAAAACAATTTGGTTACAACCCTCAATTTGTCAATCCCGGTGCTACGGCCGAAGACTTTGCGGAACCCTTTTTTAACCATATTAAATCGAATACCTCCCGGCCCAAAATATTATTGCCACTCGGAAACCTTGCCCGTACGGTTATCCAGGATCGCTTAAAGATGATAGCTGATTGTATAAGGGTCAATATTTATTTAACTGAAACACCCCGGAATAGAGACAAGAATGTGATGAACCGCATCCTGAATGATCATTACGATATGCTTATCTTTACAAGTCCTTCAGGAATTCATAACTTTGTGCAATTGTTTCCTGCAGTTTATCAAAAACAGGTTCGCGTGGCTTGTATAGGTTCCATCACAGCAGAAGCAGCTCAGCAGGAAGGTATTCAACCGTTGGTGGTGGCCCGTCACAGCTCTTCGGAGGGAATTGTAGAATCCATCATACAATACTATATTTCAAACAGATAAAAATCAACTATTATGGCATTTCCAGTAACAAGACTACGTCGCATGCGCCAGACAGAGGTTATCAGAAACCTCGTGCGCGAAACCACTCTCACCCGCAACGACCTTATGATGCCGCTGTTTGTTTGTCCCGGAAAGGGTGTTGATAACCCCATCACTTCCATGCCTGGAAATTCCCAGCTTTCGGTTGACAAACTGGTAGAAAAGAGTAAAGAGCTGTTTGACAACGGCGTTCAGTCCATTCTCCTTTTTGGCATTCCCGAATCGAAGGATGAGACGGGGGAGATAGCCTGCGGGCACAACGGCATTGTTCAACAAGCAGTGCGCGCCCTGAAAAAGGAGGTTCCCGATCTCTTTTTAGTGGCCGACATCTGCAACTGCGAATACACCACCCACGGACATTGCGGTACCGTAGTGGATGGCGACGTTCACAACGACCTTACCCTGGAAACTCTGGCCAAGCAATCGGTTTCACTGGCCGAAGCAGGCATCGACATGGTGGCCCCCAGTGACATGATGGACGGACGGGTTGGAGCCATCCGTAAAGCACTTGATGCGAAAGGCTTTTACAACATGCCCATCATGGCCTATTCTGCCAAGTACGCTTCAGCCTTTTACGGACCTTTCCGCGAAGCAGCCGACAGCGCGCCACAATTTGGTGACCGGAAAACCTATCAGATGGACCCGGCCAACGGAGATGAGGCGTTGAGGGAAGTAGCCCTCGACATTGAAGAGGGCGCCGATATTGTAATGGTAAAACCGGCCCTTAATTATATGGATGTCATTTACCGTGTAAAAACCACATTTAACATTCCTGTTGCTGCCTACAACGTGAGCGGAGAATTTGCAATGGTAAAAGCTGCGGCAGCCAAAGGGTGGATTGACGAAAAACGCATTGTACATGAATTGTTAACCGGTCTGAAGCGTGCGGGCGCTGATATAATTATTTCGTACCACACTCAGGAAATTATCCGGGATCTGTAAAGCAGAGCGATATGAATATCAAAAAAAGTATCGAAGCCTTTAAAGAGGCTCAAAAACATATCCCGGGCGGAGTAAATTCGCCCGTCAGGTCATTTGGCAGTGTGGGAGGGAATCCGTTATTCATTGCCCGGGCAGCAGGCTCGGGAATAACCGACATTGACGGAAATGAGTACATTGATTATGTGGGCTCATGGGGTCCCATGATTTTGGGGCATGCACATCCCCGCGTTGTGGAAGCCATTCAGCAAACTGCTGCTTTGGGCGCCAGTTTTGGAGCACCTACGCTGATGGAGACCCAATTGGCTCAACTCATTAAAAAGTTTGTACCTTCCATAGACAGCGTGCGAATGGTTAACTCCGGTACCGAAGCAACGATGAGCGCTTTGCGTCTGGCACGGGGTTATACGGGACGCAATATGGTCATTAAGTTCGACGGGTGCTACCACGGCCACAGCGACAGCTTTTTAATCCAGGCCGGATCGGGTGCTCTCACCTTCGGAGTACCCAACACGCCGGGTGTCACCCCTGGCACCGCCCGCGATACTTTAAGTGCACAGTATAACGACCTGGATTCAGTGCAACGACTTTTTGAAAGGCACAAAAACCAAATCGCGGCCATTATTCTTGAACCGGTAACCGGAAATATGGGGGTAATTTTGCCCGGGAAAGCCTTCATCGACGGACTTCGGAAAATATGTGACGAAAACAATGCCCTGCTTATTTTTGACGAAGTGATGACCGGTTTTCGCGTTGCTAAAGGCGGTGCTCAATCATGGCTTGGCATAACCCCCGATTTAACCACCTTTGGCAAAGTCATTGGCGGCGGACTTCCGGTGGGAGCTTATGGGGGAAGAAAAAAGATCATGGACTTTTTAACACCCAATGGTCCTGTTTATCAGGCAGGCACCCTGTCGGGAAACCCCCTGGCCATGGCTGCCGGCCTTGCCACACTTCGCCAGATTGATGAAACGGAAGGCTTTTATCAAGATCTGGAAAAATCCTCGGCTCTGCTTGAAGAGGGTTTGCTTAATAATCTTAAGGAGCTTAAGATGAGAGGAGTAATTAACAGGGCCGGCTCTATGTTTACCCTGTTTTTCACCAACGAAGAGCGTGTAGAGTCCTTTGCCGGCGTAAAGAAATGCGATACCGCTCTTTTTGCCCGATATTTTAAAATGATGCTCGAAAAGGGTATCTATCTGGCACCCTCGCAGTATGAGGCCGGTTTTATTTCGGCAGCACATACGTTGCATGATATTCAAAAAACAGTAGAAAGCAGCTATATGGCTTTGAAAGATTTAAAGAATTCATCATTATGAGTGAATCCATTTTGTTGCGGACCCTAAAGGGGGAAGCTACCGGGCGTCCACCGGTTTGGTATATGCGCCAGGCGGGTCGTGTTTTGCCCTCTTACCTAAAGATAAAGGAGAAATACACCTTTTGGCAAATGATGCAAAACCCCGCGGTAGCTGCCGAAGTTACTCTGCTGCCGGTTTATGATCTGGGGGTAGATGCCGCCATTTTATTTAGCGATATTCTGGTTATTCCCTATGCTCTGGGCATGGGACTTAACTTTACCAATGAAGGACCGGTTTTTGAAAAACCCCTGGCACAAAGCCATAGCCCCCTAAAAGCTCTGAATCCCGATCCCGGGAAGCTGAATTATATATACGATGTAGTGGACGAGGTCATCAAAAGGCGCCCGGCCAACATTCCGCTTATTGGCTTTTGTGGAGCGCCCCTCACGGTGCTGTTATTTATGCTTCAGGGTTTGGGTAGAAAGGGAGATTTTCCCGATGCCATAAAGTTTATCTATCAGAATCCACAGACCACTCAAAAACTGGTGGATGCGATCATGGAGCTCTCTGTTGTTTATGCCAAAGAGCAAATCCGGCACGGGGTGGAGGTCTTCCAGCTCTTTGATACACATGCCGGCCTGGTACCTTTCGACCTGTATGAGAAGCATTTCTTGCCCGGAATAAAGAAAATGGCATCAGCCGTGAGGGATGAAAATGTTCCTTTTATCTTCTTTCCAAAAGGGGTGGGAACGGGTATTGCCCGGATAACGCCTGATTATTGTGATTTTTTGAGTGTAGATTGGCAAACTCCACTGCCCACTGCCCGGAGACTGGTAGATCCCCAGATAGGCCTGCAGGGTAACATTGACCCGCGCTTACTTTTTGCCGATCGCAACGAGATGGAGAAAACACTAAACCGGTACATTGAATTTGGCAGCCAAAACCAGAACTGGATCTTCAACCTGGGGCATGGATTCATTCCCGGGCTTCCCTTTGAAAATGCCAAATTTCTCACGCAATGGGTTAAAAGTAGCGATTGGAAACGAAGCATTTAAATTCCCGAAGGTTCATTTTTACATCCTATTAGCCAGATATTGCTGGAACTTTTCCTTGTAGCTGTTGCCTATCGGGATGCGCTCCTTCCCAAATAAGATGCGGCTGTGCTCAATGGTTTTTACATGCTCGAGCCCAACAATAAAAGAGCGGTGCACACGTATAAACTTATCGGCGGGCAATCTCTCTTCCAGTGACTTAATGCTCAACAGGCTGAGTATGGGTTTATCGGCTGTAGTGGTAAATATCTTCACATAATCCTTCAATCCCTCGATGTAGAGTATTTCAGAGAACTTTATTTTCACCAGGCGATACTCCGATTTCACGAAGATGGCTTCCTCCTTCTCCACCGGCTTTTCCTGTTTTCGGCCGGCATCTGCCATTTCGAACCACTCTCTGGCCTTGTTGGCTGCCTTTAGAAATTCCGGGTAGTTAAACGGCTTAAGCAGATAATCCAGTGCATCCACCTTAAAGCCCTCCACGGCGTACTCACTGTAAGCAGTGGTGAAAATTACTTTAGGAGGATGTACAACCGACCGGTAATAGTCAAGCCCAGTGAGACCGGGCATTTGGATATCCATAAACAGGAGTTCCACCTCCTCTTTTTCAAGAATTTCCATGGCTTTAAAGGCCGAGTTGCATCGCCCCTTAAGCAGCAGGAATGGCGTCCTTTTCACATAATTATCGAGCAATTCAAGTGCTAAAGGCTCATCGTCCACAATTACACAACTTATTTTTCTCATAGTTTAATCTTAATTTCAAGAAAGAAAAGGTGCTCCTTTACCCCACTGCTAAAAGCATGATTTTGAGGGTAAAGAAGTTCAAGTCGTTTTTTTAGATTATCGAGTCCTATGCCGGCTCTTGACTCAATGGCAGGATGGTTGCTGTTGACGCTTTTAAAGGTTAGCCCCTCACCATTTTGAAGCAGGGTGAAGTTTATTTCACAATCATCGGAGGGATGTACGCCATGCTTAAAGGCATTCTCAACGGCCACAATAAAGAGTAGGGGAGGAACTTCAAGTTGCTGATTCGCAACGTTAAAGTTTGTAGTAACAGATACATTCTCTCCCAACCGAAGTTGCATTAATGCGATGAAATTTTTGAGGAACCCGATTTCTCCAGCCAGGGGAACCTTATCCGATTGGGTATCATAAAGATGGTAACGCATCAACCGGGCCAGGTCGTGTACCGCTTTTTGCGCTCTTTGGGGCGATATTTGAATTAACGCATAGATGTTGTTAAGTGTGTTGAAAAAAAAATGGGGGTTAAGCTGCATCTTCAGGTTGCTCAGCTCCGAGCGAAGGTTTTCATTCTCAAGCATTTTGCGCTGGCGCTCACTGAAGTACCAGCGCTGGGTGGTTCGAATGGCTACACTCACACTTATGATGAAGATGTATGGTACCAGGTGCAATATTACAGGGGGCCGCTGATGTGAAGAGTGTTGTGAACCAGTGTCATAATAGGCTTTGGCAATTTCTCTGGAAAGATCTGTGAGATAAATAAACCCAATGAGCAGGGCAATGTTCACCAAAAAGAAAAGAATTATCCGTTCGCGAAACAGCAGCCGGTGAATTAATAGGTAATAATTAACATAAAACAGAGTAGCCAGCAAAACGAAGGAGCTTATCATACGAAACAAGAGATGTGTATCGCGCTCCACCTCGGTGGGGATAAAAATAAACGGTACCAGCATCCATACACCCCAGAATAGAAGATGCAGCAATGGTGTTGTGTATTTTGGAGCGATAAACGGAAATCGTCTCATCGAATCAGGCATTTAAGACTAATGTAGATAAAATAGCAAAAGAAGCCGCCTTTTCCTGTTTTTCTGTGATTTTCTAAAGATACTACTCGTAGCGCAATGCATCTATAGGATTCAGGTAAGAGGCTTTACGGGCCGGATACCAGCCAAAGAACATGCCGATGATGGCGCATACGGCAAAAGAGATTATGATGGACCAGGAGGTGACCATAATGGGCCATCCCAGGGCAGAACCTACAATGGAGGAGGCACCCAGTCCCAGTATGATGCCGATGAGGCCGCCGCCGATACTTATCATCACCGATTCGATGAGGAACTGCATGAGAATGTCGGCCTCCTGTCCGCCAATGGCCATGCGAAGTCCAATTTCGCGGGTACGTTCGGTTACCGATACCAGCATGATATTCATGATGCCGATGCCCCCCACCAAAAGCGATATGCCGGCGATGGCAGCCAGGAGCACGGTGAGCATTTTTGAAATGGAACCAAAGGTCTTTAACAGATCGGATTGTGTTCTGATAATGAAATCGTTTCCTACTCTGGGATCCAGCTTGTGCGATTGCCGCAGAACGTGGGTCATTTCATCTACCGCCCTCTCGGTTTGTTCTTCGCTGATGGCCGAGGCAAAGATGGTTTGAACATGGGTGATGCCCAGTATCCTTTTCTGAACCGTGGTATAGGGGGCCAGAATAATATCATCCTGATCCTGTCCAAAGGTGCTCTCCCCCTTTTCGCCTAAAATGCCCACCACCTTAAAGGGGATATTGTTAAAGCGAATGGTTTGGCCAACGGGCGATTCCCCTTCCCTAAAGAGGTTCTTGACTACGGTTTTGCCCAATAGACAAACCTTGGCGGCAGTTCTGATATCACGCTGGGTGAATACCGTTCCATCGACCACTTCCAGAGCCCTAATCCCCAGGTACTCGGGAGAAACCCCCTGAATGCTGGTAGGCCAGTTGCGGGAACCATTTATGGCCTGTCCGCGGCCCGATACCTGTGGCGATACAGCCATCACCGAAGGGGCATCTCTTTTAATAGCCTCAATGTCCTCCAGGCTAAGACTTTCCATCAAACCACTTTCGAGCTTCACGCCGCCATGAGAGTCGCTCTCGGGCCGCACAAAAATCAGGTTGGTGCCCATATCCGAAACCTGCTCTTCAATACTCTGCTTTGAGCCCTGACCTATGGCCAGCATGGCAATTACGGAAGCCACGCCAATTATCATACCCAGCATGGTTAGGAATGTCCGCATCTTATTGCTTATCATAGCTTTAAGAGCTATTCTGGATAAATTTAGCAGGTTCATAGTGTTAATTTTATTCGGTTACCGGCAATTGCTCAAGAAACCATTGTGCCGATTTGGGTTCCTTTACCACCTCATCCTTAATGATATCCCCATCCCGCAGGGTAATGGTACGGCGGCTAAAGGCCGCGATTTCGGGCTCATGGGTAACAAACACAATGGTTTTGCCATTTTGATTAAGTTCCTGGATGAGTTGCATGATCTCATAGGAGGTTTTGGTATCGAGATTTCCGGTGGCTTCATCGGCTAATATCATTACCGGATCGTTGACCAGTGCCCGAGCGATGGCCACCCGTTGTTGCTGGCCACCCGATAACTGACCGGGGGTATGATGCAGCCGGTCGGCCAGCCCCACTGCCTCGAGGGAAGCAAGGGCTTTCTGCCGCCTCTCTTTTGCCGACACCCGTGGGTTGTACATCAAAGGCAGCTCTACATTTTCGAGGGCCGTGGTACGTGCCAAAAGATTGAACGACTGGAACACGAAACCTATCTTCTGGTTGCGTATGCCGGCGAGTTGGTTTTTCGAGAGTGAAGTTATGGCCACGTCATCCAGAAAATACTCCCCTTTGGTTGGCTTATCCAGGCAACCCAGAATGTTGAGCAGTGTGGTTTTCCCCGAGCCACTGGCACCCATGATGGTTATAAAGTTCCCCTGTTTCACCGTAAAGGAGATTCCCCTGAGCGCTTTTACGGTTTCGCTTCCCACCTGAAAATGGCGCTTTAGCCCCTCGATACGTATAATATTCTTTTCCATGTGGTTGTAACTAATAGACGTTAGATGTTAGAAGTTAGATACCCGCCAGGCTAGCCATTGGCAAACAGGTTGAATAATCTTTTATTATCTTTTAGGAGGAGAGGGCATAAAGGGGCTTCGTTCCTTTTCTGGTTCTTGATTCGCTTTGCCAACCGGTATTGCGGCCGACAAAACTATGGTGTCACCCGGTTCCACACCGCTTTCAATCTCACAGGTAATATCGTCGTTCAGGCCGGTCTTAACCACTTGCCCACGGATGGTATTGCCTGTCTTTATCCAAACCACCTCTGGTTTTACTGCCGGATTGTTCTGTGCAAGCAATTCATTTGCAGGTGCTTTATCATGTTTCGCCAGCGAGGTGTCTTTCTGAAGTTGTTGCGGCTCCACAATGTTGTAGTGAGCCTGCAACGAGGTTTCCGGATGAAAGTAAAGCGCTCCGGCAGGTACCACCGGTACATCTTTCACCTCCCGGACAATTATGGAGATGCTGGCTGTCAGCCCCGGCAATAGTTTTAAATCTGGATTATTGGCTTCCACTATAACGGTATAGGTAACCACGTTGGCCACCACGGTGGGTTCAAGCCTTATCTGTGTCACCAGGCCATCGAACTCATCGTCGGGGTAGGCATCCACGGTAAATACCACCTTTTGCCCCATCTTAACCTGGCCTATGTCCGCTTCGTCCACATCTGCCTCAACCTGCATCCGGTTAAGGTCACGCGCTATCGTAAACAGGGTAGGCGTATTAAAACTGGCTGCCACGGTTTGTCCCTCATCCACATTCCGGGCCAGCACCACTCCGTTAATTGGTGAAACAATGGTGGCATAGGAGAGGTTTACCTCCGCCTGATTGAGTTCCGAAACCAGTCGGTCAACCGAGGCTTTGGCATTGTTGTATTTGTACATGGCCGCTTCGTATTCGGTATCGCTTACCATGGCCGTGTCCCAAAGTTGTTTGGTGCGGTTAAAATTAAGCGTTTGATAGGTGAGTTCATTTTCAGCGGAAGCCAGGCTGGCCTGGGTCTGCAACACCTTGGCTCTGAGTGTGGATTTATCCAGTTCGGCCAACACCTCCCCTTTGGTTACCATTGAGTTGTAGTCGGCATACAGTTTTACAATCACCCCCGATACCTGGGTTCCTACAACTACCTGATCAACGGGTTCAACGGTGCCGGTGGCGGTTACCAGAGTTTGAATGGATCCGAGTGTTACCGCCTGGGTGGTTAACACAGGTATTCCGGAATTTTTGGAGCCCGACAATACCACGGCAGCCGCGGTTATTGCCGCGATAATTACAACAATTATTATCCATGTTTTACGTTTCATAGCGTTTGTTTTAAAGCTTACAATGTGATTTCCTTGCCTTGATAGAAATCGAGGATTTTACTGTAAAGGATCAATGAATATTTTGACTGGATGAGCGCTTTATCGGCATTGAGAAGGGTGGTTTTTGCCTGTAGTAACTCGGTGGCGGTGAGCATTCCCAGGTTAAACCTTTCTTCATTCAGGCGATAACTTTCATCGGCCGATATTTTTTGCACCACTGCCGTTTGGTATTGCCCCAGGCCTGAGACCACGTCCAGATGGGTGCGTTCAACCACCTGCAACAGGTTTTTCTCAACTTCACGACTGTTAAGTCTGGCCCGGTCGAGGTTAATGTGAGCATGATCTAAATTTGTTTTGTTGGCTTTGCGGCTAAAAATGGGAACCCCTAAGGTAAGTCCTGCCATTTGAATTTGGTTATCGCTGAATTGATCGGCAAATCCGGTGGAGAGTGCATCATTATACCTGCTGGAGTAACTTGCGTTAAGCGTTAATGAGGGCAAATAACCCGATTTTGCCCGGGTGATATCGAGGTCGGCGATTGATTCGGAAACTTTATTGGCTTTGATCTCCGGCCTATATGCCAGGGCGGCGCTAAAGGCCTCCTCTTTGGGGGTAACCGAAAGGAGATATTCATCCACGGCTACCTCCGGAAAGAATACCTGAAAGGAGTCCAGAACGGGAATCTCAAGAAGCTGTTTGAGCTCCGTGATGCGGCTCTGCAAATTGTTTTGCTCCAGTGTCAGTGAGTATTGGTCGGCGGCATATTGTGCTTTTATTTGAGCCAGGTCGTTGCGGGCTATGGAGCCGGCCCGGAGTAGGCTCTCTCCCCGGACCAACTGCTCCTGCGATGCATCCAGCACTTCCTGTGCATAAGCAACCGATTCTTTGGAATACAGTATGTTGAGGTAAGCCTGGGTTACAGCCAGGATGATATCGTTCCGGGCCTGTTCCACATTCAAAACCGAAAGGTCCCGTTCAAGCCTCGACTGATGCACTCCCACATTCAATAACCCTCCTTTGTAAAGCGTTAAGCTTGAATTTATCGATGCCGAAGTATTATTGATGGCATCCCATGTTCCATCAGGATTGGATTCATCAAAAATCTTTTCATGACTTAAGGTTTGCGATGCCGAAGCGTTCAAATCCGGCAATCTTTGAGCCTTGGCATATTCGAGATTTGATTCACTGGAAGATACATCCAGCTCTTTGAGATTGACCTGAATATTATTATCAACGGCATACCCAATGCATCGATTCAAATCCCAGCCTTCATCGCTAATTTGAGAGAAAGCGGCAGGTGCCGTCAGCAGCCCGAAAAAAATCAGTAATTCCTTGCGTCTCATGACATGTAATGTTGATTTCTAACGCAAAGGTTCTACTTTTAAGCCTGCCTGAAAACTTTAATATACCAATCTCCCTTTTGTCCCGACCTAAAACCCGATTTCATCTATCATTGACCAACGGTTTAAAATGGTTGTATCCCATCTATGGAAAACCAACAACACTTTAAAACCTTAATTTCTCGCTCATTATTCCAAAACGGATAACATCCAACCGACGGTCGAAGTAAATATTGTAGTAGTCCATGCCATGATATACCTGGGCGAAGAACCCTATATCCTCAAGGAATCCCGGATGGTAATAAAATGTTAATTTTAGATTGAGACTTCTCCACGAAAAATTATTCCACATGCTCCAATCGTCAAACAACCATGTAGTTTCACCTTTCAATGAAAAGGAGGCTTTATTGGTGGTGCTCTGGGTGTTTATGTTTGGTAATCTGAAAGCAGAAAATGTATTGTGCCACCTTACCACTCCAAACTTTTCGTTAAGTTGTTTGGCCGGCCTGCCATAGGGATGCACCTCAAGAGATGTCTTGAAAAACTGATGGGCATTGAACCGGCGGTCAAACCTGGTTTTAATGGCACCCATTTCAAAGTAGTTAGTGCTGTAATTTCCCGTTAATAAATTGATCTCCCCATTTTCCAAATAGAAATCACCATCCTGTCCGTTGGAATGGTGTGCAATCTCGGCAAACAGGCTTAAAGTACTGATGTCTTCTTTTGATTGCAACAGATAGTATGCGGCAACCTGTGGGATATAGCTTGGGGTACGGATGGGAGATGATGCTTCCTGGTACATGCGAAGAATAACCTGAGGTGTTAAAACGCCCATAAGCCTTGAGTCCCTGCTTTTTCGGATATAGAATCCTGGACTGATGTTAGCCTCAAACCAAAGGGGCTCAATATTTCCAATGTCGGTTGGGAAAGTGATGTAACTGTTTCCCTTATTTACCTGTGCAATAGTGGAGAGTTCCATTGCAGAAACCGCTTCTTTATATTGTCCGTTTATTAAATCAAGAAGAAATAAGAGACCAACCACTAAAAGCCCAACCTTTTTCATGTCACAACTATATCATCATCAATGATTTTCAACAGATTCCGACCTGTTTGGATCATCGATTTTTGCCCAAAAGATAAATTTCACTGTTTTTTTACCGGCCTATTGATGGCGAAAAATGCAACCAAAGCAAAAACAATGGTCCCAATTATTCTAATTATCATTCCCTTTATTGTATGCGTTTCATAGAGTCCTCCGGCATTAATGTGTACCAGTAATCCGGCAATGGCGGCTATTAGAATTACCGACGCGATACCCAATAGTTTTGCTGTCCATGTTTTGAATTTAAAGAATCCGTAAGCAGCAAAGAGAAAAAGCAGGCCGCTTATAAGGTTTGCCCAAACCACATACGACACATAATTTCCCTCCTGCGCTCTTCTTTCGAACCAGTCGAAGATTACCGAAGTGCTTAAAAACAGCGTTAGCAATCCAAACAGGGCAATGATTAGCCCCATAGAGTAAAGCAATATCTTTTTCATATTCGCAGCAATTTTATTGTTAAACTTAGTTTTTAATCACCATCACTAATAGCAATGTGGTTATCCCAAAATTATATTAGTAAGCATTCACTTACAAATTAGCAACATTTTATTTACTTATACAAGTCCCTTTCCGGAAATGTTTTCAACTAATTAGGGAATTTTATCGTACTATCATAAATAAGGCCTTAACTTTTTTCTCAATAGGATTCAAACTTCAGGATATTTCCAAATCCTTTCCCACCTTCATTTGATATATAAAGTGTTCCCTCCTTTGAAAAGCAAATACCCTCGGGCTGATTAAAGAGCCCCGGGTTCAGCCGGTGAATTTCCACGATGTGTCCCTCTCTGTTGAGCACCAGCAGGAGTTTTGCGGTATGCGAAATAACAAACAGGTGACTGTTATGAGGATTGAAGGCAATAGCTGAGGGTTCAAAAAATAGTTTGTCGCTTATAAGTCCTGCCTTTTTCGAAGTACGGATGTAGAATTTCCGGATAGCGTTGTTTGCCCGAAACTCTTCAATTACAGAGAGGTCAATCAGGAAGCGGGGTGTAGGATCCAAGGTTTTTTCATCCAACCCGAAGCTGTAAATAGCTTTAAAACCTTCGTATTTCTCTCCTCCTTTCAGATAGGGCTTATCTTTACAGGCGATTAACAGTGCGTTGGTTTGGCTGTCGTAAGCCAGACCTTCGGCATTATTGTCAGCAGTAAGCGGAGTCTTAAATTTAGTAACCACGGGGTGAGGATGCTGAAAGTTTTCGACCCGGAATAAGTTGCCATTGCTTTCAAGCACCCAGGCGGTAGAGTCAATGATTGCAATACCTTCGAAATCACCTTTTTTACCAAAAATGTAAGAGTTTATGACCTTCCCCGAAACTGTGTTGATCAGGTAAATTCGTGCATCCTCGTCCTGTACGGTAGCAATATGAGATTCACCAAAGCAGGAGAGCCCCGAAATCTCAACCAATTCGGCAGGCATATGCCAAACAGTGTCGGGATTGTCCAGATTATAGGTGAAATTGAAGGGGTCGTCACTGTTTACTCTGGACAAATCATTGTGGGGAATTTTGCAGCCGCTGAACAAAGTGAGTAGTGATATTCCTATTTTAAGATAAAGTAACATGGGCCTTAATTGTTTTTATTTTACCAGCTTATTCACTGCCAGATTTTTATGTCCATCGTTTTCAATGAGTTTCCATCCTTTTCGCTTTAAAATCTTCTTCAACTGCCTGTTCACCATTCCATGAGCCACTACCACTGTGCGCTGGTGGCGGGCAGCATAGGCGGTAAGTTCATCTGCGAATGTATCCAGCCTCTCCATCTCGGCTTTGAAGTGGGGCTTTTGCCGGTTGTTGATGCCCAACATCCAGGTGGCGCGTGAGATGCCCAGCCAGATTCCGGTGGGCATCCTCAACACAGGCCAGCGCACCACCGGGTAGTCAAGTTCTTTCAGCGAAGGCTCAACGCGATAGTGCACACGTGTTCCGAACAGTTGCAATGCCGTTTGCATGGCACGTGATCGCGGACTTACGAACACTGTATCTATGGTCTCAAGGCTATCGATTTTTGCCAAAACCGCTTCCGCATCAAAGGGGACGATCAGAGCCCGATTGTACTCCTTTTTATATTCGTTTGTATTGCGGGAACTTGTCCAGCCCGGTTTATCAATATTAACCTGTGCATGACGGATTAAATATATCTCATCCTGGGCCAATAATACGGTGCCCTGAAGACCCGGCAACAGGCTCAAAAGTACTATAAACCAGCTCCATCTCATTAAAATTGATATTTAAGTGACACATTTATCAGGTTATCTTCGCTGCTGTGGGCATAGGATACATTGAGCAGGGCCATATCAAATGGCGAAAGCCACAACCCCAGTCCGTAGCCCCGGTGCCAGCGCGAGGAGTTTTCCCCTTCCAGCCACACGCGCCCTACATCGTGAAACAGCGTCAGCCCTGTACTGCCGTTCAAAACATAGGTTTTAAACTGCTTCAGGCGGATGCGTATGTCTGTATTTTGATAAAGCGAAGCATCGCCATAAAAGCGGGTCTGTCTGAACCCCCGCAAATTGCTTTTTTGTCCTAGCTTAGCTGCTTCATGAAACACATAATCGCCAAAATTTTTTTCGCCACCCACCCTTAAGGCATATACCACGCGTGGCCTTTGTGCAAAGCTCAGGTAGGTGGAGAAATCTGCTGAAGCCTTTGTAAATCCGGGTGATAGTTCATTAAGGCCTATGAACTGCGAAAAGGCTGCATCGAATCGAATTCCGCGGGTGGGGAAAGTTTGACTGCCTTCAAATTCTTCCTCAGTCTTTATTTGCCGGTTGGAGATGGTATTGATTTGGTACGAGAGAGAGACACCCGTGTATTCATGTGTTTTAAGCGCGTTGTCGTCCAGCCCGTTGGCTGGAATATCGGTGATGAACCGGTCGCCGGTCTCCTCTGCGTTGGTGTTTTTATAAAACAGGCCCAGCCCTATCTTTTGGGCATCATTTCTGGCGATTTGTTTGCTGAAGTCGGTGGCTACAACATATTGAGTCATCCGTACAAGGTAATAGTCTATGTTGGAATGGCCACTTTGCCAGGAGCTGTTGTTGCCCATGCCAAAATAGTTGTCCACATAACGGGGCGCTTTAACATCGGCCAACACATTCATCTCCAGATTCTTTAAAGGATAAGAAAATGTTCCGGAAACGTGAAAGCTGACCGAATTGGTGAGGAAGGCGTAGTTGCCCAGCAGCTTGTATTGTTGCCGGTGATAGCGCGAATATTTGTTGATTATGGGGCCGCCACCCACAAATACACCATCGTCGCGGTTGTAGCCGGTAAACACGCCGGGCAGCACCACATCCACCTGGTAAGCCTCCCGGTTGTATTTCACAGCCTCCCGGTCGTACCTGCTTTTTAAGCGTGGCTTAAGGGAAGGCGAAAGGGATGTTTCCTTCTCATCAAAAATGGTTATAAACCGGGGCACTTCGCTGCCCTCGTAAATCATCCTGTTATTATGGTCGCCTCCTATTATGGTCACTTTTATTTTGTTTACCGGAAGGCCCTTTATGGTAAAGATGTCGTCTCCATCGAAACCATAAATTCTAATTCTATTGGTTTCGGAGGCATAAAAAATACGGTTATAAACAGCAGTGGCGATGCTCTCATCCTCCTGGCTGCCAAACAGGATTACCTGCAGGGTGGTATCGTTGGGGGCAATTAGCCGGAAGTTGTCGTTTTCGTTGGTGCCGGTGATGTCAACCTCTTTGGCGAGGGAGAGATAGAGTTGCCGGGCCATGGGTTCGAGGTTTTTAAGGCGGGCTCTTAAGATGTGGGCGGTTTGGGGCGCACACAGTGGCTGTACCTCTATTGGAAAAGCCGTGACTGCCGAGTTGATTTTTGCCGCTGTCAATAATGTCTTCAGGGAGTCAACCTGGTGGCGCCATTGGTTCCAGTCGCTATGGGTTAAAAAAGTGCGGTCGAAAAACCGGGCATTGAACGATTGTCCCGGCACGTTTGTGGTGTATTCGTCAAAGCCCTGGATTTTGGGCAACAGCCATTTCCGGGCGGCGATCCAGGGGATAATTCCCTCGTTCAGGAAAAAAGCCTGATCGCGATCGCGGGGTATGGGTTTGTAGATGGTCTTGTTGTTCTCGTTAAACGAGGCCCATCGCCACTGATCGTCGTGCCTGTCCCAGTCGTTTATCCATATATCAAACAACCGCGCACGCAGAACGGCATCTGCATCAATTATGTGGTCCTTTTTATCGATAGTGGCCTTCACTACCTTGCTGGTGGAGATGATGTTTTTCGACCGGCCAAAACCGGGCACATCCTCCCGGTTGCCATCGGGGCGTTCCTCGAACAAAAAGAGCTGATTGGCCACATCGCGGCGATAGATACCCAGCAAGGGGTCGTCGGGCACATACACAACCTCAGGGTTGGTGTGAAAGATGCCGGCATAATGAGCCAGACGAGCCACCACCGGAGCGGCATAGGGGTTGGAGGCGGATATCTGGTCCTGCACCAAATCCACGGCAAAAGTATTTTTCATTTCTACCGGTACAGCGCCCTCGGCATATTTTTCGATAGAGCGCAATACATATTGTCGTTTCTTTTTATCTTCGAGCCTGAGTGATTTGGTTTGCTGACCGCCGCCCCGCTTGACAACATGGAGGCCCCCTTTTTTTGTAGCGATATCAAAAACCGGTACCTTAATCTCTGTATTCCACACATCCCGGTAATTTTTTCCCAACCAGGAATAGCGCGATGGGGGAATGTTGTATTGCTCCGAGGCTTTACTCACCATGCTGTCGGGGAATTGCCGGTTAAACGGCTCTTCTGTCTTGCTTTTAAACTCCTTTTTATAAAGCTGCCTGTGAAATAGTATTCCATTGGCACCATAGAACTCCAGGGTGCTTTCGCCTGTGGGAGAGAAGAGTAACCGGGCAAATCCCCGGTTAGAAGTTCCGAATTCGGCCAGTCCCGGGTGTAAGTAACCCTGATGAACCATAGAGCCCGTAACAATATGATGGACCCCGTGGTACTCGAAATATTGCAAGTTGTTTTCACCTGAGGAGAGATAGATAACTCCGGGATACATTTCGAGCATTGCGAGCATGGCGTCGCGAAAGGGCTTGAATTCTGGATAATTGTTGTCTGTTTGGATGCCCAAAGTCTTCCGGTAAAGGGTATATGGCGCCTCCAACAGCGCTTGTTGACATGAAAACCAGCCGCCACTGTTGCCATAACTTTTAAGCGCCTGATAGCCCGCGATTACCACGTGCTTCGTGGGATAGTGGCGGCGAATGGCATCCTGGATGAGTATCAATACGTCGGCTTCGGATTCGATGCCGCATTTATTGTACCGCCGGTCGTATTTATGAACCCACCACCAGGTATCTAACAAAATAACCACCAGATGGTCGTTAAGTACCACTTCCTCAGGCCCTGGACAGGCCGCTTGCGGCATATATACCTGGCCCGGATACTGCTTTTTAAGCGCCTCTTCCACCTCTTTGATTATCTCTTTTCCTGCAGATCTGCCATTTTCCCATTCGCTTTTGCCAGGTGCCAAAAGAAGTGGAAACCTGAATCCATCGAAAAGCGGAGTCGGGAAATCAGCTTTTCCAACATCATAAAAGTTTCCAGGGAAAAGGAGGGCCGGGGAGATGACATCCTGCGCCAACTGCCTCCATCTTTCCACCAACAGCGTGTCCACCGGCTGGCCGGCAAGATTACCGGCCGCCAGCAGGGCAAAGCTCTGTTGCTGACTGTATCCGGACATACCTGCGAATAAAGTAATTGATGTAATCGCAAGCAAAAGATATTTTTGTGTGAAGGGATGAATCATGTCCCAAGCGAGAGTTTTAAGTTTTCTGCATCTTTCATCTTAGGCAACTGTGCACCTGCTTTGTGCCGGTGTTTTTGCATCTTCTTTAAAATACTGTCCAACACATCCACGGTTTTTTCAATATATTCTCCTTTGTTCAACATCACACATTCGGCCCGTTGCGCCAGTGCCGCGTCGGTGATCTCCGAACGGGTGGGCACCCCGCTTCTGGCCATACTCTCCAGTACCTGAGTGGCCCACACGGCGGGTACATGGGCCGCATCGCCTACGCGCATAATCTCCTCCTGGATGCAGGCAAAATCTTTCCAGCCTGTTTCCACGGCCAAGTCACCGCGGGCTATCATAATGCCCACCGGGAATATCTGCATGGCATGAAGTAATATTTCCGGCAGATTAATAAATCCTTTGCGCGTTTCAATTTTCAGGATAAGACCGGGCTTTGTCTCCTTTTTATTGAGCTCTTCAAGAAAGGCTTCCACATCGGAGGGATGGTTTACAAACGACAGGTTAACCACATCGGCCCATTGTGCCACAAAATCGAAATCTGCCTTATCTTTGACGGTTAAGCCGGTTATCTTCAAGTCACTTTCGGGGAAATTGATTCCTTTACCTGCTTTTAATTTACTGCCCCGGTTTTTGGCATGGGTGATTTTTATCCGAAGATGATCTTTCTCTTTATCTTCGATAACACCTTCTATTTTACCATCGTTAAAAAATACTGTTTCGTCCGGCATCACATCCTCAAATATTTCGGGTAAAGTGCAGGAGATGTGTGCATGAGCTTCCAGTTTTCCATTCTGATCATATTGGGCGGGTTCGCCGGGAAGGGGCTCTTTGTGTAATATCAGGATGTCGTTTCTGTAAAGCATGATGAATTGCTCCAGCGGCAACAGAGTACCCACCAAATTCATCTCCTTACCTGTCTGCTTTATCTTGCTGATGGTCAGTTCTGTTCCGGTTTCTAAATAGGCCGAGTCGTGGCACAATCCCCACTTCCCGTCTCCCTGCTTTCGTTCAATCACTATTTGGATTTTCTTACCGCGGGCATCGGTGAAGCGGATGATATTCCCCCGTTTTATCTTTTTTACCAGCGCAAATTCCACGGGAATAATGGCATCGGCTGTGTCATCGGGCGGCAGCACATCGGGTGGGGCAATCCATAGTCTTGCGGGCTTTATCACGTTTCCGGAGAGATCACGTTGGGGCTTAAAATGCAGAATCTGAGGCCCTGGTTTCATAGGTCCGGTTCTTAATTTGGGGCCGGCCAGGTCCATCATTATTTTACATCTCTTTTTGGATGCTTTATTCGAACGTTTAATGTGTTCAATCATTTGAGCCCAAATTGCAGGATCGTCGTGCGCACAATTGATCCTGGCGCTGTTCATGCCCCGGCGTACCAACCGGTTTATCAGGGCATAATCTTCGGCGCCGGAGGTGGGAATGGTTACCATAATGCGTGTCCATCGGTTTTTCGATTTATATCCGAACAGCAGTTTGGTATTTGTTCTGAGCAGTTTCTCACTCTTCTTTATCGAGATGATACCCTTGGACTTCTCTGCAAGAGATATGCCACGTAGTTGATTTACAATGGCCTGGATGGACAACAGGCTACTCATCACATGAGCCTCTGCATCGGCAAGCCCCGGAAGGCCCATGTATCTTAGACGATTCTGCAGCTTATCAATATCGAAGCTTCTGAAAGCCAGATAATGTACCAGATTGAGAGCACTTTTGCGATAGACGGGATGTACGCGGTCGGTCAGCGTGCGGTATCTCTCTTCCATCTCACGGGCTTTAGCAATAATCTCGCCTGTTTGATCACTAATGAGTTGAAGTTTTTCTTGCGTGTTCATGATTATTGTTTTTAATACGGCCTGTTTAAACCGGCAAAAAAACCAGCAAAAAGGCCATCACCGAAACTACCACCCCCACCATGAAAACATTGTATGCCCAGCGCAGGAGCTTGTACTTTTTAGCCAGTACCTTTCCCAGGTAATACTGGTCTTTGGTCATTGTGGAATAGAGGTAGCGGTCGTCGTTAATCATTTCGCGTATGGCCCATTCATACTCCTGCAACTGCATATTGTAGAAATTACCAAAGAATAGGAGGTTCACCTTTTTTTGTTCGATATCCTCGCGGGTAAATTTACCGGACGAAATATTGGGACGGGTTGATAAAATGGCCAATACAATGGTTGATAAGCTGAAGATGAGAAAGATAATGGTGGGGAGAACAATGGCCGGGTCGGATTTAAACTTGCTTACCAGTCCGGCTAATCCCAGCGAAATAATGATGCCGTTAAGGGAGATCAGTATGTTTGATTTATTATCGGCAATGGAGCTGAGGTTTATCTGGTTGCGGGCCGTAAGCTTAAGCATGGAGTCCACGCCGCGCGAATAGGTGTTCTTGCCGGTTGCCTTTTTCTTTTTTTTCTTCTTTTGCCGCTCTTGTACAGAAGCTTTCAGATTCTCCAGGTTTCTCTCTTTAATACCTGTCAGTTCGCGACGACAAAACCCGGTGTAAAAAGTGTGGTTGAGAAACATCTCTATCGACTCTTTTCCAAACTCACCTCTTTTTATTTTCCTTATACCCGCTACATTCAGCTCTTCTCTCAGTTTATCGGCATATTCGGGATAGTTCTCTTTACCCAGATGCATGAAGTCGGCATCGCACAAAGCCTCTTCAATTTTATTTTTGGGCTGTCGTGCATAGATGGTGGCCATGATTGAGTTGACAACCAGCTCGATAACATCGGGTTCCACCTGCTTTTCTCTTAAAAAACTGGTTGCAAGGGCTGCACTCTCCTCCTCGTGGCCTACATATCTTTTGATGTATCCGGTGTCGTGGAACCAGGCTGCAATTTTAAGAATATTTAGTTCGACGCCGGAGAAATTTTCATGCTTTGCAATAAATTCCGCGTTCTTCACGACTTCCCGGGTGTGTTCTACATTATGATAGACCAGGTAGGGCGGTGTTTTTGTCAGCAACAGGTTGGTGACAAACTTTTCAGTCTCTTTTAACAGGGATGAATCTATGTTCATGGTTGTGCACTTTTTATCTTATCGGTAGTTTCTGATTCTTCATTTTCACGGTATTTGTATATTGAAAACAGTTTATGGCTTCCTTTTAGCATGGTGAGTTCAACGAAAGCGAAATCTCTCTTTTCTTCCACATCCAGCTTGTCAAACACCTCTTTTGAAATGAGCAATTGCGACAGATGCTTTTTATTGAGTTGCTCAATGCGGGAGGCTATAATTACCACATTGCCGGTAATGGAGTATTGCTTTCGCAGTGAAGAGCCTATGTTCCCGGTAATCGCCTCACCGAAATGTACCCCAATTCCCAAACGGGTATCCGGCAATTTGCCCAGGGCCAGTTCGCTTTTTAACTCGGCAATAATTTCACTGGCTGCCAACACGGCGTGCCTGGCTATATTGCCGGTTGAGACTGGAGCACCGAAGGTAGCCATAAAACCATCTCCTACGAACTGATTGATCACTCCGTGGTGATTCTCTACAATGCGAATCATAAAACGGAAAAGAGCGTTGAGGTAGGATACCACCTCCTCGGGAGGCCGACTCTCCACAAAAGGGGTAAAATTTCTGATATCCAAAAACATCACACAAACATTCTTCTTTATTCCGGTCAGTTCATCCTTTTTTTCCAGGATGCTGTTGGCGATTTGCTGGGATATTTGCTGTCCAAACAGGTCGATGACCTCATTTTTCTCTTTCACCACCTGAAATGAGCTGTGTAATTTCCTTTTTATCAGGTCGGCCACAAAGCCTGCTGCAATGCCGGTGATGAGCATAATGAGACCCTGTCCCAGATATTGCATCCCGGTTAAATTCGCCGCCAGGGAGTCGCCATAATAGGTAGAATAATAGACAGAGATGGCAACAAATTCAATAGCCGCCAGCGTACCCGTAAACAGTGAGAGCTTAAAGCTGAGCCGTAACGTCGAAAGTACGATGAAAATGAAATAGGTTAGTGTTGCAGGACTTTGTAAAATGACGGTCTCATTAGAGTACTCTACGATGAAGATTAACAAAAAGGTGAGCAGGGTAATCTCTGAAAACGTATTGAAGAAGCTGAAAACCCAGGGATTCGGAAAGAATAGCCTGTTTTTGCTTCCTATCAGGAAATGAATCAGCACTTCATAGGCAATCAATACAGCGGTAAAAATCAGGATGGCATAAATGGCTATGTAACTTTCGAAAAGCAGCAGATATTCCTCTTTGTAAAAATAATATATAACAATGAGAACAATTGCTTCGAGGGCAAGCAGACCAATGAGAATAAGAGAACGTAAACGCTCACTCTTAAACATCTCCAGATTGAATTGTTCTTCCAGTAAATTGTTTTGTTCGTCCATTTTTATTCAGTTCAGAGTTCGGGGTTCAGAGTTCTGGGTTCTGGGTTCTGGGTCAGAGACGCCTGCCTTCCGGTAGGCAGGCATAAATTGTGCGTCTCTACAGCGTTCTGGGTTTGTAGATACAAGGCATGCCTTGTATCTACTCTTTTTACCTTTTACCTTTTCACCCTGCATGCTGGCAGGCAGGCGTTTACTTCCCGCCGTATCTTGCTTCCTATTCACACATCAAACTGGTTTCAACTGCAAGTTAGTTAGTATTCACTAATAAAGCAAATATCTTTTTCAAGCTTGAATAATCATTTGGGCTGAAAGTGTCCACATTGCAGTGGGAACTTGTGGTTTAGAGGTGTGTGTATTTTTCAGCATTAAGAAATATGCTTAAAATTTGGAGAACGACCTGAGCGGTGCTCCCTTTCAAGTAAATAAGCCGGGCAATATAAAGATTACAGGTTTTGTTTTATCTCTATCAACCCTATTATGGTTGCATAAATCTGTCGGCCTTGTGCCTCAAGGTCTAATTGATAACCGGACAGTTTCCACTTCATCACCAATACACGGATGGTGCCCATAAAGAGCAGTGAAATATCTTCAGCATTCACATCCGCCAGAATCTCTTTATTTGCCTGACCGCTCTCCAGTACCTGCTTGATATAGAGCTGAATGGTGTTGAGTACATTGTAGATTAAAACACGTATCGAATCGTTGCCAAAAATAAATTCTTCAGCAAACAGAAGTGATTCGTGCGCCGGGTTTTCCTTAAAATCGCGCAGAACAAGCTCAATAATATTTTTAAGTTTTGAGGATGCAGTGTCATTTTGAGTGATTATTTTTCCCACATGTTGAGTCATTGTCAGGAAAATAGTGTTCAAAATATTGCGAATAATTTCATCTTTCGATGAGAAATGGCGATAAATAGCTCCTTCGGTGATAGAAACCTTTTTGGCAATATTGGATATAGTAACTGCTCTTATACCATCACTGCCCGCAATGGAAGTTGCAGCCCGCATGATCTCTTTTTGTCGCTTGTTAAACATAGAGCTTTGTGTAAATATATACTTACAAAGCTACAATGCTTTTTGCTCTGCCGCAAATTATTCTCAATATCCGTATTTAACCTGATTAATGGGGCAACTTCCAGGGGCTCGGGATTAGATTTTGTCGAAAGACAGGAATATCTGTCTGCCGGAGTTATGTATTATGTATTGTTTTTTAACAATTAATCAATCGAAAATTCCATCACCGTGTTTTTTTGTAGCTCCAGATTGCTAAACCGTTTAGGATGAGGGCATATCCGGCAATAGCGGAAAGTTGGAAGGAGATGTCCCAAAAATTAGAACCTTTAATCATCACCATACGGATAATATCAACGAAATAGCGAATGGGGTTGAGCAGGGTAATTTTCTGTGCCCAGTCGGGCATGCTTTCAATAGGAGTAAAGAGGCCGCTGAGCAAAATAAAGATCACCACGAAAAACCAGGCGATAAACATGGCCTGCTGCTGGGTATTGGTGTAATTGGACACCAGCAACCCCATGCCCAGTATCACCAGCAAATAAACGGCGGTAAAAAGGTACAACAAGGCAATGCTGCCAACCATTGGGACATTAAACACCAGTTTGGAAAGGATAAGCCCCACTGTTAAAAGCACCAATCCCAGTAACCAAAAGGGGAACAGTTTGCCGATGATGAACTGGTATTTTTTGATGGGCGTTACGTTTATCTGTTCCAGGGTACCCGTCTCATTTTCGCGTACGATATTCATTGACGAAAGAAATAGGGTAACCATGGTAACCAACAGTACCAGAATCCCGGGCACCATAAATATTTTATAATCCAAATCTTTATTGTACCAAAATGAGGGCACGCTCATCACGATAGACTGTGCTGATGGTTCCTGCCCCACTATTGAAAAATCCAATTGTGCCTGTTTGTTGAAGCTTTGCACCACCTCATTTATATATACAGCTTCAATTCCGGCCTTTGAGCCATCGATGGCATTTAGATAAACTCCAAGAGCAGTAGAGTTTCCCCTGGCCAGTTCATCTTCAAAATTGAAGGGAATTTCAAGTATCACATCTACCGTTCCCTTCTCCATTAGCTCATAGGCTTTCTCATGCGAAGGGAAACGGTCGATTACCTCAAAGTATTCAGACGCTTCAAACTTTTTGATCAATGCCCGTGAGGTTGAGGTTCTGTTTTGGTCCACGTAGGATAACCGGATGTCCTTAATGTCGTATGTTGCCGCGTTGGAAAGGATGAGCAACTGCACCAGGGGCATGATGAAGATAATGGGCAGCATGGCCTTGTTTCGAAATATCTGCCGGAACTCCTTTTGTACTATGTAACCTAAAATTTTCATTATTCCAGCCTGATTTTATATTTCTTAACACTTAAAACGATAAAAAACACGGTCATCCCTAACAGGATAAGTGTTTCTTTCCAGAGAAATTGAAGTCCTACGCCTTTGAGCATAATCCCTTTTAAGATTAAGTTAAACCATTTGGCGGGGATAATATTGCTGAATACCTGAAGTGCCCAGGGCATGCTGGAGATGGGAAAGATAAAATCGGACAGCAGGATGATGGGGAGCATCAGGCCCATGAGCGATATCATCATGGCGGTTTGCTGCGTTTTGGAAATCGTGGATATAAGAATGCCCAATGATAACGCACAAAGGATAAACAGGATAGTTTCCAGGGCCAGCAGAAAGTAACTGCCCTGCACGGGCATCCCGAAGACCACAAAGCCCACCAATAAAATGACAATGGCGTTTATGATGGATAACATGAGATAGGGAAACACTTTGCCTATAATGACCTGAAAAGGTTTTAAGGGTGAAACCAACAACACCTCCATAGTGCCCTGTTCTTTTTCCCGGGCAATGGAAATAGAGGTCATCATGGCCGACACCAGCATCAGGATCACCGTCATCACGCCGGGAAGGAAGTTGAAAACACTTTTTAGTTCCGGGTTATAAAACATTCGTGAACGTACTTCTATTTGAACCGGTTCAGGAACACCCAGGTTGATCTCACGTTGATAGTCCTGAAGAATAGACTGGATGTAACTGGTAATGGTATTGGCCGTGTTGGGATCGGAGGCATCGCTGATAATCTGTACGTTTGCCCGGTTTAACGATTTTAGATTCTTTTCGAAATCTTCTTCAAACACCACAACGGCTTTCACTTTGCCCTTTTTAAAAATGGATTCTATTTGCCCCTCGCTGCTTACTATGTTTTTTATTGTAAAGTATTGGGAAGCTCTTATTCTTTCTGTGATTGGAATGGTTGCCTGGTCTTTGGATTTATCGAGTATCCCCAGTTGTACATTGTTGATTTCGTTGGTAATGGCAAAGCCGAAAAGCAGAACTTGAGCAATGGGCATCCCAAAGAGAATAAACATAGAGCGTTTGTCCCTGAATATGTGAAAGGACTCCTTTCTTATAAATCCCTTGAACCGTTTCAGGTTGGTGCTTATCCATTTCGAGTCGAGATTATTCCACATTTCTGGCCAGTTTTTGGAATACCCCGTCCATGGAGGAGGTATCGAATTGCTTTTTCAGATTTTTGGGTGAGTCCAGAGCCTCTATTTTCCCTTCTACCATTATGGATACACGGTTACAATATTCAGCTTCGTCCATATAGTGGGTGGTTACAAAAATGGTGGTGCCTTTATCGGCTTCGGCATAAATCATCTCCCAGAATTGCCGCCGGGTAATGGGGTCCACTCCACCGGTGGGTTCATCCAGAAAAACCACTTTAGGTGCGTGTAACAATGCCACCGAAAAGGCCAGTTTTTGTTTCCATCCCAGAGGCAATGCACCCACCTGTTTTTTGGCTACCTCCTGCAGTCCTATCTTTTCGATCACCGCTTTCCCCTTTTCATCGATCTCCTTACGCGACAGTCCGTAAATACCACCGAAAAAGGTGATGTTTTCCATGATATTTAAATCATCGTACATCGAAAATTTTTGACTCATATAGCCGATGGTCTTTTTTACTTTTTCGGCCTGGGTTTTCACGTTAAACCCATTTACAGTGGCTTCACCGGAGGTAGGACTTGATATGCCTATCAACATTTTCATGGCGGTGGTTTTGCCGGCTCCGTTGGCCCCCAGGAAACCAAAAATCTCTCCTTTCCCCGTCTCGAAGCTGATGTGATCCACAGCGGTAAAACTCCCGAATTTTTTGGTGAGCTCTTTTACCACGATTACATTTTCTGCTTCTTTCATTTTTCTGCCTCCTTTTTTTCCGACAGGGCCATAAAAACATCTTCTATTCCGGCTTTGGTTCTTGCTATTTTTATATCCTCGTGTCCTTTTTCTTCCAGGTATTTCCGCAACTCCTCTTCCGAAAAATTGTTGTTCGAGTGCGTATAGTGTATAAATTCTCCGAAGGCATATACGCTCTTATTTCCTGAGAACTCTTTTAAATCGCCAAGGAGCTTATAGGTGTTTCGGGCTGCTACATTGTAAATCGGGTCTTCGTGTTTCTCAACAATGTTTTCAGGTGTGTCCACCGTGAGGATTTCTCCATCCTGTATCAGAGCTATCCTGTTGCACAGCGCAGCCTCATCCATGTAGGGTGTGGATACCAAAACCGTGATCTCTTTATCGTTGAGGCGTTTCAGCATCTCCCAAAATTCCTTACGCGAAACAGGGTCCACCCCGGTGGTGGGTTCATCCAAAAAAAGTACCACAGGCTTATGAATCAGGGCGCAAGAGAGGGCCAGTTTTTGTTTCATCCCACCGGAGAGAGCACCTGCACGTCGCTTTTTAAAGGGCTCTATTTGTATGTAAATATCCTTTATCAAATCATAATTCTCCTTCACTGTGGTGCCGAAAATGGTGGCAAAGAAATCCAGATTCTCCTCTACGCTTAAGTCCTGGTAGAGGGAAAAGCGTCCCGGCATATAGCCCACAGCCTCCCGGATATGCTTGTAATCTTTCACCACGTCCATACCAGCCACGGTTGCAGTTCCTTTATCGGCAAACAACAGGGTGGTAAGGATATGAAACAGGGTTGTTTTACCCGCGCCATCGGGGCCTATCAGGCCAAAGAGCTCGCCGGGCTTTACCTCAAAGGAGATGTCCCGCAACGCTTCCACCTTACCGTACGACTTGCTGATATGTTCTATTTGTATGCCCATGAGTTATTAATCATTGGTGATGTACGATTGTTAGGTAAAGTCGCGCTATAGTGCCTCTCTAACGTTCACCGGAATTAAAATATACCTCTGCCGGCATACCGATTTTCAGGCTGCCATCATTTTTTACCTTAATGTCCATGGCATAGACCAGGTTTACACGTTCTTCTTTGGTTTGGATCACTTTAGGGGTAAATTCGGCGACAGCAGAAATCCAGCTTATTCTTCCTTCATATGACTTTGTATCCTTGCCATAATCTATAATTACGTTCACTTTTCCATTTATCTCTATCTGCGAAAGCTGCCTTTCACTGATATATACACGCAAGGTTAATGTGTCCAGATTGGCGATTTTATAAAGTGGCTTGCCAAATGCAGTTATTTCGCCCGGCTCGGCATATTGGTTGAGTACGGTACCATTCACAGGATTGGTAATTTTGCTATCTTTCAACTGCTGCTCAATTTGTGCTACCTGTGCCTCTATGCCCAGCACTTCGTTTACGATGGGTGCATTTTGAGATCTCACGTTATCAATCTGCTTTTGCAGTACCTCCACATCACTTTGAGCCTTGTCGAGCTGCTGGCTTGTAGCTGCATCATCATTGTACATGTTTTGCACCCTGTTCAGCTCCGTCTGTGCAGTTTTTAGCTGCGATTGGAGCACCTCTATCTGGGACCATATAGTTCCGGACTTAGAAGCAACTGTTACTTTTTGGGCCTGAAGCTGCATTTTGTTCAGATACAGGTCCACGGTATCTACCAGGCCTACGATGGCGTTCTTTTCCAATAGACTGCCCTCATCAAGGTTTAAATATTTTATTTCTCCTTTCGCTTTGGCCGAGACCGTTATCTCGGTTGCTTCAAAGTTTCCATAGGCATCAGCGGGAGCCTCTTGTTTACAGCCCATGAATAGAGTGGCGATTAAAGTGGTAAAAACGATTGCTGGTGTTTTCATTTTTTTAAAAATTAGGTGCTTGCCTTATTGTTCTATATAACCCTGAACAACCCTGTAATTGGCTTTGGAGAGTTCCAGTTGCAGTTCGTGCAACTTCTGATTTATGCCGACGGTGTATAACTTGTTAAATTCTGTCAGAAATTCGGAAGCAGTAATCACACCATTGGTTAATTGAGACTGGCTGGAGGCAACAATGGACTGTCTTAAATCCACAATTTCCTGATCAGACTCAAAAAGAGCACGGTACTTTTCTATATCGTTGAGAGCCTGGCCAAGTTCTATGCTGTTATTGAGTACAAAAGTCTCCTTCTCGGTGGTCATAATCTCTTTTGAAATCTCCAGGGCCTGTTTCCTATCCCTGGTGGTGCCCCAGTCAAAAAGGTTCCATTTTAACCTGACACCCAGCATATAAAAGTCCTGAAAACTGTTGTTCAGCATGTCCAGTCCGGGGTTACCGTAGCCGGCTTGTGCAAAGCCCGACAGTCGGGGATAATTTTCGGTACCAACCACCATCTGACTTTGCGTAAACTCCTCTTTTTTAAGGTCATAATACTTCAGCTCCGGACGCTGGGAGATTGTCAGAGGAGAAACCGAAATTTGCGGTTTTTCGAGCCTGGCAGATGTCTCTATTTTGGTGAGAATAAGGGCTGAAAGCTGGTTCAAAGCAGTTTCCTTATCCTTTATAATACTGGTCAATTCCTGCTGGGTTGATAAAATTTCGGCTTGCAACACCTCTTTTTCCGATCGTAATACAGTCCCGAATTTTACAGCAGATGCCATTTCGTTCAGGCTGGCTTTCAGTTGCTCTATTTTGGCCTCCAGCATATCGGTTTGCTCCTGTAGCAGCAAGGCGTTAAAGTAATATTGATTCACCCGGTTTTTGAGGGTATAGAGGGAAACTTCCACCTGTTGTTGGTCGGTCTCTGTTTCGGCTTTTATCAGGGCAGAGCGTTTTGAGATGCTGTTGCCGTTATAAATAAGCTGATCCACGTCTAAGGTTGCCTGGTATTGGTCTTTATTGGGGCCCTCTATATTGGAACCAGACGTTTGTGATGGTATTTTAATCACTTCAGTCTGGTAGGTGGCTTTACCGTTTAAGCTCAGCTGTGGCAGAGTGCCCTTTTTGATTTCTGCCAGATCGTAATTTGATTTTTCCCTGAGCAAACCGGTTTGCTGCGTCAGGGGATAGGCCTTTTTTGCCAAATTGTAACACTCCTCCAGGGTAAACTGCTCCTGAGCTGCAGCGCCAAGGCTCAACATTAGTCCTATCAGAAAAATAGCTCGTCTCATCATTTGTATTTTAAAGAATTTATGATCAGTTCAGCGATCCCGCTCTTTCGTTGTTCCATGAGGTTTTGGAAACCGTTTTCGTCCAGACCTAAAAAAGCTTTAAGTAAAGGCCTGGCAAGAAAAGGAAAGACATTGAGTGCCAAAAGGTTAATCAACATCTGTTCGACCATGAAGGGGGTCATCTTTTTAGCCGGTACCTCTGCTTCAAGTTGGGTTTTAAATTTTTTGATATTGGGGAAGGAAGCCTGAAAGTTTAAAATGGATTCGGGTCTGCGGTTGAGCTCCTGTATTATAAAGTTGGGCAAATAGGGGTGCTCGGTGATAAAAGAGATGTAATTTGAAGTGAAATCCCTTATTTTCTCTTCCAGGGGAGAATCTTCATTTAAGGCTTTATCAAGTTGCAGGGCCAACATTGAAAGGGATTGGCTGAAAACTGTATCAAAAAGTTCTTGTTTGCTCCGGTAGTAATAGTGCAGCATCGCCTTGTTGATGTTCGCTTCATCGGCTATTTTCTGCATGCGTGCCCCTTCCATTCCCCCGGCTTGAAACACCTTTTTGGCCGCTAACAAAATGCGCATTTCTACATCCTTATCTTTTGCTATCTTCAACATTTGTCAACCGCTTGGTTTAACCATCTGGTTGGCAAAGTTAATGAAGGATTAAAGGCAGGGCAACACAAATTTTGTTAAATGTTACGTTGAATTGCAAAAGGTGGTACGAGAGTTTATTCAGATTCAGCTTGAGAAAGAAAAATTCACCAGGGAAATTGATGGAGGAGCAAACGCCTGCCTGCCGGCAGGCAGGGTAAAACGCCACCAACCGCTGATGTTTAAGGGGAGACTTATCTTTTTGTAGTTAGTAAATAGTATTTACTCGCTTTTCTGTCATTAAATTTCCTGAATGCAGGGTCAATGAGATTTAAATCCAAAGTATCCAGCTTCTCTATCTCATATTTCAACTCTATTAATGAATCCTCTTTCAGCTTGTTATCAAAAGGTGCGATAAGTATAAACGACTCCTCGCCGGGATAATTTAATTTTGAATCGTTGGTGTTAATGGAGGGAATTTTACGCCCAAAGTGCCAGATGGTTTCTGGTGGTATATAATCATAGCTGTAAACTTTTAAATGCTTTTGAGCGGCAAATGTCTTTAACGAAGCAAAAGGGTTGATTTCCGGATTTGTTAAACTCTTTGAAAGGGTGCGCGCTGAGGCCGACAGCAGCAGCCCAAATGTGAGAATGGTGAGAAAAAAGACCCGTTCCATCCGTCTCTTCCTGAGTTGTATCATCAGGGATATACCGGTTACAGGCAAAATTACCGAAGCTGCCAGATAATAGCCCCAACTGTCCGACAGATAGGTTTTAAGCAAAAGATAGCCAAGCAGCGGAAAGAGGATACCAATACCTGCGATAAGCCCAAAATTAAAGAATACAGGCCAGGTCTCTATTTTTTTGTGCAATCCCTTAAACTCCCGAAACAGATATTCGATATAAAACCCGGTATTTATAGCCAATGGGATAAGCACCGGCATAAGGTATCGTGACTTTTTTTCGGGGATGAGTGAAAGAAGGATAACGGCAAACAGGGTCCACAGCAGACTGAACTGGTAGGCCTTTAAATTGGTGACTTTCGTTTTCAGGTAAGGATATAGCAGGCTGATAAATGCAGGGATACTCCACAACCCACTCTGAACAAAGAAACTCCAGTAATAATAAAAGGGTCTCACATTGTAACTGCTCCAGTTACCGGTCTCCTTTTGGGCGATCGCAATAAATGTTTCCGGGTCCTGAATACGCACATAGAGGTACCACCATGCGCTAACCAAAATGGCCAATGTAATAGTCACCAGCAGTGGGACTGATTTAGCCTTGAAATCGTTGTACTTATAGGTAAAACCATAAGCCACTAAAAAGGGCAGAAGAAGTGCATATAAGGAGACGGGCCCTTTGCTCATAAAGGAAAAACCTATAAACAAAGAGGCTATTAAGCCATTTCTCCAGATATGTTTATTGCTCTTAAACAGCAAAAACAGGTGATAGATAGCCACCAGCATGAAGCCATGCGTAAAGATATCCCATGGAGCCTCTATGATGATGCCAATGATGTAAAATGAGGTGACGGCAATTAGGGCATTGGTCAGGCTGTGAAGAGGGTCTTTTAACATGGCCCCGGACAACAGGTAAACGTAACAGCCAATTACCATGATAAGTAAAACCGCCGGCAGTCGCAAGCCGAAAAGGTTATCCTCTCCAAAAACAAGACTCGAAATGGCTGTCAGCCAGGTGGGCAACGGAGGTTTTTCGTACCGTGGCTCTCCATTCATGGTGGTGAGCAGCCAATTGCCATCGGTGACCATTTCGCGGGCGGTGGTAAAGTTCCGGGCTTCCATGATTGTCACCTGAAGCCTGGAGAGGTGAGGCAACAGCATGATGGCTGTGAACAGACAAATGGTTGCAATGGGATTCCGCTCAAACGTTTTTATGAGGACTGACATCAACTATTGGGCTTTTAAAGTGTCCTAACCATTATCATCCCGTTGAATAGGAGCCTGTTCCGCAGAACGAAACAGGCTCCCAAATGCAAGGCTCGTGATAGGTTGATTTTTTTCGCAAGATAGCAAAAACAAATCACGAAAGCTCATCAACTCAAAAATCGTATTTTAGCTTAAAATAGGCCATATCGTTTTTGTCAAACTGTCCAAATAGCCCCTTTGAACCTACAAAAATGTTGGTTCCAACAGTGAGGTTTAAGCCGCCATAGAGCTCGTATATCACTCTTGGGCGGATGAGCGCATCTTCGTTGGTGATGCCCCAGTAAGCAAAAAATTCAACTGTAAGTTTGTCGTTGAAATAGTTGTCGTTTGCCAAAAAAGTCATGGTATTAACGGTTTTATCTTTGGCAATATTGGGGTCGTGGTCGAGTATGGCTTCCTGAATAAACTGTGTACTAAAATTCATCCCCCAGGTAATCCAGTCGATCCCCACTAAATAGTGAATATAATCTTTTTCTATCAATCCGTCGGGGACCATGGGGCTGGCTGACATAAATTTCTTACCCATATAATATGCTGCCTCACTGCGCAGCACTACGCCGTGTATCTCCGTTCCCAGGCTCCCGCCAAAAAGCCCCAGGCGATGGTGCCGGGGGGTTACCACCACCGAATCGGGGGCGTGGGTTACAGGGTTCATATAACGTTGGAAATGGAACGACTGGTCGTCGTCGAACATATAACCGGCCATAATTTCATAGTCGATGAAATCCGACAATTTTGAAAATTTAAGAAAAGCCTCACTGTTCTTAATGGCAGGGGTAACCTCTTTTTCCGACATGTTTATTTTTACTCCTTGCAGAGGCATGGCCGGGAACCATATCGATCCCTTATCGGCATAGCGTGTGGGCTCAAATTCGGGAGCCAGCACCAGCTCAAAAGCACTGCCACTGCTAAAGTTATAGTTCAGCTTAATGGAGGTGATGCCAATGCGTATCTCCTCAAAATCGGGGAGTAAGAATTCACGCAAATCCTTGGGCGACACCACATCGGTAATAAACACCCCGTCGGCTTTGCCCCACACAATTTGTTGCTTGCCCACACGCAGGTCTAAACGATTAAAGTACAGGTCGATGTAAGCCTCGCGTAATCCAAGATCGACATCGTCTTTATCTGAGTACTGATACACATATGGATTCAGTTTAAAGGCCATGTTAGCTGTCCTCTTTTCCAGGGTCAGGTTCATCGTATTTTGTACGATGGAGTAGTCGGTACTCTTATTTATTAAAACACCGGTATAGTTCCTGACGTAGCCGTAGATATCGGGCGTTTGTTGGCTGAAAGCAGTTATGCTCAGCATGGTACAAACCAGTAAAACCAGTTGCTTATTATGTTTATTTCGCATGGTTACCTTTTTTTTATATGCCTAATGACATCGCCCGTTCGGTAAATAAATTGTCGTCCACGCCTGCATCCAGCTCCAGCTCAATAAAATTCATGTCGGTGCGGTGGTTCTTCTGCACATTGTGCATTTCCAGGTGAGTTACAAACCAGTACCCTTTAATGAGGCTGTATTCCACCGAATTAAGGTTTTTCAATAGCCTTCCGTCTTCATCGTAAAAGGCCTTTGTCAACTCTATCCATTTATCTTTAATCACCCAGGTTACTTTTTTGCTGTACATGTAACCTTTTTCCTTTGGGATGCTTTCAATGACGTAACACTCCTCGCCATTCAAGGTCTCGGTTCGCAACAATTGGTGAGTGTCTGCATTGGGGTGGCGGTCGCCCATGTCATCGTAGGTGAAGTCGGAGCCCATAAAATAATCCTTTTTACTATCGCTGGAGATGCGTTTCACCTTTTTAAGGGCGGGCAGATAAATCCACTGGTTATCCACCTTGTCCTCATCGTCGTAGGCCCAGCTCAGAAATGAGGTGTTTCGTACATCAGCAGGCGCGATAAAAAACATAATTATTTTATCCATGTCGCCATAATCTCTCACGTACTGTTGTATCTCGCGTACCCTTTGGTCGTTTCGATTGTTGATAAGCGTCATGCGTATCTTCCCAATGCGGCTCTCTCCTTCATCGCGGTTGTACACGTTTTCGACAATCTCCAGGGCTGTTGGCTCCTGAGCTGTGGCTGTTTCCCCTGCGGCTGTTGCGACTAGGAGCAGTGCACACAAATAACTTTTGAATTTCATAGATTGTGACATAATTTTGGTTTTAAGATGTTAAGATATTAAGGTTTTTTAAATTTAAATTTCTTTTTTCGGTTTACCAGCACCAACATAATGGTTACGGTGCCTATAAAACTGGTGAACATATTTAATGAAATAAGGGAACCCAGCTCCCGGTTGGGCGGAAACACCGAGAATAGCATTACCAGGAAGCCGGAGATTACAATAATGGCGTTAAACATGATGGCCCGTCCGGTGTGGTTCATGGTAGCAATGGCTGCCTGAGTTTTATCGGCATGGATTTGGCGATAATCGCGGTACCGCTCGATAAATTGAACCGCATAGTCAATGCCCACACCCATAGCAATGGAGGCCAGTAATGCTGTAGTGGTGCTCAAAGGTACATTGAGGAAGCCCATAACGGCAAAGCTGACCACCGTAGTAATTAAAATGGGCACGGAGGCTATCAGGCCAACGGATATTTCGCCATAGGTGAGGGCCAGTAGCACAATTATTATCAGCAACGAGAGGCCGAGGCTTTGTATCTGTCCGTCCAAAATTAACTGTGTAAACACCATAGCTTTATAACCCGAACCGGCATACCGCACTGTTACTCCCAATTTCTTGAAATCATCCTTATAGCTGTCGATGCGGTCTAACGCAGCCTTAATGGTCTTGGTATCATCGCCTTTGAGCTGAAAGGTGAGATTGGCCTTGGAGTAATCGTAATCAACTTGTTTCCAGAGGTTATCGGGGTCGCCCGACATTTCGTAGAGCAACAAATATTGGGCATTCATGTCCTGCGATTCAGGGATGCAGTAGTACTCGACGCTGTCGGCATGCAGCACCTTATTCATGACTTTTAAAAAATGGGTGAGCGAAAAGGTGTTACCCACCTCAACAAGTGCAGAGTCCACTTCGACCTGCATCTTATCGGCCAGCCTTAAAATGTCGGGCTGTTTAAAGGCATCTTTGTCGGGAGAGTTTAATACAACATTGAGGATAGTGGTGCCGCCAAATTTCTCATTGATAAGCCGATCGGTGAGCACAATATCGCTGTCTTTATTAAACTTATCGATAAAGCTCGAATTGATCCACACCTTTTGTATGCCCCAGCCGCTAAGCAGTATTACTACCACTGCTCCTATCACCACTCCTTTTTGATGGCTCAGCACCCATTTGGTAAGGCCTTCAGCCAGGGGATGGCTTCGCTCCTTAGCGCCCGTTGGCAGCATGTTTTTAGGGATGCCCATAAGCATCAAAGCGGCAGGCAGCATCAGCAGGGAAAGCGTTAAGGCTACCAAAACGCCGAAGGCGGTAAAGAGGCCAAAATATTTTATGGGATAGACCTCAGAGGTGAGCAACGACATAAAGCCAACGGCAGTAGTGATTGCGGAGATTATTACCGGGCGACCCATTACTCTTACCATATTTCGTAACGCTTCGGCGCGGGTGGCTTCGGGGTTTCTTACTAGAAAAATTTTAAGATGATTAAATAGATATACCGCGTAGGCTACCCCCATGGCTATGAGCATTACCGGCAGTATGGTGGCCACCGAATAGATGGGCACGCCCACCGCCGCCATCAAACCAAATGCCCAAATGATGCTCAACACCACCCCCAAAAAGGTGAGAAGCGTGGCTTTTATACTTCGCAGGGCAAGGAACAATACAATGAGAATCACCAGAACGACAATGGGCACCATCTGTTGCATATCCTTTGGTGCCAGAAAAACAAGAGTTCCTTCTATGATGGGTTTTCCGGCAATATAAATCTTATTTTCCGCGTCTTCATAACCCTTAGCGATATCCAACAGTCTGTTGTAGAAATCAATTGAAAATACATCATCTTCAATTTCAGCGGTAAGAATGGTAACTGTTTCATCGTATGAAACAATGCGTCCGTAAACGATTACGTTGGAACGCACATTGTTTCGTAACTCCTCCAAGGCTTCGGGAGTGTCGGGTACCCTATCGTAAAAGGGTGTGACATCCAGCCCACCATCACTTCCCACAATGTTCTCTGCTTCATAAAGAGAATTCACGTCGTCGCGCTCAATCTCTGTCATGTCTTGAAGTGCTTTGGTGAGCTCCTTTACTTTACGAAGTGTATTGGTGTTGTACACGCCATTTTTATTTTCTAAGGCGATAAGTATGCCGTCCTTAATATTAAAAATGGCCTCTGCAGAATCGCTGTACATAAACGCCGGATTCTTTTGCGGCATGTATTCATCCAGGTCGGTTTCCAACCTGCTGTTGTTCATCATCTCCACGGTAAAGTACACCGAGATGAGCAGAATGAGCGAGAGTAGCAACCAGGGGTACCTGGTTCCGAGTTGACTGATTTTTTCCATCATAGTATATTCAGATTTAGGTAATCACATTAAACTTTGGTAATCAACTTAATTAATGTTGTTGAAAACTGTCTCCCCCGCGCCAACAGGTCGATTTGATAATTCGACAGCTTCCAGTTCATCAGTAAAATACGGATGGCGCCAATAAAAATGAGGGCAACGCTAGCTGTGTTCATACTCTTTGGGAACTCATTTTTTGATTTCCCATAATCCAGCACCTGCTGTATATTTAGCTGTATAGAATTTAGGATATTGAAAACCAGAAGCTTCAGTTTCTCGCTGGTCATAAAATACTCCTCGGCAAACAAAAGGGTAACATGTGAAGGATGATCCTTGAAGTTTTGCAACAACAACTCAACAATCTTTTGAAGCCTGATGGAGGCGCTGTTTTCATTTTGATTCATTGAACCACCGATCAACTGGGCTACAATGAGAAAAACGGTGTTCAGCATCTCGGTTATAATCTCATCCTTTGAATTAAAATGCCGGTATATGGCACTTTCAGAGATACCTGTTTTCCTGGCAAGATTCGAGATGGTAAATGCATTCATCCCCTCAGTACCGATGATTTCCATGGTATTGTTTATAATCTGCTGCTGCCGTGGGCTATACATTGTGTTTCAGATTAACAGTTAGAGACGCAATGCATTGCGTCTGTACAGGGTTCAGTGTTTAATAGTTTATTATTGGGCGGCTGTTTAAATTCTTTCCTTAATATATTCAATTCTTAACTATTACTGCTATAATGCGTCAAGGTGGGGCTTAATCTTTAATCCCTAATCTATATTTCTTTACCTCACGATCCTATTATAATTATCAACATAACCGAGACCATGTATAAAGATGCCATTTTAAAGAGATGAAAATTTATTTTGGAAGTGGGTTTATACATTCCTATTGCAGCCACGAGGATAAATGCCAGTGCGATAAAAAGCAACATGGTCAAAAAGCCCCATGAAAGGCCTAACAAAATTGCACCCAGTGCAAAGGCCAGTGTTGAAGCAATGGAAGAGGCAGCCACTATAACCCGGGTGTTCTGAAACCCGTACTTTTCGGCAAACGTGGGTACACCAGCCTTACTATAATCCTTGAAGTAGCGGATATTGAAGGTCATTATGTGAGTGGGTATCCATAATACAATGGCCAGCGAAAGTAATAGTCCGATGGCATCTATTGAGCCTGTTCCCAACACCCGGCCAGCAAGGATAGGCATGCCACCCGAGAGGCCTCCCCACACGATGGACCAGGCTGTTTTGCGCTTCAGCCAAATGGTATAGATGACAAAATCGATAAAAAAACCTGCAAAAATAATTAGGCCATATAGAAAGGAGAGGTAGAACGAAAGGGCCAGCCCGGTTACTAATAGTAACAGGCCAAAAATGAGCGACTCCTTCACGCTTACCTCTCCTGAGGGCAAGGGTCTTTTCTTAGTGCGGTGCATTCTGGCATCAATATCCCTGTCCCAAATCATGTTAAAAACCGTAGTTCCACTAATGGTTAAAAACATGCTGAGCATAAGCAGCAGAAACAACTGCCAGCTTGTATAGGGACATCTGGAGCTTACAAATCCTGTGATTCCTGTAAACAACAGCAATATTGTCTGGAGGCTCTTAATGAGCCTCCAGTAATTTTTATATGTTGAGCCAATTCTCTGTAACATGACACCTGATCTTTAAGTTGAGTTTAATTGAGACCATGCCCATATATCCAAAGGATGACCTGTTAAGGTTCTACCCCGGCAGAAGAATCGCCGCTCTCCACGGGGTCATCCGCGGGGGCTTTCACATCGCGTATGCACCTGAATCCGACGTTGAAGCTACAGTAATCAGGCCCTGCCGAATCACGGGCCCAGTTGGTTACAAAGTGGGCATAGTTGGAAAAACTGCCTCCTTTCTTAAACTTGTAATGCACCCGGGGATAATCATCGGCCACCCATTGCCAGGTGTTTCCGGCCATATCGTAAATGCCATAGGGGCTACTGTTGTCGCGGGTTTGTAGATCCTTATACTTTTTGCCATTATAAAGCCCCACTGGTGTGGTTCGCACCACCTCTGTGCCCAGCACAGGCTTGAGCGATTTGGTGCTGTGGATGTAGTTGACTATTGTCTCATCAATATCATCACCCCAGGGGTAGGCTCTTTGGTCGGTTCCACGGGCCGCCTTGGTCCATTCGGCCTCGGTGGGCAGGCGATAGCCATAAAATTTGGCATACCACCAGGCACCAAACCAGCTTACCATCACCACCGGGTGATTCTCAAACCCGGAGTCTATTGTGAATTCATTGTTTTGATAGCTGATGTGATTGCCGGGAACATTCAGCGGCATGCAAAGGTAGAGACCCGGGGTTATTTCATCTTCGTGCCTGAAACCGTGAAACGGCTCGCCCGGAAAGAATCCATAAACACTGTCAGCTTTTATCTCTAATTTTCCTTCGGCTATTGCCTCTTTCAGGAACTCCGCATATTGACGGTTGGTTACATGGGTAACCATCATCTCATAATCGTAATCAATCAAAGAGTCTTTGTTGTGCAGGCCGTAGTAAAATTTCCCGGCAGGCACCAGGGCCCAGTCATTGGAATCGATACTCGTGTCAATGGGTGTGGTTTCCCGGTTGAGTACCGGCGTTGTATTGCAGGCCATAGCCGCTCCCAACAGGAGCGATAGAACCAATATGTATTTTCTCATTTCTCACCTCCTTTTGGGGAATAATTCTCTTTTGAATAAGCAGGGATGTATCCTGCAGTTTTGTTAACATCCAATTCCTGGTCTATAGTTTCCCGGCGCCAGACTCCGTTGTCTTTAAACAGGTCGAAAAGACGCCATAACAGAAATACAAACATTAGCACCAGCACGATGCCCAGCCCTAAATCTGCCAATATCATGGTAGTGTCCACCAGCTGTTGTTGTGCGGTTTCCACTACTATCAACCGTTTCATCGAGAAGATGGTCATGGAGGCAAAGGCCACATCGGAGCCAATGATCAATATCCAGCCAAACCATTTGCGAGCCTTTCCTTTCATCCCCGATATGTCGGCATAGTACATGATAATAATGGTAGCTATGAGGGCTGATAGGATGTGCCAGTGTCCGGTGAGGGTAATGCGCTCCTCGCGCAGAGGCCACACGCGGAAAATATCGTCCAGCTTAACGGCCAGGAAGATGCCCACTCCACTCACGGTGAAGTTCATGAATACCATTTGCCACAGCGGCCCGAACTTTAAGGGGTCGTGAAGCAGAGCGGCCAGCTGCTTAAAGAAGCCTGCCTTTTTCAAACCCTGCTCTTCAAGCCGGTCTTTAATCAGCTTTTTCCAGCCAAAAATGACCAGAAACAAGGCGGCCAGCATCACCAACACCGACCCCACATAAATAAAGGTGTGGGCCGTATGTGTCCAAACCACCGACCACGCTCCGGCGGCAATGATGATGGTACCGGGAATCATCAGCCACATGGCTATCTTATGAAAGATGCCTTTAAAGTCGAGCCATCGGCCAACCACCAGGGTGATGGCTACGGCAATGAGGGTAAGCATGATGTGCAGGTGACCAATGATGGCCTTTTGCAGCGCTGTTTTATCGGCTTCACGGATGATGTCTTCGCCCAGAAATGTTTCGTGTCCGCTGCCCCAGAAGGAACCTGTAACCGCTCCAAATCCAGCAGAGATAAGGGTCATCACCACCATTGTAAAAAAGGCCATGCGCTCCAGGTCCATTCCCTTTTTGGTATGGGCATAAGCTTTATCGGTAACTCGATACTCCCTGCTCCATGGGTTGAGGACTATGGCAAGCATTAATCCTGCAAAGAACATGAGCGAGAGGCCTACCAGAAACAGGCCGTGAAAAGCCCAGTTTCGTCCCCAGTAAGCAAACCCGAGACCAAAGAACATGGAGGTCAGGTAGCCGATGGTTACAATGGTGTTGATGTTGGTTTGCTGGTGGCGCTTCATGGGTACAATGGAGGTGATCATATACACCTCGATGGCAATTACCGCCATGGCTATGGTGTGATAGAGCATGATAATGCGGCCTGCCCGTTCGGCGGGATTTAAATCCAGGTGAAGCCATTTTACCGCCAAATCCTTCACGCCCCACTCGGCCATGGGGCCCGATAACATTCCGAAAACGGCGGTGACGACCGCTATTATAACGATGGCCACAAGTATCAATCCTTTTGTGGATGTGAAAAAATAATTAAATCTATTCATGATGCGCTTTTGCTTATTTTTATTTCTTTTTCAAAACCATAGGCAAACGACATGCTCATAAGCAGTAGAATGGGGGTGAGGATGGTAAATACCACCTCTTCGGTAAATATTCCCAAAAGAGGCTGCCCAAAACTCAGTGAGGCCAGTGCCAGCCCACCAATTCCTATGAGAGCACCGCCTATGCCTACCCAAATAAATCTCACTTCGGTTATTTTAGATTGTACTACCATAAAGGGCACCAGTACAATGGTTAACCCGGCTATGGTATGAAACACCGGATATACCGCACGCGATTGAAAAACATCCATATTTACAAGCACGATGAGAAAGAACCCTAGGATTAATAATCCCAGGTAATAGGGATAGTATTTCGGATAAAACTCTTTTATTAAACCCAGAGCAATACCAAATGGAATAATGGTGGCTACTATTTTAATAAGAGGACTGGCCAGGGCGGTAAAGCCAAAGAATATCATCAGCAGCCCGGCCACAAGAAGTACCCCAAAGGAGGCAATGTACCAGAGGGTATAATTTACCTGTTTTTTGCGGGCTTTATACGCAGTGTAAAAAATATACATCAGGTAAAAAGCCAACGCACCGGTAAGTAATAATACGATTCGATCAATAATGGTGATTTCCATAATTCAGGTTTTAATAAGATGTGCCTAAGATAACGACCCTATATGCGGCCGATAAAAGTGTGCTGAGGGCCGTGTAGGATTAAAATAGCGGCTAAGATTCTCTCCGCCCTCAGGCACACTTAAATAGAGGCTCTACTCAACGCCTGCTTTTCGCTCTTCTATGAGCACCTTTGCAGCGGGTGTGAGCAGGTAGATCAACAGGCCGGTGGCGATTATTGCGGCCGGCAGATACAAGTTGAATATGCCGCCTTTTGCTGCAAGCTCAGCACCACCTACCAGGTAACCGCCTATCATGCTGTTTGCCGCAGCCATTATTCCCAGAGGGAGTGCCCACTTCCGGTGTTTGAATACCCCATAGATAAAGGTTAGCCAGGCGGCTGCCCCCATCCAGGTTGACATTTGAACTGTGGCATACATTCCTTTAAAAACCTTGGGAATATCTGTTTCGAAACCCAGGTGCTGGTAGCGCGAAATCATGGCTACCCCGATGATGTAGGTAAGCACGTAAGCCAGACCGGCCACGAAGGTGAACAGTACCACCTTGCGGTTGACGCGCCCTACGAACATCATTCCGAACCACAGCACCACGGCAATGACAAAAACTGTCATGGTAGGCTTGGGAAGATGAATACTTCCGGCTGGCACCGTGGGGAAGAAGCCGGCCAGCATTTGAAGAGCGGCAGCCATGGCACCCCACTGCCAGGCCCACTTTTGATTGGTAAAAAAACCATAGAGCACTGCTGCCCAAAGGGCACTGGCAATAATTCCCAGTGAGCCCAGCATGGAGTGGGTGATTTCCACGGCCACCGCCTCATCGGGGCGACCACCTGCAATTTTACCGTCCACTACTATCATGTAGTTGTGGGCCAATAGGTAAATAAGCATAATGCCCGTGAAGATTCCGACAATCGACAGAATGATTCCGATGTACTTGTTGTTTTGCATCATTTTTCCTCCTAAATGTTTAATTAAAAAATTGGTTGATTTGGTAATTGTTTGTTTTTACGCTTGTTTATATAAAGGTTTTGATAATAATTACACAATTTTAGTATGTGAGTATTTACTCACAAATATAGAGGTGAGTTTTTACATAAACAAGGATTATTAGCAATACTTTTATAATTTGTTTTTAATCTAAATAAACAGAGATTATAATCCTATGGCTTTTTAGGCACAATATAGGAAGAGGGTAAAGGGGAAGCTGAAGTGGGGCAATAGAGATACCGGGGATTGAGATTGAAAGGAGAGGTGTTTTTTGATGGTTGGTGATTGTGTGACTGGATGAGACTATACTGCTGTAAGCAATGGTTTACTTTGTTTTTTAAAGTTATTGAATTTGGCCCTTGCTTCATGGCAGCCTTAACCAATCATCTAATCCTTCTGAAGCCTGAGGGCAACCAATTTTCGAATCATCTCATTTATGAGCTGCTCATCCCTCATTAAAAACCGAAAGCTTGAAAGGATGCTTTCGACCAATGATTTTGTAGTTTGCTTGGTTTTAAACGCATTCGCTCTTTTCCCCTCATTTATTATTTTGCAAAGATAAATCACTGCACTGTGTCGTATGCGTGCTAAAGATCTTTTTATCTGCTCATTTCTGCTCATTAATCTGTCATCGAAAATGATAGAGAGATAAAAGGGTTTTACTTTAAACAATATGTACAGTCGCTTAAATAACCCATGAAGTCTTGTATCGGGCGGCTGGTTTTTGTCGGTAAACTCCCCCATTAAGTCATGAAGCTCATTCTCAAGCTCATGAAAAAGCATTAAAAAAATATCTTCATCCTTTGCAATGATATCAGAGAGTTCATCTTCCCCTACATCTAACTCCAGTACAAGAGTGGATATGGTAAGTGCCTCTGTGCCGGAATGCTCCACTATTTTACTGGCTTTTTCAATAATTGTCCTCTTTTCTATTTCCATGATTGTCGCATCTTTCTTAAATGAAACGGGCCCCGATGGACCGGGACGAACTATGTAAAATGTTTTGCACCTGCAGAGCTACCATAATGACACCCATAATGACGCTTCGATGGAGCTACCATAATATCGCTCCGATGGAGCTGTTCCAGTTCCCCTCCCGTCAATACGGGAGGGGGTTAGCGGGGAGGTTTTTCCTAATACGTCTTCACGTTCTCCATCAATTTTTTCGTATAAACATAATCTTTAAACTTTACCTTATACAGTATGCTGTAAAGTGCAGGTACGAAGAACAGGGTGATGATGGTGGCAAACATCAATCCCGAAATGATGGCCAATGTAAGAGGCTCCCACAGCAGTCCGCCGCCAAAATAGAGGGGCAACATACCCAGTGATGTGGTGAATGTGGTGAGCAGCACCGGTCTGAAACGGTTGTGCACACCTAGCAGAATTGCATCCCGGCGATCCACCTCCGGGTTCTCGGCAATCTCCACATCAAAGCGGTCGATGAGTATAATGGCATTGTTCACCACTATGCCGGCCAGTGCGATGACGCCCAGTATTCCAAAGAAGCTCACAAACGAACCGCCAATATACCATCCGGCCACCACTCCAATCATGCCCAGAGGAATGGCTATCAAAATGATGGAGGCCTTGCGCAGGGAGTTAAACTGCATCACCAGCAGCATCACGATAAGGAAAAAGGCCAGCGGCAGCCGTGAAAAGATGGCGTCCAGGTTTTCTACGGTGTCTTCATCCTCACCTCCAAACCCATATTTGTAGCCGTTGGGCCACGAGGCTTTTTGGTCATCCATCCAGGGGCCTATGGCTGTAAATATGTCGTCGGCATTGTACCCGGTCTGCAGGTACGCACCCACCGTTATGGTTCGTTCCAAATCCTTGCGGAAAATCTTGCCAAACTCCCACTCCACCCTTACTTCGGCCACTTGTGAGAGCGGCACGTTTTGTTGTGCAGAGGCCGAATAGATATTAAAGGCCTTAATGGTGGCTATATCGTGTTCAGTGCTGTACATGTCCTTCATGTAGATTGGAATGCGTTCGTCCTGTTCACGGAAGTCGTCAATTTTCATCCCCGACAAGCCGGTGTTGAGCGCCTGGGCAATCTCCATGTTGGTGAGGCCCGCTCGTTGTGCTTTATCGGGGTCGATATCCACTATCAGCTTTTGAATTTTAGGACCCCAGTCGTCGGTGATATTCTTGGCTCCGGGAATGGTTACCAGTTTCTCTTTCACCTTTTCAGAGATGGAGGCCAGCCGCTCGGGGTTGTTGCCCGAAATTCGTATCTCTACAGGTGTGCCTGAGGCACCTGCTCCTGTGAGGCGATTCACGCGAATATCGGCGTCGGGGATATGGTTGAAGCAGAAACTGTCCACTTTGGCAACGATGTAATCGTTGTCGGCATCACCGGTAGTGTTAAGCAAAATGTGCGCGTAGTTGGAGTTGGCTTCATCTTTAAAGTAACCCAGGTCGTAAGGCTCGGGACCTTCGCCAATAAAAGAGGAGAAGTCAAGCACCCCGGGTTTACCCTTTTGTATTTCGGGGTTCACCAGCAGCGAATCCAGAATGTAGTTCCCAATGGCATTCACCGCATCTTCGGTGTATTCAATTTGAGTGCCCGATGGGAATTTGACGTCCACCGTCACCAGGTTACGGTCGCTGTCGGGCACCAGTTTAAAGGGCAGAAGGGGCATGAGCAGCAGCGAGATGACGAACAATGCAGCAATAGATAGTAAAAAGGGGAGGGGTCTTTTTAACACCCGGTATAGCAACGCGTTATACCAAAAGTTTGCTTGGCGCACACCCCGGTTCACTTTACTTTCCCCTTCATTTTTATCGGAGGTATTTGATTTTACTAGCACCAGCGCCAGCAGGGGAATAAAGGTAAAAGCCATGAACCACGAACTGAGCAGTGTTACGGTCACTACCCAAAACAGGGGTGACGATATTTCGCCCATGGGTGTTTCGGCCAGTGCAAAAGGGAGGAATGCCGATGAGGTGGTGAGCGTGGAACTCAGCAGTGGTATCATCAACACCCGGCAGGACTCAACTGTTGCCTTAAAGGTACTCATTCCTTTGTCCATCATTACCATCATCGACTCCGACATCACAATACCATTATCCACCAGCAGCCCCAGCGAGATAATGAGCGCTGCCAGCGATACTTTGTTGAGACCCAAATCGAGTACGCCCAGGAAAAAGAAGGTAGAGAGAATCACCATCGGCAGGAGAGAGGCTACCAGAAAGCCCAGCCTGAAGCCCATGAAGACGAGCATCACAGCCAGAACTATCAGTACACTTTGCACCAGGCTTATTAAAAAGTCGTTCACCTGCTCGTTTACCACCCTGTCCTGCGAAGCCGACCGCACCACCTCTACGCCTACCGGCAGATTGCTGTTGATACGCGGCAGCGCTTCGTCAACTTGTTCGCCCAGCCGTACAATATTGGCGCCATCTTTAAGTGAGATGAAAAGCGCAATGGCCGGCTTTCCGTTGATGTTTACAATTTTTTCACGCGGGGTGACATAATCACGGTAGATACGCGTGGTGATGTCTTCTAAAAACACGGTGGCACCGGAGGCCGTGGGAATCAACATTCTTTTTAGATCATCCAGCGTGTCAAAACTTCCGGAAGGGGTGAGGGTAATGCGTTTGCGGCCCATATTTATCTCACCGCCGGGATAGAGAATGTTGGTGGCCGAGATGATGTCCCTCAATTTGAGGGAATTCAGCCCGTAGCGCGACAGTTGCTTGTCGTCGAACTCAATAAAGATACGTTCTTCCTGCACGCCGCCATACTTTATTTTGGAAGCATCGGGCAACAACAACAGCTCATCACGCACATCTTTGGCGTAATCTTCCAGGATATTGTAGGGTACCCCGTCACCGGTAACGCCCAATATAATGCCGAAAACCGTTCCAATATCTTCATCTTTTACTACCGGTCCATATATTCCCTGCGGGAGCGAGGGTTTCAGGTCATTCACCTTATTCCTCAGGTTTTCCCAAACGGGCTGGAGATGCTTTTGATCCACCTGTACTATCAGCTCTACCGTAATGACTGATAAGCCGGCACGCGATTCACTCTCAATGGTCTTGATTTCGGCCATTTCGCGAATAACTTCTTCCAGCGGATCGGTAACTAATTCTTCCACTTGTTGCGGATTGGCGCCCGGAAATTGCGTAACCACTGTGGCAAGTCGTATGGTATAGGGTGGCATGCTATCGCGCTCCAAATTAAAATAGTTAGCAACACCAACTACAGCCACTATCAAAAATACAATAATGGTAGTTCGTGTATTATTTAGAGTAATATTTGTAAGATTCATGATTGAATGGATGATTGAATGAGTGTCATTCGTTAATGTTGAGCAGCTTTACCCTGCGTCCATCATATAAAGAGCTTAGTCCGGCAGTAATTACAATGTCTCCTTCCGAGAGACCTTCTGTAACAGAATATCCCAATGGAGTTAATTCTCCAGTAGTTACTTCACGGCGTGTGGCTACGTAGATATCAGGTTTTTCACTTTGGAGTGCCACATAAACAAAGTCTCCATCAGCATCGTGGTTTACTGCATCGGTAGGCACAATCACTGCCTTCAGGCTTTCGTTGGTCGCCATCAGAGGAATGTTTACGGTTCCCGTCATGCCCGGTAGTAAATTACCCATTTGCCCGGTGAGTTTTACTATCACCGCATAAGTTGAAGTATTGTCTGTGCCCGTACTCATCTCCGAAATAGTTCCGTTATACAACTGGTCAGGCAAGCTACCAAAGCTTACCGTCACCTTTTGACCTCTGCT